>Ga0268266_10003329_pt1 | contig 16098 bp, 32 predicted proteins | sample KBSS13metaG_FD_190356 | JGI IMG/M metagenome (GOLD analysis project Ga0268266, IMG submission 190356) | Switchgrass rhizosphere microbial communities from Kellogg Biological Station, Michigan, USA - KBS S1-3 metaG (SPAdes) (version 2) | ecosystem: Host-associated > Plants > Roots > Rhizosphere...
AGCAGGGGCGGACCCTGATTTTCGCGGACACCTGCTGAATAGCGACGATGGCGTCGCCGACGCTGGCCACAGCCACAGCGGCGCGAACGGCGCGCACGGGACCGTATGGCAGTCGAGCTACTTCGACACGTACGCCCCGGCGCTGTTCCCGACGCCAGCCGATGCGCCGCATGTGGTGGGGATCGCGGTCGGCACGAACGACGCCGACGACGCAGCAACGGCGACGGACTTTTCGCGGCTGATGGACAAGGCGGCCAGCTACTTCCCTCGCGCCAACATCCTGTTTGCGACGGCGCCGCGCACGGCGACACCGGGCACGTTCGATGCCCAGGCGGCGCAGGTGCGGATCGAGGTGGCCGCGCGCCGCGCGGCCGGCATGAACGTCCGACTAGTGGACGTGCATGGCATCGCCCTGCGAGCGGCGGACTTCTCCGACGGTGTTCACGGAAGCGATGCGGGGTACGCCAAGATCGGCGCGCTCTGGGCGCGAGAACTGCTCAACGTGGTGGCACCGAGGTTCCTCGGATGACAACCGCGAACTGGCTTTCACTCCTGGTGGTGATCTCCGGTGGGCTGCTGGTGGCCGGCGGGCTGCTGGTGCGCGTGAAGATCGTCGAGTCCGCGATCAAGGACTTCGCCCGCGCCCGAGAGAAGCAGGGCGAGCGGATCGGTGGGTGTGAGGAGCGGATAGCGCTGCTCGAAGGCGCGGGCGAGCTAGATGGACCGCGGAAGCGCACGCGCCGACGGACGCGGCCGGCGGGCGTTCCGGTGGCCACGGTGCCCGAGGAGAGCGGAGAGTTATGAGCGACGAGCTACGCGCGTTCGCTGACGAGCTGCGCACGCAGCTGGCGACGCTCCGCAAGAACGTCGACGAGATTGGGCGCGATCTTCGCATCGCGCTCCATCACGGCGAGACGGTGACCCGCCAGGTGCTGTGGCTGGAGCACGCGCGCAAGTCGGTGTCGGCGGCGCTCGTGACCGCGTTCGACGAAATGGACAAGCTGGACGTGCTGATCCTCGCGGCCAGCAAGGCCGCGGAGATTGAACGCGCGGTGAAACCAACACCAGGGGGGAACAATGGCTGACGAGAAAACGCCGACGCTGACGGCCGAGGGCCTTCGGAGGCAGGAACAATCCCGCGAGGCGACCATGCGATCGGCGCGCGCTGCGCGTGAGGCGGCCGAGCAGGCGGGAGCGCACGCCAACGCGGCCGCGGCCAACGCGGCAAAGAAGGGAAGCACCACCAGCGAATTCAAGGCGACGATGCTGTCGATCGGCGTGTGCGGTCTGATGGGCGCGCTCGAAGTGCTGTCGCATACGGCCGGCCCCTGGCAGGTGCCCGCGGCGGTGATCGTCGGCGCCGCTACCGCGGCCGGCGTCTACAGCGCGGGACGCGCCAAGGTGAAGGCGGCCGCGCTGCAGGCGTTGCCGATGGCCGTCGACGCGCAAAGCGGATCCGTCAGTCTCGGGAGATAGCTCGCGGTGGCCTGGTTCGGTGATCTGCTGGAGTCGGTGGGCCTGTCGGGCCTGCTCACCGATGGCCAGTGGCGCACGCTGCACAACGGCCGGCGCGTGAAGCTGGACAGCGAGGGGCGGATCGTCGCTGGTCTCCCCTCGAAGTTTCACGGCGTACACGTTCGCGATCTCTCCGAGCTGGCGCGCAAGGAGCGCGAGATCACCGCGACCGATTGTGACGACACCTGCACCAGCTGCCCGACGACGTTCGCGGACAAGGCGACGGCCGTCGCGGCGCTGCTCGACGCCAACCCGCAGTTGCGCCAGCTGCTGGACTCCGACGGCGGCGCGGGCTCGAAGGCGTATCGGGAATGGGTGCGCCGCGGCCGCCGCGGCTCGAAGCCGGGCGCCTCCAAGGGCGATGGACGATTCGACGCGCTCAACGAGCGGTGGGAGCTGCGCGGGTTCCGGCGCGTGGGCTCGTGGCTTGAAGCGATCTACGTGACGGTGCCGACCTCGAAGCGCTGGGCCGATCTGGGCAAGCGCTTGCCGGTGCTGTCGGAGGCGGCGGGGTTCGAACTGCACCAGCCGTCCGAAGCGCTGCGCATCGAGGTTTCCGCGCTCGACGCGGACCAGTGCCGCGAGGCGGTTGATCGGGCCCTGGATGAGCTCTTCCAGACCGCCACCTCCGGGCGGCTCACGGACGCGCCCCCGGCTGACGTCCCGTTCTAGGAGGCTCCAAAAGGCCGGCCGGGTTCTGTAGGGGCCTTGACGTAATCGCCGCCCACCCCGGATGATCGCGCCGCGAACACAAATGCCCCGAGCGGGCCGGGGGCCCCTGACCCCGGCAGAACGACGACGGCCACGGAAAGCGTGGGGCGAACGCTTACATTGACGTTTTCGCCCCGCCTTTGTACCGTGACCTAGGGTTGCCGTTGCCCCCCTCGCCCCTGGCAGGGCGGGGGGGGCGGAACACAACGGCCCCGAGCGGGGGGCAGCATTGCGCGTCGGCAAAGTTTTTGGGGCGGTGAAAACCGTCCCGACACCTGTACCTGTACCACAGGTTCACAATATTTCTTATCGGCGCTTTTGCGCTGGAAGCCCTTGTTTTCTAGGGGTTTCGCGACTTCGCCGGTTTGATTCTGTCAACCCATCGGCGGCGAGGATCGGAGCTTGAATCCGCGCCCTTTTCGGCGCGTTCTGCTGCGCCTGGCGGGCCGCTTCGACGGCCGGGCCGGCGCCACCCTCACGATCACCCTGGACGGCCCTAGCGCGCAGCTGAGCGTGCGCCCGCTGGGGTCTCGCCGCGCGTACACCGGCGACCTCGCCGCGATTGCGCACCGGCTGATTTACGACGCGCACCGGGCGGACAACCCGATCCGCGCCGGTGCCCTGCGTCCGCACGAACCGCAACCCAAACCCGGAAGGAAACCGCGCCCATGAGCAACCGTCCCTCAGGTGATTCCTTGTTTCTGCAGGTGTCCGACAACGTGGAGGTGCCGTGCCGGCGCTGCGCCCGCACCGTCGATTTCGGCAAGGCGTGCGAGCTGGTGAGGCGCAGCGACGGGAGCCTGACGATCGTGCGCTGCCATCGCTGCGTGTCCGAAGATCTGAACGGGACCGACGGCGGGCCCTCCGAGGTTCCCGAGCTGCTGCCCCTGCCCGGCTCGCATTGGCGCTACACCGATCCGCGCTCGCCGGCCGACAAGCTTGAGTTCACCTTTCGGCGGTTCGTCGGTGAGGGCCTGGTGTTCGACGGGCCCCACGGTGAGTGGTTCTGCTCGCGCGAGGATTGGGCGAACCACCTCGCGACCTATCGCGTCCGTCCGTTCGTCGCCGCGCCAGTCCGGGCGGAAGCATGAGCGGCCTCGCGATGGAGTGCCGCGCCTGCGGCTGCACACAGGACCGAGCGTGCGCGCTGATGATGCGCGGCAAGCTGATCGGCGCCTGCTCGTGGGTCGAGGGGCGGCCGCGGCCGCTGTGCTCTGCGTGCGTGCCCGGCAGCGCGGCGCGCGCCTCGCGCCAGCTCGCCCTGCCTGGAGTGAAAGAAGCGGCGGCGGCGCATTGGGTGCGGCAGCGACGCGCGCATGTGGCGGACGGGCGGCGCAGGAAGGAGCGGACAACATGAGCAAGAGCAAGCGAAACGCCGAGCGCGGCATCGATGCCGACATGCCCTATCTGTGTTGGCCCGTCGGACGTTCAGGTGACGTGAAAGAAATCTTAGGCGTTGCGGCGGCGCTGCGGCTGAGCCGGTTTCATGTGATCGGCTGGGTGGTGCGGTGGGAGGAACTGGTCTTTACGCACGGAAACGCTTCAGGTCTCGTCGCTGAGTACAACCCTCGCGATCTGGCGGCCGCCCTCGACTGGAAAGGCGACGTGTCCAGGTTGATGCGCGTGCTGAGCGATGCTGGCCTCGTGAAGCGCGCCGGCCCCTCGGGCAAGAGCCTGCTTCACCCGTCGTGGATGAGATCGCGGACAGCCGCTTTCCTGCGTGAGAAGGAAGAAACGCGCCGCTACTGGCGCGAGTGGAAGGCGGAGAAGCGGCGCACGCTGCGCGAGATGGCGAAAGCCGGCAAGGAAGCGGCCGCGGCCGCGGCGGAGGGGGGGGGCGGCGCGTTCTCTTCCGAAAACGTGTCCAATGGACATCCGGTGGACGTCCGTTTGCCGTCCAAGAATGTCCAACGGATTCCACCCTTAAGGAAGGAAGGACATCCGGATCCGGATGCCCCCCCTACCCCCCGCGCAGACGCGGGGGGGGTTGGCTTCGCCAGATGGGAGATCGTGCAGCGCCTGCATCCTTCCCCAATGAATCCCGAGGGTTGCAAGAGGCTGCTGCAGGCGATGAGCGCGGAGGATTGGGCGCTTTGCCTCTGGGTTTTGGAGAACCGGGAGCGCGAGGGCCTGTCTTCTATCTCTAAAAAAAAACGCGCGTTCGTCATGAACGCCTACGAATTCATCCGGAAAGGCGCCTTCCACATGTTCCGGCCCGAGCGGGCCCGGACGGAGGCTGCCCGAGCGGCCCCCAAGGAGAAGTCACCCGCGGAAGTCGAACTAGAGCGGCGAGAGGACGCGCGGCGCGCGCTCCGTGAGCTGCTGGACGATCCCGACGCGCCCGAAGCGAAGAAGCAAAAGAGGCGCGACATGCACCTGCGCGCGCACCCTGGCGACGCGGAATGGCTCGCAAGCCTGGCGGCGCCCACCACCACCACCACCACCATCACCACGGGGGTTAGCAATTGAAAACCGCGGCGATCTATCTGCGCGTATCGACGAATGAGCAGGACGAAATGAACCAGGAACCCCCGTGCCTTGAGGTGTGCGCGCTGCGCGGCTGGACACCGCGCATCTATCGCGAGGTGGAGAGCGGCACCAAGCGCCGGCCGGTCTGGGATCAGGTGCTGGAGGACGCGCGCACCGCTCGAGTGCAAGCGGTCGTCGTGTTCTCGATCAACCGCATCGGCCGGCGGCGGATCCAGATCTCGCGCGACTTGCGCGCGCTGGCGCGCTACGGCTGCGCGATCGTCTCGTACTGCGACAAGTTCCTGGACGTCGACGGCTCGCCCGAGATGGCGCCGACGCGCGATCTGCTGATTCAGTGGTGGGGCTGGTTCGCTGAGCGGGAGCGTGAGGAGATCGTGAAGCGGACAAAGAACGCGCTCGACGTCATCCGCGAGAACATCCGGCGTGACGGCGTGCACGTCTCGGCAAAGGGACGGCCGATCGTGCGACTCGGCAAGCCGTCGCACCCTGAGCGGTGGAAGGCGCGCGCGCTGGCGCTGCACGCGGCGGGCGAGACAAACAGCGCCGCGATCTGGCGCCAGATCAAAGCGGAGGGCGCGCCAGCGAAGATCAGCAGGCGAGCTGTGCGCCACTGGATTGTCGACGCGACCGCACCGAAGGAAGACGACGATCCGGATCCGGTCAGTCGACTCACCGGCGCCGATCGGAGGGCTGAGGCATGAGCGGCGAGAGGCGAAAGCGCGGTGAGAGCGGCTACCAGAATCGAGGCGGCCTCCCCATCGGTACGCGCGTGCGCGTGACGTTCCCGAACGGGAAGCGCGCGCCGCTGGACACCACGACGCGATCGGAGGTGTTCTACATGCCGCCGGTGGTCGAGGTGAACGGCTGGCACGAGTGCGTGCCGATGGCCTGGGTTACGGTCCTGCCATGAAGCGGACAGCGATTCACGTCGCGGGGTTCGACACCACAGCACAGGCGGAGGGCGCCTGGCGCAACGGAACGCGCGTTAAGAAGCGCAACTCTCGCCGCGACGACATTCACCGCGACGGCGCGCCGGGCACCGTGCGCGGATCGATCGGCGCGCCCGGCTTTGGGTACGGCTATTTCATCGAGTGGGACGATCTTCCGGGCCTGCCGTCGTTCTGTGCGTCGGCGCGCCTCGCGAAGATTGAGCACCACTGACCACAACAACATCCGGGGGGAACCAATGCGACTGAAGTGGAAGAAAGAGATCGACACGCACAATCGAGTTGGCGCGCGCCTGCGCGAACTGCGACAGGGATACGGACTCACGCAGGCATACGTCGCGAGCGTGATCGGCTGCTCGCCCGCGGCAGTCGGCCACATCGAGTCAGGGCACGCCGGAAGCATGGAGTTGCTGGAGTCGGTGCTTTGGGCCTATGGGCTCGACCTGGGCGATCTGAAGCTCGACCGGGGCGCGCTGGTGTCGCTGCAACGCGCGCGGCGCATCCGTGAAGCGGCCGCGGCGAAGAAGAAGCGACGCGCGCGCATCGAGGCGCCGCGACGGAGGGCGACGGCGTGAAGCCAACGATCGGCCGGATCGTGTGGTGGTGGGCCGATGGTCTCGGCATGCCTTTCGCGGCGATCATCGTGCGCGTGTTCGACGCGGAAACCGGGAGCGTGCGCCTCCGCATCTTCGAGGACGATGAAGACGAGGATCGAACCGTCGACGCGATGGAGCGGCGGCCCGGCGACACAACGGGGTGGGAGTGGCCACCGAGAACCAACGCTTGACGCTGTTGGTGGGGCTCGTCGCGTTCGGGCTTGGATGGCTGGCCGGGAGAGCTGGCGGCCGCGGCCGGGGCGAAAACGTTCCCGAAAAGCGTTGACCGAGGGCCGCGCGCGGCGCGGGGTTAGGCGCCGCGCGCGCGCCGGGGCGTAATCGTTCGTTTTCGCCCCGCTTTTCCGCTGGTCTCCCTGGCGGAAAGGTATTGCGCATTACCTAAACGCGGCGCGAAACTTCGGCCGTGGCGCGAACTGAGCAGATGTCACCGACGGAGGTCGCAAGGCGCGGCCAGCGGATGTTCGGCGAGCTGGCCTATACGGCGGTCCACGATGGCCGCTGGTGCGTGGTCGGTCGCATCCGAGACGTGACCGAGCTGCGCAAGCGGGAACCCTATCGCGACGTCGTGATCTACGGCCGGGCGCCCACGTTCGTCGAGGCGTTCGAGCAGGCGGACAGGCACGTCAACGATCGGACGCCCGATGAAATTCTCGACGCGATCGCGGGGAAGCCACCTCGCAACATCCTGGTGCGTTCGTGAGCCTGCGCGGCGCGCTGGTGGAGATTGACGCCCTGGTGGCCGCGCTGACGCCACCACAGCGCGAAGCGATGCGTTGCGCGTCCGTCGAGATCGCCGCCGCGCTGACGAACCTCGGCACCGCAATTCCGGACGGCACCACGTCGCCCATCTCGGCGGCTGTTCAATCGGCGCTCGCGTCGGCGGCGATGACCTGGCGGCCGGGCAAGGGGTTTTCGGGCCTAAAGCCCAAGCTCGCCGCGGCGCTCGTGGAGTGCCCCACCCTGCGGGACGTGGCGCGCGAGTTCTTCGCGAAGCTGGCGCCGCCATCACCACCGGCTGGTCCCTGATGGCATGCCACGGAGGCCACCACACCTGGGCAACGAACCCGCCGACGCTCGGGACACCGTGCGCGCGTTGCGATCGGACGTGGGCGCCTCGCGGCTCGCATCTTCGGCGCAAACCTGTAGGACCGACACCACCGTCGCCGGAACCGCCCCCCCGGTCAGGGCCGGCGGCGGTGGTTTCGCTGCCCGCACCGTCCGAACGCCTGGCGGCCGCGCTGGCGCAGCTGCGCGAGCGCACCGGCGGCACAGTTGCGACGGCGGCCGCGGCGCCACCACCAGCCGCGCCCGCGCCGGTGGAACCGCGGCCGCCATCGCGTTTCGCGCGGCAAGTCGGCCAGCGTCTGGCCCAGATTTTCGACGCGGCTACCGATGCGCTGATCGAGAGCTTGCCGCGCAAGCTGCGGCGCACACCGGGAGAAGCTGACCCTAGCGATCTGACGGATTTCGAAGATGCAGCAACCGAGATCGTCCAGCGCTGGGTGCCCGACATCGACGCCGGACCTTACGGAAAGCTCGCCATCGCGGCCGTGTTCGTCGTCGGTGGCAAATGGGTAGAAGGCGAGCCGATCAACAACCGCGCCGCCCTTGCGCCCGCTGCGGCTACCACCACGCCGCCGACGACGACGACGCCGCCGGCGGCGCCGCCGATCACCGCGCCGCCGGCGGCGCCGCCGGCGGCGGAGCCGCCCGAGCTGGCCGCGGTCGGAGGGCCCTAAGGTGCGTAAGGTGCGGCCTGCGGTGGGTGCCAAGGCGAAAGCCACTAAACGGCCTGTGTCCGTTCTGCCAGGACCGATGGCGCCGAAAGCGCGACGCCCAGAACCACCGGCGCTGGCGCGCCCGCGAGAAAGCCAAGGCGGCCGCGTTCCTCCGCGCGAAACACAGAGAGCGGCCGCGGCGCGGATCGTCGATGCCGCGAAAGCCGAGGGCTGGGGGTTCCGCGTCTGCCTCCTCGGGAAGTCGGGCTCTGGCAAAACACACTTCTCGAAGGCATTGATCGCGTACGCGATGGAGGTGGGCGCCGCCGACATCGCGTTTGTCTACGACCACAAGGACCCGCGGCCGGGGTTCGACGGCCTGGTGAGGCGCGACGTCGCCGCGTTCATCGATGATCCGATGGGACCGGGAGACCAGGCGCCGCGCGTGGTGGTGTTTCATGAGGACGGGCCCGGCGACCCTGACAGCGTGGCGGACCTGACCATGACGATCGCCGGCTCTGGCGTGCCGGCGCTGTTCGTCAACGACGAGCTCTTCCCGGACAGTGTCACCGAAGGCGGCCAGAAGTTCCGCAACGGCGCGACGTCGCCACAGCCGATCTTGCTGCGCACCGGGCGCTCGCGCGCGGCCTCTGGCGCCTGGGGCACGCAACAACCGCAAGAGATGCCAACGACCATCATGTCTCTCTGCGAAACGATCGCGGTGTTCGGGCTGCAGGCGGGCGGCCTCGATTACCTCGTCCGAGAGAGGCGCATCTCTGCGGAGGCTGGCGAAGTCGTGCGCACCCTGAAGCGCGGTGAATGCATTCTGATCGCTGAGGGCGCCTGGGATGGCACGATCTACGGGCCTGGCTGATCTCCGTCATCGTCGAAGGCGGCCGCCACCGACGGCGCGAAGATCGTCACCAGCGTTGAACGCAAAGCCGCCGATGCTGGGGGGGCCATGAACCCCGTCGCGTCTGCAACAAAGGTGGTCACCGTTCCCGTAGCGGCGATCAAGTCCAATCCCCTCGTGTGGCTGGTGGTGTTCGGCATCACTGCCGCGCTGGTGCTGCGGTACCGCACCACGATCGCGGGCTGGCTGACCGGCACGCCGCTGATCGGCGAGCGTACCGGCACGTTCATCAACCGCGCCTGAACCCCGTCGGGCGGCGCACCGCTCGACGTCGCGCGCGGGCCCAGCTGCTCGCGCTTCACCCGTCCCGACCTCCACCCTTTCGAAAGGCGATAGCTATGTCTCGACGTTTCGGCGCTCCGTTGATCCTCGACCTGCGGCCGGGCGGCTCTGGTGTGTCTGCGTCGGTGACGCCGGGCGCGGCATCGGTGCCCGTCTCGTTCACTTCGCCGACGCTGAAACAGGCGGTGGGCGCCGACAACTTCCCTCTGTGCCGAGGGATCATGGTCAAGGCGGTGACCACGTTCGATCAGGCGGCATCCGGCGGATCCGTCGTCTATTGGGACGAGCTGTTCCGGGCGATCGCCAGCTACAGCGTGAACATTCCCAAGCTGGGATTGACCCACGATCCGAACGTCTTCACCGGGCCCGTTGCCAAGCACATCTGTGAGTTTTTCTCCCTCGGCTATCAGTACTGCGATTACTCGCGCGTCTTCATCTCGGCCAGCGACGGCGACACCACGATCACGCTGTACACCTTCCTGCCGTTCACCAACGAGACCGTGGAGGACCCGGAGGCGTTCTGGGTGTGGGTCGGCTGGCTGCGCGACATGGAGCTGATCGTCACCGTCGCGGCCGAATCCGCGCTGGCCGCGGTGTCGACCGGCGCGAAGATCAAGACGCCCACCACGTTGACGGCGTGGTTGGAGTGCTACGTCTCGCCGCAGCCGTCGCTTCCTGCCATCTCGCAGTGGAATCGCTACCTCACCCCCGCATCGGCGAGCAGCAACCTCGCTCTGTTGCAAAAGGTGGGGATGAGCGGCAACGGGATCAACGAGGTGGAGAAGCGCAGCCGCCTGATGGCGCTGCTGGAGGTGATGTCACCGCTGGGTCTCGGCGGCGCGACCACGGGCGACAACATCACGTCGTTCGGCTGCCCGGAGCTGAATCAGGACATCACCACGAACATCGACGGGTTTTTCGCCTCGTTCCGCAGTGCGATCGGAAGCCGCGGCAACCCCAACGCGATATCGTCGTCGGCCCCCGCTGCGGACATGGCGGGCGGCATGTACTCGAACATCGGCAACCTGACGAGCAGCGCCTTTCAGAACAACGGCCTGAAGTTCGTGCCCTGGCGGTTCACGCCGCTCAACGGCCGGATCGAGTACGCGCCCAAGGTCTACGGTGACCTCACGCTGACGCGCGGGATGACGTCGCCGCCGTCGAGCGGGAACCACCTGATCATCACGAACGAAATCCGCCAGCTGACCGCGGACAAGAAGAACGAGCTGCAGGCGGAAACCGGGTTCCCATCGGCGGCGCGCCAGACCTTCTCCTCGCGGCCGCTGCGCGAAGAGCAGCGCTTCGGGCACGGCGAGCTGATCCGCACGCGCTAAGTAAGGGGCGCGCTCGAGCGCGGCGCGTGCCTTGGGGGGCGCGCGCCGCGGGTCACCCCTCCCCCCTTTGGACGGCCCGCAATGAAGAACTGGACCTGGCTACTGCTCGGCATCGTCGTCGGTGTCGTGGGCCTGCGGTACACGCAAAGAGCGACAACCGGGAAGGAGTTCTAAGAATGAGTTCGAACACTGCGATCCTTCTCGGCGTGGTGGTCCTGGCCGGGGTGGTGCTGTTCGTGGTGCTCAACAAGCCACCGGAGCGAAAGCCGGGTCTCTTTGAGCAACTGGGGGGCATCGCTGACGGCCTTGGAATCGGGGGCCTGGGGGCGCTCTTTTGAACCGACCCACCCTGATCGTGCTGGCGGTGGTCGTCGTCGCGCTGGGCGCGTGGTGGTTCTACACCGACGCGCACAGCACGACGAAGAAGGCGAACACCGGCGGCGGCATCAACCCAACCCCCCGCGGCGGCGGCGGCGGCGTCGCGAGCGGCCTGCTTTCGGTCCCGACCGGGGTGTCGTCTTTTCTGGGAGGGATCTTCTGATGCCTCGCTTGTGGTGGTTCGCGTTGCTGGGCGTGGGGGCCTTCCTGGTCTACACCGCTTGGCAGCGCTCGCAGATGACGCCGCGGGTGCCCGTGACCGGCGGATCGTCGTCGTCGTCGTCGTCGTCGGGCGGCCTGCTCGATGGCCTCACCCGGACGATCGACAAGGTCAAGGGCGTGTTCGATGCCCTCGGCGGCGGTGGCGAATCATCCGCCACCACCAGGCCGGCGCCGTCGTCACCCTCAACCGGGGTGGCGTGGGTATGAAGCCCACGGTGTCACTGCCGCCGGTGGTGGTGGGTCTCGTCGTCCCTGCCGGCGAGAGTGGCGCCACAGCGTCGCCGCTGCTGCGTTCGGTGTGGCTGAAGATGCCCAGCGCCAAGCTGCTGGCGCACCTCGCTTTCGCGGGTGTGCCCGATCCGGAGTCGCCTGGTGTGGGGTTCGCCACCTCGGCAAAGTGGCAGCTGACGCCCTACGTGCTTGCCGCTGAGGCGCTGTCCACGCGACCGGCGCCGCTGTCGCCTGTGTTCCGCGAGTGCGACGGAACCGAGATGCCGCAACCGTTGCCCGGCGGCTACGAGATTTGTTCCGCGGTGCGCTTGTGGCGCGCGCGCCTGACGATGCTGCCGGCGGCGTTCGCGTACACCGACGACGAGGGAAACGCGCTCACCGCGGACGGCTACGGGCGGATCGTTGCGAGCTGCACCCTGGAGCCTGCGCCCGAGGTGTGCTTGACCGAGGCCGAATTTCGGACTCTCGCGCAGCAATGCGAGCTGTGGGTGGAAGGCGGCGCGGTGGAGTTGTCGCTATGAGCAGCTGGGCGAACAAACACCCGTGGATGACCTACTTCATCGTGATCGCGATTTTGAACGTGATCTACTTCGGCCTCATCCGACCGAAAGAGGAGACCGCGAAGCCATGACCCCTGGCGGCCTGCTCGGGCTGCTGGTGCTCGTGGTGGTGTTCTGCATGGCCACCAACACCAACCCCCTCAATCCCCTCGTTGACGTCGTCCAGCGCGGCGCGCGCCTGACCACTTGCACGGTGGTCGACGGCGTCGTCCAGGAGACGCCCGGCGAGCTGGCGGCGGTGGCGGCGGCGGTGGTCGGGCGGCCGGTGAGTGAGGACGCGCTGGCTTTGGCGCTGATGGCGCGCGCTGAGGGTGGCTCCGAGGGCCAGATTTCCAAGGTCTATCGGTGCCACGTCGCAATCAACCAAGCTCGGGCGCTCGGGTGGTCGATCGTCGACGTCATCACGTACCACCAGACACCCTCTCGCGCGCACCGCTTCGGCGCACAGACCTCGGGCCGATTCGCGAGCGGCCGCGACTGCTGGGAATCGGATCTAGCCGCGGGCGAGTACGCGATAGGCCAACGGGATCGGGGCGAGGACCCGACCGGCGGCGCCCTGAACTTCGTCGACGCTGGCGGGTTCGGTGCACAGGCTGGCACTGGTTCGTTTGAGGAGCTGATCGAGAAGTGGGCGGCCGACGGCAAGACGCCGGGCACGCTGCCCGACGCATCGAGCGGCCTGGTGTTCTTCTGGCGCGGCAACCCGCCACCCTTTGCAGGGGGGATCGGCTGATGCTTGGCTTGGAGGTGCGCGCCGCCGTCGCCGCCATGCGCACGCATCGCGAGGCGCGCGCGCTGCTCGGGGTGGCGGCCGATTACCTCGCGCAGGCGTACGCGCTGCTGCCTGATCTCCCCAGCACCGCAGAGGTTCGCGAGCAGGCGCGCGATCTGCTCGACCGCGCCAACGCCTACGCGACGGGCCTCTACGCCATGTTGCACGACACCGACGAGCCGATCGCCGAGGACATGCGGCCGCGCGTGCAGACCGCGCTTTCGTCGGCGCAGTCTGACCTCAAGCTGGTGGCGGAAGTCCGCGCCGATCTGGAGATCAACTACCTGCAGGCGTTGGCCGACGTCCTGCCGGCCGGCGCGGCGGCTCTCGCAAAGGCGGCGGCTGGCGCGGCCGCTGATCACTGGATGCTGACCGTTGCGGTGGCGCTGGCGGTCCTGGTGGCGTGGCGCGTGCTCTATCCGGTGCGGGCATGAGCGCGAACACGACACGCTTGCTGCTGGGCCTGCTGATCGGCGCCGCCCTGATGTGGGCCTTCGACCATCGCGAGGAGATCACCGCGTACGTCACGCACAAAGAGCAAGTCGGCGGCGCCTCCAAAATCTGGTCCGGGCTGAAGGAGATCGGAATCCTATGATTTTCCTCGTTCCTGTGGTCCTGGCGGTGTGGGGCCTGACGAGCAACCGCGACGGCCTGGTGATGGTCGGGATCGCGATCTTCGTCTGGCTCTCGTGGTCGCGGCAGAAGACGGCGCGGCGATCGCGGCTGTGGTCCGTGCCGATGCCGACCGAGGGCACGGTGCCTCAGTTCGGCGGCGGCGAGCGCACGCCGACGCCAGACGACGGCGGTGCGTGCGGCTGCGCGTGAAAGGGAGTCCCATGGAAGATCGAACATCGATGATCCTGATCGTTCTGGCTGGCGCCGCGGTGGCGTTCTTCATCTGGAAGCGCAAAGGGTCGACGCCCGCGGCTGGATTCGGTGGCGGCGCCTCTGGCCGGCCGGCGGTCGACACCAGCGTCGGCGGCGACGCCGGCACCAGCGACACCCCGGCGCGCGCCGCGCAGCCTGGTTTCGGCGGCGGCACGTCGACGGCGACCGGCACGATCCCGACGACCAGGACGACGACCACGCGCACGCCCGCGCCCGTCAACGCGCCGGTGAGTCGCGGCACGCCGCCCAAGGCGTCCGGGGTGCCGACCTCGGCCACACAGCCGGCCCCCGCCCCGAGTCCTTACGTCAAGGCTGGCGCGAACGCCTTGCAGACAAACGCCATCCTGAACGCGCGGCTTCGCACCCAGGCGGCGCACCTGTGAGCCAGTTGCGCGCGGCGATCGCTTCCTTTGGCTGGCTGCCGGCCCTGCTGCTGATCGCGGGCCTGGCGCTGCCGTCGAAGTACTCCAAGGCGCTGATGATCATCGGCGGCGTCTGGGGGCTGGCCAACGTTCTCTTCGCTGTGCGCGAGGTTCACGCCACCGTGACCGCGGGCGAGCCTGAGATCACCTACTCCGGGGCGCCTTGATCAACCGGAACCACCTTTCGGGCTCTGGCGGGCCGTTCCCGTCGTGCTGCTGCGGCGCTGGTGGCACCGGCGGCGACTTCGCACCGGGCGACATCGCCGGGCTGTTCCTCGACCTCAACCCAGCCGAGGGCGTCACCGTCAACGGCTCCAACGAGGTACAGCGCTGGAACGATCAGGGCACCAGCGGCAGCGACGTGATCCTCGACAGCACCACGAACCACGGCGCGCCCTTCGTGCTGACGCCCGCGGCGATCGGCGGGCTGCCCGGTCTGGTGTCCGATCCGACCCTCGGGTCGTCCCTGGTGGCCGAGACGGCCAATCCCGTTTTTGCGCCTGGTCACGCGCGCACGGTGTTCGTGGTGGCGCGCGTGCTCCAAGCGGACGACGGCTGCGTTTTCCTTTCGTTCCAGCCAAGCGGGGGCCTCTCGCGCACGTTCGCGTTGGGCCTCTGGAACTTCGGCAACATCGGCGTCCTGTACCCGTACAGCGACGGCATCACGGTCTCGCAGTCGACACCGCTCGGGCCCGGCGCTTACGAGGGCGAAACCAAGGTGTACGCCTATCGCTTCGACGGCTCGGGCAAGATCGAGTTTTCGGTGAACGGTGGCGCGTTCGCTGATCTGACCGGGAGCGACTACACCGGCGAGGATGGGATCGATGGGTTCTTCATCGGCCGGTTCATCGGGACGACTTTTCAGGGCTGTTTCAAGGGGACCCTCGGGAGGATCCTCGGCTACAACTCGGCACTGAGCGACGACGACGCGCAACGAGTGGGCGCGTTCCTGCTCGATGCATTCGGCGTGCTGGGCGCGATCACCGCTGACGACATCTCGGACAGCGGCGCCACCGGGCGCGACGTGATCCGCTCCGCAACCCCGGCGGCCGCGCGTGAAGCGCTGGAGCTGCCCGACCTCACCGACGCCGCAAATAGCGAGCTGGCGCACGCCAACACCGTTTGCGCGTTCACCTATCCAAGCGAGTGCGAGGTGTTCGGCGGCGCCGCGAAGCCGGGCACCGTCGGGAGCAAGTGGGGGGCGAACCTCGCCACCGGATCGGGTGGTCTCGGCAACTCTGGGAAAGGCGTGGTCACCACTGGCGTCCGGGGCGGCGCCGTCCAGCTGACGACCGGCGCGACGGCGAGCAGCGGATCGTGGCTGATCGGCGTCGTCAACGGCCTCGGCATCTACGGCGCCGCGCTGATGGATGATTTGGTGGGCGCCACCAGCAAGTGGCACATCGAGGCGGTTCTGCGCATCGACACCACGCCCGACGCCGAGACCGAGATCGGGATCGGGTGGATCGATCCTGGCGGTGGTCTCGCGCCGCTGTGGTTCGGCATGCGAGGCGCGCAATCGACGGCAAACTTTCGCCTATTTCGCAGTGGCACCGCGACCGGCATCAACTCGACGGTCGCGATCGTGCCTGGTGTTCCCTTCCGGCTCCGCGTGTGGGCGAACGGCGACGGGAAGATCTACGCGTCGGTGAACAACGAGACGCCGATCGAGCTGACCGGCCAGGCGTGGGGGCAAGCGGCCGCCCCTTACGTGGGAGTCACGAACGGATCGACGGCGGCGGCGCAGACGATCACGGTGTGGCCGGTCCGCTACCGATCCGATGGCATGGTCGCGTGACCAATGGCCGCATTCGGGTTCGTCCGCCCGTATAGCGCGGCCCCCGCGGGCGGGCCTACCAAGGTCTGGTTCGTCGGTGATTCGGAAATGAGAGGGATGATCTACATCCCTGAAACGGATTCGTGGGAGTGCCGCGGCGGCCTGCGGCCGCACGTCTGGGCGGCGCTGACGGAAGCAGGGGCGGACCCTGATTTTCGCGGACACCTGCTGAATAGCGACGATGGCGTCGCCGACGCTGGCCACAGCCACAGCGGCGCGAACGGCGCGCACGGGACCGTATGGCAGTCGAGCTACTTCGAC
>Ga0268266_10003330_pt1 | contig 16098 bp, 11 predicted proteins | sample KBSS13metaG_FD_190356 | JGI IMG/M metagenome (GOLD analysis project Ga0268266, IMG submission 190356) | Switchgrass rhizosphere microbial communities from Kellogg Biological Station, Michigan, USA - KBS S1-3 metaG (SPAdes) (version 2) | ecosystem: Host-associated > Plants > Roots > Rhizosphere...
AGCATGTGTGGCAATGAAGGTTTTGAAGCATGGACAGAATGGAGAAGAACCGGCTATCCCGATTTCTTTGTTGTATCTACCTCAAACTTAACCGGTGGTAAATTTCCAAGACGATTCCTTTATCCATTTGATGAAGTAACTGAAAATGCCAACTTCCCGGGCATAGTACCTGTAACAACACCTGTATGGTGGGACATTCATTAATTGAATAGGATCGTTAAACTCAAAACTAAATTAAAATGAAAAAAACAATATTATTTATACTAGCAGCAAGTGCGTTGATCTTTACCTCTTGTAAAAAAACGCCTGCCAATGTATCAAAAGTTGTGAAGGTTTCTTATCCCAACATTATATATAGTGGCGGACAGTTTTTTAGTATCCCGGTGGGAGGGACAGTACCTTCTGTAACCGTAAGCGCCTATGACTCTGCACTTGGCGAAAATATTACTGTTACACAATCAGGAACAGTAGATAATACTACTCCCGGACTTTATATCCTCCAGGCAAATGCAAGGAACTCAAACGGTTATACTACCGTAGGGGCCATTTATGTAGCTGTAACAAACATTTCACCAACTATTGATTTATCAGGCAATTATGCACGTCTTGGCACAGCAGACAGTAGTATTATTGTTACAAAGGAAGCTAATGGATTGTACCAGTCAAGCGATATTGGTGGAGCACTTAGTCTCCCTATAGTCGCATATTTTGCGCAAATAAATGACAGCACTATTGTAGGCCCTGATCAACCAACAGATGCCGGAACGCTTTCAATATCTAATGGCGCAGTTGCTTATAGCCCAGACACTACACTATCTTATCATGTAGTTAATGCATCATTTGGTACACAATTAAGAACTTTTGTGAAATACTAATTTCATCACTTAATCTAACAATTATGAGATCAAAAATAATTCTACTACTATTATTACTCTCGTCCGCGAGAGCATTGTCTCAGCAGGCGATAGGCATACATTTGGGTGGTGATGATTTTTACGGACCTCAGACGGGTAACTATTTTCTTGTAGATAAACAACATATTAAGTACAGTGCAGACAATGCGAAAAATGATACCGGTACACGCAAAGCATTAATGTGGCAACCCTTGATTAAAGTGTCTTACTGGGCAAAACTTAGTCAGCACTTTGATTTATACTTTGCCTTATCTATGGCTAATCTTCAATACCCTACCAGCAGTAAAGATTCTGTTTATATTAACAGGCTACTGCGCGATCAAGGTGACAGGGTAGAAAAGTTTCTTGGAGAATTTGATGCCAGGATAAACTATAATATCATTTCCAGGAATGACCACCTAATATCTCCTTATATATATGCCGGGCTCACCGCTTCGTATCATAATATCTTTTGGGGTATGGATGTGCCTGTAGGCATAGGAGCTAACATACGACTGGACAAAGGCCTATTCCTGAATCTTGAGACAGGCTATAAAATTGCTGTTACTAACCAGGATTTTAATCACTTGCAGCACACTATTGGTGTTGTCTATTGGTTTAAGCCAGGCTACAGGCCAAAATCTAAAGCTGAAGAGCTGGCTGAAGTATTGCCACCGCCTGATATGGATAAAGATGGCGTAACGGATAGCCTTGATAAATGCCCTACCATTCCGGGTACTGCTGAATTTGACGGTTGCCCTGATACTGATGGTGATGGTGTGCCTGATAATATTGACGAATGTCCGCTGGTAGCAGGTAGTAAAGATTTCAATGGTTGCCCTGATACTGATGGCGATGGCATACCTGACCAAAAAGATAAATGCCCTTATGTTGCAGGCACTGCAGATCGTGGCGGCTGCCCAATACCTGATACAGACCATGACGGCATACCTGATGACCAGGATAAATGTCCTACTGTTGCAGGCCCTGCATCAAACGATGGCTGCCCTGTTATAAAGAAAGAAATAATAGAAATAGTAGAGAAAGCTGCCCGCTCCGTATACTTCGAAACCGGTAAGGCCACGCTTAAGAAAGCTTCTTATACCAGCCTGAACAGGATAGCGAAAGTAATGAAAGATGACCCTACATTGTATGTTGACATCTCAGGCTATACTGATAATGTGGGCAAGCCGGCCTTCAATCTTGAACTGTCCGACAAACGTGCCAATGCATGTCGCGACTACCTAGCGAGCCAGGGTATAAGTGCAGACCGTATGACGGCTAAAGGTTATGGCGAAGGCAATCCTATAGCCAGCAATAAAACTGCTATAGGCCGCGCACAAAACAGACGTACAGAATTTAAGCTAAGGAATTACAAATAATTTTTTGTGCTTGATTGGTTATTATAGAAAATGCCCGGCTTTTTAGCCGGGCATTCATTTTTACACTAGGTTGCTTTTATTGCATTGCTTCAGGCAGTGTATATTTTCTGCCTTTATTCTGTTCTTTCAGCCAGCTTACGAGTGGCTGAAAATAATCGAGCATAGCTTTGGCATTGAGCTCGTCGCCTGTAGATTCTTTCAACACTTGCTTCCAGTCTTTTGATGCACCGGGGTACATTATCTTTCTCAGGAAATCGCCTATTTCTTTATGGCCGTAGTAGTTGGTAGCACGCGGATCCTGGTGCAGTATATTCTTGGCTATGTAATTGTGCAGCTGATATAATATCACATAAGACAATGCATAGTCATAGTATTGTGCAGGGTCGTCATTAATGTGCGTTTTGGTAGCAGCATCGCAGTATTCTTCGCCACGTGCCGATGGTGGCACTATACCCTGGTATTTCTTTGAAAGCTCCCACCATTTCTGGTTAAATTGGTCTGCCGGCAAGCTATCTACATACATTGCTTTTTCAAAGTTGCTCATGGTACCTGAGGAGAAGAAAATGAACACTACGGAATTCAACGCTTCCTTCAGCAGCGATTGTATGCTATCTGTCTGTACATTAGCAGGTATCAGCCCACGACCAACCAGAAAAGGCTTCTGCATAGCTGCCAGGCCCATCATGGTGCCTATTGCTTCATGGTACGCGCGGTTAGCACCCTGACGCAGCAGTGGGGGCACGTCAGAGTTAGTGTATGTCATGTAGTAGTAGATATGGCCCAGCTCATGGTGTGCTGTTTCAAACCACTCAGCATTAGGCTCTACGCTCATAAGGCTGCGCACATCTTTATCCAGGTCTATATGCCAGGCAGACGCGTGATTATTTTTCTTTACAGCAGAGTCGGCAGGATAAGGATAGAGGCTTGATTTTTCCCAGAATGTTTCCGGCAGCTTGTTGAAGCCCAGGCTCACATACATGTCCTCAGCGTCTTTTACTATCCACTCAGGTTTTTTATTGTGCAACACGCTATCCAGGTTTATGCCTTTTACAGTTACCATAGAGCTCCAATCTTGCCCCCAACGGTTAGGCAGCCAGTGGGCAGGGAGATAATCCGGCACTTCTGTTACACCATATTTTTTTGCCAGCTCGTAGCGCATCCATGTATGCAGCTCGCGGTACAGGGGGTACAACTCTTTCATCAGGCGGTCCATGGTCTGCATCATTTCATCTGTTTTCATGCCATAGTCGCTCACCTGGTAAGTAAAGAAGTCATGATAACCGAGGGCCTGCACCGTCTGGTTGCGCAGGTTGCGCAGGTTCACCAGGCCGTCTTTCAGGGTTGGGCCTACTTGCTTACTGGCTTCCCATGCGGCCAGTCGCTTGCTTACATCCGTTTCATTTTTCAGTATATCATCTATATTATTGGTGCTTACTTTTTTGCCATCCACGGTATATTGAAAGCCATATAGCTTTTGTGTCTGGTCATTTTCCGCTTTTATGCGCCTTTTTACAAGGTCGGCCACCGTCTGCGGGTTGTTTGCGGCATTATATAGTATGTACTGAAGTTGTTTTACCTGTATTTCACTGAGTTCAGCCTTTTGATCCAGGAATTTGCGTGCTTTATCTATATTATCCTTACTGCCGGTAAATACAGCCAAAGCCTCATCGGCTTTTTGGGCAGCCAGGGTATTTGTGCTGTCATTCTTTTTTATTTCAATATTAGATATCCACTGCGCTAATTGGTCCTGGGTATATAGCTTAACGTATTCCTGGCTATAATCATCCAGAAAATTCTGCGCTTCATCGCGCACACCGTTCTTTTTCTGGTCGCATGCAGCCAGCAGCAATACCATTGCGGCCGATACGCATAATAATTTCCTCATGTATCAATGTATTTAAGTGCCTAAAAGTATAATAACTTATTTATTCATGCACTTACAAAATGGTCGGCTTTTCCCTGAAATGTCCATTATTTCGAGCTCCATTTGTCACAACTAAATAAATTAAGATTAAGCCCGTATAATTAATTTCAAAAAACTGAGGCATTTTTGTATGTATCTTTATTTCTCGAAATGGAAATACCCAAGTCGCTACGCACATTTTTCAACGAAGCAGGAGAGATAGCCGCATTCACTACCGGCTTTTTCCGTGAGCTCATTCGCCCAAAGCATGAGTTCAGGGAATTTATTAAACAATGCTATATAATTGGCTATAAATCATTGCCACTCATAGCTATTACCGGGTTCATCATGGGGCTTGTCTTAACAATGCAGTTACGACCTTCCCTTACCAGCTATGGTGTGGAGGCGGAGTTGCCTGTTATGGTAAGCCTTGCAGTAGTGCGGGAAATAGGGCCTGTTATCACGGCGCTTATCTTTGCCGGGAAAATAGGTTCCAGCATGGGGGCAGAGCTTGGTTCCATGCGCGTAACGGAACAAATAGATGCTATGGACGTATCCGGCACCAACCCTTTTAAGTTTTTGGTGGTGACAAGGGTACTTGCCGCTACACTTATGTTACCTATACTGGTGGTGTTGTCTGACACAATTTCATTATATGGCACTTATATAGGAGTTAATATACGGGGCAATACCAGCAGCAGCCTGTTTTTCTCACAGGTGTTCCATTCGCTGGAGTATAGTGATGCTTTGCCTGCAACAATTAAAACTTTCTTTTTTGGCTTTGCGGTAGGTATTATAGGCTGTTATAAAGGTTATTATTCTAAAAGAGGCACAGAAGGAGTAGGCCGTGCTGCTAACTCGGCAGTGGTTATTGCCTCCCTTGCAGTGTTTATCCTGGATCTTTTAGCAGTACAGATAACAGATGTATTGGGCATAAATTAGCAGAGATGGAAACGGCAGAACAGGCATATAAAAACAATAGTGCAAGTGGTATAACAGATACCGCTAAACCTGTTATTACAGTAGCTCATCTGAATAAAAAGTTCGGCAAAAACAAGGTATTGAATGATTTTAATATCGCGCTGAACAAAGGTGAAACACTGGTTGTTTTAGGAAGGTCAGGAGCCGGTAAGTCTGTGCTTATTAAACTTATTATAGGTCTTATGGAGCCTGATGCCGGTGCAATAGATGTGCTGGGATACGATGTTCCCTCTCTTGACCATGAAGGTTTAGATAAGCTGCGTGCGAGAGTAGGATTCCTGTTTCAAAGCAATGCCTTGTACGACTCCATGACAGTGCGCGAGAATCTTGAATTCCCTATGCGCAGGCATATGTCACAGCTATCGCCTGAAGAGGTAGAAAAAACTATAATTGAGGTGCTTACCAACGTGGGATTGCCGCATACAATAGACATGCTGCCTTCCGAGCTTTCCGGTGGTATGCAGAAGCGCATAGCGCTGGCACGTACTTTGGTGCTGAAACCTGAGATTATACTGTATGATGAACCAACTACCGGTCTCGACCCTATAACCGGTAAAGAAATAAGTATGCTGATAGTGGAGGTGCAAAAGAAATATAATACATCATCCATCATAATTTCGCATGACATGAAGTGCGTGGAAATAACAGCCGACAGAGTAGCTGTACTGATAGAAGGGAAAAACTATGCTACAGGAACGTTTGACGAACTGAAGCAAACTAATGACAGTAAAGTAAAAGCGTTTTTTGAATAATATAATATATGGCTAAACAAACCATAAATAATGTGAAGCTTGGGATTTTTGTATCAGCAGGACTGTTAATCCTCATCCTTTCACTATATATAATAGGCAAGAACCACGGTATGTTTGGTTCTAATTTTTACGTAAAGGCCAAATTTTATAACGTAAATGGCTTGCTGCCGGGCAACAATGTTCGTTTCGCGGGCATACAGGCCGGTACTGTAAAAGATATAGAGATACTTAATGACACCAGCGTAGAAGTAACGATAGTGCTGGATAAAAAAATAAAACCCTACATATACAAAAATGCCATTGCTTCCATAGGTACAGAAGGCTTAATGGGTAACAAAATGATTAACATAGTACCCGGTAATGGACCTGCCCAGCCGGTAGAGGAAGGCGATTATCTGGCTACCCTGAAAGCTATAAATACCGATGCCCTCATTCAAAGTCTTGCGAATACCAACTCTAACATAGAAGTTATTTCCCAGGAGGCTAAGGTGGCCATTCAGCGATTGAATAGAAGTGCGTCATTATGGGGTGTGCTTGAGGATACAACTATATCTCCTAACCTGGGTGCATCTATGTCTAATGTTCGCAAGATATCTGCGAGAATAGATGATATGGCGGGTGTGCTGAACAATATAATTGATGATATAAATAATGGCAAAGGCGCTGCCGGAGCCATACTGCACGATGATAAAGTGGCTGTAAACCTTAAAGATGCTATCAAACACATCAATGCAGCCTCCTCGCAGGCTGATAACATGGTAAGCAACCTGGATAGTATAGTTAACGGCCTGCAGAATGATATGGACCATGGGCCCGGTGCTGTGCGCGCTGTTCTAAAGGACTCTGCTTTAACTAATAAGTTGAATAATAGTCTTGATAATATACAAAAAGGAACAGCAGCTTTCAATGAAGATATGGAAGCCCTGAAGCATAATTTCCTGCTAAAGGGTTATTTCAAGAAGCAGGCAAAGAAGAAAAAGAATTGATTTTCAATTCGTTAGACAGTTTTTGATTTTAACTTAAAGTATTTAACTTTATCTCCATAGTTCAGCTTTACTATAAAGGAGAAATAAAATACTTATTCAAGTATAAATAAAAAACTGTTTTTGAAAATATGAGAGATCAGTTCACACAACAACTTTTTGTTAATAATACGCCTTTCACTTTTCTTTTCACTGCACACGATGCTTCCGATGCTGAAATGGCCTACTTAGTTTCAGTAATTAACAACCCCGCTATTACACCCTTCCGTATGCATCTGAAGGATGGTCATTTTCAAATGGAGCACAATACTTTTGTGCCCCAGGAAATAAAGGATATTCATTATCAGCTAAACCAGGCTATCAATAATTATCACATTATGCAATCGCTGCTGATGGATAAAGAAACTGCCGCAGTTTTAAAATCAAGCAATCTGGAGGACTAATTTCAGTCTCTGGTTATACATCATCTATTTCTACAAATTCATTTTCCGCCGGACGAATGAGCTCATACCTGCGTGCAAAGTTGCACCAATGACAATCATCTTTACCACAACCTTTGTCAAACTCATGGTTCATTATCCCTGTGTAGGCACTTTTTAGTTGCTGGCGCACTATCTGCTCATCCTGTTCATATATCGGTATTACTACGCGCCTGTAATCGTTCGCCTTTTTGCTTTTCTCTACGAAGTCGAAGATTCCCATGTTTACTTTCCAGTTTTTCTCCTGGTAGTTCTCCATTATCAGCTTATAGAATACCATCTGTCGCCAGTAGTCCCCACCTAATGGTTCTTTATCGTTAGGTGATGCTGTGTAGGCAGATGCCGACTTATCGGGGTCGCCTGTTTTATAATCTATAACCGTGCAGTTATCTCCGTCCAATTCTATCTTGTCTATCTTACCTGTTACCGGTACACCGTCCAGCATGTAGCGCGGTATCTTTAATTCTATTTCTACGTTTGTTGAAAACTGGTGTATGTAATGGTCATAGTACTCTGACAATATTGTATTACCCTGCTCCATGCGACGCTCAAACTGTATAGGTGTAAAACGTTCAGATTCCCCATACAGTGCCGAATTAAATGCGCCAATCAGATAGTCTTTATCCGGAAATTCTCCATGCTTTTCTTTCATAGTACGGAAGAAACGTTCCAGTGCATAGTGCACTGCACTACCAAACGCCAGCGCATCATTCTTAAGAAAAGGTACACGCAATAGGTTCTCGTAGTAAAAAGACAATGGGCATTTCAGGTATTTGCTTAGTGTAGTATAGCTCATGGTGAACTGCTGCAAAGCATGGTCCAGCCACTGGTAGTTTGCCAGCTTTATACGCACATCCGGCACAGGCTCCATTGCCCATTGCAGGTGCTTTAGCACATCTTCATCTGCCAATACAGGCACTACACGTTCTTCCGGCAGAGATATTTCATCAATAAATACTGATGTCTCCAGGCTCTTACCTACGTTATCATTTAGCGCATACGATACCTGCAAATGTTTTTTAGCACGTGTTAGGGCTACATAGAACAGGCGTCTCGCCACTTCTACCTTATATGTTTTCTCGGCGTCATCATCTGTGCTGGTAATAGTATCAGGCAGTTTATAATCGCTATTACTTCCTTTCTTCCCTTCCCAGTAGTTTTTAGTGCAGCCTATCAGAAATACGTATTCAAATTCGTTGCCTTTAGCACCATGCGCTGTATAAAAATGTACTCCGTTATCATTCTGTATCACCTTTTGTATCGGTATGGCTATATGCTCATCGCTCATACGCTCCAGCATGCGCAGCAGATCTGCTGGTTTTATGCGCGGATTCCTGCTATAGGCATCCTTTACAAATTCAAAGAAGGTATGCAGCACTTGTATATTCCAGGTATAGTCTTTGGTCTGCGTCAGGTAATTAACTATACCGCCTTCATACACTATCTTTTCTATAAGCATTGGTAGTGACAACTCTGTTTGCTGGCGCTGCCACCTGCTTATATTAGCGCCTAATCTTCGCAATGCCTTTGCAGAGCTCAGGTTGAGCGATTCCAGCAAAAGATCGTTAGTAAGCAGTAATCGCCAGTAACCAAGGCTTCTATCTTTTTGCTTATGCTGTTGTATATATAGCGATAGTAATGCAATATCTGTAGGATCTATTTCATAATACGGGGCATGCATTATTTCAAACAACATGCTCTCTGCACTGTATGGTACCTTACGTTCCATTTCCAGGTAGTTCACAACGCTTATTATTTGCTGTATCAGTGGTAGGTCCAGTATGTTCACAGATTTCTTCACCGAATACGGCAGTCCCTTGCGCTCCATCAGTGCCATTATATTTTCAGCCTGTTTGTGCTGGGCATAGAGTATGGCTACATGATTTAGCGGCAGCCCAGCCTGCTGCAGCTTTTCTATCTGCATCACTATATCTGCTTCTTCCTGCAGTACATTCGCATAGGCCTTTACTGTAGGTACAATGGTATCATTCCCATCTTTAAATCTATGGGCGGCTGCAACTATATCTTTATCCAGTTTTAGTTCCTGTAGCTGGTATATAAGTCTTTGCTTATTATGCAATATTGTTGCCCCTGCTTTATCAAGTATTGCCTGCGATGAACGATAGTTTTGTGGCAGCACTATTATTTTTATCGTTTCCCTATAGCGCTGGTAAAAGTCTATGATATTGCGGATACGTGCGCCCTGGAATTCGTAGATAGACTGGTCATCATCGCCCACTACGAAGATATTAGAGTCTTCGCCCCAATATTCTGTAAGCATATTCAGCAATTCATTTTGCGAGCCATTTGTATCCTGGAACTCATCTACCAATATAAACTGATGGCGCTCCTGGTAGCTTTGTAATAGTGCGGGATTCTTCTTAAAGATATCCAGCACCCATAGTATCATATCGTTAAAGTCATAACGTCCTATATCACGCATGCGGGCCACGTAATCATCAAACAAATGCGCTGCAGCGTGTGTTAGCTCCATGCGCTTGGCCTCCTCATCTACCAGCGCCTGCTTTACATCACCTTTACTATAGCCCTTTACGGCTTTCTTATAAATATATTCTTCGCGTGTTGGTATATCTTCCAGGTAGCGGGCTATTGCGTCTGCTATATCAGCCGGACGTATATTTTCACGCTTCATCATGTCAAACAAACGGCTGATGCGGTTAGCATCATAGTATATATTACCGCTCAGCTTACGCAGCACATGGCCCTGGGGCAAATCTTCCAGCATGCTGTAGAGAAGCTCCGTGCGCTCAAGGTCAGTGATCGGTTGCAGACTACGCAAGCTAAAGTATTCACTATTGTTCTGTATAATGTTGTTACAGAAGGCATGGAAGGTGTGTATGTTTACTCTATGCGCGGCAGTACCTATTACCTGCACCAGCCTGCGACGCATAGCATTGGTAGCTTCATCTGTATAGGTAAGGCATAGTATCTCATTGGGCTGCACCTGGGCTTCGCTGCGCAGCAGGTTGGCTATACGCATCGAGAGCACTTCTGTCTTGCCTGTGCCCGGCCCTGCTATCACCATTACCGGGCCATAAATATTATCTACAGCTTCACGCTGTTGTTCATTCAGGTTGTTATATCGCTGCAGGAAAATATCCTCATTAATGTTCATTCTCTCGTCTGAAATATATTAATTATGAAGTTAGCACAATGTGGCTGAATGGTAAAATACAAGCCCGTGGCAACCAATTTCTTAAAGCTTTGTGATATATATAGAAATACCCTTTCATTCCCTTATTTTTGTAAGTAATACATTATTCTTAATTCCGTTTATGAAGAAAATAATATTGCTGGTGACAGTAGTTTGCAGCCTGATTAGTTTTCAGTCTTTTGCGCAGAAACAAGGTCCCCCACCACGCCCTCCTCGCCCATTGCCTATGATGGATACGCCGCAGTATCAAAAAGGCTCTGAGATGCCTGCATTTAAGATCAGGAAACTGGACAGCACTACCATCTTCAATACCTACGACATACCTAAAGGCAAGCCGACTATGCTAATGCTGTTTATGCCTGACTGTGAGCATTGCCAGAAGCAAGTAGAAAGAATGATAGCAGGTATGGACTCGATAAGCAATGTGCAGATATATTTATTCAGCCCATTACCGGTATTTAAGATTAAAGAGTTTTACGACAAGTATCATCTTGCAGACTATAAGAACATAGTGCTTGTAGGCCAAGAATATGAATTCTTCTTTGCAAGCTATTATAAGGCTACTTCCGTACCTTTTATAGCTGTATATAACCACAACAAGAAATTGATGCGCGCCTTCCAGGGTAGTGCCGGGCTCAAGGAGATTGAGATGGCTACGAACAGTAAATAACTATATCAGTTAAGATACAGGAAAATGGCAGGTAATTTACCTGCCATTTTTCATATAAGCTTGTTATGCTTCTTCCTGCTCGTTGTCTTTTTCATGCTCCGCAGCAGTGACCTTAGTTGCAGCTTTGGTTTCTAATTCTTCCAGTTGCTTTTTTACTTCCTCTATTTTCTCCGTACGGCGCTTTACTCTTTCCGTACTTTGCTCTATCAGTTTTTCCAGGTGCTGGCGCAATTCTTCAGCCTTGTGTCCGGGGCTTATGTTTTGCAGGCCATTTGTAAAATCGGCTATCTTGTCTTCTTCTTCTTTCAGCTCTTCTTCCAGCTTGGTAAGAAAGTTGCGCGTCTGCTCTACACGGTTAGACATTTGTTTTTCCACCTGCTTTTTGCGCTGCTCCCTGTTCTCATCCTTACGCTTGAAAAAATGCTTACGTGCTGCTATAAACTGCTCCCACATGGTGTTACTATGCTCACGCGGCAGTGGGCCTATCTTCTTCCATTCGGTCATCAGCTCATTCATTTCGTCACTGGCGTCTTTCCAGTGGGTAGAATTTTTCAGCTTCTCCGCCCTATTTAGCAATGCCATCTTTTGTGCATAGTTATCTTCCAGCGACATGCGGACAGTTTCGAAGTGCTGGCGTTTGGCATTGAAGAAAAGGTCTTTAGCGGCATTCAGCCTGTTCCATAATTCATCCGCCTTTTCCAGCGGCACACGGCCCACGTTCTTCCACTCTTCCATCAGGTCTGCAAAAGCTTGCGAGGTTGGCCCCCATTCTGTACTATCCTTTAGGGTTTCTGCCCTTTCTACCAGCGCAAGCTTGATGATATAGTTAGCTTCCTGCTCCTGCTGTATAGATTCAAAATGCACCTTCTTCCTGTCATAAAAACTGTTCTTTGCTGTAATGAAGCGATTCCATAACTCTTCATTTTTATCAGCCATTGTACGGCCTATGGTCTTCCACTCATCCATGAGCAGTCTGAAGGCTTCCGTAGTTTCTTTCCAGCTTTCAGAAGCTGCAAGATTTTCTGCCTTTTCCACCAGCTCCATTTTCAGGTCCAGGTTTTGAAGCATTTCTTTTTCATGCTCTTCCTGGTGGTGGCGCTTATGCTCGAAGAATTTATTGCGTGCAGCTTCCAGCCTGTTCCACAATGCGTCATTACGTGTCTTATCAAGATAGCCTGTCTGCTTCCATTGCTCGGCGAGGTCTCGATAGGCTTGTGTTGTCTCTTTTATATTATCGCTGTTCACCAACTCTTCTGCCTGCTGTATCAGCTTCAGCTTCGCCTTATAATTATCTTCAGACAAGCTGTGCAGTGTATGTGACCAGTCATTTACGAGCTGATATAGCTTATCAAATTCGCCCACTGCATTTGCATGCTGCAGGTAGTCTTTTAATCGCTCTACTTTACCTGCCAGTTTTAGCTTGTCGCCTGATGCTACCCATTCAGTTTCAAGCTCTTTTACCTTAGCTTCCAGTTCGGTGTATTTATCTTTCAGTGCTTTTATTACAGCATCTGCGTTATGGTTGCTAATGGTGGCTACGGGTCTTTCTTTAGCATTATCGAGTGCTTTTAACAGCAACTCGCCATTCTCTTTCATAGTGAATAGTTCTTTACCCTGAAATGAAACCTGTTCCCACCATTCATTCAGGGTAAATTGGTTTACGTCGTTGGTCATAACCTCTTCCGTTTAATTATAAGTTTTCAATGCGTCAGTATTGCAATATAATACTAATTTATATTAATATCAGCCAACAGAACGAATAATTAACGTGCGCTGAAAACCTTTTGCAGCAGGCCCGTAACCCTTGCAGATGGATTGGAGCGGATCTTTGCCTCCTCTTCTGCTATGGAAATGAATAAGCCATTCAATGCTCTTTCCGTTACATAAGCAGTAAGGTCAGGATTCACTTTACTGGTAAAAGGTATTTTATTGTAGGTAGTGAATACATCAGACCAATACCTGGTTGCATCTACCTTGCCCAGCGAGGCATTTATAATAGGGCGAAATGCCGCTGTGAGCGCAGCAGTTGTTTTTACCCTTAAATATTGGGTGGCAGCATCCTTATTTCCTTTTAGTATAGCTACACCATCCTGGATACTCATACTACGGATAGCATCCACAAATATAGATACGGCCTTAGGGGCAGCATCCTCGGCAGCGCGGTTCATCGACAATACCGCTTTATCTACCAGGGAACCCATACCTATGTTGTCCAGGGCGCTTTGCACCTGCTGCGCTTCCGGTGGCATTAAGATCTTTATCAGCGAATTGCCAAAGTATCCATTTACAGAACCCAGTCTTTGTGCAGAGTTTTGTATGCCCACCTGCAATGCCTGCTTTAAGCCATTAGTAATTTCGGAGCTGCTCAAATTGCTAATAGAGCTACCGCTGCCGGATTTGCCTTTGAACTGATCTATGTTGATATTGTTCTTCTTCGCTGCATCATTCAGCATATCGCCAAAATTCTGGGCCTGAACGGCTGTAGCAGATGCTAAAGAAACAGTTGCAATAAATAATGCTTTAAGTGATTTGTTCATGTTTATGATGTTGATAACTTAAGAAACCAAAAATGATACCAAAGAGCGTGCGCAAGATAGCTGCCTGAAATGTGGCATTGAGATGAAAAAAGTTTTGGAGATAAAATGGGACATTTTATAAGCCGATGTCGCGCCAATGCTTACTTATTACAAATAAGCAAATCTCCCAAAATGTCACAAAATGTCGCATTTAACATTTGTCCATACTTCAATAATAAAAGAACTGCATTGTATAGGAACACTTATAAACTAGAGCGTATCTACACAATGCAATATACTATGAACAGGAACTGCAATCCAAAAAAAGATAGGCACATTTTGGTGCATTAGCTATGCGCACCGCCTCCACCGCCTTTTGCACCACCACCCTGGCCACCACCATTACCACCTTGTCCGCCACCGCCCTGGTCATTATCTTCACCCTGTTTCAGGTTGTTTTCCCTGTCTTCCTCACCCGGCTTAGCATTTTGCTGATTTTTCCCTTTGCCTTTGCCTGCCTTGCTACCAAAATCAGATTTACCAAAACGATAAGTGAAAGTAAGATTGCCGATGCGTGTTTCACGGTCGCGGTAGTAAGTTTCAGTATATGCCGTAAGATCGTAAACCGTGGTGGACTTATGTGTATTGAATATATCGGATACGTTCAACACAAGGGTCGCCTTATTATTCTTCAGGAAGTTCCAGCGAAGGGCAGCGTCCATCCACCATATTTCATCGATCCTACCCTGGGCAATTGGCTTAGCTGATTCGTAATTGCCAACTATTTGTAATGACAGTCCTTTAGATAATTTCACATTGGTATTTAACTTACCGAACCAGCTAAAGCCACTGTTATCAGCTACATAAGGTCTGCTGGCAGCATCTACATTGCCCACTTTTATTTCGTTCTGGAAGAGATTTACGTCCAGCGTTGCATCCCAGATGGGTAATATCTGTATATGGCCAGTACCTTCAAAACCATAAGTTACACCAGAGGCCAGATTTTGCGGTTGTGTAAATTGACGACCTATGTAAGCACCGAGGCCACTGTCTGAGGGAAGAATGGTACGGGTGATACGCTCAATGAGGTTTTGCGTGTATTGATAATATATGTTGGCAATGAAGTTATCGCCACGGGTAGTTTGTTTTGAATAGCTGAACTCAATATTATGTATAAACTCAGGGTCAAGATTAGGATTGCCTTCAGACACTACACCAGGGTTTGATACATCTTTAAAAGGCAGCAATTGCCAGAAATTAGGCCTGTTGGTACGGCGGCTATAATTGAGATAAATGCTCTGCTGCTTAGGCAACTGATAGGATATGAATGCTGAAGGGAAGAGATTAAAGTAAGTTTTATTATAGGTTGCATTATCAACGACTTCATTCTTTCCATTATATATTACGTCTTCCATACGCAAGCCTGCCTGATAGGAGAACTTGCCTACCTGATCGTTCCAGTTAATATAGCCAGCATGTATCTGCTGTGTGTAATTAAATTTTGTATATAATGATGAATCTAAGGCTTCTGCTCTACCAGGTGTATCTACCAATGGATTATTGCTGCTGGTGAACCCATAGAACTGCGATTTCCAGCCAAGGCCCAGCTTACCATTTTTTGTGAATAAAGGATCGGTATAGTCTGCCCATGCATTAAAGCTATTATTGGTACCGGTACCCGGTGCAGTTTCGTAAATACCATTATATATAGGAATACCCGCTGAATCAATATTTGTTTTATAATGCTGATCGCGACTAAAATTTGAAACTGAATAAGTAGCATCTATATCCAGTTCTTCGTCCTTTTTCTTCTTGAACTTATGCTTATAGTCCAATGCCGAAGATAAGGACAAAGGGCCTCCTTTTGCATCGGAAGTACGATGCACCAGCGATGCAGCGTCGCCAGTTTCGTTCATTGAATTATACGTGCTGTAATCTGAATAATCGGTATAGCCGAAATTCATCAGGTTCACGTTTTGGGTAAATGTCAATGAGTTATACTTATCGAAATCATAAGTAGCACCTATACTATTAAAAGAACCATCGAAATGACGCTGGGCATGTTCGTAAGTATGAAATGAGTTAGCGCCGCTATCTATATTTTTATTATAGCGATCAGTAGTGGTATTATTATAATTACTGTTGAACCTGAAACTGCTGTTGAGGAACACGTTCCATTTTCCTTTCCGGGCATTTAAGCTAAGGTTACCATTGTATTTGTCACCCGTACCTATACCAAGGGTAATGCTACCATTAATACCTAACTTCTTATCTTTCTTGGTAACGATATTGATGATACCCGTAAGACCTTGTGCATCATACTTTGCAGATGGGTTGGTGATCACTTCTACGCTTTCTATACTA
>Ga0268266_10003331_pt1 | contig 16095 bp, 13 predicted proteins | sample KBSS13metaG_FD_190356 | JGI IMG/M metagenome (GOLD analysis project Ga0268266, IMG submission 190356) | Switchgrass rhizosphere microbial communities from Kellogg Biological Station, Michigan, USA - KBS S1-3 metaG (SPAdes) (version 2) | ecosystem: Host-associated > Plants > Roots > Rhizosphere...
GCCTCGATAGTCCGACGTGACGACCGAGCCGTCGGGCCAGAGCCCGACCGCGACGTGCTTGTGGTCGACCCACAGGATCGCGCCGGGTGCATCCCGCTCGGCGACCACCCCGTCGACGCGATCCCCGGAGACGCGGCACGGTGCGGCGCCTGCCGTGCTGGTCATCACGACGGTCGAGATGAGCCCGAGCAGGCGCACGACGATCCAACGCTCGCTCGATCTCGGCTATTTCCGTAACCCGGCCGCCGGGCGATCGTAGTCAGGTCATGCGAGCTCTGCTGCTCACTTTTTTGGCAGCCTGCGGGTCGGCGTCGGCCGACCGGCCGGGCGGTAACGGCGCACCGGTCGTGGTCGAGCTGTTCACGTCGCAAGGCTGTAGCTCGTGCCCGCCGGCCGACGCGCTCCTGTCGAGCTTCGCGCGCACGGGCTCGGTCCGCGGTCGCGCGGTCGTGCCGCTCGCGTTTCACGTCGACTACTGGAACCAGCTCGGCTGGGCCGACCCGTACTCGTCGCCGGCGTGGACCGCGCGCCAGCAGAGCTACTCGCACTGGCTCGGCGATCGCTCGGTCTACACGCCCGAGCTGGTCGTCGCGGGCGGCGCCGGCATGGTCGGCTCGGAAGCCGGGCGCATCGCCGACGCGATCGCCGCGGCGCCCGTCCAGCGCGAGCTCGCGGCGACCGCGACGTGGTCGCCGCGATCCCTGGTGGTCGATGCCACCGCACCGGCCGACGCCGAGCTGTGGGTCGCCGTCTGGGAAGACGCGCCGGCGACCGCGGTGCTGCGCGGCGAAAACGCCGGCGCCACTCTGGTCACCGATCGCGTGGTCCGCGCGCTCGCGAAGGTCGCCGCGCCGGGCCAGGCGGGCCGCGCGGTCGTCGCGCTCGATCTCGGATGGAAGCCGAGCGGCGGCGTCGTGTTCGCGCAGCGTGGTGATGGCCACATCGTCGGCGCCCGGGTCCTCCCAGAAGCCCCCACGCAGCGATGATGACGAGCCTGCCCCGTCCGTGGTACAGGCGGGGTCGTCATGCGCCCCGTCCTCGCTCTGACCCTCGCCGCCGGGCTGTTCAGCGGCGGATGCTTCCCGCACAGTGCTCGCAACCGCGCGATCGCCGAGATCGCCGAAGGCGTGCTGCTCGCCGGTGGTGTGGGGCTCGAAGCAACGGTCACGACGACCGCCGACTGCCAGGCCGAGCTCAGCCCGGATCCCAACTGCGGCAAGAGCGGCAGCCGCAACAGCGCGATCGGTGTCGCGATCATCCTGACCAGCCTGGTCGGGTTCATCGCGACGATCTCGAGCGCTGAAGATCAGTCCGCCAGCCCGATCGTCACGAACGCGACGCCGCCCGTGGCCCCACCGCCGCCCAGCGCGCCCTCGCCCACGCCGGCGCCGATGCCGCCGCCCGGTCCGCCCAGCGCGCCGGCCCCGTCCGGCTCCGCGGGCCTCTTCAGCTTCTGATCAGATCGCGCCGGTCTTGCGGCTGACGTGCCGGCCATCGCGCTGGCACAGCTTGCTGCCATCGTAGACCGGCACGTGCCGCGCCCAGGCGTGGCTCGAGCCGGACCCGGACAGGCCCAAGAAGTAGGCCTTGCGACCGACGAACAAGTCGATGCGGTTGCCGTCGATGTGCCCGCCGGTATCGTCGGCGACCACGCATCCGTCGTGGACGAAACCGCCCCACGGCGGGCGGCCCGGCATCACGCGGCCTTCGAGCAGCGGCACGTAGAGCAGCGAGCCCAGCTTCACGACCCGCGGATCGACCGCGACCGTGCGGAACGGCTGAAGTGGATGGTTGGTCCCGGCCGTGCCCCACTGGTTCGGCGTGACCTTGAAGCACGGCGAATGCCCGCACGCGCAGCGGCCCCAGATGTTGAGCACGCGGCCGTCGTTGAGCTTGCCGGTGCCCTGGATCGCGAGCTGACTCGCGAATTCAGGTGCTACCTCCGCGATCTCTTTGCAGCTTCCGGCCTCGTACAGCGTGACCTTGGTGTCATCGATCGACGCGAGCTCGGTCTGGTTGTCGTTGACCGGGTGCTTCTTCACCTCGTCTTCGCCGATGACGTAATAGAAGGTGACGTTGAACAGGCCGAGCGGCTTGGTGTCGTCGACCGTCGGCGCGTCGTGCCGGCTGACGACCGCAGCCGGTTTGTTTTCGATCGTTTGGATCGGCGTGACGGTCGGGCCCTGGCAGCCCATCGCCAGCAGGGCCGCCGAACCAAGGCCGCCAAGGCGGGTGAAGATCCGCGCCAGGAAGTCGGCCACGAAGCCGGCGCCCGCCGAGATCGCATCGGCGATCGCGGAGGTCAGGGTCGGTTCGGAGGCGGCCGGTTCCGTCATCTGGCTTGCCGAGCGTAACCCGGACATTCCGGAGTACGAGCCGATGAGGTCGGGAAAACGCCTAAATAGACTTCAGAAACGTGCCTGCAGCGTCGCGTTTACGCCGAGCTGGTTGAACTGGCCGAACACGTACTGGAACGGCGCCGTGGGGCAAGCCTGCTCGCTGGTGCAGCCGACGCGCTGGTAGGTCGTCTGGTTGCCATCGTAGCTGTAGAAGACCTCGAGCAGCGCCGAGTAGATCCGGCCGAACGTCAGCTTGGCCGTGCCCTTGAGCGCGAGCTGCGGGACCGCGTCTTTGCCGACCGGCAAGATCGTGATGATCGTGTTCACGTTGTCGTTGCGGATGACCGCGGTCGACGTGCCGCCGACGCCGGTCATGCCGCCCGGAAGGCCTTCGGGCGAGGTCAGGGTCGCCGGCTTCTCGATGCCGGCGATCGCGCCAAGCGTCAGGAAGTCGTTCCAGTTGCGGTCGAGGCCCACGGCGGCGAACAGGTCCGGCGACGTCTTGAAGTCGCTCGGGAAGTCCTCGAACGTCGGAAGGCTCGGGGTCGAGTGCAGGATGAACGCCAGGTCGCGGTAGCTGGCGTCGAACCGGAGCCGCCAGCGGTCGATCATCACGCGGACGTTGACGTCGCCGGCCATGCCGGTCTGGATCGTGGTCGCGCCGGTCTTCTCCGGGTCCTTGAGCGTCTGGCCCAGGACCGTGAACTCGGACATCGCGAGCCAGGAGATGCCGCCCGGGTACTTCACGGGGTCGAACAGGCCGCTGACGCGCTCGTTGTTGTACTTGTAGAGCTTGTAGTCGATCGACGACTGGACCGGCATGCCGTCGTGGATCGCGATCTGCGCCGAGCCGCCGAACAGCCGGACCTTCTGGTTGTCGACGTCGACCAGCTCGTTGTAGCCGCGGTCGAAGTAGCCGCCGTTGACCTCGAGCCGGACCATCGGGGTCGGATCGATGCCGGCGCCGGCCAGGAACGCGAGCGCGCTCTTGTCCTCGGCGGTGCGCTCGTCGAGGATGACCGCGCTCTTGGCGCCGACGAACGCGTAGCCGCCGTTCGTGTCGTACTGGATCTTCATGCCGGGCGTGGCCGAGTTCGCGCGGCCGTACTCGGGATCGCCACCCCACGACAGGCGGTAGCTGTAGCCGAGGCGGAAGCGGTCGGCCGAGACCGGGAACACGGTGAGGCTGATGCGGGTCGGATCCTTGTGATCCGGATCCTTCCAGTCCGACAGCACGATGTACGAGCCGTCGTCCGACAGGCTGATGTTGTTCTGCGACAGCTCGTTGATGCGCAGCACGAAGCCGGTCTCGGCGTCGAAGTGGCCCTTGTGGAAGTCGCGGTACATCACCGCGTGCGACATCGTCTCGAAGCCGGAGTACCGCGTGTCGTAGTTGTCGAAGAACAGCACGCCGAGCGAGTTCGGCGTTCCGAACCGCCAGCCCGGCACGCTCGGGATCGTCTGGCCGGGCTGCACGAGCACGTTCTCGTTCGTCAGCGTGAACGCGAGGCGCGTGTCCATGAACCCGCTCGAGCCCGTGAGATCCGAGGGCGAGCTCGACGCCGACGCTCCGCTCGCCTGGTCGTCGCGCGCGGCCCGCTCGGCCGCGTCGCGCGCGGCGCGATCGTTCAAGATCTTCGCGAGCTCCTTGTCGACGAGCTCCTTGACCTTGGCTTCATCCATCGGGCCGCTGCCAGTGCCACCGACGCTGTCGGATCCAGATGGCTCGCTTGTGTTGGGCTCGGCGGGCTGGGCGCTAGCGATCGGCGCGTAGGTGATGGCCCCCAGCAGAACGAGTCTCGCAATTGAACGCATGCTCTTCCTATTGAGTCGTGAGGTCCGCCATCGTGCGCGGATAGATGATCCAGACGTTGAACGAGCCGATGTTGATGGGGCGCAGGTTGCCGACGATGCGCGGCAGGGGCTTGCCGACGAGCGTGCCGGGATCGAGATCGAGGGTGCCGGCGCTCACGACGTTGATGATGTTCTTGCCGGCGCACGTGGTCGGGTCGCCGGAGCCGGACGGATCGAGCTTCCACTGCTTGAACGTCGTGTAGTCGCTGTCGAGCGGGCACACGACGGTGTTGTCGACCTCGATCATTCCGGACTCGTTGTGCTCGAAGTTGATCGGCGCGCTGAACCAGCTCGTATCGAACTTCACCGGCGCCGGCTCGCGCGCGGGGTTGATGTCGGGAGCGTCCTCGTTGACGAAGCTCTGCGGGAAGCCGAGCTCGGTGAGGCCGTCGAACTCGCTGACGCCGCCCGCGTAGCCGTCGATGACCTCGCCTTCGACCACGAAGCGGCTGCGCTGATCTTGCGGCGCGCTGAACGAGAACACGTCCATGTAGCCGTAGTCGACCGACGTGCACGGCGGCGCGCCGTTCGGTCCGCACTGCACGTCGGCGAGCGTGAAGCCCTGCGAGTAGACCGACGTCACGACGAGCCGACCGGTCGCGCCGAACTGCGAGCCGTTGACCGAGACGTTCTTGCCGTTGAGCGGCTCGTTCGACAGCGCGTCGATCGCAGTCTCGCTGGACGGGCGCTGGAGATCGGTCGTGAACGGATCGCGATACCAGAGCGTCGGCGACGTCCCGGCGACGAACTCGGGATTGGCCGAGCTATCGTCGTCGAGCCAGATCGTCGTCGGGCCGTACACCGGCGGCAGGAGCACCTGCTGGTTCATCGCCTTGCCGTGGACCATCTGGACGGTCGAGAGCGGCGCGCCCGTCAGGTACGGCGACAGCGTGCCGAGGTAGTGCACGAACACGCCGAGCTGCGCGTTGTAGTCGCGATGGCCGGCCTGGCCGTCCTCGGGCTGGTTGTTCTCGTCGAACGCGGCGACGTCGATCGTCACCGCGTTGTTCGAGCCCGAGCCGTTGAGCCGATTGTTGACGTCGCCGACGTTGGTGGGCGACGTGATCGTGATCTGGAGCTGGGTCGACGTCGGCTCGGGCTGCATCTGCGTGCAGCCGGCGAGCACGACGAGCGCGATGCGCAACGTCTTCATTGGAACACCGGGCGAATGCGGCCGTCGTGCGCTTCGATCGTCTCGTCGAGACACGAGATGTGGCCCCAGCGCTGCTGCACCGTCGCTTGCGCACAGAACCCGCCGACGCAGCTGTTCGACTGGCACTGCGAGTTGGTGGTGCACGCCTTCGACGTCTCGGTGTCGGTCTCGTCGAGGATGTTCGAGACGTCGACGCCGTCGCACTTCGAGCCCTGCTGCGTCAGGAACACGGTGAGCGAGTCACGCAGCGAGACGCCCGTGTCCTGCTGCGACGTGTTGCGCTGGAGCACGATGAAGCCCGAGCCGCCCGCCGCGATGTAGTTGTTGACCGCGACGCGATACAGGCCGTCGAGCGACAGCGGCGTGCACGGCGTGGTCGCGGGATCGACCGGCGCATCCGGGTTGATCTGCTTCGTGTTGGGATCGACCGGCCGGCAGCCATCGCCGATGTAGATGTTCTGCGCGCACGCGCGCGTCACGCACCGGTTCTGGCCGGTGTCGCAGCGATCGCCCGATGGGCAGTCGCCGTTGGCGTGACAGACCGTATCGGGAGCGGCGGGATCGATGCTCGTGCACGGCGTCGACCCCGCTGGATCGTCGCGGCACACCATGTCCCACGTGATGCCGGCCTGCTGGAGCTGCGAGCGACAGCCGCGACCCGACGATTCCTGCGCGACGAAGTCGAGCGTCTCCTTCACCTCTTCGCCCGACATATAGATGACGACGATCGTGTTCTCGAACGGGAACACGTTGAACATCTGCTCGTTGGTCAGCGGGCCGCGGTTGAAGTCGGCGCGGATACCGAGCGAGTTCGTGAACGCGAACTGCGCGTCGACGCCCTGCTGCGTCTGCATCGCGCGCGCGACGAGGTTGCCGAGCTGCGAGTCGCCGCCCGACGGATCGTTGCGCGCGATCGTCGCGGTGCCCGGCGGATCGACATACGAGAACACGCCGGCGAGGTTGATGTCCTTGTTGAGCTGGACCGAGTACGGCCACATGAAGTTGGCCATGTCCGGGTCGTCGGGAATGGTCGAGTCGACCGGCTGGTTCTTGTACGCGAACGACGTGATGCGCGAACGATGCTCGGGATCGGCGTTGTCGCCGTTGTCGCTGACGTGGACGACGAGATCGATGCGGCCGACGTACTTCGCGAAGGCGCCGGAGTGGATGAGCAGCGTCTCGCAGTCGTTGTTCTGGCAGTACTGGCTGCCGTCGTCGGCCGGGAGCAGCTTCGGCGGATTGGTCACGATGTGAAGGTGACCGCCGAGGATCAGATCGACGCCCTGGTTCGGCAGCGCCGCGTTCGGATCGGAGACCTGAGACGCCGACAGATCTTCGTCGTCATCGAGGCCGAGGTGGCTGAGCACGACGACGAGATCGCAGACGGGCCGGAGCAGCGCGACGTACTGCTGGAGCGCGGTACCCGGATCGATCGGCCGGAAGCCGAGCGTGGTGTTGCCCATGTAGCTCGAGAGCAGCGTGTCCTCGTTGCCGAGGCCGATCACGCCGACCTTGACGCCCTCGACGTCGTAGATCTGGAACGGCGACGTCAGGTCCTGCAGCGTGAGGCCGTTGTCGCTCGACTTGTCGGTCGGATCTTCCCACGCGTAATCGGCGGCGAGGTGCGGGAACTGCGACCACGCGTTGAGCTCTTTCACGAGCTGCGGCGTGCCGAGGTCGAACTCGTGATTGCCGAGGACCTGGCCTTCCATGCCCGCGAGTGACAGCGAGCGAATCTCGGCTTCGCCCTTGAACTCGTTGAACACCGCGGCGCCTTCCCACGCGTCGCCGGAGTCGAGCCACAGCGAGCGCTCGGCGCTCACGCGGATGCGCTTCACCATCGTCGTGATGCGCGCGATGCCGCCGAACGGCGCGTTGACGGGCAAGAGGCCGTACGCCTGGTCGAACGTGTTCGGCACCATGTCGTACGGGAACAGCCGCGAGTGGATGTCGGCCGTATGAATGAGCGTGAGCCGGACGTCCTGCCCCGCCAGATCGGGTTGATCCTGATCGATCAGACATCCGCCTAGGAGGACGGCGGCGAACCCCACCCACAGGGCCATCTTCTGGAGCCGCATCGGCGCGAGGTAATAACCGGGCGGGCCCGTTCTCAGCAAGACGATTCGATGCTGTATTCGCGTCCGGAATGCCCCGAGCAAAGATCGTTTGCACCCTCGGACCGGCGTCGGCGACTGCGGAGCGAATCGGCGAGCTGATCGAAGCGGGAATGAGTGTCGCGCGGCTCAACTTTTCACACGGCAGCCACGAGGATCACGCGAAGACGTTGCAGATCGTACGCTCGGAGGCCGAGAAGCGCGGCCGCGCGATCGCCGCCCTGCTCGATCTCCAGGGCCCGAAGATTCGCGTGGGGCGATTCGCGAACGGCGCCGTCGAGCTCAAAGCCGGCGCCGAGTTCACGATCACCGTCGATCCGAGCGTGGTCGGCGACGAGAAGCGCGTGTCCACGACGTACCCGGCGCTGATGCGCGACGTGAAGGTCGGCGACCAGATCCTGCTCGACGACGGCTACCTGTCGCTCGCGGTCACCGAGGTCGGCGCGCACGACGTCAAGACGGTCGTCGTGACCGGCGGGACGTTAAAAAACAATAAGGGCATCAACCTGCCCGGCGTCGACGTCTCGGCGCCCGCGCTGTCCGACAAGGACAAGGTCGACATCGGCTTCGCGCTGCGCCACGGGCTCGACTACGTCGCGCTGTCGTTCGTGCGCCGGCCCGAGGACGTGCTCGAAGCGAAGAAGCTGCTCACCGTCGAGGGAGTGTCGATTCCGGTGATCTCGAAGATCGAGAAGCCGCAGGCGCTCGACCGGCTCGCCGACATCATCGACGTCTCGGACGGCGTGATGGTCGCGCGCGGCGATCTCGGCGTCGAGCTCGGCCCCGAGAAAGTGCCGCTGTGGCAGAAGCGGATCATCGAGGAGACGAATCGGCGCGGCAAGATCGTGATCACCGCCACGCAGATGCTGGAATCGATGATCGCGCAGCCTCGGCCGACGCGCGCCGAGGCGTCCGACGTCGCCAACGCGGTGCTCGATACGACCGACGCGCTGATGCTGTCGGGCGAGACCGCATCGGGCGCGCATCCGATCGAAGCGGTCCGCACGATGGCGCGCATCATCGACGAGATCGAGAAGAGCGCGTACTACCGCCAGAACGCGCCACAGGTCGATCTGCAGATGGCGGTGTCGACGAACGCGATCGCACACGCCGCGGTGATCGCCGCACGCGCGATGAAGCTCAAGACGATCGCGATCGTGTCGGACTCCGGCGGCGCCGCGCGCCTGGTCAGCGAGTATCGGCCCGAAGCGAACATCGTCGCGCTCACCACGAACGAGGTGAGCTATCGCCGGCTCGCGCTGTTCTGGGGCGTCACCCCGGTGCTGGTCGGGCCGTCGGCGAGCACCGAGGAGCTGATCGATCGCGTGGAGGCGACGCTGCTGGAGCGCAACCTGGCCCTGCCCGGCGACAACGTCCTCATCACGATGGCGGTGCCGGTCGGCGCCGGGACCTCCACGAACATGCTGAAGGTGCACCAGATCGCGCGGTGATGTAGAATTCGCGCGCGTGCCACCGCTTAGTCCGTCGGACGTCGGGGTCGACGTCGGCCACGTGATAGAGGGCAAGTATCGCGTCGACGCGATCCTGGGCCGCGGCGGCATGGGCGTGGTCGTCGCGTGCACCCACCTCACGCTCGGCGAGCGCTACGCGCTCAAGCTGCTCAGGCGCGACGTCCTCACCGATCACGACTCGGTGCAGCGCTTCATCCGCGAGGCGCGCGCCGCGGTCAAGCTCAAGAGCGAGCACGTCGCGAAGGTCTCCGACGTCGGCACGTACGACCAGGACCTGCCCTACATGGTCATGGAGTACCTCGAGGGCCAGGATATGGGCGAGCTGCTCGAGGAGCGCCACACGCTCGCGATCCCGTGGGCGACCGACATGACGCTCCAGGCGTGCGAAGCGCTCGCCGAGGCGCACTCGCTCGGCATCGTCCATCGCGACATCAAGCCGTCGAACCTGTTCGTGACGTGGCGTCCCGACGGCGCCGCGATGGTGAAGATCCTCGACTTCGGAATCTCGAAGTCGCCGGTCGGCACCGACATGAAGCTCACGCAAACGCAGTCGGTGCTCGGTACGCCCGCGTACATGTCGCCGGAGCAAATGCGCTCGGCGCACATGGTCGACTCGCGCAGCGACATCTGGTCGCTCGGCTGCGTGCTCTACGAGATGCTCGAGGGCCAGCGCCCGTTCGAGGCCGACAGCTTCTCGGAGATGTGCGTCAAGGTCGCGGTCGACGCGCCGCGCCCGATGGAAAAGACGCCGCCGGAGCTGGTCGCGGTCGTGATGCGCTGCCTCCACAAGCAGGCGGACCTGCGGTTCCCGACGATGGCCGACCTCGGTCGCGCGCTCGTGCAGTTCGCGCCGAACCAGGCGCACGCGCACAACCTCGTCGAGCGGATGACGCGCACGCTGCGCCGCTCGGCGCTCGGCTGGGACGGCGAGGCGTCGCTGTCGCTGCCCGCGGTGAGCCGCGCGCGCGTCCAGCCCGAGGTCACCGACAAGATCGAGGCGCCCAAGCCGCCACGCCGGAAATGGCCGTGGGAGCTGGGCGTGTTCGGGTTCGGCGCGATCGCCGCCGCGCTCGTCGTGGTGCTCTTGAGCCGAGGCGGCGAAGCACCCGCGCCGCTGCCGACGTCGTTCCTCGAGTACGCGAAGCTGCCGCCGGTCGTGCAGATGAAACCCGTGCCGGTGCCGGTGCCGGTGCCGGTGCAGCCGCCGGTCGTCGTCGAAGCGCCGGCGCCGGTCACCGAGCCGGTCAAGATCCATCACGGGCGGACGACCGGGCACGCACCCGGGCTCGGCTCGGCCGCCGCGACGTCCGACGTGCCGACGCCGCAAGGCGACGCGTTCACCGTGCAGCATCCGGGGCAGAACAAGTGAAGCGGCTCGCGCTCGCCGTGGTCATCGCGTGCACTCGCGTCGCGTCGGCCGACGAGCCGCTCGCCGACCAGAAGTTCGATCAGGCGCAGAAGCTGCGCGCCGACGGCAAGATCGCCGAGTCGTGCGCGCTGTTCCGCGAGTCGCTCCAGCTCAACAGCAAGGCGATCGGCACGCTGCTCAACGTCGCGCGCTGCGACGAGGAGCAGGGCAAGCTCGCGCGTGCGTACCGCGAGTTCGACGACGCGCGCGCGGCGGCGAGCGAGCAAAACCTCGGGCCGCAGCGCGACGCCGCCGAGCAGCACGAGAAAGCGCTCGTCGATCGCGTGCCGCACCTCGCGCTCGCGTTCGCGTCGCCGCTGCCCAAGGGCGCGAGCGTCGTCGTCGACGATGTTCCCGTCGATCCCGACGCGGCGGGCGACGTGCTCGTCGATCCCGGCTCGGTCCACATCGTGGTCTCGGCCCCGGGCTACGTCGCGTTCGAGACCCACGTCGACATCGCGGAGCGCCAGCACAAGGCGCAGGTGATCCCGAAGCTCGCGCCGCCGGTCGTGGTCAAGAACCCGCGGCGGTTCGTCGGCAAGATCTTGACGCTCGCCGGTGGCGGCACGTTCGTCGTCGCGACCGGTCTCGCGATCGCCGCCAAGATCGACTACGACAACGCGACCTCGGGCTGCACGCTGCGCGGCGGCGTGATCACGTGCGAGTCCGGCAAGTCGAATCGCGCGAACGGCGATCACACGCTCGGCAACATCGCGACGGGCGTCGGCATCGTCGGGCTCGCGGTTGCCGCGGTCGGCGCGGGCCTCTGGTACTTCTCACCGAATCACGAGCAGCACGCCGTCGCGGTCGTGCCGGTGCTCGCGCCCGGTCAGGCCGGCGTCGCCGCAGCCTGGCGGTTCTGAAGCTGCTTGGCGCGGTCGCGCGTCGCGGCGCCGGTGCGCACGTCGTCGATCACCTGCTGGAGCACGCGGCGCCCCTCTGCGCTGCCTTCGGCCATCAGCACGCGGCCGCGTGCCAGCTTCGAGCTGATCACGAGCTGCGCGTCGAGGCGATCGTTGAGCCCGGTCTCGATCGGCGAGAGCTCGGCGTCGAGCACGCCGCGCGCGCGAGCGACGTCGCCGCCCTCGACGAGCGCCGTGATCTTGAGCCCGGCGGCGAGCACCCGCAGCCGCTTCTTCGAGTGAGAGTCGAGCTTGGCTTCGTCGACCTTCGCGAGCACATCGGGCCACTGGCTGCGCAGCTCGTACGCGGCGGCTTGATAGAGCACGAGCTGCGCGCGCCCGACGACGAGCTTCTGCGCGAGCGCGTGCGTGGCGATCTCGAGCAAGCCGTCGGAGTCGCCGACCGCGAGGGCGCGCGACAGCGCCGCGGTCTGCGTGAGCTCGCGGAACATGTACCAGAGGCACAGCACGAACAGGAGGCCGATGCCCATCCAGCCCCAGTTCGCGGGCGTCGTATCCGCCGTCGCCGCGAGCACGACGTATGCGCCGGACATGATCACCGGCACGAAGTAGCTCGCGATGAACGTCCACACCCAACCGCGCCGCCCGAGGAAGCCGCGCCGCGTGTTGGTCATCGCTTCCTGCTGCGCACGTGGCGCGCGATCCGCATCGCGACCTCGAGCGCCTGTTCGTAGTTGAGCCGAGGATCGAGGCGGCTCTTGTAGGCGCGCTCGAGCCCGGCTTCGTCGAGCCCGCGCGCGCCGCCGATGCATTCGGTGACGTCGTCGCCGGTGAGCTCGAGGTGCACGCCGCCGAGATGCGAGCCGAGCTCGGAGTGGAGCTCGAAGCTGGTCTCGAGCTCGCTGACGATCTTGTCGAACCGCCGCGTCTTGATCCCCTGCGGCGTGGTCTCGGTGTTGCCGTGCATCGGATCGCAGACCCACAGCACCGTGCGCTTCGCCGCGCGCACGGCCTCGACCAGCGGCGGCAGCTTCTCGCGAATCTGGCCAGCGCCCATGCGATGGATCAGAGTGATGCGGCCGGGCTCGTTATCCGGATCGAGCACGTCGAGCAAGCCGATCAGCCACTCGGTCGTCATGCCCGGCCCGAGCTTGATCGCCATCGGGTTGCGGATGCCGCGGTGGAACTCGACGTGCGCGCCGTCGAGCTGCGCGGTGCGCATGCCGATCCACGGCAGGTGCGTCGACAGGTTGTAGTAGCCGGCGCGGCGCGGCACGCGGCGGGTTTGCGCCTGCTCGTACGGCAGCGCGAGCGCCTCGTGACTCGTGTAGACGTCGACGCGGCGCAGGATCTCGTTCTCGACGCCGGTGATCGCACTGACGAAGTCGAGCGACTCGCGGATCGAGCCGACGATCTCGGCGTACGCGTCGGCGTTCGGCGTGCCGTGAGCGAACGCGAGGTTCCAGTACTCGGGGTGATGCAGGTCGGCGAAGCCGCCGTCGGTCAGCGCGCGAATGAAGTTGAGCGTGAGCGCGGCGCGCTCGTACGCGCGCAGCATCAGCACCGGGTCGGGCTCGCGCGCCTCGGCGGTGAACTCGTCGCGGTTGAACAGATCGCCGCGATACGCCGGCAACGTGACGCCGTTCTTGGTCTCGGTATCCTGCGACCGCGGCTTGGCGTACTGGCCCGCGATGCGGCCGATGCGAATCACCGGCGTGCGCGTGCCGTGCACCAGCACGAGCGACATCTGGAGCAGGATCTTGAGCTTCGCGGCGATCGGATCGGACTGGCAGTCGTCGAAGCTCTCGGCGCAATCGCCGCCGTGGAGCAGGAACGCCTGGCCGCGAGCGGCGCGCGCGAGCTCGCCGCGCAATTGCTCGACCTCCCACGACGTCGTCAGTGGCGGGAGCCGGCCGATCTCCTCGACGACGCGTGCCAGCGCCTCGGGGTCGCGATACGTGACTTGCTGTGCCGCAGGGCGTGCTTGCCAGCTCGAAGGTACCCACTCCACGAACCTCAAATACCGTGATGCGGGAGGGTGCGCCAGCGCCTGGGGTGCGACGATTCCGCGCTGGCGGTCCCGGCCCCGATGCTATCGTTGTAAGCGTGCGGCGCGCCCTGCTTCTCCTGGTCGCTGCCGCCGGCTGCTACCGCGCACCCGACACCGCGCGCGGCGATCCCGACGCCGGACCGGATGCGCCCGTCGTCGATGCCGGCCCGACCAACCTGGCGTGGAGCTGGACGTTCGGCGGCGCCGCGGCGTGCCCGACCGGCGTCGATCGCGTGCAGATCGTGACCGCGCAATGGGACACCAGCGGCGTGAACTTTCGCGAGGAGCCGAACGCTCCGGTGACGTTTCCGTGCGCGGCCGGCACCGGCGGCGTGCTGGTCCCCGACGGCTTCGACTACGACTCGTGGCTCGTTGTCCTGACCTCCGACGGTCGCGTGTTCGACGTGACCGGGCCCGGTCACGTCGATCTCGGCACGACCGCGACGCACGACGTCCAGCTGCCGCGCGGCTACGTCCACGTCGCGTGGTCGCTGTTCGGCCAGACCTCGCAGACGCCCAAGCAGTGCAGCGACATCCCGTCGCTCGCCGACGGCGGGCTCGGTCGCGTGCAGCTGTTCACCGGCACCGCCGTGCAGACCACGCCGATGGACACCGCGTCGTGCACCGCGGGCGACACCTATCTGGCGCTGCCGGCCGGCACATACGACCTGTCGCTGCGCGCGGTGTACTCGCAGAGCTACTTGCCCGCGAACGGCCCCGACGCGTATTTGCTCGGCGAGACCGCGTTGGCGGGCCAGACGATCGTCGCCGACGAGACGCTCGAGCTCGGCGCGCAGCAGCTACCGCTCACGCACTACTGACACTTCACGGGTCGCTTGCCCGGAAACTCGAGCCGGTGGGCCGAGTACTTCGCCTGCGGATCGACGGTGCCCGGATGCGCGCGCAGCACGTCGGCCATCGCATCGCGAATGATCACGTCGGTCGGCTCGATCGCGCCCGATGGCAGATCGAGGTGTCCGATCACGCCGTCGCCGCCCGACGCCAGGAAGTCGCTGGTGACGATCGTGTACGGCAGATCGTCGACGAGCGGCTTGCCGCCGACCTCGATCGCGACGTCGAGCACGCCGCCCTTGCAGCGCGCGTGCACGGCGATGCCGCCCCACGAGAAGATGCCGGCATCGGCGGCGAGGTTCGCGATGATGAGCGCGCGCAGCTGCGAGCCCTTCACGGTGAGCAGCGCGAACCGATTGTCGAACGGCATCGCCGAGAACAGCTCGCCGTAGGTGACCGGGCCGGCCGGAATATCCGCGCGCAACCCGCCGCCGTTGGTGAGCGCGACCTGCGCGCGCGGCTGCGCGGCGAGCATCAGATCCGTGAACCAGTCGCCCTCGGCGGACTCGGTGCGATACGCGCGGGTCAGCGCCGTCGTGAACGTGACGCCGAGCTGCTCGGCGCGGCGCGCGCCGGCGTGCGCGATCGCGTCGTCGGCGATCTTCTGGAGTGCCTGATCGGGCTGGACCGGGCGACCTTCGTACGGCTCGGGATGGCAGCTCGCGACCGCCACCGCGTTGTGCTCGGGATCGAGCGGGCAGATCAGCTGCGGCGGGAAGATCTTCACCTGATCGACGTGGCCGTTGGTGAGCGTCACGTCGACGCGACCGAACGCGCGGCCCGACGACAGCGACTCGATCACCGCGACGCCATCGATCTTCTTGGCGACCGCGGCATGCGTGTGGCCCGCGACCATCACGTCGACGAGACCCTTCGGCAGCGCGTCGAGCAGCTTGAACAGCTCGTCGCCGGTCTCGCACGACGACAGATCGTTCGGCTCGCTGTTGTCCTTGCACTCGCTGCCGATGTGCGCGGCGAGAATCACGAGCTCGGCGCCCTTCGCGCGGAGCTCGCGCGCTTCGTTCGCGACCGCGTCGGCGGTCGACGGCGCCATCGCGAGCCCGACGAAGTTCGCGGGCATCGTGGTCGTCGGCGTGCTTTGCGTGCTCGCGCCGACGATGCCGATTCGCACGCCATCGACCGTCACCAGCGTCGACGCCGGCATGTTCGGCCAATCGATGCGCCTGCCGGTCGACTCGTCGATGATGTTCGACACCAGGAACGGAAACTTGGCCTCGCTCGCTCGCGCCTTGAGCGCGCCGCGCCGATCCTGGCCGGGCTTCGCCGTGACGTCGGGCCCGACCGGCCCGTAGTCGAACTCGTGGTTGCCGACCGCCGAGGCGATGTAGCCGAGCGTGTTGTACGCCTTCACGACGTCGGCGCCTTCGGCGAGGTTCGATTCGAGCGTGCCCTGGAACATGTCGCCGCCGTCGACGAGCAACAACCCGCCGCCGCTCGACGACCGCACGCTCGCGACGTTGCTGATGTACCCCGCGAGCAGCGGCAGCCGCTCGAGCGCGCCGTGCAGATCGTTCGTGCCGATGACCGTGATCGTGCGCGTCGGCGACGCGACGACTGCCGGCGCGGGTTGCGGTTGCTGCGACGCGGAGCACGCCGTCACCGCGATGATCGCGAGAGCCGCTTTCATGCGGCGGACTGTAGCGCCTAGAACCGGCGCGAGAGCAAGTTGACGTCGACGACGACGAGATCTTGGCCGTGCCAGCTGTCGGGCTGGAGCACCATGTTCGGCAGGTTGAACTCGAATTGATGCTCGCCGAGGCCGAGCTGGACCGTCGCGTCGATGTGCGCGGCGCCGTTCTCGAACAGCCAGCTGCTGTCGATCCGGAAGGTCAGGTAGTGGGCACCATCGCCCCCGTGGCCCAGGCCGAGCCGAGCCCGGTTGTGCCGGCCGTCGACGTGGAGCGTCAAGACGTGGTCCGACATCTGGTCGAGGCCCGAGCCGATCTGGTCGCCGATCGCATCGAGGTGA
>Ga0268266_10003332_pt1 | contig 16090 bp, 13 predicted proteins | sample KBSS13metaG_FD_190356 | JGI IMG/M metagenome (GOLD analysis project Ga0268266, IMG submission 190356) | Switchgrass rhizosphere microbial communities from Kellogg Biological Station, Michigan, USA - KBS S1-3 metaG (SPAdes) (version 2) | ecosystem: Host-associated > Plants > Roots > Rhizosphere...
GCTCCTGATTCAGGCATCCCGCACTATCCCGATGCCATTGTGCTTCCCGCGGCGGATGACGGGTCCACGGTAGTAATCGAAACCTCGGGGCCGCAGAAGAAGGTCGGTAGCCGGTACACGCTGGACAAGGACGTCGTTATTACCTATCAGGATCGTCGTGTCGAGGCCGATCATATCGACTACGACAGCGACACCGGAGACCTGAACGCGAGCGGCCATCTGAAGGTTACGGGCGGCCAGAATAACGAGAGCATCTCCGCCAGCCATGGCACCCTGAATCTGAAGACCCAGACTGGGCGTTTTTACGACGTCAAAGGGACCGTCGGCTTCCGTCCTCCGGGGCAGAAGCCCGTCTACGACAACGGCCAGCCTTTTCTCTTCGAAGGAAAAATTGTCGTAAAGACGGGGCCGCAATCCTACGACGTTTACGACGGGTCGGTGACCTCCTGTCAGCTGCCTCGCCCTGACTGGCAGTTGTTTGCCGGCAAGTTCAGCGTCAATTCCGAAAAGGCGACGGCAAGAAATACTGTATTCCGTGTCATCAATGTTCCCTTGCTCTATCTGCCGTATGCGACTCACCCCGTGGGTGAGGAACAGCGGCAGAGCGGATTTCTGGTCCCCGTCGTAGGGGAGTCCTCTACGCGCGGGCTCATCCTGGGCGAGCAGATCTACGTCGTCCTTAGCCGAAGCGCCGACATGACCGTCGGCGCGGAGTATTTCTCCAAGCGCGGATGGGAACAATCGGCGACCTTCCGCTACCGTGGTCTCGGAAGCAACTTCGCTCTGGCGCATTACAGCGGTCTTCTTGACCGTGGTTACGTGACTGGAGGCCAGTACGTAAACCAGGGTGGACAGGATGTCGTCTTCTCCGGCCGATACAATTTCACCCCACAGACGCGTCTCGTCTCCGATCTCGAGTACCTCAGCTCCTACCCATATCGCGAGGCCTTCGCCGAGAACTTCAACCAGGCTGTCTCGAGCGATATCCTCTCCATCGGCTATGCCGTCCATCAGGCCAGCGGATACTCCTGGGCGCTGCGGGTCGATCGCTACCAGGGCCTGAAACAGGCGGCAACCGCCACCCAACCCGAGGAGCAGGTCCGTATCTTCCACTCGCCTTCTCTCGACCTTTTCACCACGGAGCACAAACTGCCCGGATTGGGGGTTCTGGGGACGATGGAAAGTTCCGTCTCTGCGCTCAAACGTGTACAGCCGAACTTTGCCACCACCGGCCTCACCGAGCGGATCGATATTCATCCTGAGCTTGCGCTCCCCATCAAGATCGGAGGATGGAGCCTGCGTCCCTCTGTCGGAGTCCGCGAGACAGCCTACACCCGAAGCCGGGAGCATTCACCGCATTCCATGATTCCTCTGGAGAGTGGGGAAGCGGTTAATCGCTCCGACGTCGAGGTCGGCGTAGAAGCCCGTGCTCCCGTGCTCGAGCGCACCTTCAGCTCTCCTCTGGTGCACAAGCTCTTCGACTCCGACGTGAAGCACACCATTGAACCCATGGCCGCTTATCATCTGGTGCGCGGAATAGACAACTTTCGTCAGCTGCTGCGTTTCGATGAGACCGATGTGGTCAGCGACACCAATGAAGTTGAGTATGGAGTGACCCAGCGGCTCTTTATGCGCCCCAAATCGAACGAGAACTGCGCCGAGCCCGACACCGACGCGGCCGCAGGCAGCGCAGCATGGACCGGCGCAGCGGCGGCAGGAGTGATGGGAGGGGTCAACTCCGGGGCTGCCTCTGATCCCGGTTATGTTGGCAATCGCTCCGGCTGCGGTAGTCGCGAGCTGCTCTCCTGGCGGCTGACCCAGAAATACTTCCTCGACCCGCATTTTGGCGGTGCGGTTATCACCGGAACCCGCAATATCTTCCAAACCACACTCAATCTCTCTGGCATCGCCTTCCTTACCGAACCACGCGAGATCTCACCCCTCGTCTCGCGGTTGCGCTGGCAGACCTCCGATCACTTCGACGTGGAGTGGGACTTCGACGTCGACACCGGAGCCAAAAAGTTCACCTCCAGCAACGTTCTGGTCAACTTTCACGAGGGGCAGGTCTTCTCTGGTCTGAGCTATGCCCGCCTGAATGCGCCTGGGAGATTCAACATCGCCGGATTCTCATCTGCCGTCTCGGATTTCACTCAGCTCAGGGTCCTCCTCGGCTACGGCGGGCCCACCAAAAGGGGTATTGGGATTGCGGCCAACGCTGGCATCGATCTCAACCGCTCAGAAGTGCAATATGGCGCCCTTCAGGTTCAGTACAACTGGGATTGCTGTGGTCTCAGCGTCGAATACCGGAAGTATGAACTCGGCACGGTGCGCAACGAAAACGCCTACCGCTTCAACTTCACACTTGCCAACATCGGAACTGCTGGAAATCTGCGCCGGGCGGAACGCCTTTTCTAAGAGACCGGACAATTGAGAGTCAGACAGGTTCCGACGGGCCATGGCCTCTGGGGTCGCGAAGAGCCTGCGCGAACTCTCCTCCGGCACCAGGCTCCGGCTTGCTCGTCCGAGATGTCCAAACCGGCTCCCTTCCGGGCCGCGTGAGATAATCGAAGTCATTGTGTTGACTGCCGCCCGTCTGTTTCGCCCCATTCTCTTCGTCCTGATGCTGGCTACAGCCGGCTGTCACGCGCAGAGTCCCTCCGCCGGGGGCAAGCTCCCACCTGAGCTGGCGCGCCGCGTCGAGATCATGATCCGATCCCGGGCCAGCATTCCGCCCAACTACGAGATGGTGATCGGTCCCCGGACGCGGAGTGATGTTCCCGGTTTTGATGAGATCACGGTGCTCTTTTCGGCAGAGGGAAAGACCTCCAAGCCGATGAACTTCCTGTTGTCTACCGACGGTAAGACGCTGGCCCAGTTCAGCAAGTTCGATATCAGCCAGGATCCTAAAACCATGGTCAGCGCCGAGGGACGCCCTGCGCGCGGAGGCCCGGCGAATGCTCCTGTACTGATTGTGGGCTTCGACGATCTGGAGTGCCCCTTCTGCTCCCGCATGCATGCGGCGCTCTTTCCCGCGCTCCTCGAGCGTTACAAAGATCAGGTAAGGATCGTCTACCGCGACTTCCCGCTCGATCAGCATCCGTGGGCTATGCGGGCGGCCATCGACTCCAACTGTCTGGGGGCGCAAAGCCCGGAGGGTTACTGGAATCTGGTCGACTACATTCATTCGCACGCTGCCGACATGGGCGGAGCCGAAAAGACGTTAGCCAAAGCCAACGAGACGCTCGACACTCTTACGCGTGAAGAAGGCAAGCGCCAGAAGGCGAATGAGACTACCCTGAACGCCTGTATTGAAAAGCAGGACGACTCGGCGGTGAGGGCGTCCATGGAAATGGGGAGCAAGCTGGGCGTCGAGGCTACTCCTGCTCTTTTCATCAACGGCGAGCGGTTGGAAGGCGCTCTCCCGATTGAATATGTGTACCGGATGATCGACAATGCGCTTGTCGCCGCGGGCCAGACCCCGCCGCCGCCGGTTACGCTGCCGCCGCTTAGTGGCCCCCGGCCTCCAGCGGCTGCACAACCTTCTGACCATACATCCAGCGAGTAACCTGAAGAGGATTTGAGGAGATTTTGCGAGTGAGGAACGTGTTGGCTGCAACAGGAAGCAGGAGCTCGATGCGAGGCTGGTCGCGCGTGTCTGGTCCCATCGCGCTGGTCATGATGGCCGCGCTCGCGGGCTGCAATCATACGCACAACGCCGACGTTGTGGCGACGGTCAATGGCAAGGCCATCATGAAATCGGAGGTCGAAAAAGCCTATCAGGCTCAGCTTGGCGATGCTCAGCAGCAACCGCAGAAGCCGACCAAAGAGCAGTCGGACTCTCTTCGACTGAATGTTTTGCGTCAGCTCATCGACGAAGAGATCGTCGAGCAGCGAGCCGCCAAGATGAATCTTACGGCCAGCAACGAAGAGGTCGACGCCAAGCTGGCCGAGATGAAGGCTCCGTATACCGAAGACCAGTTTACCGAGAAGCTCAAGGCCAGCAACCACACCTTGGAAGATGTAAAGCACGACATCCGTCGCACCTTGACCATCAATAAGCTGCTTTCCAAGGAGATCGACTCGAAGATCACGGTCACCGATGCCGATGTGACGAACTACTACAACGCGCATAAGTCCGAGTTCAACCTGCTGGAGACGCAATATCATCTTGCGCAGATTCAGGTCACGGGCGTTCCTTCAGAACAGCCCGGCAATCTGCAGAACAGCAAGGCCATGAACGATGCCGAGGCGAAGAAGAAGATTCAGGCGCTGAAGAACCGGCTCGACAGCGGCGAAGACTTTGCAGCGCTCGCGATGAACTTTTCAGAACGTCCCGATACCTCTTCCAGTGGTGGCGACATAGGCTTCGTCTCCGATTCGCAGATGAAGTCCGATCCGGCGATCTATGCCACCATCACGAAGCTCAAGCCAGGGCAGGTCACCGAAATAGTTCCGGTGCTCGATGCACAGAGCCGTCGGCCCGTCGGATACGCCATCTACAAACTGATCTCCCGCGAGCCTGCCGGCCAGCGCGAGCTGAGCGACCCTCGTGTTCAGCAGGCGATCCGTCAGCAGCTTCGCGATGGACGTTCGCAACTTCTCAAGAGCGCCTACTTCGAGATGCTGCGCGATCAGGCCAAGGTGGAAAACTTCTACGCCGAACAGATCTTCAAGAACGAAACCCATTAGTTGCAGATTGTTGGGTGACGGGGTCATCGGGGCTGCACGAGGTGGGATTCGTGTAAATCTCGACGTCCCTCCCACGATTTCAACAACACAATAGTTCAGGAGATACCGCATGACCTCCCCCGTTCGCTTCGCGATTCTTGGCTTTGGACTCCACGCCGTGCGGAGATTGCTTCCCGCATTCGCGAACTCCGAACGAACCCGCCTGGTAGGAATGTGGCGTCGGGATCAGGAAGCAGCTCGGAAGAACTGCGCAGAGCACCAGATTGCCCACTGCTTTGCTTCCCCCGAGGAGCTCTGTGCCTCTCCTGAAGTCGATGCGGTCTTCATTACATCACCGGATGCTATGCATCACGCCGATACTCTTCTGGCGCTCCGGCACGGTAAGGCAGTTCTCTGCGAGAAGCCTGTTGCGATGAACTCCGCCGAGGCGAAGGAGATGGCCGATGCCGCAAAGGCCGCTGGACTCCTGTATGGTGTAGCCCAGAACTTCCGCTCCAACCACAGCCTCGACTGGATTCGAGAGCGGATTCAGGCCGGCAAGATCGGCCAACTCCAGTCCGCTTATGCCGAGTTCGACTACCCTGCCAACCGTGCTCCGCGGAAATGGACCAAGGATCCTTCGCTGGCCTGCGGCGGACCGATCGGAGATGTGGGGGTGCACTGCATCGATGCTCTTCGCTATGTGCTTGGCGAAGAGGTTGAAACCGTCAGCACTCTCGCCGAAAAATCACATCCGGACGACCAGGTCGAAGCCAAAGCGACTTTGCAGATGCGCATGACCGGAGGCATCCTCGCCAACGTCACAGTGAGCGCCCTCACGCCCTATCGCACTGTGATCGAGATTACGGGAAGTGACGGCGTAATCGTCGCCGAAAACGGATTCACCGTCGACAGGCCCATCGAGATGATGCTGCGTCGCGGTGGAGACGTCGTTGAGACCGCGACCGTCTCCAACAACGACGCCTACAGCAGAATGCTGGATAGCTTCGCCGATGCTTTGCAGAACGGCAGCCCCTTCGCTGCCACTGGAGAGGACGGTGTCAGGAACATGGCCATCCTCGACGCTGCATTCCGCAGTTGGAAGACCGGTCAGCGCGAAGTGGTCGGCTAAGTCTCCCGGAGTCGGTTCTCTTACTGCACTGCAACCGCGAGAGCAGAAGCTCCGTTGCCATGCCGTCCCGCAATTTCGCGCCGCGGAGTGTTTCTCGAAGGAACATACTTCTTGTAAACGCTGATGTGGAAGCAGGACTGCTGGAACTCTTCCTCTACGTCGATCCGTCCCTCCTGAATCAGGGGAAGGAAGTAGCCGCGCATCCACGCGATCTCCGTCCGCGACAAGCCATGCTTGGCAATATCGATTGCCTGGCCTGTCAGATGTGGAGAGGCTGTCTCTCCTTCCGCAGGAGCCGCATTCCCATTGGTACGAATCAACCTCTGCTGAAACTCCACCGTGCGCACCGCTGAATTGACCTGGATGGAAGAATGAAAGCGGGCGTAGTGAGCTCGCGCCAGTGTCGTCAGGAACTGCGCCGTCCAGGGGCGGGTATAGCGGCGATCGACCGGGAGCCGGTCGTCTACTTCAAGCGCGTGGCTCGTCGGGACCGCTACCAGCAGACCCTGTCCGCGCATACGCAGAAGATCGTTGTCGTCCTGAATCCGATCCAGCCCATCCCTGTCCGCGACCACATTCTGGCGCACCAGGATCTCATGCGAGCCTTTGAGCGGCGGAGGGACAATAAGGCGGCCGCGTTTGTTATAGATCGTCGGCAGAAGAATCGGTGCTGCGGCCTCTTCGGCTATGCTCTCGGCTTCCGGCTTACGTGGAGTCTGGGTCCGTGTTACGGCCACAACCGAGTCGGTCTTCACAGCGGTTCGGGCTCTGCGTCGACTTCCCTTGGTGTAGGACACATGCTTCGGCGAGGCCTTTGCCGCCTCCATGAAGTCGGCGCTGGTCGCTCTGCGGTGTCCTGCCGCTGAATTGGCGGCACGCAGGCTTGTGACCCCCGGCTTCTTATTTCGTGGTGTGGAGACAGTGCGACTCCTGGCAGAACGCTCTTTGGCGCTCACAGTCGAGGTCGTCTTCTTGTGGGCAGCATGGGGCGTCTTTCGTGCGGTCGCGGCGATAGCCGTAGACGTAGGAAAGAGCGATACCAAAGCAAGCAGGATCGTGATGGGGGCGTTCAAACGCATCCTGAAAAATCCAAGGAGGCGCGGAAACACCAGAGCACTTTTTACCCTATCGGGGCAACCGGCCCCGGTAAAGTGACCAGGCGGATTCCGTGTACTCTTCGGTTAACGCAAAGATAAGGATCGACTATCTTTCGGCTCGAATCGTCGGGCTCTGCGACGAATTTTGGTGCTCCGTCCAGCTCCCTGCGTCTAATGTTCATGGATAGCGCGGTGAATCCGGAACGGAACACCTGGTTGCGCAAGGCGGGTGGATGGTTCCTGCTTATCCTGGGTCTTGCAGGATGTTTGCTTCCCGTCCTTCCTGGAATTCCATTCGCGCTTGCGGGATTAATTATTCTGGCGCGCGACTACTCCTGGGCGAAGACCGCGCTGAGAAAGGCGAAGCGCCAGGTTGTGACGCTGCGTCGCCGCGCCCGTGCAAAGCGATCCGCCCAGCCTGTAACAACTCCCGAATAGATTTCCGCCTGGGAGAACTCAGGCGACGACGCCCTGAGCTTGTCGATCCAATCTCGCTTTTAGCTGATAACGACATCGCGCAGTTGCTCCCGGTAACTCCCCAATGCCGCCTGACTGCGCTCGTCCAGAACCAGTGTGAGAGCCGAAGATCCGCCCAGCCTCTCCCGGGCGATTGCGCCCAGCACCAGCCAGTCATGCCACTCTCCTCCGCTCTGTTGCAGATCTTCGAACGACCTCGCAAGATGGCGTGAGCGCTTCGCGCTCTTCGGCGCATTCTCCGCCATGTACCGAGCCAGCTTTGCCACCTTCCGGATCTCATGGAGATGATCAGCGTCTGCTCCTCCCTTCGGCTCCGGTGGAGTGTTGTGGGCAAACCATTGCTGGGTCAGGGAGGCCAGCTTGGTTGCGGGGATGGAAAGGTCGTTTACGGGCTCCAGCGTGTCCAGAATCTCTTCCAGAGCCAGCGTCAGCTCCGATTGCTTGCGCCCAAGCAGCTTCACGAGCTTACCCGCCGCCCCCTTCCGATCCTCATTCAGACTCCCCTGGAGTTTTGTTTTCTCTTTTTTCAGCGGCTGCGGCGAACCGTCCGGCACAATCGACTCAATCAGATCGATCTGCACATCGATGTCCCGCACCTCTCCTGCCGATCTGCGCAATCGTTTCAACAGCTTCCGCGCCTTATCCGCGGGTTTGCCATAATCCGGAACTCCGGATAGAAGCGCAAGTAGCGCCAGTTGCCCTTCAATACGCCGGGTCATCGTGCGTAACCGGTGGACAGGGCGTGCATTCGGTTCGGCCACGCAGAGCGTGATCGCTGCCTCAAGCGCGGTCACCTGCTCCCGAAGGGAACGCACCGGATGTGCGGATGGAGTGGAGGATGCCATGAGCGCGAACTCCTTCCTTTTGCCTGCCGCCGACGCAGGGCTCTGCATCGTTATCCTTCGATTCTAATTATCGTCGTCCATCTCGGGAGCGGACTTGACAACAGCCGGTAAGACAAGGGAGCGTGATAAGAGGGCAAATCCCAAGGGAGAGCCCATGTGAAGATCCTGGCGCGTTGCTGCTGGATCCATTCACGTTCTCTTCAGGGCCCTTGTCCGACCTTCCTTCTGCCAGGTTTTTATAAAAGTCCATGTGTTGGAGTCAGGATTCAATGAACAGAGGTTTGCTACTTTCTTTCCTGCTGAGCGGGACCTTCACAACCGGTGCTGTACTTGCCCAGGCTCCTCCTCCTAAACCCAAAAGTCCGTCGAAGAACTCCAAAGCCGCGGCCGCGAACGCCGGGACTTCTACATGGTCCCCCGATGTGCAGCAGTATCTTGGAGTTCAGGAGGACAGCTTCCGTCTGGTCGGGCTCAATCATCTCTCCAAGGCTCAGCTCGACGCTCTGGTCGCGGCGGCAAAAAACAACGTCTCCGGCGATCCCCGTAAGCACGTCCTGACCTGCGGTCCTGCTTCCCCATTGCAGCCCGGAAAAACCCGCGTCCTGCTCACCGTCTCCGGCGATGACCCGGCCGGTCAAAGAGTAACGGAGATCCGTCAGGCCATCGGCGCTATCGACGGCGTCGAAATCGTCGACGCGCCCGCCGGCGCGGACCGTGTTCTGCATGTCGTTATCCAGGAGCAGACCCTCGGCAAACGCACCATCGGCTACACCGCCTCCTACATGACTGCAACTCCATGCATGGATGAATCCAGAAAAACCGATGCGGAGCTGAAGGGCCAGCTCGGTACCTTTACCGATCCCCGCGGAGTCGACCTCGCCAGCCATCTGGCTCACATGCTAGGCCAGGATCTCCAGTCCATGCGCGGAGCTACACAGTAAAGCAGCTCCGGCCCTCCAGCCACAGGGTGAATTCTCTGTCCGCAAGCGGTGTGGATGGCGGTTGCCTCCTCAATCGGACTTTTTCTCTTGAGCCATGGTCTCCGGATCGGCATCTTACGATTCTGGAGGTAGAGTCATGAGAGGTCTTCCATGGTTATTAGCGGGAGCGGCGATCGGCGCTGGAATCGCAATGGTGGTGTTGAATGATCGCGAGCTGGACTATGAAACCGGGTACGACAGCGACACCGGATACGACAGAGTGGAAGGTGCCGCAAGAAGGACCTTCGGATGGGGAGCCCGGCAAAGCGCCGAGGGGAAGGTCGGGTCAGTGGTTGGGAGGGTCAAGGAGGGCGTGGGCAAACTAACAAAAGACCCTGATCTTGCCGCCAAGGGAAACGTCGAAAAGTTTGCCGGTGAAGTGAAAGATAAGGCAGGTGAAGTCGGTCGCGCCGTGGGCGAAACCATTCACGATCTAAACAAATAGCGATTTTGAATGCGTGAGGGGCCGCAGTATTCGCGGTACCCTCACGTAGAAAAGAGCACATTCTATCTAGGACAATTAGTCCAATTGTGCGGCTTTGGCAGCTTGCTATACTTAGCGCGGCTTTTCCGAGGCGAACGAATGCTGCGCGTGATTGGGCGTGTTGTTTTATTGGTATCCATGGGGGCGATGGCATTCGGCCAGCAGCCCGATCCTAAGAAAATCAAGCAGGGAATTGACTCGCTGCGTCAGACACCTGCCGATAAACATGGCAGCGCGACACGTCAGCTTGCACTCGACATTCGTGCTCTGCCCCCGAGCAAAGACAAAGTCGTCCTCGCCGATCAGTTGGCGCACCTTTCGACAGAAGGGGAGGAGGAATCGAGCGTAATTCAGGAGGTAGCCACAACTCTCTCCCAGGCTCTCAAGGAAACCCCGATTCCATCCAAGAGTGGCAAGCCTACCGAGCCGTACTATGCGCTGGCAAAACTGACTTGGTACGAGGGCGCAAAAGTAGAGCTCGATGATCCCCAGTATGCGCAGTCGCTGGCGCTGCTCAAAGATCACCAGGCAGATGCCGCGAAGGCCGACTTTACTCTCGAGGGCTTCAACCTGAAGCAGCTGGGAGTAAAAAAAGTAACGTTGAGCCAGCTTCACGGAAAGATCGTATTAGTTAACTTCTGGGCGACCTGGTGTCCTCCATGCCGGGCAGAGATGCCGAACCTGCAGGCAATCTCCGATCACTTCAAGGATCAGCTTGTGGTGTTGTCCATCACGGACGAGGATTCGCTGAAGGTCGCGAACTTCCTCAGCGCGGCTGGATATAAATATCCAATCTTGACCGATCCGGGACACAAAGTTGCCAGCGCGTTTCACGTGGATGGAATACCCCAAACCTTCGTCTTCGACAGCGAAGGCAAACTGATCGCGCAGGCGATGGATATGAGAACCCAGCGACAATTTCTGGCGATGCTCGCCAAGGCAGGTCTCAAGTCGGAGTAGAGCTCACCCTCAACCTTAAGAAGAAGATCGCATAGCCACAAAGCGACTCCCGCTACCTATGCTGGATTCGTGCAGAGAGGAAGTTACAGTGATGAATCGGATGGACCGCAACTTGGGCTGCTGCGCAGCGACGCTCTTTCTCTTTTCCACCCTTCTGAATCCATCCCGGCTCGCGCAGGCCCAGGCACCCTCTTCCGGTTCCTCGCAGTCAAAGCTCTCCGTTCACTGGGAAGAGCTGACCGGTCCTGACTTCATCAACGCGATCAAGTCCTCCCAGGGAACCTGCCTGCTTCCCATTGGAATCCTCGAGAAGCATGGCCCCCATCTTCCTATCGGCTCCGACCTGCTGAACGCTCGTTATACGGCGGAACATGCGGCCGAAAAGGAATACACCATCGTGTTTCCCGCGTACTACTTCGGACAGATCGCAGAGGCGCGCCATGAGCCGGGCACCGTCGCCTACAGCCGCGAGATGCAGCTGGCGCTCCTGCAGGCCACTACCGACGAGATGGGCCGCAACGGATGCAAGAAGATCCTCATCATCAATGGCCATGGCGGCAACGGTCACCTGCTGCCTTACTTCGCTCAGACCCAGCTCGACAAGCCACACGACTACGTCGTCTACATCTTCGATCAGCGCACTCCGGCAACGGGCGGTCCGAAGAAGAAGACCACCAATGACCAGCATGCTGGAGAAAGCGAGACCTCAAAGCAGCTCATCGTGGCGCCCAATCTTGTGCACATGGATCGTGCCAAGGACGAATCGGGCGCAGATCAGCATCATCAGAATCTGCCCGAGGGCGTCTACACCGGCATCTGGTGGTACGCTCGCTTTCCCGATCACTATGCTGGAGAAGGTGCGGCCGGAAATCAGGAGCTGGGCCAGTACCAGATGAACTGGTGGATCGATTCTGTGAGTAAGGTCCTCGCCGCCATCAAGGCGGATGATGTGAGCCTGAAGCTGCAGAACGAGTTCTTCGAAAAGACTACGCATCCCATCGACACACCGCAGTAGCTGATCGAAAAGAACATGGCAGTAAGAAGACCAAAGCCAGCGCCGAGTGGATTAGGGCGTTGCATGACCTTGCGTCTTCTACAAGGGCAGAAGACTCGGTTAGGAAAAGAGGTTCCGATTCGACATATGAGCACCCGGTTTGAGTGAGCTTCAGCTCATCTCAGTGCTGCCGACATATAGGGTGTCACCGCTGGAATAGGCATCGCTTCTCACAGCATCGACGATGGCGGCAGCGAATTCTTTTATGTCAGGTAGGGAGCCAACAGCTTGTCGTCGCTTCTCGATCAAGCCTCGGCTCTGCCGTTCTAAGAGCTTTGGAGAATCGTGCCTTCAATTAAATCGCCACTCACGACGACAAGCCGGATGCCCTTGTCAGACAAGGAAGGAATCATCTTCCGCAATGCTTCTTCCCCAGCCTTCTTACTAGCAGCGACCGTATCGTAGCCGTCATATCCTGCAGCTTTTCCATGGAAGTGCGCTAAATGGCTTGTCACGAAGACAATCCGGCTTCCTGCCTGCATCAAATCGAGCGCACAGTTTACGAGGTTCACCTGTGCAGTGAGATTCAGCTGCGTGGCGTAATCAGGACCTTTGTCCTGCTCCAACCCGCCGCTTGCGTTTAGTACTAGAAAATCCAAGCGTCCCCACTCGTTTCGAATCTGGTCGAAAGTCGCAGAAACATCCGCTGCGTTCGTAATGTCGCCTTGGATCAGAAGCGCTTTTCTACCCATGGCTATCAGTTCACTGGCGACCTCTTGTGCTCTAGGTGCCTTGCTCCGATAGTTGATTGCAACGTCAGCCCCAAGTTCTCCTAACTGTCTTGTCACGCTCGCGCCGATCCCGCGCGAAGCACCGGTCACGAGGGCGGTCTTCCCTAGAAGGGAGTCGGAGAACTGTTCTGCCATAGGTCATCAGTTTACCGACTCGGAAGCGACCTCGATCCATTCAAAAATACGAGACGAGTCGATATAAAAAGGAATACCCGCTGAGGGCACCGCTTCGAGGCGGTGCCCTCGGCGTTTCGCGCGACCTCCCCAGATCAGCGCGAAAGGTTTACTGCGTTGCAGTATCCTGAGTTCCCACCTTGCGAACCGACGCATCCACGACAGCGTAGAGCAGTTGTCCACGATCCTGTCTGGCCTGCGCTCGGATGTACTCTCCCGCCTGTTTTCCTGCCGCTTCCGTCTCAGGAAGGGTCAGATGACGATGATCGGCAGAGAGAACCGCAAGCTGCTGAATGATGTCGAAAAACTTATCCTCATCCCGCCCCGCCAGCTGCCAGCACTCCGAAACCGTACAGGTCAGAATCTGGTCTGTCGTGTACGCATGATTCGTCGGCTCATTCGGCGAAGGCGTGATGGAAGTGGCTGCCTGAGGCTCAGTCGAGGGTGAAACCGCCGCACTGCTCTTCGGTGTAGGAGTGGGCGACGGCTTGGTGGGTGAGGGGTTGCATCCGAGACATGCGGCCAGGGACGCTGAGACGATCCACGAACTTACTCGCAAGGGTTTCACAGGCGTAGGTCCTCGTTCTCGCAGTTTGTCTTCTATCGATGATGGTGATGGTTGTTATCGTCGCGGTTGTTCTGATTAACCTGCCCCGCGATCGCTCCCACGCCGGCTCCTGCGGCTCCCCCGATCAGGGTCCCCTTCAGGCTCCTGCCGAAGACCGCTCCCAGCGCAGCTCCGCCGGCGCCCCCGATCAAGGCTCCCTTACCGGGCCCGATTCCGCCGGAGTTGTGGTGATCATCGTGATGGTCGTCATGACGGTAATCGTGGCGTGAGTCGTAGTAGTTTCCCCCACGTCCTCCATCTCGCACCCCCCGGTTGAACTGATCGTGTCCGTGATGCTGTGCAATCAGGGGAAGCGCTCCGAGGGAGAGAGCAAGGGGAACGGCGAGCAGCCTCATCTTTACGGCATTCGACCTCATAATCGTCCGCCTCCGAAGTGTTTGGATGCTGACCGTAGCCCAAAACCTCCTTGTTATGTGAAAGATACATTTCATCATGCCGGGAAAAGGTTGCCCGGGTCTCGAAAAAGGGACTTGTCTCCTGAGGATCCGGCGAGCTATCTTCACTCGAAGTTTGAATCACTTACAGGATGAGCGCCAATGATGGGGAAGAGAGCCTGACGTTGAAGGATTCCGACTCAACTTATCCTCCAATGGTTCGTCTGATGGCAGCCCTGCTCGCGTTTCTGGGGTGGGCCGCACTCGCGCTTCAACTCTGGCTCACCCTTACCAGTGGATTCGCCGACGCAAGACCCACCGACCAGATCATCGTCAACTTCTTCAGTTACTTCACGGTTCTTATCAACCTTCTGGTCGCGATCATCTTCACCTGGTTTGCCCTGGCCCCACCTGGCCCTCCGGCAACCCTACAGGCTGCCACCGCCGCCTATATCACCGTCGTCGCAATCGGCTACAGCCTTCTTCTCCGTTCGATTTGGGATCCCGAAGGCCTCCAGAAGATCGTCGATGTCATGCTCCACGACATCATGCCGCTCCTCTATGTCATCTTCTGGATCGCCTTCTGCCGCCAGCTTCGAGCCCTTCCCCGGAACCATGCCTATCTCTGGTTGATCGGCCCCTTCGTCTACCTCGTCTACTCCATGGTTCGAGGCCACCGGGTCGGCTGGTATCCCTACCATTTCCTTAATCCGAGCATAGTCGGTTACCCGCTTGTAATCTGCGCGATAACTGGGTCTTTGATCGCATTTCTCCTCTTTGGCATGGGTGCCGTCCGCCTCACCCGGCTAAACGCATCGCAGGAGTCTAAACCGGTACCTCCGTCCTGGCTATAAGGGCAGCGGAGGCCCACAAAACCCTCTATAATAGAGGGTAGAAACCATGGCAGACGATCAGAATCCCCAGCTCCCGCTCGGCTCCAATCCAGACAACCCAAACGGCTCAGACAACACCCTCAGGGGCCCGGGTGCCGCGCTTCTCCTTCCTATCAATATTGAAGACGAGATGCGCCGGTCGTATCTTGACTACTCCATGTCCGTTATTATCGGACGCGCGCTGCCCGACGTCCGCGACGGTCTGAAGCCTGTGCACCGCCGCATCCTCTACGGCATGCAGGAGATGGGACTCCAGTACAACAAGAAGTACACCAAGTCCGCCAAGGTCGTCGGACACGTCATGGGTAACTACCACCCCCACGGCGACTCCGCCATCTACGACACCATGGTCCGCCTCGCGCAGCCCTTTTCGCTGCGCTACACCCTCGTAGACGGCCAGGGAAACTTCGGCTCCATCGACGGCGACCCACCCGCCGCAATGCGTTACACCGAGTCCCGACTCACCCGCATCGCCGGTGAGATGCTCGCCGACATCGACTCCGACACCGTCGACTTCGCCTTCAACTACGACGAGTCCGCGCAGGAGCCCACCGTCCTTCCCGCCCGCATCCCCAACCTCATCGTTAACGGAGGTGGCGGAATCGCCGTCGGCATGGCGACCAACATCCCGCCGCACAACCTCACCGAAGTCATCAACGCCTGCATCGCCATCATCACCAAGGAAAAAGGCGACATCCGCCCCGACATCCAGCTCGCCCTCGAGCATGTCAAAGGGCCCGACTTCCCCACCGGCGGCTACCTCTACGGCCGCGCCGGAATCGCCCAGACCTACAACACCGGCCGCGGACGCTTCATCATGCGCTCCAAGGTCGCCACCGAGAACATCACCGGCGGCCGCCAGGCGATCATCGTCACCGAGATCCCCTACCAGGTCAACAAATCGAACCTCATCAAGCGCATCGCCGAGCTCGCCAACGAGAAGATCATCGACGACATCTCCGACGTGCGCGACGAATCCGACCGCACCGGCATGCGCATCGTCATCGAGCTCAAGCGCGGCGCCGAACAGCAGATCGTCCTCAACCAGCTCTTCAAGCACACCCCCATGCAGGAGAGCTTCTCGATGATCTTCCTCGCCGTCCACAACGGCCAGCCCAAGGTCCTCCCGCTCGACCACGCCATCCGCGCCTTCCTCGATCACCGTATCGAGGTCGTACGCCGCCGCACCGCCTTCCTCCTCGGCAAGGCCCGCGACCGCGAACACCTCTTACTCGGCTACCAGATCGCGCTCGATCATCTCGACAACGTCATCAAGATCATCCGTCAGTCGAGCTCGCGCGCCGAAGCCCGCGAAAATCTCTTCAGCTACTTCTCCAACAAGCGCATCAATCTGCGCGGCACCGAGCTCGCCGGAGTCAAACTCGACCCCTCCAAGTACTCCGTCGACATGACCTTCTCGCAGACCGGCACCCTCATCCTCAGCTACCGCCAGGTCGACGCCATCCTTGAGCTGCAGCTCTACCGCCTCACCCAGCTCTCCATCGACGAGCTCCTCAACGAGCTCAAGAGCGTCCGCGACACCATCGAAGAGCTCGAGTCCATCCTCGCCTCCGAGAAGAAGCTCCGCCGCGT
>Ga0268266_10003334_pt1 | contig 16084 bp, 18 predicted proteins | sample KBSS13metaG_FD_190356 | JGI IMG/M metagenome (GOLD analysis project Ga0268266, IMG submission 190356) | Switchgrass rhizosphere microbial communities from Kellogg Biological Station, Michigan, USA - KBS S1-3 metaG (SPAdes) (version 2) | ecosystem: Host-associated > Plants > Roots > Rhizosphere...
CTTCACTCTGCTACGCGGTCGATTAAGCCAGAGCTTTTGATATTGCGACGAAAATTGCTTCAACGGCCAGGCTAGTCATCCGCGCATCGCCTTGATCGAACCGAGTTGTTGGGATTAACAAAGATGGTGCACGGATTTCATCCGCTCACACAACATCACCCGTGCTTTACATAATGTCATGAGCACGGCCTCACGATAATACAGTTAATTCACGCATGCCGTGTCTCCTCCCCCGTCTGCTGCTGCTCACGCTCTGTCTTTTTCTTTTTGGATTCGACGATCAACGACAGCAGTCTCTAACAACATGGTCAAGCCAGTCGACCCAGGAATTTCCATGCAGCCGCTGGACGCTCCCAAACTACAAGTCCGTGAAGATCGCAACGGCTCCGGTTATAGACGGGAAGCTGGACGATGACGTATGGAAGAAAGCCACTAAGTCTACTGCGTTCAGAGATCTTATTCAAGGTACGAAGACCCACCTCGACACACGCGTAGCCGTTTTGTGGGATGACCAGTTTCTTTACGTCGCTTACTGGATAGAAGAGCCCGACGTAAAGGCTACGCTCACGAAGCGGGATGCTCCCATTTACAATGACAATGATGTGGAGTTATTCATCGCAGGGAAAGATGCGTATTACGAACTTGAGATCAATGCCTACGCCACGATCTATGAAGTGCTGTTCTTCTGGGACGATGCCTTTCAACGGAATGGCTATGCAAAAATGCCTGAGTTCGACAAGTCACACCCTCTGGCAAAACCATTTAATGGTGTGGGCTACAAGCATCCACGCGGCATGAGGACTGGTTTCTGGAACTGGGACCTGGCTGGTCTTAAGACCGGAGCCAGCATTCAGGGGACGCTCAACAATAGCAAGGATATCGATCGCGGCTGGACAGTAGAGCTTGCGTTGCCCTGGTCGGGCCTGGAAATACTGGCTAAAGGCGATGGACGCTCGTTGCCACCAAAGCCCGGCGACGTATGGAAAATGGACTTCTCACGCTTCAACACCTACAAAGACAAATCTGCCGGATCGGTTGATTCAGGCGGCTGGGCGTGGAGCCCCCACGGTGTATGGGATTCGCATGTCCCGGAGTGTTTTACGAATGTGATATTCTAGGCCTGTTTCTTTGCAAGAATATATACGACGAAGATTTCCTTGCCAAATACGAGGCCTCCTTCGATATCATTATACTGAAAGACGTAATAGAGCACGTACCCCAACAGGAGCAATTTGTTCCCTACCTCAAGCGCTTCCTCAAGCCCGGCGGGCAAATATTTTTCGGCTTCCCCCCGTGGTATATGCCCTTTGGTGGCCACCAGCAGGTATGCCGCAAGAAGTTTATCAGCGTTATCCCATACTATCACATTCTACCCCGTCCCATATACAAGGCCATACTGAAAATGGCAGGTGAAGATGAAGACGTGGTAAAAGAGATGATGGAGATAAAAGACACCCAGATAACCATAGAGCGCTTCGAAAGAATAATGCGCAAGAGCGGTCTTAAGGTTATGAACAAGCAACACTATCTCATCAACCCCATATACCGCTACAAGTTTGGTTTACAACCGCGCAAACAGTTTGGCTTCATATCGGCCATCCCATACGTGCGCGATTTCCTTACCACTTGTGTGTACTATACCGTAGGTTAAGCGATTATTTCCTGTTCCATATTTCCCAGCTGGCCTCAGCCTGTAGCTGCAGCATTTCATAGCCATTCTTAACAGTAGCTCCATGCTCCTTGCCCAGCGCCAGGAATTTCGTTTCAGCAGGATTGTATATCAGATCATACAGCAGGCATTCTTTGTCCAGCAGATGGTATGGTATTGCAGGTGCATCATTCATGTTAGGGTACATGCCTGCGGATGTGGTATTGATAATAAGCTTATGTCGCTGCATCACATCCACGCTTAGTTGTTCATAGCCCAGCATATTGCCCTTCGGCGTGCGCGATACCTTGGTATGCGAAATGCCCAGTTTACGCAGTGCATACGCCACCGCCTTCGACGAACCACCCGTGCCCAGTATCAGCGCTTCTATATGGTGGCTGCGCAGCAAAGGCAAAAGACTTTTTTCAAAACCTATGGCATCCGTATTATAACCCTTCTGCACGCCATCATTTATGCATATGCAGTTCACCGCACCTATGCCGCGTGCAGTATCATCCAGCTCATCCAGGTAAGTTATTATAGTCTCCTTATACGGCAGTGTCACATTCAGTCCCAGCAATTCAGAATGTATTTTCAGCAGCGCGGGATATTCGCCAATAGTGCGCAAAGGGTAGGCATTATAAGTAGCGTCAATACGCTGTGCTGCAAATTTTTTACTGAAATAAGCAGGAGAAAAAGAATGTGATAGGGGATACCCAATTATACCAAACGCTGCAGCCATAACTACGAATATATAAAATATAATGCCCCCGCATTCGCGGGGGCATATTAAATATTTTGTTCACGCTGGCGCTTATCTGTGATTGGTAGAGGTAAGCGTCTCCGGGTTGTTCAGGTACAGGTGAAAGGTATCGCCTCTCAGGCCCACACGCATGCTCTCCATAGGTATCACCTCTGCAGGTGCTATATTGCCCAGGTTCACATTAGCGCCCAGCAGCTCCATAAAGTACACCTGCTGTGCCTTCTGTGGTGCTTCCCATATTATTTGTTTGTGTGGTATTTGTGTTAATATTTCCTGCACCAGCCCTTCGCGCACCTCACCACTGCCGCGATATATACCCACATTCCCCGCTTCGCGCGCCTCAGCTATCACATAGCTCGACCCCGCTTCCAGTTCAGCCTTCATCAGCTCTATCCATTTGTAGGGCGGTATTATATGCGTAGCATCTTTTGAGCCCACTTCCGATAGTACCGTTACATGCTTGGCCAGTTTTTCTATATAGCCGCATTTTTCCAGGTGCGGTATCGTTATGCTCCCATCCGATACTTCTACATACTGCAGGTTATATTCCTTCAGCACATTCACATAGTCGTCAAATTGGTTGCGTATCAAAAAAGCCTCAAACAAAGTCCCGCCGAAATACACTGGTATATTATGCTCACGGTATATCTCTATCTTCTCCTTTAGGTGCTCCGTCACAAAGCTGGTACCGAAGCCCAGTTTTACTATATCTACATAGGGTGCTGCTACTGAAAGGAAATCACGTACTCCCGCCAGGCCCATGCCCTTGTCCATAACCATGGTTATGCCATATTGGCGAGGCTTTGCTGTACGCTCCGGAATATTAGTTAATGGAAAATTCATCTACCAGTGTTTTCATTTAGTTGCTGGCAAAGGTAAGGCTTTCATTATTTTATGCATAAAATGCGTTTTTCAGTTTGTATATTGCGCCATATTTTTAACTGCTATGAAACGTAATGTACCTTTTCTTGGTTTTGTTTTAGGGCTCATTTTCCCAATGATAGGCCTTGTTATCATGTATTTCGCATGGTTTCATAACGGTAATACTTTTGCAGCATACCTTCAAACCCTGCTCCGGCAGCACGATCTCGGCGCTAAAGTTTTAACACTTAGCCTCATTCTCAATCTTATTCCTTTTATTTTTTATACCAGCAAGCGGCTCGACTATACCGCCCGCGGCATACTCTCTGCCACCATCCTTTATGGTGTGCTCATTATTCTGCTTAAGTTTGTATGGTCATAGACATTAATCTGTTCCGCAGATGCGTTATTATATTATAGCAGGGGAGGCAAGTGGCGATCTGCATGGCAGCAACCTTATTAAGGCACTGCATGAGCAGGACACTAATGCCGATATCCGCTGCTGGGGTGGCGACCGCATGCAGGCCGCAGGCGCCACGCTCGTAAAGCACTACCGCGAGCTCGCTTTCATGGGCTTTGTAGAGGTGCTCATGCACCTGCGCACCATATACCGCAACATAGAGTTTTGCAAGCAGGACATACGCGCTTACAAGCCAGATGTGCTCATCCTTATCGATTACCCAGGGTTCAACATGCGCATCGCCGAGTGGGCTAAAAAAGAAGGCATACGTATAGTATATTATATATCCCCCCAGGTATGGGCATGGAAAGAAAAGCGGGTTGAAAAGATTCGCCGCGACGTGGACCTCCTGTTGGTCATCCTTCCCTTCGAGGTCGATTTTTATAAGAAATGGGATTACGATGCCCACTACGTTGGCCACCCGCTTATAGAAGTAGTAAGCCACGAGAAGAACGAAGTGCCCGCCACACCCGTGTCCGACAAACCCATTATAGCCATACTCCCCGGCAGCCGCTCGCAGGAGATTAAGGCCAAGCTCCCCGTTATGCTGCGCATGGTAAAGCATTTTCCCGCTTACCAGTTCGTCATAGCCCAGGCCCCAGCCCAGCCCGATAGTTTGTATAAAGACATAATAGGCAGCGAAAACGTGCTGATGCTAAAGAACCAGACCTACAACCTGCTGAAGCAGGCCAAAGCAGCCCTCGTTACCAGCGGCACCGCTACACTCGAGACTGCACTCTTCGGCGTGCCCGAGGTAGTATGTTATATAGGCAGCCCCATATCCTACTGGCTGGCAACTAAGCTCATAAAAGTAAAATACATATCCCTTGTCAACCTGATAATGGATAAGGAAGTAGTAAAGGAACTCATACAGTCCCAGCTCAACGAAAACAACTTAAGGCAAGAACTCGATAAACTGCTGCACAACGACGCATACAGGCAGCAGCTACAGAAAGATTATGATGTGCTATGGCATAAGCTTGGCGACAGTCATGCATCCCGCACCGCAGCGCGGAAGATAATGGAACTAATGGCGGCGCACTAAACGTACGATCATCACAATAATACCAATCAGGAATACGAACAGCGAAATGCGGTTCATCCCATGCATCAGGAAGATGTTGGTATTCCTCGGCTCATCTGCCTTGCGCTTACGTATATAGAAGTAAGTAAGTATTTGATTCCATATCCCCTTTCCCATACTACTAATTTAAGAAATTTGGAGAAATGCACCAATTCCAATTATATTTGCACCCTCACCAAAAACGGGGAATTAGCTCATTTGGTAGAGCGCTTGCATGGCATGCAAGAGGTGACCGGTTCGATTCCGGTATTCTCCACAAGCTTTAAAGCCACCGCAAGGTGGCTTTTGTGTTTCTATATTTATATGCTTATCAAAATATTAGCGGTGCCTTTCATTGATAAATTCTAGCTCTGCTTTTAAATAACCCAGTAATCCACCAAACCAAGTGGCTAATGCATTTTCATCCTTTATTTCGTGGATATGTAGTTTGCTGTTAATCCAATCACCATGCATAGCAAAATGGAATTTACTTAAATCGACAATATCATTCAATTTAGATTCAAGAAATTCTTCAAATGTTTCTTTTTCTTTCTCCAATAATTCAGTGAACTCTTTGGCGTTATTTTCGACAAGTCTATTGATTAGAAAATGCCAATGTGGTTGGGGATGCGTAGTACTCCCATCTTCATAATCATCCCATTCAGCTCTAAATAGTTGTGTTTTGTTCAAATCAGTATCAACACCTTGAAATATCGAAAGAGATATAATCGTTCCTTTAGGGCTTAAAAACTGTATCTCCACGAATAACCAAAAATTGTCAAACCATTTTATCACTTTTACATGTTCACCGTCATTTCCATAATTATTATATGCAGATGAAACTATCCCATCAGCTTTCAATCTCAAGGTACTGGTGGTATGTCGGATCAAACAAAACGCAGTGCCACCATCCATTAAGAAAGGTTCTGTAGCCTTGTTGATTGCTTTTATAACATTTCCACGATTTAGCATCACATAGAATCAGTAGGGTAGTACACCGATATAATATCATTTATTATAGCCTTCACATAGCTATCTCCTTCAGAAAGCCGCTTTCCAAGTTCAACCATTTTATTGTAGTTGCTTGATTTTTTTATGTCCTCTGTATGCACATTTGGAATAGGGATATATTTTGTATTCTTTTTTCCTAAATCGTACCATTTCCCACCAGCTAATTCTTTTGAGTAAATTGATAGCAACTTATCAAATAGTGGGCTGGAAAATACAGCTAAGTAAAAATAATAGTCCTCCTTAATTAATTTCTTTTTGGGCTGCCAAGCATAACCTCGTTCAACAACACTATTGCCCCTCAAGTCAATTGCAAACGAAGCCGAATTACCGAACTCCGTAGAAATTAGTTTCAATTTAGCTATTCGCTGCCAAGCTCTATGCTCACTTAATTGCCACCAGGTTTCTTCGCCCTTTCTGGCACGGCTAGCTAATGATTTTTTATATGCAAAAAGTCTTTCAAAAAAATGAGGGGCATTGTCTCGAAATTCATCTTCTGTTTTTATCATTAACCCATTTTTGTTATATGGGTACCAAACGTAATTCATTATTTCTAAAGCTCCGTTTGATATAGAATCATTTTCAGTAACGGGTCGAAAGTATTTTTTTTCTTCCGTGGGTAAATTTTGGTATTCTTCTAATGAAATTTTAAAAACATCATTGTTTCCAGTCCGAATACCTTGTTGAACATCAAAAATATCATTTACAGTAAAAAGTTTTTCTCCAGCAATATGAACTTTTAAATTTCGAATAAATATGTGTTCTTTGAAGGATACTGGCTTCCAAGTATCCGGAATTATCGGAAATTGAGTGGGTTGAAATATACTAAAATCAATTCTACTTATAGTCGACTCATTTGAGTATTGCATTTTACGCAATTCTCTCAATGCATCATAAACAATTCCTTTTTCATTTCTCGTCCATATTAGAGTTGGTGTAGAATGATCGATTATTTTTTTTCCAATGACAATACTAATGTCAGTCAGTGCATCTTCGAATACAAAATTTCCAAGCTTTCCTATTAATTGAAACGAAAATATGGATTCAACTTCTTGACGTAATTTTTGATAATAGTCTGCTCCAAAAATGGATGTCGGCATTACACACCCTAGAATGCCGCTAGGAGCAAGGTGAGTTATAGCTTTAAAGAAAAAAGCGCTTGCTTGATTAGGACGTCCTTTGAAATGATTTCCTAATACTTCTCGCACAGCGTCTTTTTTATCGGGTCGATCCAACTGTTCCCATGATATAAAAGGTGGGTTCATCAAAATCAGGTCATAATCATCATCCCATTGCTTGGTAAGCGAATCCTCTACTTTTTCAATTGAAAAAGAAAGTCTGTCTTGCCAAACCATCCGTTTTTCATACGTAAGCAAAAAATTTGAGGTGCTAAATGCCGTTTCTGAATTGTCATATCCTACTATATGTATATTGCCTAAATAATTTTTTTCCTTTAACTGTTTTAAAATCTCGATTAAAAACTCAGCGGACCCGCAAGCTGGATCGAGAATTTTTATTTTAGATAAATTGGCAATGTCAATGAGCCTTAATGCATTTTCAACAATTGAACGCGCTAAGTATGAAGGTGTGTAATGAATGCTGGAATAAAGTAATTCTCTTGTTATAATCTGTCCAGAAAAGGTACCAAATAAATCTCGCTGAGTGTTAAAAAATAACACCTCTTTTTGCGCTTCCTGAAACAAAACTCCAGCACTATGCCTTAAAATCAAATTTAAATTCGGACTAAGATTACTAGTGCCTTGTTTAAATCTATCTATATATGCATTAAATCCTTCAGGTATTTTAAATTCTGAAATTCCCCATTTTTCAGCATTTAGATTTGTAACATTTTCATCTTCCAAACTAGCAAGCAATACAAATAACAAATTAAGTGCTTCGACAGGATTTGCTGTTTCGGCTGTGTAAATTCTGAATTGACGAAAAATATCAATAACGAAAGGCACTACATCTTTTTCTGATTTTTGCCCAGTGGCTATTAAATATTGATAAAATTTGTAAAGATTGTCTCGAACTGAATTAAACGGGATCTTTTCTTCCGAGTTTTTATACCAATTAAATAATCTTATATTTTCTTTATTGATTACGACAAAACTTTTTGTGTTGCTCGACCAAGATTGCGAAAAATAGACATTACTTTCATCTGCACTTTCAGCAAAATGAAGGCAAAAGTTACCACTTACTCCATTTAGCATGATATATTTATCATTGATAGTCGGTGATAAGTGAACTGGCAAGTGTCCCAATTGTCCAGTCCAAAATAATATATCAGTTAAACGCTGCATAATCAGCGTAAAAATATAAAATTAATTAGTTATTGCCTTTGAGATTTGCTATTCCTCGTTGATCGTAGTGTTCCACTACGTTGTAACGGCAGGCCAATCCCAGTTGGGCGTAGTGTTCCACTACGTCGCCTAGGTAGCCAATCCCTCACTCGTCCGCGTTTGCAATGTTCCACACAACACAAGCAAAAAGTGAACGATATAGAAATTCAAAATATAGTTAGATGGAAATCCACCCTGCATCAAAATTAAAGATCATAAGTTCAGCTCATATGCATGAATAATGATATCTCATCATTAAATTTATCCCCGTTAAACAACGTGTTTTTTGTTAAAGTCATCAAAGAGGGTATTTTTCACGTGATAGGCATCTATTTTAACCATTAGGTTTGCGACCCTAAAGGTAAGGCTACCTATCACAGCCACACACGTAATGAAAAAAGCTGCCAGGAAATTAACCACAGTTATCACAATGATTGCTATCGCAAATTTGACGCTGTTTAGTGCGTGTAAAAAAGATGATCCAGTTCAATCAAAAACCGCCAAAACAAATCTTGTTTCCCTAGCATCTATTAATAGTGACTTGTTAGCTATTAATGCAAAGTATGCTCACAACTTTAAAGGAGGTAAGACAACCGCAATTAATGGCGCACAAGCTGCCGCTGCTGGTGCTGATTTAGTTGCTGCCGCTACTACAGCTAGAACGTTTTGGGCGTGGTGTGTTTCAGGTTGGGGAGCTTTTGCCTGTGCTGGTCTTACAGTAATAGCAGCGGCCGTAACATCATACGGTACATATAAAGGTTGCGGAGGCATAGCTATAGATACCTCAAATAAAGCTCATCAAAAGGCTTTAATAGTTGCTGATGTTGATCATTACACAATACCAAACCCATATAGCAATCCATACGATTCGGCAGGTATTAAGCACAATGAAATGGTTAAAATACTTTGTCAAAAACAAACTGATTTGGCACTAAATTATACTACATTAACTTATGCTTCTACAGACTTGTCACAATTTCAACTGCAAGTAATTAGTATGGACACACCACACCTTGCATATAATATGTGCAATTATGTTAGTAATCCAACACATATGATTGATAATAATGGCAACATCACTTTGACAAATATGATTAATACGTACTGTAATGATGATGCAACAGTCAAAACAGTTGTTACTGACATTACATCAGGCTTACAGGGCGTTTCTAATTTGAGTGATGCAATGTCACTTTTGAACGATTATGAAAACTATTTTCTGAATACAAATACGGGATTAACTGATCAGGAAAAATACTCGGTACTAACCAGTTTATCAGTAGCTAAATATAGCTACACGATGTGGAATGATGCACTTACAAATTAATTCTTAAATTTGCTATTATATGAAAAACAGCGTTTATAACAAAGTCAACGATTTCAATAATTCTAAAATTGGAATTATAATTGGTTTTATACTTTGTTCCCTGATGTGGGCGATTGGTATATTTACATTTATCAACAATTTACACAAAGGATTAATAGCTTTAGGTGCATCAATTATTACCATATTGATTGCCTTAGGCGGAACAGTTGTTGAATTCAACCGACTGAAAAAATTAAAAAGCTTACAACATTAATAGCTAATCTTATCTTTTTGTATAAAATGTGGTCTATCAAGACCACATTTTTTTTAGAGACGCTAGCGAAATTGTTGTTGAAAATCGAAGTGCATCCTCATTCATCCGCGTTTGCAACGCGGATGCCACGGTCGGGCGTTTACAACGCCCCACATAACACAAGCACGTAGCACTAGGGCATACAACCCTTCACTAATAGCTAACTTTCACTGCACGTATCTATACGTCGTTGCAGGAAATTACGTTCCATAGGATTGCGCGCCAGCGAAAGCGCCGCGGAGAACTGCGTTTTAGCAACAGGGTAATTCCCCATGCGAAGTTCAAGTTCACCAAGTGCAGCCGGGTAAAATGGGTAAGAAGAAAGGCGATGAAGGTCGTGGATGGCACGTATCGCCTGCAATCCCCTTTCCGGGCCATCCAGCTGTGCTATGGCAATGGCACGGTTAAGCGCAATGACCGGGGAAGGGTGTATAGCCATAAGCATATCATAAAGAGATACTATCTGATTCCAATCGGTATCTTCACTTCTGGCAGCACTGGTATGCATTGAGGCTATAGCCGCTTCTATATGATACTTTGTCAGTTCTGTACCGGAGGCAGAAAGATTAAGAAGCGCTTGTCCGTCTGCTATAAGATTATGATTCCATAAAGACCGGTCCTGCTCAAAGAACGAAACAAGATTACCCGCACCATCTAAGCGGCTTGGCAAGCGGGCTGCGTTGAGATACATCAGCGCAGCAAGCGCATATGCTTGCGGGCTTACTAACGCAGGTTGCTCAATAAGTAAATTCATAAGTAGCATAGCCTCCTGGCAAAGTTCCATGCGCAATGCCGCCTCAGGTGAGGAACCATGATACCCCTCATTGAAAAGCAGGTATAATGCTTGCAGAACAGAGGTAAGCCTCGAGGGAAAATCCGCATCTGCTAAATCAAAAAGATTCCTCGATTCCGCCAGTATCTTCTTTGCCCGGGTGATGCGTTTTTCAATAGCTGCATAGCTACTCACGAAGGCCTGTGCAATCTCCTTTACACTAAATCCGCATAGTATGTGCAATATAAGTGCAATCTGTGCATCTTCAGAAAGGCGGGGGTGGCAGCAGGAAAACATCATGCGTAACTGGGAATCCTTCACAGCATGGGTGCTGAACGCCTCCTCTACAGTCGGCACCAGCGTCCATTCAGATTCAAGAAACCGTGTTAGTTCAGGCTCATATACTCTGGTCGTACGCTCCCTGCGCAGTATATCCAGGGCTCGATTCCTTGCAGTTGCCATCAGCCATGAGGAAGGATTTTTTGGCAGGCCGCGTAGTTTCCACGTCTCCATCGCACGGCAAAAGGCGTCCTGAGTGACGTCTTCTGCCAATGCAATGTTACGGACTCCGAAAAGCCGGGTGAGCGTCGCAACAATTCTTCCGAATTCATGCCGAAAAAAATGTTCCTCAATATCCATTCTCTAATCCAGTTGTCCTATTGGTCGTATCTCTACAGAACCGCCATCTTCGAAAATAGGGCATCCCAGGGAAAGGTCCACCGCTTGTTCTATATGCTTGGCCATAATGATACTATAACCTCCCACCACGTCTTTAGCCTCGGCATAGGGGCCGTCAATCACTTGCTTTTTTGTTGTGCCCTTTACTACCTTGCCATTAGGTTGCAGAGGCTCTCCCAGTGCTTTTACATGGCCTTTGTCACTGAGGTCCTTAAGCCAGGTCATCCATTTGGTTGTTTTCTTCTGCATTTCCTCAGGAGATGCAGGCATTTCGTAACCTCGATAGAAATAAACAAATTCAGTCATTTTAGTTTTTTTTATGTTGATGTTTATATTATATAATTTTTTTGTCGGCAGATACTAGTCATCCAGGGCCCCCATGGTCACATTCACGGTACTTCCCATCATTGCACTTGCCTTATCGGAGGCCATAAAAGCCGCTACATTAGCCATCTCCGCCAGTGTCAGGAAGCGTTTGGGATGGTTCATACCTGCAAGATAACCTGCAAATTGTTCCCAGGTTACGCCCGCTGTCTTAGCCCTGTTTTCAAATATTTCTTTTATTGTTTTTGTCTCCGGCATGCCGTGCGGCTGCAGACCAACTACGCGAATGCCCTCGGGCGCAAGTTCAACCGACAGGTATCGGGTTAGCGCCTCCTTGGCAGCCTGCGATGGGCCATAACCTCCGTTTGGTGTGCCTATTCTGGCAGGAGGCGCTGTAACAGTCATTATCACACCGGATTTATTCGGGAGCATATATTTCGCCGCTAAACGCGCAGTCAGAAAATATGATGTAATATAAGTGAGTGGCATAGAGAATTGTTTGAGATTCATATCTACCAGTGGTGCTCCCATCCACTCGGTTGGCGAGGTTCCCATCGCATTGAACGAAATATCAATACGGCCTGCCTTAGTTACCACAGATTGCAGATGCTTATCTATAGCCTGTTCATCAAGGGCGTCAACCTCCGCTGCCTCGGCCATACCCCCGGCAGACACGATATCCCTGGCAACTGCTTCCACAGGCCCCAGGCGACGTCCGGTAAGGAAAAGCCTGGCTCCTTCGCGTGCGAAAGCACCTGCAATGGCGCTCCCAATTTCGCCGCCAGCCCCGTAGATCACTGCCACTTTGTTTTTCAATTCATTCATGTTTTTTCTTTTTAATATTGAGAAATTATACGTGATTCCCTCACGCTGCATGACTAAGACGTTTGAGGTTAATGTTTCCGGACATTTTTATTTCCTGATCTGCCAGAGAAACCACAGAAGAATAAGAACAACGAAATGTATCAGGAAATAGTCATAAGGAAAAGAAACCGATAAGCCCCCGTTCAGCGTAGCATTCCGCTACGTCGCCTAACTAACCTCGTACTCCCACACGCATAGTCATGCGCGTTGCTAAACAGTAATCAGCAAAGGAAAAATTATCGGAGTCAATCAGCCCGGCACCACAGTAGTACTATAGCTCAATAGTACCACCACCGCAATTCGAGCCGTCTGAATTTCGGCGGCTTTCTTTGGTTACTTTCTTTGCCGCCAAAGAAAGTGACAACACACGTAGCACGAGCAATACACAACACAAAAACCCCACCTTTTCAATTTTCAATTTTGACTTTAGTTTGAAAAATGTGGATATCATTATTTGGAAACCGCATGTTAATAATACGATATTGCAAATAGGCCATCACCTGTAAACCAAAGGCCGCAGTATATGAAAAAGAGAATGAGAAGTAGATGTAACCTTTTGGGGTACAAATGGGGCACGTTTGGGGCATAGGCACACTTGCATATTTTTACGCAATCGGCAAGCTGCGAAAGCCTTTCAGCGCAACACCAACAAAACCCAATGCCCCACAATCATTTTTTACAGAAAATGGGGCATAGCTTTTCTACCCGCCCACAGAATACATCTTCAGCAACGCAATAACTGCTATCCATGAAAACTTATCCAACAAAAAAATGCGGCAACTCACTCGTCCGCATTCGCCGCATTTTAGTAATAAAAAACAATTCTGCACTACTCCACATTTGGTTAGAAATAATCCTTTTTAAGCAATCTGCTGCTTGTCGGTATATCTACTTTTGATTCAGAAACTATTTATCATCAACATGTCAACGAAACACACATACGATCTAAACCTGCAATGGACAGGTAATACAGGCAACGGAACCATCAACCTAAATACCTATAAACCTTCGCACAGTATTTCGCAGGATCGCAAAGCAACTATATTATGCTCCACACCCCCCGTCTTCGGTGGCGAGCAGGAGAAATACAGTCCGGAAGAGCTTTTGGTAGCCTCGTTATCAAGTTGCCACATGGTCATTTATTTATACCTCTGTGCCATAAACAAAGTGAATGTTATTGCCTACTCAGATAACCCTGCCATTACCATGGAAATCTCAAACGAAGGCAAAAGCGCTATCACGCAAGCCGTACTAAACCCACACGTTGTAGTGAGCGACACCTCTATGCTCGATAAAGCCAATGAACTGCATCATGAAGCCAATACCCTTTGCCCCATCGCCAATGCCTGCAATTTTGCCGTACACCATTCACCCACCTCAACAACAGCAACCCTCTAACTGCATGACTGGATACTCCCACTGGTTCAAGCATCCTCGCTTGAACTTCTAATAAAGCTGCTTTCACGCATTTGTCCTAAATTCGGTTAGCAGACGATTAGATATGAGCAATGACCTGGAATACAAAATCATTAAGCCTGACAAGCAACTTTCAGACTTTGTAGATAGCCTCTGGTTTGTCCGCAACCATTCCGATGCCGATAAAGAGACCATAGGCTTACCTGATGGGCTCGTTGATATACTGCTTTTCAAATCAGCCACAGAGCCCTTCCGTATCGCACAGCTTGGCGGATTGACACAACACGAACATGCTAAGATCGCTGCCAATAGTGTCATATTCTGCGTTAGTTTCAAGTTGCTTGCAGTAGAGTACATTTTCGGGGAAGCTATATCCACTATGGTAAACAGCGGCAGAATGTTACCGGATGGCTTTTGGGGATTTACTGAAAATGATTTGTTGAATTTCGAAAGCTTTGTGGAAAAAGCAACTAAAAAGATCAAATCACTTTTGCCCAAAGAAATAGATGAGCGCAAACGAAAATTATTCGAATTAATTTATACCACGAAAGGAGCGATTACGGTAAAAGAGCTATCCGAAAAAGTGTTTTGGAGCAGCCGCCAGATCAATCGTTATTTTAATCAGCAATTTGGTATTTCGCTCAAGGTATATTGCAACATCCTTCGCTTCCGTGCTTCGCTGGAGCATATTGCAAAAGGGCAGCTTTTTCCGGAAGAGAATTTTTTCGATCAAAATCACTTCATTAAAGAAGTAAAAAAGTTTTCAGGTGTCATTCCAAAAGAATTATCCAAAAACGAAAACGACCGATTTATACTATTATCAGCCATCCGGCGGCCATAATTTTGCATCGTAATTATACAATACAGAATTATGTTACTAGATAATAAACAAATGGCCATCGTTGGCGCTGGCCCCGCAGGATTAGCTTTGGCAAAGCTGTTACAGATGAAAGGCGCAGCAGTAAAAGTGTACGAGCGGGATATGGACAGGGATGTGCGGGTGCAGGGCGCTACGCTCGATTTGCACGAAGGCACAGGACTGGAAGCACTGAAACGGGCAGGTTTGCTGGATGAATTTTACAAGCACCATAGGCCGGTAGCAAGCAAGATGCGCCTTGTAGATGGAATGCTCAATATTGCATTTGATGATCATGATTTTGCAAGCATCACTGCAGAAACCCGCCCCGAAATAGACCGCGCGCCTTTGCGGGATATTTTATTGAACTCACTGAAGCCTGATACTGTTATATGGAACAGTCACTTCGTTTCCATGGAGAAGGAGAAAAGCGGCTGGCGGCTCCATTTCAAAAACGGTTCAGATATTTATGCCGATTTGGTAATTGCGGCCGATGGCGCCAATTCAAAAGTGCGACCTTATTTAAGCGATATTAAACCGGTCTATTCAGGCATCACCTTAATTGAAGGTAACATTCACGATGCCGGGAAATACACTCCAAGACTTTTCGCCTTTGCGAAAGGTGGGAAAGTGATGGCCTTCGATAAAGAGCAATTCGTGGGCTATGGTACAAAAGAGGACGGCTCTATTATGTTTGTAGCAAATTTTAAAGCACCGGAAAACTGGCTGGAACAAAGCGGCATTGATTTCAATAATAAAGAAGAAGTGCTTGAATGGTTTAAAAAAGAATTTGCCGGCTGGAGTGATGAATGGTATGAGTTTTTTACCAATGATGCTGTTTATTTTATTCCCCGTCCGCAGTATTATTTTCCTTTCAACCAAAGTTGGGAAACCGATGAAAGCCTTACAATGATTGGTGATGCCGCCCACCGCATGCCGCCCTATGCAGGCGAAGGGGCCAATGTTGCCCTGCAGGATGCCTTTGAGTTGGCCGAGTGTTTAACAGGCAATCAGTTTGACGATATCAAAACAGCAATTGCCTATTTTGAAAAAGGGATGGTTGCAAGAGGCGCTGAAGCCACGAAAGACACCCTGGAAAATTCCGAAAGAATGTTTTCGAAAACAGGCTTAGCACAAATGACTGCATTCTTTAACCAGGTAAAACATAGCTGATAATTCATTTTATGAAATAGCTTTTACTTTTTTTTATAAAAAAACCGACCGTTTCTCCCGGCTCGTTCGTCAAAAGCTAAACTTCAACAAAATGCAAAATTTAAAAGACAAAGTAGCGGTGGTATTTGCCGCATCAGGAGAAATTGCCGGAGCAGTAGCACGCGCGTTTGCTGCACACGGGGCAAAGGTCTATGTCACCGCCCGCAGACTTGATGCTGTAAAAGCCCTGGCACAGGA
>Ga0268266_10003338_pt1 | contig 16076 bp, 9 predicted proteins | sample KBSS13metaG_FD_190356 | JGI IMG/M metagenome (GOLD analysis project Ga0268266, IMG submission 190356) | Switchgrass rhizosphere microbial communities from Kellogg Biological Station, Michigan, USA - KBS S1-3 metaG (SPAdes) (version 2) | ecosystem: Host-associated > Plants > Roots > Rhizosphere >...
CGACACCCTTTGCCTGAAGCGGAGACATCGTCGGATCCAATTCGTCGATAAAGATCACGTCCAGGTGTGGAACATCCGCATGGACCGGCACCTCGTAGCCGGCAAGATCATGATTCACAAAGAAGCCTAAACGGGTGTCGATGACCATGTCCTCCATCAGTGCAGCGCCTATCCCCATAGTCATACCGCCGATCACCTGACTCCGGGCCGTCTTGGGATTGAGAATGCGGCCTGCCGCGCAAACCGCAAGCATGCGCCAGACCCGGATCTCGCCGGTGAAGGAATCGACTGCCACCTCGACGAAATGTGCACCGAAGGTCTGCTGTGCAAACCGCTTCGACAGATCGCCATACTCCATGAAGTCCTCGACGAGGATGTCGCCTGACTGCGCGGCCGTCCCGAGCGGCACCGCGCGGTTGCCGGACCGCACCTCCCCGTCTGCGAATACGACATCCGCCGAGTTGAAGCCGAGTTTTTGCGCGACAGCTTCGCGCAACTTGGCGCACGCCGCGTAGACTCCCGCGGTGACCGAAGGCGCACCCTGCTGACCGCCCGATCCGGGTGTCTCCGGAAACGTGGAATCGCCGAGTTTGGCGACCACCTTGTCAATCGATACGCCCATCATTTCGGCGGCGGTCTGCGCGACGATCGTGTAGCTGCCGGTGCCGATATCGGTCATGTCCGTTTCCACCGTCACCACGCCGCCGTTGTCGAGCCGCACACGCGCGCCTGACTTGCCGATCGGCGCCCCTCGGATCGCGGCCGCCATTCCCATGCCGACGAACCAATGGCCATCGCGCACCTTTCCGGGCGTAGCCTTCCGGTTACTCCAGCCGAATTTATCCGCCCCGGTCTCCAGACATTCGACAAAGCGACGCGACGAAAACGGTCTTTCGGGTTTCTCGGGGTCGACTTGGGTGTCGTTGAGAATTCGGAATCGAACCGGGTCCATCCCCAGCTTTTCCGCCATTTCGTCCATCGCGATCTCGAGCGCCATCATACCTGGCGCTTCTCCCGGCGCTCGCATCGCATTGCCTTCAGCCAGATCGAGTACAGCCAAACGTACGCGCGTCATTCGGTTGGCGCCGGCGTAGAGCGCCCGGGTTGAAAGCGTCGTCGGTTCAGTCCGACCACCTGGCAGATTTCCCGAGAGGCTTTCGTGGCCGATCGCGGTGATCTTGCCGTCCGAAGCTGCGCCAATCTGAATGCGCTGGATGGTCGCTGGACGATGGATCAGGTTGTTGAACATCAACGGACGCTGAAGTGCCAGCTTGACTGGCCTACGGGCTGCGCGCGCTCCGAGCGCTGCCATGACGAGGTCGGACTGAGCCGTTCCCTTCCCGCCGAAGCCGCCGCCGATGTACGGTGATATAAGCCTGACGTTTTCCTTTGGAATGCCCAATGCCTTGGCTAGATCGCGTGTCCCCCAGTTCATCTGCTGGATCGATGTCCGGCAGGTCAGCTTGTCGCCCTCCCATATCGCCGTTGTCGCGTGCGGCTCCATCATGGCGTGCGCCTGGTTGGGCGTCGTATAGGTCTCGTCGAGCTTGACCGCCGAAGCCGCGAAAGCCCCAGCGAAGTCTCCGACGGCTGTCTCAGTGGGGCCTCCATATGGACCCTGCTTGGCAACCGGCGCCGTCCGCTTATGGGCCTCGAGATCAAACGATCCGTTGCTCCTGACATAATCTATACGGACGAGGGCGGCGGCTGACCGTGCTTGTTCGAACGTTTCGGCGACGACCAAGGCCGCGACTTGATGGTAGTGGTCGACTTCCGGGCCGGCCAGAAAGCGCTGAGTGTAAAACTCGCCTTTTGCGAGCGGTCCTGAGTTCTCATGTGTTACGACGGCGATGACACCCGGGGCAGCCTTTGCACCGGCCGTATCGATGGACTTGATCAGCCCCTTTGAAATCGCTGCCCCAACGACATAGCCGTATGCAGCATTGCTTGCGGCGCCATCATACTCATAAGCGTAGGTGGCCGTGCCTGTCGTTTTGAGTCGTCCCTCGACCCGGTCATGCGGTTTGCCGACGACGCTGAGCCGATCGATAGGATTCGGGGTGGCGAGCGTATCGAACTTCATGGCTCATCCTTTCACTTACGCAGCGGCAAGTTCGGAAACCTGCCTGATCACGCGCCCGCCGAGCCATGCGCGCGGCCATTCATTCTGATGGGTCTCAGGCCCTACGCTGTCTGACCGCCGTCGACGACCATTGCGTGGCCTACGACAAAAGCCGCCGCGTCTGAGCACAGCCAGACAACCGCCGCTGCGATTTCCTCGGGTTTTCCCATCCGTCCGACCGGCTCCTGTGCGATCACCCTATCCCTTCCCTCAGGTGTACCGCCGCTGAAGCGGTCCATCATCGGCGTTTCGATGATGCCGGGGCATACGACGTTCACTCGAACGTTCGACTTGGCGTAGTCGAGTGCTGCCGCCTTCGATAGACCAACAACCCCAAATTTAGCCGCGCAGTACGCCGCCTGGCCTGCGAAGCCCTTTATCCCTGCACCGGAGGAAGTGTTCACGATGGAGCCGCCGCCCTGCTTCAGCATCAGCGGGATCTGATGTTTCATGCACAGGAAAACGCCGCGTAGATCAACTTCGATCAAACGATCCCACTGTTCCACCGTGAGATCGGCCAACGGGCTGATAGCCTGTTCGATGCCGGCATTGTTCAGGGCGTAGTCCAGGCGCCCGTATACTTCGATTGTCTTCTCAAGTGCGGCCTTTACATCTTCCTCACGGGAGACATCGCATCTGACGGCAAGCGCCCCTCCGCCGGCCTGCTCGATAATGCGGGCAGTTTCTCGATTATTTGCTTCCGACGCATCTGCAACCACGACACTGGCGCCTTCACGCGCGAATGCCTGCGCAGCGGCCCTGCCGATGCCGGCTCCCGCTCCTGTCACAAACGCTACTTTTCCGCTCAATCCATCATTCCCGTTAGGCATTTTGGCTTCCTGATCTTTACTGCTCATGTCGATTTGACTTAAATTTTGATGGCTAGACCCACCGAAGGCGCGGCAGCTTCCACCACCAGATCCAGAGGCAGCGTCATCAAGAATCCGGAGCCCCGATCACGATACGGCCGGCAAGTCGCTGAGGTGTTTATCCAAGGTGACGGGGTAATCCCGCACGCGAACGCCGGTCGCGTTGTAGACTGCATTGGCGATGGCGGCGGCGACGCCGCATATTCCGAGTTCGGCCACACCCTTTGCCTTCATTGGCGAGACCTTGTCGTCAGCCTCGTCGAGGAAGATCACCTCCTGATGCGGTATGTCGGCGTGAACCGGCACTTCATAACCGGCGAGGTCGTGATTGACGAAGAATCCACGACGCTTATCAACGGCGAGTTCCTCCATCAGCGCGGCACCCACGCCCATGGTCATCGCTCCGATCACCTGACTCCGGGCGGTCAAGGGGTTCAGGATTCGGCCCGCGGCGCAGACCGCGAGCATTCGGCGAATGCGAATTTCGCCGGTGAATCCGTCGACGGCCGCCTCGACGAAATGGGCGCCGAAGGTCGACTGCTGATAGCTCTTGTCGAGACCTCCCCACTCCATCTTGTCCTCGGCGACGAGTTCGCCCTCGCGGACGGCGTCGACCAGTTTGGCGGAGCGGTTACCGCCGAGCACCTGACCGTCCGCGAACGTGGCCTCCGCCGAGTTGAACCCGAGCCGCTGCGCAACGGCTTCCCGGAGCTTTACGCACGCCGCGTAGACGCCTGACGTCGAACAGTTCGCGCCAAACTGCCCTCCCGACCCGGAGGAAACGGGGAAAGCGGAATCGCCAAGCCGAACCACGACCTTTTCGATGTCGACGCCCATCATCTCGGCGGCGGTCTGCGCGATGATCGTATAACTGCCGGTGCCGATGTCGGTCATATCGGTTTCGACAACGACAAGTCCATCTCTTCCCAGACGAACGCGCGCGGCCGAAGGAATCAGCAGGTTGTTGCGGAACGCGGCCGCAACACCCATTCCGACAAGCCAGTGTCCGTCGCGCACGGCGTCCGGTGACACGTTCCGGCGTCGCCACCCGAACCGCTCGGCACCCTCGCGCAGGCAGCGCACCAGGTTGCGCTGGGAGAAAGGACGGTCCGGCTTCTCGGGGTCGGCCTGGCTGTCGTTCCGCACGCGCAACTCGACGGGATCCAGGCCCAGCTTCTCGGCCAGTTCGTCCATCGCGATCTCGAGGGCCATCATTCCAGGCGCTTCACCAGGGGCGCGCATTGCGTTCCCTTCCGGCAGGTCCAGGACGGCAAGCCGCATCGAGGTGAGACGATTGGCGCCGGCGTACAGGAGCCTCGTCTGATTGGTCGCGGTCTCCGGCTGGCCGTCGGGAAGATCGCCTGAGCCGCTTTCATGGGCGATGGCGACGATGTTTCCGTCGGCGGTGGCTCCGATCCGAATGCGTTGCCGGGTCGCGGGACGATGTGTCGTGTTGTTGGGGACGAACGGCCGCGGCAGCGCGACTTTCACAGGACGACCAGCCGCTTTTGCTCCCAACGCGGCCATCACCGCATCGGAGCGCAGGAACAGCTTGCAGCCGAAGCCCCCGCCGATGTACGGCGACACGAAGCGTACCTTCTCCTTGGGGATGCCGAGGGTGGTTGCGAGATCCGTCCTGCCCCAGTCTATCATCTGGTTCGAGGTCCACACCGTCAGCTTGTCCCCTTCCCACGCTGCGATCGAAGCGTGGGGCTCCATCATCGAATGGCTCTGGTCGGGCGTCGTGTAGAGCTCGTCGAGCTTCACCGGCGCCTGAGCGAAGGCCTGCTCGAAATCGCCGGTGCGACTTTCAGGAGGTTCCTGCTTTTCGGGACTGTTCGGATCCTTCGCAAGGGGCGCAGTCTTCAGCGCCTCTTCGAGATCGAACCTTCCTTCGGAGGGCGCGTATTCGACGCGCACCAAGGCGGCTGCCGCCGTCGCCTGCTCGAAGGTCTCCGCCACGACCACCGCGACCGCCTGATGGTAGTGGTCGATGTCGGGACCGCCGAGCAGCTTCGCCGTGTTGAATTTGCCCTTGCCGAGCTTGCCGGCGTTCTCAGCAGTCACGATGGCGATGACCCCGGGCGCGCGCTGCGCCTCCGTCAGATTCATGCTTCTGATGCGGCCTTTGCCGATCGAGGCCCCCAGGATGGCCCCGTAAGCCGGATTGGTCACAACGTCATGGTGCTCGTAGGCGTATGTCGCCTTTCCCGTCGTCTTCAAGGGGCCGTCGATGCGGGGATGCGCGCGTCCCACGACCCGCATGCGGTCGATGGGGTTGGTTTCGGCGGGTTTATCGAACTTCATTGCTGCCTCGCTTCGTGCATGGCGGCGGCGACCGTCCGCTCCACAAGCGGCACCTTGAATGCGTTTTCCCTGGTGGGCTTCGCATCGGCAAGCAGACGGGTGGAGAACGGCTTCGCGCCGCCGCGCAGCTCGGCTTCCGCTTTTTCGATACGCCAAGGTTTGGGCGCCACGCCGCCCACCGCCACGCGTCCCGTACCGTCGCGCTGCAGCACCGCCGCGACAGAAACCAGGGCGAAAGCGCAAGACGCACGATCACGGACCTTCTTGTAGATATGCGTTCCGCCGAGCGGAGGAGGCAGCGTCACCGCCGTGATCAGCTCGCCCGAGGAAAGCGTGGTCTCCACATCCGGAGTATCGCCGGGCAGCCGGTAGAAATCGGCAATGGGTATCTTCCGCGTCCGTCCCCCGGCGTCGATGGTCTCAACCTCTGCGTCGAGCGCACGCATTGCGACCGCCATATCGGAGGGATTGGTAGCAATGCACGTCTCGCTCACGCCGATCACGCCCAGTTGGCGGCTGAAGCCTACGATCGCCGCACAGCCCGACCCAGGGCTTCTCTTGTTGCAGGGTTGGTTGGTGTCGTAAAAGTAGGGACAGCGCGTGCGCTGGAGCAGATTGCCCGCCGTCGTCGCCTTGTTGCGAAGCTGGCCGGAGGCGCCGGCGAGAAGCGCGCGGCTGAGGACGCCATAGTCTCTCCTGACGCGCATGTCGGCCGCGAGAGCGGTGTTTCTCACCAAGGCGCCGATGCGAAGCCCGCCGTCTTTGGTCTTCTCGATCTTGTCGAACTCCAGTCCGTTGACGTCGATGAGGTGCCGCGGCGTTTCGATCTCCAGCTTCATCAGGTCGAGCAGATTGGTGCCGCCGGCGATGAACTTCGCGCCCGGCGTCTCCTGTGCTTTGGCGGCGGCTTCCCGAGCCGAGGTAGCGCGTTCGTAGGTGAATGCCCTCATTTCTTGCTCCCGGCGGCCTCGGCGATTGCCTCGGCGATGTTGGAGTAGGCACCGCAGCGGCAGATATTGCCGCTCATGCGTTCGCGCACCTCGATGTTCGTAAGCTCAGGCGTAGACGCCAGGTCAGGACTGACGTGGCTCGGAATGCCCGCCTTGATCTCATCAAGCACTGCTACCGCAGAGCATATCTGCCCCGGCGTGCAGTAGCCGCACTGATAGCCGTCATGCTTGACGAACGCCGCCTGCATCGGGTGCAGTTGGTCTGGCGTACCGAGCCCTTCGATCGTGGTGATCTTATCGCCTTGGTGCATGACCGCGAGGGTGAGGCACGAATTGATGCGGACCCCATTGACGATCACGGTACACGCCCCGCACTGACCGTGGTCGCACCCCTTCTTCGTACCGGTGAGCTGAAGCCGCTCGCGCAGCGCGTCGAGGAGTGTGGTGCGAGTGTCGAGCTGCAGGCTACTTCGCTTGCCGTTGACTTCGAACGATACGTCGAAACCTTGCCGAAAGGCGTCCGACCGTGCCGGTTGCGCTTGCGCTTGCCGGCCTGGGAGTATTCCAATCATGGCCGTAGCAGTTCCACCGACCAAAACGCCTCGTCTCGACACTTCCGGTTCGCCGGGGTTTGCCATGTCATCTCCAGATCTCGCTGCGTGTTTTCGTACGACCGAAGCCAATTCCCCTTCCGCTCGATAGTTCGTGCGGTATGGCTTAATGCGACGATGAATGTTTCTCATGCATGCCGACATTGGGCGCGGCGGGCCTTACCAGGCCGGCCTCGGAGAGCAGCCCTTGGCCGACGTTCGCGGCCCAGTACGCCATCCGATGTATGCGAGGACGGCGGAGACACAAAGGATAGCGGCGCTGATGTCGAAGGTTGCCAGTTGGATCACCGCGACCATGAGGCCTCCCCCGCTTTCGGCGTCGTGAGGCAGCATCTTGCTCAACCAAGTCCACCACCCGACGGGCGCGGCCGTCCCGATCAGGCCCCAACCAGCGAGCAGGCTGGCCACGGCCACCGGGTAGCCGCCCAAAACGGTCAATGCGACGGCGATCATGGCCATGGCGAGCTGCATCGCGATTAGAACACTGTAGAGGCGGGTCTTTAGAATGACGCCGATGAGGTAGGTCCCCAATAGACCGGCAACGCCCATGATCAGCAGGAGCAAGGAGAGTGTGGAAGCGTTCACGCGAGTGACCGTTTCCAGAAATGGGCGCACGTAGGTGAACAGAGCGAACTGCCCCATGAAGAAGAATGCGACGGCCAGCATTCCCAAAAAGACCCGCGGCCCGCGAAGGATTCTGAATAGCGAACTAGTACGGGAGCCATCCTCGGACGGCATCGGCGGCAGCGTCAGGAATTGCCATACCAAGGCCATCGCTGCGAGTGGGACGACTGAGAAGAAGGCTCCCCTCCAACCAATGTACTGGCCCAGAAAACTTCCCAAGGGCGCAGCGATCGTAGTTGCCAGGGCGTTTCCGCCGTTGAAGATAGCTAAAGCCCGCGGAACTTGCGCTTCCGGAACCAGGCGCATCGCGATGGCGGCGGACATCGACCAGAAGCCGCCGATTACGACGCCAACGAGCGCCCGCCCAACCATGAAGACGGTGGGATTCGGGGCAAGCGCGACGACGAGACCCGAGACCATCATCAACAGGGTGAGCGAGAGCAGAACCGATCGGCGATCGATCCCGCGCGTCACCGGCGAAATGCAGAGACTCGCCAGAACCGCGAACATTCCAGATACCGCGATGGCCTGACCGGCCTGGCCCTCCGTGATCTGGAGGTCCGTGGCGATCGGCGTAAGAAGACTGACCGGCATGAATTCTGACGCAATCAGCGTCGCGACGCATAGCGTAAGGGCCAAAACAGCGCTCCATGCCGGAGCCGGCCGCGCACGTACACCGGCTTCGAAAGTGTCTTGAACTGTCATTCTCGCCTCGGAAGTTCTCGGCGGCCCGAAGGGCGGACCGCAAGCGACAATCTGCCGCCGTCACTCAGATAACTTCGAGGGAAGTCGAAGAGCAGCCAGCGCGCATCGGACGCTTCATTGAGTGGAATTCATCGATCGGGAGCGTGTATTTCAAAGGCCGAGCGGCCGCATCTCTCGGACATGATCGATGAAGAGCCGTAGCACCGCCGGGACTTGGCGACGGCTCGAGTAGTAAGCGTGAAATCCGGGGCCAAGCGGCGCCCAATCGTCCAACACGGTGCGCATCGTGCCATCGCGAAGATATTGTCTAACCATTGGGTCCGCGACGTACATCAGTCCGGCACCATCCTTCACCGCGGCCAGTCCGATCGGCCCCTGATCGATGGTCAATCCGCCCGGAACATTCACCTCGAGTTTTTCGTCGCCGCGCTCGAACTCCCAGCGATAGATGCGGTCGTCTCCGGTTCGGATCCTCACGCAACGATGAGCCTGCAGATCATTGGGATGGAGCGGTGCTCCGTACCGTTCCAGATAGGATGGAGCCCCCACGACGAGCCAGCGGATATCGGCGGAGAGGCGCTGGGCAATCATGTCCTGCGGGACCGTGCCGCCGTACCTGATGCCAGCGTCAAAGCCACTTTCGACCACGTCGATCATCCGATTGTTCACCGAGAACTCGATTTCGATTTCGGGATATCTGTCGAGGAACGTGGCCATGACTGGTCCGATGAGAAATTGGGCCGCCTCGGTTGGCACGCTCAATCGCACTCGGCCCGCAGGCGCGTCGCGGAAGCGGTTCAGCACATCGAGGGCGCTATTGATCTCGTCGAATGGCCGAACGAGCGCAGATTGAAGCGCCTCGCCGGCGGCGGTGAGCGTCACGCTGCGGCTCGTCCGGTTCAAGAGTCGGAGCCCGAGACGCTCTTCGAGGCCACGCAGCGCGTGGCTCAGAGCCGAGGCGCTGATGTCGAGCTCGAGCGCAGCCCGCCGAAAATTGCGATGCTTTGCGATCTCCAGGAAATACGAGAGGTCGGCAAAGTTCGATCGATGAGACTGCATTTCGGCGGCTCCTTCGTTCAGCCGGAGCGCTGTCCGCGTCGGGCGGCAGCGTGGCCTACCTGAATTATCCCGGGAACATACATTGGTGGCGCTGAGCCGAGGTAGTGGCCAATTGAACAGCGAAGTCAACGACACCCAGAAATCCGTCGTCGCCGGGATTTGCCCACCCTGGCACTATGGTCCCTCGCCTCACGAAGCGGTATCAAGATTGCGGGTCATATCAGACTACTTGCCCTGCGGGCCGCAAGAGTTCTCCACGACTATCCACGGAGCCCGGTTTGCGCCCAAGCTCTTGAGTACGGTATCGACGGCATCAACAAGGGGCTAATCTTTGAATTTTCTTTGATCTCTCGGTGCACATAACGTGCACGCGCGGCCATCCCGCTACTTGAAACACTCCAATCCACCATGGGGGAGTTTGGATTCGGTCCAGCCAAGGAAAGGTAAGTCGCTATCCCAACGGCCGCTTTGCGCCAACAGCGGCCATTCCCTCATCGAATGTTATGGAACGGCTCTAGCTAGCCGACTACTCGTCCAGCAACTCAAGGAAGTCGCTTATTCGTTCGAACGGCTTAGCATTGCGATTGCCGATATAGACCACGCGATCGCCTTCGCGCTCTAGCGACTTCGCTCTCGACTTGCGAAGCCGACCAGGGAGAAACGTCGCCGCAACAGCCTCGGGGCCGACGTCGAGCCTCATAATGCCGCGCCGCTTGCAATCGAGCCTGAGCCTTGCGGCCGCGAAAAAGTCGCGCGCTTCCGGCGGCAGCCTGCCGAAACGACGTGCGGTTTCGTCCTCCAAATCGTCGAGATCATCCTCGGTGCGGCATCTGGCAATACGGCCATAGATTTCCAGGCGAACAGCGTCCGACTGTACGTAGCCCGTGGGCAGCATGTCGGCGATCGGCAGGTTCAGATCAGGCACCCACAGCTCGGCGCCACCATCGGTGTCCTTCTCCGACGCCCGCTTGAGAAGATGGCTATAGAGCATCGGCCCGAATACCTGCAGATGGCCAGACTGCTGTTCGGAGAAGAGGTCTCCGGCGCCCCGGAGATCCAGATCACGCTCGCTGATGGTAAAGCCGGCGCCGGGCTTGCTGAACTCTTCCAGCACAGCCAAACGCTTCTCGGATTGTTCGGAGTTCGACTCGTTTAACAAATACGCGAAAGCACGCGTGCCGCCCCGTCCGACGCGGCCCCTTAGCTGATGAAGCTGCGACAGACCAAACTTCTCCGGCCAGCAGATGACGATGGTGTTCGCCCGCGGAATGTCGAGGCCACTCTCCACGATATTGGTCGCGAGGAGCACGTCCGCTTCACCTTCGACGAAGCTCATCATTCGATCGTCGATATCTGCGGCTGGCAACCGACCATGGAGACATACGATGCGAAGGTCCGGAGCATTCAATTTTATCCTTGCCAGCATCGGCTCCAAATCCTGGATACGGGGGCAAATCAGGAAGCTCTGCCCGTGGCGCCTTTGCTCACGCAGCAAAGCCGCGACGATCGCGGCGTCCGATAGCGGAGCAACCTTGGTGACGATAGGCAGCCGATGAACTGGTGGCGTAGCAATAACGCTCAGGTCCCTGAACCCTGCAAGACCCGCCGCCAGCGTGCGCGGTATCGGTGTGGCGCTCATCCAAAGAATATGAACGCCCTTCGCAAGACCCGAAAGTTTCGCCTTCTCCGCCGCACCAAAGTGCTGCTCCTCATCGATGATGACAAGGCCGAGGTCGGCAAACCTAACGTCAGTCGAGCCGAGAGCTTGTGTGCCAATAACGACTTTCAGTTTGGCTCGGCGGAGTTTTTCTTTCGTATCTCTTATCTCCGCCGCCGACGCAGCCCGCGACAAATTCGCCACTTCGATTCCCAGCGGGCCGAACCGCTTGCGAAACGTCTCGACATGCTGTCTGGCCAGGACGGTGGTCGGAACCGCAACAGCGACCTGTTTTCCTGACAGCGCGACAGCCGCCGCCGCCCGCAAGGCGACCTCAGTCTTGCCGAAGCCGACATCACCACAGACCACCCGGTCCATCGGGTGACCAGCCGCCAGATCGTCCAGCACGTCCCGGATCGCCTTGGCCTGATCAACCGTCGTGAAATACGGAAAGCGCGCGACGAATCTTTCATAGGCCGCCCCCGGAGCGACCAGCTTGGGTGCACGCCGGCGCCGTCGTTGGGCGATATGTTTCGCAAGCTGCTTGGCCGCTGCTTCGATTTCCTGCTCGGCCTCGCCACGTCTGTTCCACCACGAACTGCCATCGGCCTTGTCTAACGCGAGCTTACCGGGCTCTACAGCGTAGGGCCAGATCAAGGCGAGATCGGCAGGCGGAACAAGCGCAGCATCATCGCCGGCGAATTCGAGCCTGATCATCTCGCGCTTTGTACCGTTCCCCATGTCGAGGGTCTGCAAACTATCAAGTAAAGCCAAGCCACGCTGGAGATGAACGACGGCCGCCCCGCGCTCGGGAACATCCGGATGATTGAAGGCGACTGTCCAGGCTTTGGCCATCGGTTGCGGATGATGGGCACGGCTACCGAGCACGTCAGACGCGGTCACAACCAAGGTCTGCTTTTTCCCGGGAGCGAGAAAGCCCGCGTCGAAGTCGGCCAACAGCGCGCCCTCGCGTCTTCTGGCCTCCGCCGCCTCGTCCCAGTTGGCGAAACGCTCCGCCCTGACCCCACTCATGCGCTCCATCGCGCGCAGATCGTCTTCGACCGCGGCGACGAAGAGCAAACGAGATCCGGCGCGTTCCGCACTGGCCACGAACGCCCGAAGCGCTTTTCTCGGCGCCGCAACCTTCGAGAAGTCGGGCGTGGCCACAAACGCCGCCTTGGCAGGAAGCACGCTCATGCGCTTCTTCAGCTTCTTCCAGTCCCCTCGCCCCAGATACTCGCGTTCCGAATCCCTGCGGCCGGCCGCCTCCTCGATCGTACTCAGCCAGCTGTCAGCGTGGGCCAAAACTTTTGCATCCGCGATCCAACGTGCACGATCGCAATAGTCCGGGAGGGTCGCCCGCTTCACCCGGTCGCCGCCCAGCGCGAGGCGTTCCGACATCGGATCGACAATCAATTCCTTGAAATCGGATATGACGTCATGCTCATTCGGGTCGACGGCAACAATTCTGCGGATCGCACCGCCTGAATGCTCGATCCGGTACGGCCCGAGAGCACCGGCCGGGAAGATCTCGAATGTCGCGCCGTGAAAGAGCGCGGCGCCCGGATTTTCAGCCTCTTCGTCGAGATCGTAGCCCAATTCCTCAATGCGTGCCTCGAGGTCCTGCTCGGCATACGACGCTCGCACCTTGAGGCTTAGGCTGATGCGCGACCAACTCGCCGGCAAGGGCAGCCGCTCCATGATCGCCTCTGCCGTCGAGATGAGCAGAATGGGCCTCTTTCTTCTGGCAAGACGGCGCAAGACCGAACTCCGCCTGCCAGCGATCTCGCGCGACGGTTCCAGCCCATCGAAGGGCAACGTATTCAATCTAGGGAATACGAGAACATCGAGCGATGGATCAAGTGCATGGACGATGCCGCCGAGCCGCTCGGCCCTGTTCTCGTCTTCAGCGAGAAACACTAACCCGTCACGACCGAACTTTTTCCACTGCTCGCGAAGATGGAGTGCCAACATGCCGAGGGGCGAGGACGTCGAGATCGCCGAACCCAAGAATTTTTTGCCTTTCTTGGTCGCGCTTTTCCTGGTCGCATCGCGGGCGCCGACCTTCCTGCTTTTCTTCACGAGACTTTCATCGTCATTCGAGAACCTGGCTGCTGCGAATCGCCAACAAAATACTAGTTATCCACTTTCTACGCTTCCTTGGATTTATCCGGGCGCAGTAAATCTTGATCTTGCCGATCATCCACGTGTCAGTTGGAATTATCCCAACATAGGCCTCGAGGTCGACATCGACCTAGCTATGGTTGCAGCGGCCGTGGAACTTATCTGCAAAACCCTTTGACCTGAGGCGAATTACAACGCTGGACTTCCGGGTTTTGGTACGAAGGTCGCGGAGAAAAAAGCATTCTCCAGGCCATGATTAGAGCGTCTGAACCCGCTCGCGAGATTCTCCAGATCACAAACATCTGCAAAATCCATGGATTCGTGGGCCTTTCACCCTGGCACGAACGGCGGCCTAAATTGCGCTGGCGGAGGGAGAGGAACTGGGATCGAACCTTCTCCAAATATGTCTGCGTAGTTCTGCGAGCAACTACGCAAACGGGATGCCCGCCTTAGCGACCAAGCACACCTACGACCCTATTTTCGGAGTACCATGACTCCGGTCGAACCGCCGCAGCCCCGCGATACCGCCCTCGCGTGAGCGATAACGTCGCGAGGTATGCCATGTTTGTACCCGGCGTCAGTTCCAGCAGCAGCGCTGCGACGACAAACCCCGACACGTCCATTCGCGCCTCCCGGTCACAACAGTAGCCGTTATGTCCGCTCTAGGCCGTGACCGCTGCGACTTAGCGGCGACGACGCGGCACACTAAGCCATTCTCCTCAGACGGCCGTGCCAAAAACGTGCCCGACGTGCAATAGACAAGGAACCTTGGTGCTTCTCGCCGATTGAGGCATGCCTCCCGGAGTGCGCGAGAGGTAAACTACGAAGTGCGGGCGTATGGCCGAAATCACTCTTTTCGTGGCACTGCCTTTTGATTTCGCTGACGGCGGCGGTATTGCTGCTGGTGACCCCATTGTCTGCCCAAGCCCTGCCGCCGCGATTCAGCGTGCGCAAGGGCTTTGGAAGGTATTTGGCCATGCTGGTTCTGTAGCGTTCAGCCGCGCTACCGATTTCGAGGTTGGCAAATTTAACGATAAGCATCTGCTTCGCCGATTTGGACAAGTGACAGACGAGTATCGATGACCCTCGCAGGCCAAACGATGGCTACCCTACGTTCCAGCTACGGCAATTATCGCCGAACCCTTCCCATCCGCTCTCCGTGACCGCGACGGTGTCCTCGAGTTTGATGAACCCGCGCTTCGGATGCAGGATCGCGGTTTCGATCGAGATCACCATGCCGCTCTCGAGCGGCAGGTCCTCGTCGGTGGCCGGATAGGGCACCACGCCCTTGCCGGTCAGATGCGGAGCCTCATGACTGACGAGCCCCATGCCGTGGGCGAGAAAGTCGAAATGCGGCAGTTGCTTCGAGCCTCGCATGGCCTGTTCCGCCGCCGCATAGATGTCGCCGCCGCGCGCCCCCGCGCGAATCGGCTTGCGCGCCGCCTGCTGAATGGCCTCGACCTCGCTGAGCAAGTCCTCAAGCTCGGAGTCCGGCTTGCCGACACTGCCCATGCGGCAGAGGTCGCCGATATAGCCGTGATAATTGGCGCCGGAGTCCAGCGAGATGATGTCGCCGGCACCGAGCAGCTGGTCCGATGGCGCACGATTGAGACTCGCGCCCGCGGAAATCAGGCAATATTCGAAGTTGAGGCCGCGGTTGGTTTCTTCCCTGCGCAGATGCGCGACGACGTCGTGCTTGGTCATGCCAGGCCGGCACGCCGAGAATGTTGCCTGCATCGCGGCGACGACGCGTTCGGACGCCTCCTTAAGCAGTGAAAGCTCTGAGGCCAATTTGCGCGCGCGCAGCCGTTCCAGCGCCATCGTGGCATCGACCAGCCGGCTGTCCGGAAAGGCGGAATGCAGCACATCGGCCGCGTCGAGCGGAAGGAACGGCATTTCCACGCCGATACGGGCGTTGGCGACGCCCATTTTCCTGACATGCAAGACGGCTGAGTGCATCGCCTCGGGACCGGTCATCCACGTCGTCTCGGCAACACCGGTCCAGAACCGGTTGAGCTGTTTCTCAAAGCCCTCGAGCTTGTTGCCAATGAACACCGATCGATCGGCGTGGCCCTTGGCATAGATAAAGACCGGCAAATAGCGATTGATGCCGATGGCGTCCATCGTCTCGAAGAAGAAGAACCGATATCCGCCAAGCAGATACCCGACATTGTGCTTCGACGTCGCGATCAGGACATCGATGCCGGTCTGTTCCAGCAGGTCGTCCAGCTTCTTTGTGTCGAAGGGAATTGTCGAAGCAACGTTAGCGGAGCGGCTATTCATTGCAGTACCCTTTTCCTTTGATAACCCGGCGCGATGCGGCGGCCGGACGCGCGGCAGCCGCCCGCTCTCGCGGATGATGAATTCATAGGAGCGATCGAGATCGGGATCGCTGGTCGGGCCGGCAAGACCGAGCTCGAACTAAAAGCCTAGCACTTTGCGCCGGCCAGCGGCAGGGAAATGGCCCCCAATCGGACTCAGACGCGATCAGGTTCGATGTCTCAGTTGGGTCATGTGTGGACGACGCCCGCATTGCAAGGAGATTCTGACGTTCGGCTTGCGGTCGGGTGCAAGTCATGTGTCCGGCCTGTTTGCGCGGCACCATGACCGCTGGCCCTGATGTAGTTCGCAGATCGGGTCCCAATCAATCGCCCGGGCTTTGACGCCCATGACCCAGAAGCGGGTTGTCCCAATCGACGGCTCGACCGTTTCGCATCACGCCATCATCACCCTCGCAATTCGATTGTCTTACTCCGCCGTCGCCTCAATCTCCCGTTGCCAAGCCCTCTTTAGGCGGCTGCAGCAAGCTCGGGCGCTCGATAGTGTCCTCCCTTGGCCATGATCGCCCAGGCGATGCGCGCCATCTTGTTGGCGACAGCAACGGCGACGAGCTTGGCTGGTTTCTTGGCCAGCAGCCTCACGATCCAGGGATGCTTTTGCGGATGCAGCCGGGCTTGTCGAACAACGGCTGTTGCACCGATGACGAGCAACCGTCGGAGATAGCGATCTCCCTGCTTGGAGATGCCGCCGAGCCGCTCCTTGCCACCC
>Ga0268266_10003339_pt1 | contig 16071 bp, 12 predicted proteins | sample KBSS13metaG_FD_190356 | JGI IMG/M metagenome (GOLD analysis project Ga0268266, IMG submission 190356) | Switchgrass rhizosphere microbial communities from Kellogg Biological Station, Michigan, USA - KBS S1-3 metaG (SPAdes) (version 2) | ecosystem: Host-associated > Plants > Roots > Rhizosphere...
CAATTCATCACGCTGGCGCTGGCCCATTTTGCCTGCTGCGCGGCGCATTCCGGGCCGATCTTCCACATGGTGAGCTATGCCATGATCTGCGGCATCGCGCCGTTGACCGCGGTTACCGTCTACAGCCTTGCCGGATTTTCCGGACTCGGCGGCCGGCTGCTGCTCGGCGTGCTGGCCGATCGCTTCGGCGCCAAGCATGTTCTGGTCGGCGGCCTGTTCGTGCAGGCCATGTCGATCGCCACTTACCTCGCGGTCGGCCATCTCGGCGAGTTCTATGCGCTGTCGGTGATCTTCGGCCTCGCCTATGGCGGCGTGATGCCGCTCTACGCGGTGCTGGTGCGCGAATATTTCGGCGTGCGGATCATGGGCAGCATGTTCGGCGCGGTGTCCGCCTTCGCCAGCCTCGGCATGGCGCTGGGGCCGTTGGCCGGCGGATGGGTATTCGACACGTTCCACGCCTATAGCTGGCTCTATGTCGGCTCCTTCGCCATCGGCATCGCCGCCGTCGCCGTAGCGCTGAGTTTCCCTTCGGCCAGACGGCCGTCGCAACCGTCGCTCGATCTGGGCCGGGCGACGGCATAATCCCGCGCGAGGTCGACGACGGCTTGCCTATGGCTTTGCGATCGCCGGGTCGGCCGTCGCTGCGCGCCGCTCTTGCGTCTGCTTGAGATTTTCCTTCGCCCACGCATCCAGCTTTCCGATATATACCGTCATGCTGTGGTCGGCGATATTCTGGAATTTTCCGGTTCTGACCAACGCGACCAGGCCCCAGATGGTGCGCCAGATCTTCTGCAGCCAGTTCGGCGACCGGCGCACCGGGGCAACGCTGGCTTTTCCGAAATACCGGGTGTCACCGACGTGACGATAGCCAAGGATGGCCGGAGGGATCGCCGGCACGAGGTCGACGCCGTTGGTGATCCGGTACAGCGGAGCCTTGACGTAGACGTCGAAGGAGGCGTCCCCTGCCCGCGGACAGCCAAACGTGTAGCAGGCCGCAACACAGTCACGCACCGTCGCATCGTCGTCATTGGCCAGTTCTGCCGTAGCCATCAGCGCCAGCGCGCCGCCGAGCGAGTGGCCGGTGACATACACCGGACGCGGCTTCGCTGCGATGGCCCGCTTGATGAAATCGAACATGGCGTCGCGGATAGGCCAGTAGGCCTGGAAAAAGCCGGTGTGAACGCGCGTGCCACCCTGCAGGGCAACGAACCGGGCGTTCACATTCGTCTTCCAGTCCAGTTCGTCCTGGGTCCCGCGAAATACGACGACGATGATCTCGCTGCCTTCGACGATATAACCCGCTGTGCCGACATCCCGGTCGATCAGGCCGCTGCATTCGATAAATCCCAGCGCGCACAAATCCGTCCTGAACGTCTTGAACGCCGCCTCGCTATCGTCAAAATCGTTGTAGGCACGAAAGGCCAGCTTGGCCATCAACAACGCTGTGCGGTCCGAATAGGCCGCTCGAACGGTCGGGATATTCTTTAGGTCGTCAGGTTCAAAAAGGCTGATATCCATCGTCAGGGCCTCCCCGCCTGCCTCCAGGATAACTCATTGCATGGCCAGCCGCACCTATGGTTGCAGCGACTATTTCCGGCGCGATTGACGGCGTTGCGCCTTGATCGGCGGCGGTGGATGGGCCACCATCACGGTCGCGCCAAAGAAAAATTCAAGAATGCGAGGAAGCGCATGAACAAGAATCCCGGCATCGACATCGTCGAGCGTGCACGCGCGCTTGCTCCCTTGATCGCGCGCGAAGCCGACGAGATCGAGCGGACGCGGCGGCTGACGCCCGCGGTGACGCAGGCCTTGATCGAAAACGGGCTTTACCGCTCGCTGCTGCCGAAGAGCCTTGGCGGCATCGAGGCTTCGCTCGAAACGTTCATGCAAATGCAGGAGGAGGTCGCAAAGGCTGACGCCTCGACCGCGTGGTGCCTCGGCCAGTGCAGCGTCTGCGCCATGACCGCGGCCTATCTCGATCCCGACGCCGCCAACGAGATCTTCAACGTTGCTCCCGGCATTCTGGCCTGGGGCGCGATCAAACATGAAGTGCAGGCGGTTCCGGGCGGTTACAAGGCGAACGCGCGCTGGGATTTCGCCTCCGGGATGCGGCAGGCAAGCTGGCTCGGCGCCCATGTCGGCGTCGTCGAGGCCGACGGCACACAGCGGCGCAGGGCGGATGGCTCGCCGGAGATCCGCACCATCCTGTTCCCGATTGGCAGCGCCACGCTCTATGACGTCTGGGACGTGATCGGCCTGCGCGGCACCGGCACCGATTCCTACTCCGTGGACAATCTCTTCATTCCCGAAAAATTTGCCGCGCTGCGCGACGAGCCGCAGGCGCGGCGCGAGCAAGGACCGCTGTACAGGCTCTCCACCAACATGGTGTTCAGCATGGGCTTTGCGGCGACCTCGGTCGGCGTCGCCCGCGCGACCCTCGACGCCGCCATCGACCTGTCCCGCGCCAAGACCCCGCAGGCGCAGAAAGCGATGCGCGACAACAATGCCGTGCAAGGCGTGATCGGCCGCACCGAGGCACAACTGCGCGCCACGCGCGCCTATCTCTATTCCACCGCGGCGGAGGTCTGGCGCGACCTTTCTCAGGGTATGGGGATCACCGAGGCCCACCGCATCGCGCTGCGCATCGCCGCAACCTGGTCCATCCATCAATCAGCTGCCGTGGTCGATACTGCCTATCACCTGGCCGGCGCCACCGCCGTATTCAGCCGCAACAAGTTCGAGCGCCGCTTTCGCGACATGCACGCGATCGCACAGCAGATCCAGGGCCGCGATTCGCACTACGAGGACGTCGGCAAGGCGATCCTGTCAGCCGATCTCGATACGCCGCCGACGGCGCGATGATTTCGCTCCGTAGTTCTACGGAGAGGCCAGCGACCCCGGTTGTTAAACAATTCATGAAATCCCTTACGGAGCCCTCGCCTGCTGGAGTTCCGTATTTCTCATGTTCAAGATTCGTTCGATCGCCGTTCGCCTGATCCTTGCCATTTCGCTAACGGTGGCCGCCGCCTGCGCCATCCTTGGGACCTTCTCGATCGCCCAGCAACGCTCTCTGACGCAACTCGCGCTCGATCAGCAGCTCAAGCTGCAATATGACAGCGTCATCGCCGCCATCGACTATGAAGGCCGCGCCGCGCTCGCGGTCTCCTCTGTGATCGCAGGCCTGCCGCCGGTCGCCGAGGCCGTTGCAAGGAATGATCGCGATGGATTGGGCAAGCTGCTTGGCGAGGCCCTGGAGTGGCTGAAGGCACAGGGCATCCCCCTGATTTCATTCTGGCGGGCGCCAGCGACCTCGATTTACCGCGTCCATGCACCGAAGGTGTTCGACGACGACGCTTCGGCGCGGCGCACCACCGTGGTGGAGGCGATCAAGACCGGCAAGACTATTGTCGGCGTCGAGCCCGGCCGCGAGGCGCTCTCGATCTTCGGCATGACGCCGATCATGCGCGACGGCAAGGCGCTGGCCAATGTCGACGTCGGCGCCGCCTTCGGCAAGGAATTCGTCGATCGCGCCAAGAAGCGCTTCGGCATCGACCTTGCGGTCTATTCGTTTGACGGCAAGGACTTCAAGAAACTGTCCTCGACATCAGGCGATGCGGTGGTCGCGACATCTAGCGAGCTGAAGGGCGTGTATGAGGGCCAGCCGCTGCGCCGCGACGCCACGATCAATGGCCGCCCCGCCGCGCTCTATCTCGGGCAGATCAAGAACTACGCCGGTCAGCCGGTCGGCATTCTCGAAGTCATCAAGGACACCACCGAATACGAGGCGGCGGCGGCGAGCTCGCAGCGCAATCTGATCCTCGGCACGATCGCCATCCTGGCCGGCGCGATCGTGCTGGCGTTCCTGCTCGGTCGCGGCCTGTCGCGCCCGCTGGCCGCGATCACGGCGGTCATGAACCGCCTTTCCGGCGGCGAGATCGACGTCACGATTCCCGGCAGCGAACGCCGCGACGAGCTCGGCACCATGGCGAGCGCGGTCGACGTGTTCCGCCGCAGCATGATCGAGTCGCGCAGCATGCGCGAGGCGCAAGAGGCCACTAAGCAGCAGACCGAACTCGAGAAGAAGGCCATGCAGCGGCAGATGGCCGACCGCTTCGAGACCGACGTCAAGAGCGTGGTCGCCGCGGTCGCCCAGGCGACAACCGGCATGCAGCGCGTCGCCGGCGAGATCGCAAGCAGCGTGAACGGCACCTCGCAGCGGGCCGCCGCTGCGGCCGCCGCTTCCGACGAAGCGTCCAGCAGCGTCAACGCGGTTGCCGCTGCGACCGAACAACTGGCCTCCTCGGTGGCCGAGATCGGCCGTCAGGTCACCCATTCCAGCCAGGTCGCCGACAACGCCGTGGTCAAGGCCGCAGAGACCACCGAAATGGTCAGCAGCCTGGCCTCCGCGGCTGAAAAGATCGGCGATGTGCTTCGCCTGATCGGGGCGATCGCCAGCCAGACCAACCTGTTGGCGCTGAACGCGACCATTGAAGCCGCGCGCGCCGGCGAGGCGGGCCGCGGCTTTGCCGTCGTCGCATCCGAGGTCAAGGGACTGGCCAGCCAGACCGCGAAGGCGACGGAGGAAATCGCCGGCCAAGTGGCTGCGATCCAGTCGGCCACTGGCGACTGCGTAACCGCGATCGGCGGCATCAGCGACACCATCCGCGAAATCAGTGCGATCGCGACCACCATCGCCGCCGCCGTGGAAGAGCAGGATTCGGCGACGCGGGAAATCGCCCGCAGCGTCCAGCAGGCGGCCACCGGCACCGGCGAAGTCTCGCTCAACGTGACCGGCGCCAGCCAGTCCGCCGACCAGTCGCGCGCACTGGCCGACAACGTCGCGACCGCGAGCGACGCGCTCAGCCAGCAGGCCGATGCGCTGAACCGAAGCGTCGACACGTTCCTGGGCGGCCTGCGCGACGCCGCATAGTCTCATCGCCTTCCGGAACCCCCTCGCCGGGCATGCGTTGCTTTTCAGCAACCGAAACGACGAGGGAGATACGGCATGCCTCGCGGTGACAAATCGAGCTACACGGCAAGCAGAAACGCCAGGCCGAACATATCGAGGAAGGTTACGAGAAGCGCGGCGTCGGCAAGAAGGAAGCCGAGCGGCGCGCGTGGGCGACCGTCAACAAGGAAACCGGCGGCGGCAACAAGAGCGGTTCCGGCCGCGGCGTCAAGGACACCAACGTCTCCTCGCGGCGTGGCGGCCGGATCGGCGGTCCGCGCGGCAGCAAGGCTGCCGCGAGCCGGCCCGCAGCAGCGCGATCGCGCTCTGCCAAGAAGGCGGCTGCAACGCGGAAACGAAATGCAGCCGCAAAATCGGGCGCACGCAAGACGGCGCGCAGGAAGTAGGCTTTCTGCCTCCCCTTCCGCCCCGGTGCGTCCTGCTTCAGGCTGTTCGCGGTGCCAAAGCAGGATGTGCTGACAGCGCGACGAAGAAGACCGCGAAGAAAACGAGCATCGCCAGAAAGTCGGATGCTGCTGCGCGAAATGGCGCCGTGGAAGCTGTGTTTGATGCCTATCCAAGCCCGGTCAAATCAAAGCTGCTGGCGCTGCGCCGGCTGATCTTCGACACCGCGAAAACCACCAGCGGCGTCGGCGCCCTGGAAGAGGCACTGAAATGGGGGCAGCCGAGCTATCTCACGACCGAGAGCAAGAGCGGCAGCACCATCCGGATCGATCAGGTGAAAGCCGAAGCCGGCCAATACGCGGTCTATTTCCATTGCCAGACCGATCTGGTCGAGACCTTCCGCGAGCTTTATCCGGAGCTGCGCTACAGTGGCAACCGGGCGGTCCTGCTCGACGCCGGCGAGAAGCTCCCCGAGGCTGCGCTGCGCCACTGCGTGGCGCTGGCGCTGACGTATCATGCACGGAAGCGGAAGGCGGCGAAGTAACTCGTCATTGCTAAATCGCGCCGACCTCACGCCACCAGCGCCGTGCCTGCCGGCGCGCTCCAGTCGCCTTGCGTCTTCAACAGACTCACGATCTCCGCATTGGGCCGCGCGCGGCTGAACAGGAAACCCTGCCCCTCGTGGCACCCTTCGTTGCGCAGACAGCTTACTTCGGCCTCGGTCTCGACGCCTTCGGCCGTGATGGTGACGCCCAGTCCCTTGCCGAGGCTGATGATCGAACGCACGATCGCCTGTGCGTCGGGATTGGCAGCGACGTCGCGCACAAAGGACTGGTCGATCTTGATCTTGTCGAACGGAAAGCTGCGCAGGTAGCTCAGGCTGGAATAGCCGGTGCCGAAATCGTCCATCGAGATCCGCACGCCGAGCGCGCGCAGCGCATGGAGGGTCGCCAGCACCTCGCTGCTCTTTTCCAGGAGCAGCGTCTCGGTGATCTCGAGTTCCAGCCGCTTCGCCGGCAGGCCGGACTGCTGCAGCGTATCCACCACCAGCGACAGCAAATTGCCGAGGCGGAACTGCAGCGGGGACAGATTGACCGCGACGCGGACATCGTCGGGCCATTGCGCGGCATCCGAGCAGGCTCGGCGCAGCATCAATCCGCCGACAGCGTTGATCAGGCCGGTCTCCTCCGCGACGGGGATGAATTCGGCCGGCGAGATCATGCCGCGCTCGGGATGCGGCCAGCGCACCAGCGCTTCGAAGCCGGTGATGCGCCCGCTCGAAAGGTCGACCAGCGGCTGGTAGTAGGGCCGCAGCGCATCACCCTGGACGGCCGCGCGCAGCTCGGTTTCGATCTTGCGGCGGGCCTGAGCGCGCGCATCCATTCCGGCCTCGAAGAACGAGAATGTGCCGCGCGAATCGTTCTTGGCGCGCGACAATGCGAGGTCGGCATTCTTCAACAGCTTCTCGGATTCATCGCCGTCGCCGGGCGACATCGCGATGCCGGCGCTGGCGCCGATCACGATGGAATGCCCGTCGAGAAGAAAGGGATCGCCGATTGCGTCGAGCAGGCGCCTCGCCAGGAACGCGGCGTCCTCGGGGCGCGTCACGCCGCCCTGGACGATTGCGAATTCGTCGGAGTTGAGCCGGGCCAGCGTGTCGTCGTCACGCAGCATCGACCGCAACCGCTTGCCGACGCCGCGCAGCAGCTTGTCGCCGACGCCATGGCCGAGCGTATCATTGACGGCCTTGAAATGGTCGAGACCGAGCACGAGCACCGCCACCTGCTCAGCGCTGCGGCGCGTGCGCGAGAGGATGTCGTCCATCTGCTGGCGCAGCAAATTGCGGTTAGGGAGCCCGGTGAGGCCGTCATGCTGGGCCATGAAAGTCAGCCGCGCCTCGGCGCGCCTGCGTTCGGTGGTGTCCATCAGTGCCAGCAGCGCCGCGGGCCGATCACCGTAAACGAGACGGCGGGAATAGATCGCCAGATCGATCAGCACACCATCTGCCCGGACATGCTTCCAGGTGCGCGCCGCGCGTTCATCGATCGCGTGCTCGCCCGCCCATGGCGGCTCGACGTTGAAGGCCTGCAGGTTGCGGATCGTCAGCTTCTCGAATTCGCTCCTGATATAACCGTAATGCTGGGTCGCTGCGTCATTGACGGCGAGAACGCGTTCGTCATCCAGCGCACAGACGATCATCGGAACCGGATTGCTGTCGAACAGCAACCGGAACGACGCCTCGCGCTGCTTCAACTCGGTGATATCGACGCGCAGGCCGATAATACCGCCATCCCCAGTCAGACGCTCGTCGATCAGGATGACGCGGCCGTCGGCCAGCCTCTGCTCGTGCCGATCACCGGGCTGATACAGCTTCTGCAGCCGTGCAGCGATCCATTCTTCCTCGCGGCCGATGGCTTCCGGATAGTCGCCGCGCGCGACGCCGATGCGGATCGTGTCCTCCAGCCGTGCGCCCGGCCTGAACAGGTCCGAACTGCGGCTGTACATCTCCGCATACGTCTTGTTCCAGAGAATGTAGCGGCCTTCGGCATCGAGAAACACGACGCCCTGCGGCAGGATGTCGATCGCTTCGCGCAAGCGCTCGTGCGATTTGCGAGCCTCCGCAAGTGCGGCATCGACCTCGGCACGCTTGTTGTCGCCAGCCACGGCGGGCGGACGACACCTGTGTTTGATGGGAGGCTTGGATCCCGCTTTTGCCGGCCGACCGCGGTGGCGGATTATCGCCGCCTGCCTGGGCTTTCCGAACGTACTTCGCTTCTTGGTCGGCATCGCTACCACTACCCCGCGCATTATCGCGGCCGACCTTGTCCGGTAAGTATCTGAAAAAATGGTATCTCTTGCCGCTGAAAGGCTTGGACACCACTACATTCACTGAATGCCAAAATGACATACGCACGCTTTACGTGTATCTATTTTGACGCAAATCGCATGTTCTCAGGGCAAAATCGCCGTGCTCGCGCGGCGTGCATGCAATACCCGTACTGGATGCACAAGGAATACGCGAAACGCCGCGCGTGCAAATGAATCCTCGTCACCGATGCAGAGGGTTATCGCGCGGTTAACGTCGGCGTCACGCAACGCGCGTTCAGCCCAGCGCCGCCGCTGCGGCTTGCGCTTCCGGGACGACGTCGTGGTCGTAGAGCCGCCGGCGAAACGCCGCATGCGCCGATATCTCGGCATCGCGAACGCCGAGATCGGAATATGCGGAGTCGTAACGCATGCCGTTCTCACGCGCGCCGCGCTGAACCGCCGCCACCCGCTCACGCCTCAGCCGCTCATAGGCAAGCAGCGCAGCCGGTACGCCGGCGCGCGACGCCTGTGCCAGGATTGTCGCCAGTGCCATGCCGTCCTCGATCGACTGGTTGGCGCCCTGGCCGAGATGCGGAAGCATAGGATGGGCGGCCTCGCCGAGCAGCGTCAGGCGGCCACGCGTCCAGGTCGGCAGCGGCTCGCGGTCATACAGCGCCCAGCGGAAAGTCTTTTCGACCTGGCTCAACAAGGTTCCGATACGCGGATCCCAGCCGCCGAACTCGCGGCGAAGTACATCGGGATCTCCCGGCGCCGACCAGGATTCCTTCATCTCCGCGTCGGCAGGCACGAAGCCGACGTAGTTGATGAGTTCGCCCGACCGCACTGGAAAGGTGAGAAAATGTTTGCCCTTGCCGAGCCACATCTGCCAGCAATCGGTCGGCCAGTGCGGAATGCGCGCATGCGGCAGCACGCCACGATAGGCGACCGAGCCGTGAAAGACCGGCCGGGACGGCGGCGCGGCATAAGGCCGGAGTTCGGAGTGGATGCCATCCGCTGCAATGACGACGTCGCCTTCAGCCACCGCACCGTTGGCGAATGAGACGCGGGCGACCTCGCCCGTCTGTACAAAGCCGATGCCGCGATGTCCGGTGTGCACGACGCCCGATGGCAACGCGCGCGACAGCATCTCGACAAGATCGGCGCGATGCATGCCGAAGGTGGCGTTCCAGCCCGCGGAGTCCGTCACCTGTACCGGCGCTATCGGCGCGCCGTCATGGCGGAAATAGTGCGAATTATGGCCGACCCTGGCGCCCCATCGTTCCACCTGATCTCCAAGGCCTGCCCGCTGCAACTGCCGCACGCTGTTCGGCGTCAGGAACACCCCTGCCCCGACTTCTCCGAGAGCAGGTGCCTGCTCATAAATGGAAACAGCGAAGCCGCGGGCGATCAGCGCGTTCGCAGCAAACAGCCCGCCAATTCCGCCTCCAATGATCACGACAGTAAGCTGCGCCTGCGTCATCGTCTCACACATAAAATGCTTCGGAAGCTTCGGCGTTCAAGCTATCCTCCCTTGCCGCAAACACCAAGTGGCCGGGCTGACAGTCCGGCCGGACACAATACAACGGCAGCGGGAGGAGTTTGGAATGCACGGCTTTACGCCAACTCCGCCGCCCGCTCGCCGTATGCTTGCGGTACTGACGCTGCTTCTGGCCTTCTTTGCGCAGAGCCACACGCCGGCGCTGGCCGGCGACTACCCGGACCATCCCGTCAAAATCGTCGTTCCATTTCCTGCGGGAGGAACGGCCGACGCGGTTCCTCGAATTGTCGCCGACTGGCTGTCGCGCAAATGGGGCCAGCCCGTGGTCATCGAGAACCGCACGGGCGCGGCCGGCAATATCGGCGCCGAGCAGGTCTACCATTCGACACCCGACGGCTACACGCTGCTCTCGTCACCGCCGCCACCGCTTGTGATCAATCACAGCCTGTACCCCAAGCTCGGCTATGATCCGACCAAATTCGAGCCGATTGTCGTCATGGCCCAGGTGCCGAATGCGGTGATCGTCAATCCGAACAACATCAAGGCATCGAGCGTGCCCGCGTTGATCGAGTACCTGAAAGGCAATTCCGACAGGACCATCTGCGCCACGCAGGGCAACGGCACGACGTCGCATTTGACGTCGGAGCTGTTTCAAATGATGGCAAAGGTGAAGCTGCGGCACATTCCGTATCGCGGCTCCGCGCCTGCGCTGCAAGGTCTTCTCGCCGGCGACGTCGACATCATGTTCGACAATCTAGGCGTCTCGCTGCCGCTGGTTCAGGCCGGCAAGCTGAAGCTGCTCGCAGTGGCGTCGACCGAGCGTCTGCCGGCACTCCCGAATGTACCGACGATAGCCGAAACGCTGCCGGGCTTTGAAGCCGTCGCCTGGTACGGCATCGTGGCGCCGCCCAAAACCCCGAAAGCCATCGTCGACAAGATCAACGCCGACGTGAACGAGGCGTTGCGCCAGCCCGAGGTGCGGGATCACCTCAAGAAACTGTCCGCCTCGGTTTTCGGAGGCCCGGTCGACAAGGCAGCGAAATACATGCGCGAGGAAATCGACCGGTGGGCCGCGGTGATCAAGTCGGCCAATATCGAGTTGCAGTAGCGGTCGCCCATCTACGCGCAAACAGCGCCGCCGCCTGCAGGTTGAATGCTGCGGCATACGTGATAGATTGCGCATGCCATGATGATGATCCGCACTTCGATCGCTTCTGTCTTCTTTCTCGCGCGCTGATCGCGTCGCCCGCTCAAGCGGACGGAAGCCTCCGACAGAACCAGCCCGGCCGCTCCTGCTTCGCGCAGGCCGTGGCCGTTTGCCCAGCGATCAAGAGGATTATCATGCCTTCAAACAAACCAGCGTGCGCGCTCAGCGACGCGCAGATCGAACAATTCATCCAAGACGGATTCGTCCGGATCGATCGCGCCTTTCCGCGCGAGCTTGCCGAGCAGGGTCGCGTCATCCTGTGGCGCGACCTGCCCTGCGATCCCGACGACCCCGCTACCTGGACGCAGCCGGTGATCCGCCTCGGCTATTACAACGACGAGCCCTTCAGGCAAGCCGTCAACAGTCCACTGCTGCATGCCGCCTTCGACCAGGTCCTCGGAAAGGGACGCTGGTGGCCGCGCGCCGACCTCGGCACCTTCCCCGTGCGATTTCCGAGCCCGCACGATCCTGGTGATGCCGGCTGGCATGTCGACCTCAGTTTCCCCGGCGACAACGAGCCTGTCGACGGCAATGATTACGCCGCATGGCGGGTCAACGTGACGTCGCGCGGACGCGCACTGCTGATGCTGTTCCTGTTCTCCGATATCGGGGAAGCCGAAGCGCCCACCCGAATAAGGCCGGGCTCGCATCTGGACATGGCGCGCCTTCTCGCGCCGGCCGGCGAGGCCGGGATGTCGCATTTGAAGCTCGACGAGATCGGAAGCGACCGGCCCGAGACTTTGGCCACCGGCGACGCCGGCACGGTCTATCTGTGCCACCCCTTCCTCATTCACGCCGCGCAAATGCACCGGGGATCCGCGCCACGTTTCATGGCGCAGCCGCCGCTGCACCCATCCGAACCGTTCAGGCTCGAGCGAGAAGACGGCGATTATTCGCCGGTCGAACGATCCATTCGGCAGGCCCTGCAGGCGCGCCGATAACAGCCCGGTGAATCAAGCTGGAGCGGGGTCGATGACGAGGGTGGTCGTCCCCGCTCCAATTTCGTGCTACGTTTTTATCGAACAGAGTGATCCGATGCTCCCTCGCCTGATTCTGATCCCGCTCCTGACCTTGATAACCGCCGCGAGTGCCGCGGGCGCATGGGCACAGGACAAGGGCACGGTCAATCCAAAGCCGCTCCCGCCGCTCGCCAACCCCAACGATCCCTCGGTCCCGGCCAAGGAACTGTTCGGCCGCAAGGTGCTGCCGGCGGCGATGCCGACGCGCGTGCATGGGTTCTATGCCCATGGCTGCATCTCGGGGGCGGAAGGACTGCCGATCAACGGTGACAATTGGCAGGTGATGCGGCTGTCGCGCAATCGTTACTGGGGACATCCCGACCTGATCGCGCTGGTCAAGCGTCTCGCCGCGAAAGCGCATAGGAACGCGGGCTGGCCGGGCATTTTGGTCGGCGACATGTCACAGCCGCGTGGCGGGCCGATGTTCACCGGACACGCCAGCCATCAGGTCGGGCTCGACGCCGACATCTGGCTGACCCCGATGCCGAACCGACAACTGTCGCGCAACGAACGCGAGGATATGTCGGCCGTCATGATGGTGCGCAGCGACCGGCTCGACATCGATCTGCACGCCTGGACGCCGACACATCTCGCTGTCATCCGCGCCGCTGCGCTGGAGCCCACCGTGCAGCGCATCTTCGTGAATGCCGCGATCAAGAAGGCACTGTGCCGCGAAGCAAAAGGCGATCGATCCTGGCTGCATAAGGTGCGGCCGATGTACGGCCACGACTATCACTTCCACATCCGCATCAAATGCCCGCCCGGCGCCGGCGAATGCGAAAGCCAGCCCGAACCGAACGAAGGCGAAGGCTGCAGCGCCGGCGACCTAGCCTACTGGTTCAGCGATGCGGTGCTGCATCCGAAGCCGCCCAAGGAGCCGCCGAAGCCAAAACCGCCGATGACGATGGCCTCGCTGCCGTCGGCCTGCAAGGCGGTTTTGCACGCGCCCGACGCGAAGCCTTGACCGCGCAAGGTCAGTTCCGCTCGAGAAATGGTCCGTGTCAAACACCGAAGCTCACTTGAGGGCCTCGCAAACCGTTTGGCGATCGGAAGCGGCTTCCAGCGAGGCCTGCAGCGAAACCTTGCACCACCAGTGATCCAAGGCGTCTCGATCGCAGGTCAGCTTGACGCACATGCCGCCTGCGAATTTGATCCAGTCGGCAAAGTGCTCGCTGGAGACTGCGATCACGACAGGCGTATCTGCATCGAGCGCCCGCAGCATCAAATGCAACAGCCCTTTGCCGTCGCGTTCCCGTTTACCGAAGCGGTTGACGATGAGAAGGTCGGCACCGGCCTCGAGCGCCTCGGCGACGCGATCGCCAGCGTTCTGAAGTCTCGCGAGGTCGAGCCGGCAGCCACTCGCTGCGGGATCGAAATCCTGCGCCAGCAGTATCGTTTCGCCGTTGTGGACCAGCACCGCTGACAGGCTGGAGTCGGCGCATTGGCCGGCCTGCACCATGCCGACGGCACGAAAGCCTTGTGCAATCAGATTGGCCGCGAAGTCGCGCAGCACCGCGTCGGGGTCTTCACCGCTGTCATAAACCAGGGCAGCGAGATCGCATTGGGCGTCGAACATGATACGCCTCTTGTTGGTTTGAGGTGACGACCGCGGCGGCGTTGCGCCGCGGTCGCAGGATCGTGGGAATCAGGCGGCCGGCGGGCCGTTGATGATCTGCAACTGGGTGAACTCGGCGAGCCCTTCCTCGGCGAATTCGGTGCCGATGCCGGATTGCTTGGCGCCGCCGAACGGAATGTTCGGGGCCATGTCGAGGTGCTTGTTGATCCAGACCGTGCCGGCCTCGATCTGGCTGGCGATGGCGTGGGCACGCTTCACGTCGGACGACCAGACCGAGGCGCCGAGGCCGTAATTCGTCGCATTGGCGCGGCGGATCACGTCATCCTTGTCGGAATATTTGATCACCGGGAGCACCGGGCCAAACTGTTCCTCGTCGACAAGTTTCGAGCCTTCCTTGATGTCGCGTACGATGGTCGGCTCGATGAAATAGCCGGGCCGATCCATGGCCGAGCCGCCGGCGATGACGTTGCCGTTCTTCCGGGCGTCGTCGAGGAATGCCTTTACCTTCTCGTACTGCATCTTGTTCTGCAGCGGCCCGAGCTTGGTGCCCTGCTTGGAGCCGTCGTCAACCACCGTGTTCTTGGCGATCGCGACCAGCTCGTTGCAGATCTCGTCATAGACGGACTCGTGGACGTAGAGCCGCTTGATCGCAAGGCAGACCTGGCCCGAGTTCTGGAATGCACCCTCGAAAATGCCGGGCGCGACTTTCTTCGGATCGACGTCGTCGAGCACGATGCCGGCATCGTTGCCGCCAAGCTCCAGCGTGATGCGCTTCAGCGTCTGCGCCGCACTTGCCATCACCTTCTGGCCGGTTGCGGAGGAACCGGTGAAGGAGATCTTCCTGATATCCGGATGCTTGGTCATGGCATCGCCGAGGTCGTTGGCGTCGGTGATGACGTTGAGCACACCCTTCGGCAGAATGTCCTTGACGAGCTTCGCGAACAGCAGCGTCGACAGCGGCGTGGTCGGCGCGGGCTTCACCACCAGCGTGTTGCCGGCAAGCAGCGCCGACGGCAGCTTGAAGCTGAGGATCAGAAGCGGATAGTTCCAGGGAATGATGGCGCCGACCACGCCGAGCGGACGGCGGTGGGCCTCGACCTTGCGATCGCCGGAATTCTCAATGACGCGCATCGGCAGCTCGAGCGAGCCGAGATAGCGGAAGAAGCCGGCCATACCCATGACCTCGCCGGTGGCGTCCGCCAGCGGCTTGCCCTGCTCGCTGGTCAGCAGGCGCGCCAGTTCGCCGGCGTTGGCTTCGATGGCCTCGGCCATCTTGATGACGAGCGCGCGGCGCTGCTCGATCGGGGTGGCCGCCCAGGCCGGAAAGGCGGCCTTGGCCGCGGCGACGGCCTTGTCGAGCTGGTCCTTCGAGGCGCGCGGGCATTGCGCCACCACCTCTTCGGTGGCGGGATTGAGGACCGGCATGGTCAGGTCGCCGGGTATCATTTTGCCGTCGATGAGAAGATTGTAGTCGCTCATTGGCTTGCTCTCCCTGTCAACGGGCCGTTCGCGGCCTCGTTATAGCTAATCGTATATCACGTATGCGACGGCCTCGCCATGGTCGAGGATGACTGGACGGAGATGCCGGTAACGATGTATTCTATGGAATATAACGCAAGGAGTTGGCGGCATGGAGATCGAGACCCAGGAGCTCACCACCTGCGAGGTGGCTCCCGATGGCGCCGCCATTTCGCTGGGCTTTGTGGATTCCAGGGGCGAGCCCGCAACGATCCGGCTGTCGGTCAATCAGGTCGGTGCGCTGATCATGACGCTGCCTGGGTTGATCAGCAAGGCGCTGCAGGCCCGTTTCGGCGACCAAAGCCTGCGCTACGCCTATCCGCTCGACTCCTGGGTGGTCGAGCAGTCCACCGACCCGAAACACGGAATGGTGACGTTGAGGACCTCCGACGGCTTCAGCGTCTGCTTCTCGATCGCGCGCGATCAACAAAGCGAACTCGGTGAAGCGCTGACGGCGCCGGCTCCGAGAATGACGACACGGTCAAACTAGGATCAACGTCGATGGCTCAGCGTGAAACGGTGGCGGCAGCAGTTAACCAGATCCCGGGGCCGGAACATCAGTACCGATGCGCATGTTGTGAGGGGATCATCGAGATTGGTCCGAGCGAGGTGATCCCGACTGGACTCGACCTCCGATTCAATTTCATCTTCGATGAATGTGAGCTGATTTGCAGTGCCTGCACATCGCGCCTCATCGAGGCAAACAAGACAAGAATGCCAGCCCGACGGAGATAGGTACGCCACAAGAGGCGCTCGCCTTTTCGGCTGACGCGCTCGCGCGTCGTGACATCCTCAGGTCAAGGTCGCAGATCACGCATCCGTTACAACGGTATTTTCATTTGGCGTCGGGATGGGCTACAGTGGCGGACATCGCGCCGTAAGCGCGATCACGGCACGGGTCAGGACCGCTGATCCCAATCATCCCACGATTTTGACGATGCGAGCGTCGCCCAAACGTGGGATAATTTTTTTTGAAGGATTCATCATGCGCATCAGTGCACGCAATCAGATCAAGGGCACCGTTGTCGAAGTGAAGAAGGGCGCGACCACCTCTCACATTCGCGTCGACATCGGCAATGGCCAGATCATTAC
>Ga0268266_10003340_pt1 | contig 16071 bp, 16 predicted proteins | sample KBSS13metaG_FD_190356 | JGI IMG/M metagenome (GOLD analysis project Ga0268266, IMG submission 190356) | Switchgrass rhizosphere microbial communities from Kellogg Biological Station, Michigan, USA - KBS S1-3 metaG (SPAdes) (version 2) | ecosystem: Host-associated > Plants > Roots > Rhizosphere...
GAGCGAACGCAGGATCGGCCCCTCGAGGAGCTTGTTTTTGGGAGGAGCCACGCTATCGATATGGGACAGGAGGAAATTACATGCAACTTTGGACCACACAGGTGGCATCGGCGCGCGGCGCAGCGCGCACCGCGCAGGAGACCGAGGCGGCCGGCTGGGACGGCCTGTTGGTGGTCGATTCACAAAATCTGTCGGGCGATCCCTACGTCTCGCTCGCACTCGCGGCCGTGGCGACCAAGCGCATCGGCCTCGGCACCGGCGTGACCAACTCGGTCACGCGCCACGCCGCGGCGACGGCGACCGCGATCACCTCGGTCGATCGCATTTCAAACGGCCGCGCGGTGCTCGGCATCGGCCGTGGCGATTCCGCGCTTGCCCATCTCGGCCGCGCGCCGGCGCGTCTCAAGCAGTTCGAGCGCTACCTCGAGCAGCTTCAGGCCTACCTTGCAGGAGACAGCGTGCCGTTCGGGGAGATCGACGTGCCGCACGAGTTCGCGCCGCCGATGTCGGAGCTGCATCTGCACGACGCGCCGCCCGACAGCCGCATCGGCTGGATCACGGACGGCATCAGGAAAGGCAGCGCCAAGGTGCCGGTCGAGGTCGCGGCCAGCGGTCCCAAGGTCATCGCGATGTCGGCGCTGCATGCCGAGCGCGTCATGTTCACCTTGGGCGCCGACATCGAACGCCTGCAATGGGGCATCGAGCTGGCGAAGAAGACGCGGCGCGACGCTGGCCTCGATCCGGACGCGATCGCCTTCGGCGCCTATATCAACATGGGCTGCCATAACGACGTGGAGAAGGCCCGTGGCCTGGTGCGCGGTGGCCTCACGACGTTCGCGCGCTTCTCAGTGATGCACGGCAAGGCCAATGGCCCGGTCTCGGCCAGGGACCGCGAGCAGCTCGAGACGCTGATCACCAACTACGACATGAAGCAGCATACGCGCGCCGATTCGCGCCAGGCCGGCACCCTGGGCGACGATTTCGTCGACCGCTTCGCCGTCGTCGGCTCGCCCGAGCGCTGCGTCGAGCGCCTGAAATCGCTGGCCGCCCTCGGCCTCGACAAGGTCGCGATCAGCGGCGGCACGCGGGGCGCGTCCGCCGAGGACGCCGCCGTCAACCGCGACCTGGTGTCGAAGTACGTGCTGCCGGGCATGCGCGGGTGAGGACGCCATGATCGCGTCGTTCGGCGACCGCGTGATGAAGGTCGATCACGCCGGCGAGCAGGGCGCGGTCTGCATCTACAGGGGTCAGCGCTGGGTTGCGTCGTTGTTCGCGCCGCCGATGGTTCCCGAGCTGGCGCAAACCCAGGCGCACGAGGAGCGGCATCGCGCCATCTTCGCCGCGGAACTGAGGCGTCGTGGCATTCGCCGGTGCCGAAGCTACACCCTGTGTGCGATCGGCGGCACGGTCCTCGGCATGGTCACGGCACTGTTCGGCCGGCGGGCCATTGCCGCCACGACCGTCGCCGTCGAAAGAGTCGTCCTGCGCCATCTGGATGAACAACGCGCAGCGCTCCGCGTGGCCGATCCCGCCGCGGTAGCGGCTATCGACAGCATCGTGCGCGAGGAAGCCGAGCATCACGATGACGCGCTGCGCACCCTCGGCCGCCCGACCTGGCCGTTACGCCAATTGATGTCGACCGTGTCGCTGTCGACGGAAGCGGTCATCTGGCTCGGCATGCACCTGTAGCCGGCGCTGCCAGATCGTCTTGCCGCTGCCCCTTCGGGCGGTAGCCTAGTCGGTGCGACCCAAGGCAATGGCTGATCCGGTGAACGGCAGCACAAGCTTGTAGCCCTTCGGCGGTGGCACGATGGGCGTCGATGCGGAGGTGCCGAACTGGGTGATGCCGTGGCCCAGATGAATCGCGAGATCGTGCCGGCCGCCGGCGAACTCGAAGGGCGAGCTGGCGATCAGGCGCGCCGAAAACACGTTGTTGCCCAAGAGCGACACGGTCGTCGCTCCGGCGGACAGCCCGACCGTGGTGCCCACCACGAGGCTGGTGCGGCGGAAGGTGGCGATGCAGTCGCCTTTGGCAAACGAGCTCGGGTCGTCGAAGGTGCCGGCGGGCTTGTGCTGGAGGTAGAGCGAGAAGTCGCCGACAGGATCGAGCCCGAGCGTGAGCGTGCCGTTCTGGACATACGTGGCCTTGAAGGGCTGGGCGGCGAAGGTGAAGTGCGCCTGTGTTTCGCCGCGCTTGCCGTCGAACAGCGGCATGTCGACGAACGGCAGGTGCAGGAAATAGCCGTAGTCGGCCAGTGCACCGTCCTCGGCCTCGTAGAAGCGACCGGTCGCGTACCAGGCGAGCTCGGCGGGAAGCAGAGCGGTCATCGTGAGTCCTCCTTCACGTCAGCGCCAGATCTTCTTCCCGCTGCCCGGCAGGCCGAGCGTGCTCCATATCGAATCCACCTTGTCGATCACGGCCTGGTCCATGCGGATCTGGCGGCCCCATTCGCGATTGGACTCGCCGGGCCACTTGTCCGTCGCGTCCAGTCCGATCTTGGAGCCGAGGCCGCTCACCGGAGAGGCGAAGTCGAGATAATCGATCGGCGTGTTCTCGATCACGGTGATGTCGCGCGCCGGATCCATGCGGGTCGCGAGCGCCCACATCACGTCCTTCCAGTTGCGCGCGTCGATCTCGGCGTCCACCACGATCACCCATTTCGTGTACATGAACTGCCGCAGGTAGCTCCACACACCCATCATTACGCGCTTGGCGTGGCCGGCATAGGCCTTCTTCATCGACACCACGGCGATGCGGTAGGAGCAGCCTTCGGGCGGCAGCCAGAAATCGACGATCTCCGGGAACTGCTGCTGGAAGAGGGGAATGAACACCTCGTTCAGCGCCTCGCCCAGCACGCTCGGCTCGTCGGGCGGACGGCCGGTGAAGGTCGAGAGGTAGATCGGATTGCGGCGCATCGTGAGCGCGCTGATCGTGAACACCGGGAACTGCTCGACGCTGTTGTAATAGCCGGTGTGGTCGCCGTAGGGGCCTTCATCGCCGTAGTCGTCGAGGCTGACATGCCCCTCGAGCACGATCTCCGCTTCGGCTGGCACCTTGAGCGGGACCGTCTTGCAATCGACCAGCTCGACCTTCCGGCCACGCAGCAGGCCGGCGAACTGGTACTCCGACAAGGTGTCGGGCACCGGCGTCACCGCGGCGAGGATGGTGCCCGGATCGGCGCCGATCACGACGGCGGCGGGCAGCGGCTCGCGCTTGCCGGCGCCCTTCCAGCGCGCGTGGTGCTGCGCGCCGCCGCGATGCTTCAGCCAGCGCATCAGGGTCGTGTTCCGGCCGGTCACCTGCAGGCGGTAGATGCCGAGATTGAAACTGTCCTGCTTGTCGTCCTTCGGGTTCGGGCCCTGCGTCACGACGAGCGGCCAGGTGATCAGCGGCGCAGGCTCGCCCGGCCAGCAGGTCTGGATCGGCAACTTGCCGAGGTCGATAGCGTCGCCCTGCAGCACGATCTCCTGGCACGGTGCCGAGCCGACGGTGCGCGGCTTCATCGCCATCACGGTGCGGACCATTGGCAGCATGTCGAGCGCCTCGCGCCAGCCGCCGGGCGGCTCGGGCTGGCGCAGGAAAGCCAGCGTCTCGCCGACGCCGCGCAACTGGTGCGGTTCGCGGTCCATGCCCCAGGCGACCCTCTCGACCGTGCCGAACAGGTTGACCAGCACCGGCATGTCGAACCCGGTGACGTTCTCGAACAGCACCGCGGGCCCCTTCTCGGCGAGCAGGCGGGTCTGGATCTCGGTCATCTCCAGCACCGGCGATACCGGCGCCGTGACGCGCACCAGCCGGCCCTCCCGTTCGAGGCGGGCGATGAATTCGCGGAGCGAGGCGTAGGGCATGGTGTTGCTTAGACGCCCGGTATGTGGGAGGCAACGGCCGACATGGAGCTCAACGTCTCGCTCGCCGGCCTGCTGGGCCTTGCCCTCTACGCCGGCTGCATCTTCCACGCGATCAAGACCGGCCGGATCAATTACTGGCTGCTGATCCTGATCTTCCTGCCCGGCCTCGGCTCGATCGCCTACCTGCTGATCGAGGTGCTGCCCGAGATGCGCAACAGCCGAACTGCGCGCCGTGCCGTGCCGGGGATTGGCGAGGTGCTCGACCCCAACCGCGCGCTGCGCGAGGGCGAGGCCAATCTCGAGATCGTCGACACCGCCGACAACCGGCGCCACCTCGCCGAGGAGCGCATGAAGCGCGGGCAGTGGGCCGAGGCGGAGGCGCTCTACCGCGCCGCGCTGGTCGGGCCGCTGGCGGACGATCCTGCGCTGCTGATCGGGCTGGCAAAGGCGCTGTCCGGCCGCGGCGATCACAAGGGCGCGGCCGAGGCGCTCGACCGGCTCTATCGCGACAGTCCCAACTATGAATCGCGCGAGGCCCGCCTGATTCAGGCGCGTTCGCTCGAAGGCGCCGGGCGCCTGCAGGAGGCCGCGGACGCCTGGCGCGCGTTGATCGGCTATACGCCGGGACCCGAGGCGCAGGTGCGCTACGGACTGCTAATGAAGAAGGCGGGCGATGCCGAGCGCGCCAAGGAGGCGTTCACGGAGGCTTTGCGCACCTACGGCCGCGGTCCCGGCAAGCTGGAGCCGGCCGACCGCGAATGGCTCGCCGAGGCCAAGCGCAACCTGTGAAATCACCAGTGATTTCGCAGAAATCACCTGCGATCCCACAGGAGTTCGAGGACCTGCTGAGTCGCGCCGGCAAGCGCGTGCTGGCCGGCACGCACCCGCTGTGCGGCGCGCTGGCCGATCCGAAGCGGCGCTTCCTCGCGGCCGACGACCTGCTCGATCGCGCGAAGGCCGCCAAGGTGCGCCGTGTGCTCGAGGAGGTGCTGACACCGGTGCTCGAGCCGCTCGCCAAGCCAATCCTGCCCGAGACGATCTGGGAGATGCGCCGCGACTACGGCGAGCTGCTGCCCAAGACCAGCCGCTCGCGCACGATTTTCTTCGACAGCCGGCGCGAGCCCGGCGTGAAGGCGGCGGAACGGATCGGCCTGGTACGGATGATGCGCTCGGCCTCGTTCCGGGCCTTCGCCGAGGCGCTGGCCGGCCGCAAGCTGGCCTCTGGTTGGGGCCTGCAGGTGCTGCGCTACGGGCCAGGCGACTATGCCGGGCCGCACAACGATCATCATCCCGAGAACCCGGCGGCCGAGCGCGGCTACATCGACCTGCATCTCAGCCTGTGCACGCCGGGCGTGGCCCATCAGTGGCTGGTCTACAGCCGCGCCGGCCATTTCAGCGAGATCGTCCCGGTCGCCGCGCCGGCCACGGTGACGGCCTATCGTCTGCCGTTCTGGCACTACACCACGCCGCTCGTCGGGACCGCAAAAGCGGCGCGGTGGGTGATCCTGGGGACGTTCCTCTATCGCAACTGAGCGGCGCCGAGGGTCGTTCGTACAGCATGGAACATCTTCACTTCCCCAACGAAAGCGCCGAATACCGGCGCGTCCGCAACGCCTTGCTCGAGGAGGAGATGGCGCTGCGTCGCCAGGTCGAGCGCGTCGCTGCGCAACGTCGCGCGCTGCCGCCCGGCGGCGTGGTGCCCGAGGATTATCGCTTCGACGGTGCCAGCGGGCCGGTCACGCTGTCGCAATTGTTTGGCAGCAAGGGCACGCTTGCCGTCTACAGTTTCATGTTCGGTCCGGAGCGTGAACGGCCATGCCCCGGCTGCACCCATTTCCTCGACGGGCTCGACGGCGCGGTGCCGCACATCCTGCAGCGCCTCGCCCTCGTCGTGGTCGCCAAGTCGCCGATCCAGCGCCTGCTCGACCTGACGCTCGAGCGCGGGTGGGAGCACCTGAAGCTGCTTTCGACTGCGGGCAACAGCTACGACCGCGACTATTTCGGCGACTCGACCGCGCTCGCGCCGACCATGCGCAAGCAGCAGGAGTTCGAGGACGGCAAGGAATGGGACATGCCGATCCTCAATGTCTTCCGCCGCGACGGCAAGATGGTGCGCCACTTCTGGGGGTCGGAGCTCCTGTACGTGCCGCCGGAGCCCGGCCAGGAGTACCGCCACAACGACCCTCTCGACCCGGTGTGGAACATGTTCGACGTCACACCCGAGGGGCGCGGCGACTTCCACCCACAGTTGGAATATCGCTGACGGGATGGCCTATTTGGCGGGCACGCCGACCGGCACGACGCTGATCGAATTGCGCGGGCTGCCCTCGATGATGCGGTCGGTATAGACGAGATAGATCAGCGCCTTGCGCTTGGCGTCCCAGAAGCGAGTGACCTGCGTGGTCTTGAAGATGAACGAGGCGCGCGAGCTGAACACCTCGTGCGGGCTGCGGATGCCGTCGAGCTTCTCGACATCGACCGGCCCGACCTGGCGGCAGGCGATCGACGCCTCGCCCGGATCCTCGGCCAGCCCGATAGCGCCCTTGATGCCGCCGGTGCGGGCGTGGCTCATGTAGCAGGTGACGCCCGGCACGTCGGGATCGTCGAACGCCTCGACGACGATCTTGTCGTTCGGCCCCAGCCACTTGAAGCGGTAGCCGACCGACCCGACGTCCTCCGCGAGGGCCGGCAGGGCGAGCAGGGACAGGAACAGGGCAAGCCAGGCGCGACGCATCGTGTAGTCCTCCGGACGGCAGGTTCGATAGATGGGTCGGCGCCGGCCTTTCGCCAAGGACCTTGCGAGACAGTCGCCGGGCGGCGAGTGTGCCGAGTGCGATAGCCTCTCATCGCTGCGACCGCGCCACCAAGGCGAATGTGAATTCGCCGACGTGGCGCTCATCTCATGATCATGAGCGCCACGGAATGGCGCGGTCCCGGCGAAGGCCATGAGCGTTTGCCGGTGTCAGGCGATGACCGTTCGCAGTTTCCGGTAGGCGTCGCGCAAGGCCGCCTCGACATCGTCGATCTCGCGGCCTGCGGCGAAGAGGAAGCCGAGATAGCGATCTCCCCAGGGGAGGGGCCGCACGGCCTGGCCGAGCGGGATCGTGATCGAGAGGCCGGTGATTCCCGGAACGGCCAGGGCGTCGGCCTGGCCATCGATCCGTTGCAGGATGCCGGCGCGTTCCACCGGCAGCATGAGCACGCCGGCGGCACCGGAGATTCCAGGCGAAGAACCGGAGCGACCCAGGCTGTTCTCGAGGATCAGGGTCTCGAGGCTGACGCCCTCGGCAAACCGCAGCGCTCGCGAGCACAGGCCGCCGATCGAGCGCGCGGCCAGCTCGAGCATGGCCATTCGTTCCTCGCCCGCGCTCATGTCGATACGGAGCTCGGCATGGATCGGGCCGTATTGCAGCCCGAGCGCCGTCGCGGCCCGCTCCGCGAGCCGGCATGCCCGCGCGAGCGTCGGGGCGGCCAGGCGGGACGGCGTCACCAGCATCGTCTCCTCGAAGGTCGGTCCGTCCGGCATGTCGGGCTTGTCGAAGATCGCCGTCACGGACAGTGCCCCGTCGGTGAGCAGTCCATCGATGCTCAGTTCCCAGCCCGGCACGAATTCCTCGATCAAGATCGGCTCGTCCGACCTTCCGATCTCGGCCAGAATCTCCCGGATCACCTGCGCGGCCGCGAGGACCTTGGCGTCGTCGTCGGCCCGGATCACGCCGCGGCTGGCGCTGAGCGACACCGGTTTCACCATGCACGGGAAGCCCAGGGCGCGGGCCGAGCCGACGAACGTCTCGTCGTCGGCATTGGCCGCCAGGAGACGGAACGCAGGCTGCGAGATGCCGTGTCTCGCCCAGGCCTGCCGTTGCAATGACTTGTCGGCCGCGGCTTCGACCGATGCGACCGAATTGTGCGCAAGCCCGAGTTCCGTCGCGAGCCGTGCAGCCAGCGGCAGCATCTGGCTGTCGACGCCGACCACCGCGTCGACCGGGCCGATCGTGCTCATGAGCCTTTGCGCGCTGGCGCCAGGATCGTCGGGATCGACGCGTACCACCGGCTGTCCGCCGAGCGGCAATGCTCCGTCGCTGCCGATGACGACGTCTAGTCTGAGCCGCTGTGCCGCGCCGACGAAGTCCGTCGCGCGATAGGTGATCGCCGGCACCAGAAGCAGGACGCGCTTTCCCATGATGTCCGTCATCGCTTGGCCGGCGAATAGTAGGGATCTCTCCCGGCCTGGTGATCAGTGAGGTCGGTCAATCCGACCATACCCGGCACGCGCTCGCGGAGCAGCGGTTCGATGCCCTGACGGAGAGTCACCTCGGCGAGGCTGCAGCCCTGGCAGCCGCCATCGAGCCGGAGGCGGACCCAGCCGTCGTCGATCTCGACCAGGGTCGCGCGTCCCCGGTGGGCGGCGATGACGGGATTGATCTCGCGATCCAGGACATCGCGCACCCGGTCGGCTAGGTCCGCGGAACGCGTCTCCTGGGCCTCGCCGCTCGGTCCGACCAGCCGCACGCGCGCGATCTCCGGAACGGCGTTGCAGACGAGCTGCTCGATACGCCCGAGCAGCGGCAGGCTGGCGCCGGGAGACCCGCCGATCTCGAGCGTAGCCGTGCCGTTCTCGACGCCGAGGACACGGATTTCGCCGCCGCGGGCGATCACGGACGGCAGCACGCTGGTCTGCAACGCGGCGGCGACCTTGTCAGCCAGATCCAAGCGCTGCCTCCAGGTCGGCGACGAGATCGCCCAGCGCTTCGATTCCGACGGAGATCCGCAGGAGATCGTCGGGCACCGACGAGGACGGCCCTTCCATGCTGAGCCGGTGCTCGATCAGGCTTTCCACGCCGCCGAGCGACGTGGCGCGTTTGAAGAGCTTGACGGCGGCCAGGACGGCCATCGCCTGCGCCGGCCCGCCCGCGAGCCGGATCGACAGCATGCCGCCGAAGCCGCCGCTCATCTGGCGGGCAGCGATCTCGTGGCCTGGATGCGACGGCAGGCCGGGATAGAGCACCTTGTGGATCGCAGCATGGCCCTCGAAGTGCCGGGCGAGAGTGAGCGCCGTCTCCGAGCTGCGGTGCACGCGCAGGTATAGCGTGCGCATGCCGCGCTGCAGGAGCCAGGCGTCGAATGCGCCGGGCACAGCGCCGGCCATGCGGCGCCACGAGCGGATGCGTTGCCAGAAGGGATCGTCGCGCGCGCTGACCACCGCGCCGGCCAGCGCGTCGCTGTGGCCGTTCAGGTATTTGGTGGCGGAGTGCACGACGAGGTCGGCGCCGAACGCGATCGGCCGGGTCAGCACCGGCGACGACACCGTGTTGTCCACCGCGACCCGCGCGCCGGCGGCGTGGGCGAGCCGGCAGACGGCGGCGAGGTCGGTGATCTCCCAGGTCGGATTGGCCGGCGTCTCGAGCCACACCAGACGGGTGGCGCCGGGGCGGATCGCAGCCTCCACCGCCGGCAGGTCCGTGGTGTCGACGAATTCGATGTCGAGCCCCCACGTCAGCCCGAACTCGGCGAGCCACTTGCGGACGCCCCAGTAGAGCACCTTCGCGACGACGACGTGGTCGCCGGGGATGAGCGACTGGAAGACGGCGTTGGCAGCGGCCATGCCGGAAGAGAGCAGGATGCAGCTCGCGCCGCCCTCGAGGGCCGCCAGCAGCCGCTCGGCATGTTCGTAGGTCGGATTATCGGCGCGCGCGTAGACCCTTTCCTGGTGATAGGAGCCGTCGGGCTTCTGCTCGTAGTTGGTCGACAGGGTGATCGCCGGCATGATGGCGCCCGTGACCTTGTCGATGCCGCCGAGGCCCTGCGCGACCAGCGTCTCCGGCGACAGGGACGGACTCTTCATCGCGAAACTCTCCTCGGCCAACGCCCGCGGTGTCCGGCCATTCATACGGGCGACGCCGGGCCATCGTCCAGCAGCAGGCGGCCCCGTTGATCAGGCGCGGCGCGGCCGCGTCGCGAGGAACAGGCCGGGCAGGACCAGAGCGACGCCGAGCAGGTGGAACCATTGCGGTGTCTCGCCCAGGGCGACCCACGCCATCACCCCGACGTACGGCGGCCCGAGATACATCGCCAGGCTGGTACGCGACGGGCCGAGCTCGGCGACGCAGAAGCCGTAGGCGGCGTAGGCGCCGATGCCGGGTACCAGCGCGATCACCAGCCAGGACAGCCAGACCCTCCAGTCGCCGAGGTCGGGCGGCCCCCACAGGATCGCCTCGCCGATGGTGAAGGGCAGCAGGATCAGCGACCCTGCCAGCGAGAACAGGCAGAGCCGCGATAGCGGATCGAAGCGGCTTGGACGATGGCGCAGCAGCACCGAATAGAGGCCCCAGCTCGCCGAGCCCGCCGCGATCCACAGATCGCCGACGCCGAACTGCACCTCGAGCAGATTCCCGATGCGGCCGCGGGCGAAGACCGTCGCGACGCCCGCGAGGCAGAGCACGATGCCCGCGATCCGTCCGGCGCTCAGCGGCTCCCTGTCGAGCAGGCGGCCGAGCAGCACGACGAGGATCGGCGACGCGGCATAGATCAGCCCTATGTTGAGCGCCGTGCTGGTGTGGGCACCGATATAGACGAAGGCGCCGCAGATCCACATCCCGAGCGCGCCGAACAGCAGGATGTCGGGCCATTCGCGGCCGAGGGCGGAGGCATTGGCGCGCAGCCGCGGCCAGACGAACGGCAGCAGGAGAAGGGCGACCAGAAGCCATCGACCGAGCGCCAGGGCGTTGGGCGGCACGAAGGTGGCGTAGCGCGCGGCCAGCATGTTGACGCCGAACAGGGCCGGAGAGAGCAGCAGCAGGAACCAGGCAAAACGACGACGCGACGACACCGGACGACCTTCCAACGGGAGGCGGGCTTATACACCCTGATCGGAGTCGCGCATGAGTGCACATGCAGCAGATCGTCGACGTGCCGACAGTCGAACGGTGCTCATGGTATTGCCGGGAGCGCGGGTCTCCAGACCCGCTCATGATTCCGAGCGGGTCTGGAGACTCGCGCTCCCAGCATATGATCAGGCGATCTTCAGGCCTTCTGCCGGGACTTCGCCGCCGGCCTCCTTGCACGCGGCCTTGTAGGCCCTTTCTGAATTGAACGGCGTGACCTTGGGGAAGTCCTTCGGCTTGCCGGGGCGGATCGCGCCGGTCGACGGCTCGACGATCATCAGCTTGCCGTCGCGGTCGAGCAGCGGGATCTCGCGCTTCCAGCGCGAAAAGACACGGCGCGCCGACGCCGAGAATTCGACATAGGTCTGGAACTCGCTCGGGTCCTTCGCGAAGATCGCTTCGTACGTCGTGACGAACTGCTCGACGAAGGTGCGCTCGACGATCTCCAGATTCGACATCATCCAGCAGCGGTCCTCGAACACCCAGTAGGTGCCGATTCCGACGAACTCCTTCTGCCGGGTCAGGTAGGGATAGAAGGGGAAGCCGCGGCAGGCGATGCTGCGGTTGTTGCGCTCGCAGAACGCGACGCCCTTGCATTCGATTGCCATGCAGTCGTGCGTCAGCTCGTCGACGATCTGCCGGGTCGAGTAGTCATAGGGCTTGAACTTCGACCATATGTCCGTGCGGCCCTTGAGCTGCTCGAACTCGACCTTGTGCACCACCACCACAGCATGCTGGCTGGAGCAGCACAACGCCGTGCCGTTGTTCAACGGGGCGCACTTGCGGCCGCAGTCGTAGCGGGACACGGGAGCGTCGAAACCCTCGTAGAGGGTGGCGAAATCGGCCGATGTCAGCGTCGATCTCGGAGTCTTGGGGGCCATTGGATAGCTGTACCTCGAAAGCTATGTGAAAGAACAGTTAAGGAATTATGGCAAGGCCGGTGTCCCCGCCTGTGCAGCGAAGCGGCAACCATGCCCAGCAAATGCGCAAGCCGCCGGAGCGGGCTCGGCGAAAGCCCTTTCGGATCAATGTTTCCCGAATGGCATGCCGATTGCTGAGGCGGCTGGGCGTCAACGATGACTGCACCTACCGGGTCGCTACAGCCAATGGCGGTTGTAGTCTGGGAAATGCGCGAAGCTTCTGCGAGAGGGAGCCGCGTGCAGTCGCTGTGACGCAACGCTTGTCGCCCGCGAATTCCCGTCACCGGTCGATCAACGATTGGAAGACGGGATGGCATATGGATCAGGCTACAGGGTCGACCCGACGCAAGCTCCTCGTTCTGGGTAATGGAATGGCCGCCGGCCGCGTGCTGGAGGAGCTCTTCGCCCGAGCCCCCAGTCGTCATGACGTGACGATCCTGGGCGCCGAGCCCAGGGTCAACTACGACCGCATCATGCTTTCGCCGGTGCTGTCCGGTGAAAAGAAGTTCGCCGAGATCGTCGTCCATGACGACGCCTGGTACGCCCGTCACCATGTCGACCTGCGCAAGGGCGAGACCGCGGTCGCCATCGACCGGGCGGCCAAGACCGTGCGGACCGCGTCCGGCTCGGTCGAGCGCTACGACGACCTGATCATCGCCACGGGTTCGCGCCCCATCCTGATCCCGGTTCCCGGCGCCGACCTGCCCGGCGTCGTCACCTTCCGCGACCTCGACGACGTCGAGGCGATGCTCGCCGCTGCGGCGCGGGGCGGCCGCGCCGTAGTGATCGGCGGCGGCCTGCTCGGCCTCGAGGCGGCGGCCGGGCTCGCGCTGAAGGGCATGACGACGACCGTCGTCCACCTCATGCCGACCCTGATGGAGCGCCAACTCGACCCCAATGCGGCCTATCTGCTGCGCAAGGCGATCGAGAAGCGCGGCATCGAGGTGCTGACCGGCGCCAACACCAGCGCCATCCTGGGCGACGGCAAGGTCGAGGGCGTGCGGCTCGAGGACGGCCGCACCCTGCCGGCCGATCTCGTCGTCATGGCGGTCGGCATCCGTCCCCATATCGCCATCGCGAAGGACGCCGGGCTCGAGGTCAAGCGCGGCGTCGTCGTCGACGATCACCTGCGGACCAGCGACCCCGACATCTACGCCGTGGGCGAGTGCGTCGAGCATCGTGGCGCCTGCTACGGCCTGGTGGCGCCGCTCTACGACATGGCGAGGACGCTCGCCGCCGGCCTCGCCGGCGAGCAGGTGCCGGGCTACGCGGGCTCCGCGCTCTCGACCAAGCTCAAGGTCACTGGCGTCAATCTTTTCTCCGCCGGCGACTTCTCCGAGGTCGACGACAACGACGAGGTCGTGCTGCGCGACCCCTCGCGCGGCATCTACAAGCGCGTCGTGCTGCGCGACAACAAGGTCGTCGGCGCCGTGCTCTACGGCGATACCACGGACGGCTCGTGGTACTTCGACCTGCTGAAGAAGGGCGCCGATGTCGCCGAGCTGCGCGACACGCTGATTTTCGGCCAGGCCTACCAGGGCGGCGGCGTGCTGGATCCGGTGGCCGCGGTCGCGGCGCTGTCTGACGATGCCGAGATCTGCGGTTGCAACGGCGTGTGCAAGGGCGTGATCGTCCAGGCGATCGCCGCCAAGGGCCTCGCGACGCTGGAGGATGTCCGGGTTCAGACCAAGGCCTCGGCGTCGTGCGGCCAGTGCACCTCCAAGGTCGAGGCGCTGCTCGCCGCGGCGCTGGGCGACGCCTATGCCGCCGCGGCGCGCAAGCCGATGTGCAAATGCACTGATCTCACGCACGAGGAGGTGCGCGGGTTGATCGTTTCCCGGGAGCTGAAGGCGCAACCGGCGGTGTGGCAGGAGCTTGGCTGGAAGACCTCGTGCGGCTGCCCGAGCTGCCGGCCGGCGCTCAACTACTACCTGCTCTGCGCCTGGCCCGGCGAGTACCGCGACGATGCGCAGTCGCGCTTCGTCAACGAGCGGGTGCACGCCAACATCCAGAAGGACGGCACCTTCTCCGTCGTGCCGCGCATGTGGGGCGGGCTGACCACGCCCAACGAGCTGCGCGCGATCGCCGACGTCGCCGACAAGTTCAGGATCCCGACCGTCAAGGTGACCGGCGGCCAGCGCATCGACCTGCTCGGTGTGCGCAAGGAGGACCTGCCCGCGGTGTGGGCCGACCTCAATGCCGCCGGGATGGTCTCGGGCCAGGCCTATGCCAAGGGCCTGCGCACGGTGAAGACCTGCGTCGGCAGCGACTGGTGCCGCTTCGGCACGCAGGATTCGACGGGGCTGGGCGTCAAGCTGGAGCGGTTCCTGTGCGGTTCCTGGACGCCGGCCAAGGTCAAGCTCGCGGTCTCCGGCTGCCCGCGCAACTGCGCCGAGGCGACGGTGAAGGACTTCGGCATCATCTGCGTCGAGTCGGGCTACGACATCCATATCGCCGGCGCGGCGGGCCTGCATGTCCGCGCCACCGACCTGCTCGGCCATGTCGAGACCGAGGAGCAGGCGATCGAGCATGTCGCCGCCGTGATGCAGCTCTATCGCGAGCAGGCGGTCTATCTCGAGCGGGTATGGAAGTGGGTCGAGAAGACCGGCCTGGAGAAGATCCGCGCCGCGATCATGGACGACCACGAAGGCCGGCGCGCGCTGCTGCTGCGCTTCAAGAAATCCCAGCGCGCCGTGCAGCGCGACCCCTGGGCAGAACGGGCCGCGGGCCGCGAGCTGCACGAATTCATGCCGCTCGCCGTTCTCACGCCCACCAAGCGGATGGCTGCGGAATGAGCGACTTCTGGTTCGACGTCGGCCCGTTGCAGGCCGTTCCCCTGCGCGGCGCTCGCGTCGTGCGCACGCCGCGCCGCGAGATCGCGGTGTTCCGTACCGCCGGAGACGAGATTTTCGCGCTCGAGAACCGCTGCCCGCACAAGGGCGGGCCGCTCAGCGACGGCATCGTGCACGGCCGCAAGGTCGCCTGCCCGCTGCACAACTGGATCATCAACCTCGAGGACGGCGAGGCGACCGGCGCGGACAAGGGCTGCGCCCGCGCCTTTCCCGTCAAGCTCGAGAACGGCCGGATCTACATCGACATGAGCGTCGCCGCCGCGCCGTAGCCGACACCCGCGTCTCTCTTCCCAATCCAACGATCGACAGGAGTTGAAATGGCCTATCTGGTGCCTTCGGAATTCGTGACCAAGATGGTCGACGCGGGCGAGTCGAAAATCTTCATGTCGACCCGCGACACCGTGATCCGCGCCTACATGGCCGGCGCGATGCTGACCTTGGCGGCCTGGTTCGCCGTCACGATGAGCGTCAACACGGGCCAGCCGATCATCGGCGCGCTCCTGTTCCCGGTCGGCTTCTCGATGCTCTATCTGTTCGGCTTCGACCTGCTGACCGGCGTGTTCGTGCTCTGCCCGCTCGCGCTGATAGACAAGCGCCCGGGTGTCACGCTCTCCGGCGTGCTGCGCAACTGGGGGCTGGTGTTCGTCGGCAACTTCGGCGGCGCCTTCACCGTCGCGGTGATGGCGGCGATCGTCTGCACCTTCGGCTTCTCCACGCCGCCCGACAAGGTCGGCGTCGCGCTCGGCCATATCGGCGAAAGCCGCACCGTCGGCTACGCCGCGCACGGCGCCTCCGGCATGCTGACGCTCTTCATCCGCGGCATGCTGTGCAACTGGATGGTCTCCGCGGGCGTGGTCGGCGCGATGATCTCCACCACGGTGCCCGGCAAGGTGATCGCCATGTGGATGCCGATCATGCTGTTCTTCGCCATGACCTTCGAGCACTCTATCGTGAACATGTTCCTGTTTCCGGTCGGCCTGATGCTGGGCGGCCACTTCACGGTGGTCGACTACCTGTTCTGGAACGAGATCCCGACCGTGCTCGGCAACCTGGTCGGCGGCCTCGCCTTCACCGGCCTGACGCTCTACGCCACGCACGTGAAGACCGCGCCGAAGCGCGAGCGGGCGCTGGTGTAGAGAGCAGGTTTCACTCGAATGAATTCATTGGACCGCGGGCCTCCAGGCCCGCTCAAGCTCATCAGCCCAGCGAGCATGAGCGGGCCTGGAGGCCCGCGGTCCAATGAAAATGACTCTGTCCAATGCGCTCTGGCCGGTGACAGGAGATCATGGCGCGCGAACTGAAGCTCTCGATCGGGCAGCATTCCGATCGGGGACGCAAGGACTCCAACCAGGATTTCCATGGCGCCATGATCCCTACCGGGCCTGTGCTCGGCCTGAAGGGCGTTGCCGTCGCACTCGCCGACGGCATCTCCTCCAGCAAGGTCGGCCGGATCGCCGCGGAGTCGGCGGTCGGCGGCTTCCTGACCGACTACTACTGCACGCCCGAATCGTGGTCCGTGAAGACCTCGGCGCAGCGGGTCATCGCCGCGACCAATTCCTGGCTCGA
>Ga0268266_10003342_pt1 | contig 16063 bp, 18 predicted proteins | sample KBSS13metaG_FD_190356 | JGI IMG/M metagenome (GOLD analysis project Ga0268266, IMG submission 190356) | Switchgrass rhizosphere microbial communities from Kellogg Biological Station, Michigan, USA - KBS S1-3 metaG (SPAdes) (version 2) | ecosystem: Host-associated > Plants > Roots > Rhizosphere...
CCGACGCGCCAATCGACCGTATAAGGTTCGACCGCAAATCCCGCCTTTCGAAACAGCCCGACCGAGCGCGGCATGTGAAACGCCGAGGTGACCAGCACCCAGCGCTCGCCTTGCTTCGGCGCGACCAGCGCCCTGGAGAATTCCGCGTTCTCATGCGTGTTACGCGATTGCCGCTCCATGATCAGCCGCGACTTGTCGACGCCGAGGCTTTCGAAGATGCTGCCGGCGAAATCGGCTTCTCTCGCATCGTTCGAAATCAGATTGGCGCTGCCGCCGGAAAACACCACGCGCGCATTCGGATATCGCCTCGCCAGCGCCGCGGCGGCGATGATGCGGTCTGGCGCGCCCCGCACCACCGGCGTGCCATGCGCCACCGAAAGATCGGCCTCGATCGACGCGCCCAGAATGATGATGCCGTCGGGCGCGCCGCGGCTCGCGTCCCATGGCGGAAACCGCTGCTCGAGCGGATACAACAACGCCTTTCCGAGCGGCGACAGCCCGCAGATCACCAGAAGCAGCACGGCCGCGATCACCAGCTTGCGGCCGAGCGAAGCAAAGCGCGTCGCCATCAGAATGGCGCCGACGAACCCGATCGCGATCAGGAAATTCGTCGGCAGCAGCAGATAGCCGAGCGTCTTGGACAGAACGAAAAACAAGGCAGACCTCGCGAATTGGTGAAGCCGTCATACGCGGGCTTGACCCGCGTATCCATCCTCTTCGCAGCGGCCTTTTTGAAAAAGATGGATTGCTGGACCGAGTCTTGCAGTGGCACATTGAGTCCACGTTCCCCGCCAGAAAGCCTTTTGCTCATGTCCCAGCATCACCTGCAATCCAGCCCCGAAACCTGCCATTGGGGCTATTTCGACGCGCAACTGGCACCCGTGCTGACCATCGCCAGCGGCGACGAGGTCACCATCGAGACCGTCAGCGGCGGGCCCGAGGTGGTGCCGGACAAGAGCAAGTTTTACATCCCGCCTGAGCTGACGCAGATTCATGCGAAATGCGAGCGGAAGCTGCAGGGCCATATCCTCACCGGCCCGGTGGCAGTCGCCGGCGCCGAGCCGGGCGACGTGCTGGAGGTCGACATTCTCGACGTGCAGCTCCGGCAGGACTGGGGCTGGAATCTGATCCGTCCGCTGGCGGGCACCCTGCCCGATGATTTTCATGAAACGCGAATCCTGAACATTCCGCTCGACCGCGAACGGATGGTCGGACGGTTGCCGTGGGGGCTCGACCTGCCGCTGAAACCCTTCTTCGGCGTGATGGGCGTGGCGCCGCCGCCGGCCTGGGGGCCGATCACCTCACTGATCCCGCGCGCGATGGGCGGCAACCTCGACAACAAGGAACTGGGCGCCGGCGCCAAACTGTATCTGCCGGTGTTCGTGCCGGGCGCGCTGTTCTCCTGCGGCGACGGCCACGGCGTGCAGGGCGACGGCGAGGTCTGCGTCACCGCGATCGAGACCGCGCTTCAAGGCCGCTTCCGCCTCACCCTGCGCAAGGATCTGCGGCTCGATTATCCCCGCGCGGAGACCGCCGATCACTACATGACGATGGCGATGGACCCCGACCTCGATCAATGCGCGGTGCGCGCCCTGCGCGACATGATCGTGCTGCTCGGCGAGAAGCGCAATCTGTCGCGCGAGGACGCCTACACACTGTGCAGCCTCGCCGCCGATCTGCGCGTGACGCAGACGGTGAATGGCTCAAAGGGCATTCACTGCATGATCGCGAAGTCGGTGGTGCACGGCTGACTCCAGCTCAAAACTCCGAGCGCATCTGCAGCCTGGCGCGAAACGTCACGCTGGTCTTGCCGACCAGCGCCGTGCCGTGCACATCGGCATCATCGGCGGAATAGACGCCGGTGAAGCCGCAGGTCACCTCACGCCCGCCGAACAGCGGCAGCACACCGGCGGATTTGGTGTGCTCGCTGGTGATCAACTCGCCGCGCCATTTGCCGTGATCGCCCTGATACGAGCCCGTGTAATAGAAATATGAATCGCCGCCGGCGATCTTGCCGTCGCGCAGGACGATCACGCCGTTGGCGCGGCCATGTCCGCCGTCCGTCATTTCGATCTGGATGGTGTAGAGCCCGTTCTTGACCGTCATTGCGCCCTTGCCGCCGTCGGCGGACATCATCGGCATTTGCGGCCGTGCGAGGCAATCAAGAAATGGGTGTGCGGCGTGGTCGTTTCGCCGCGGACGCGAAGTGGGCCTGAGGCCCCCTGTGCACACTGTACAGCACCGGCAAATTCGATCCACAGACGCTTGACGCTATTTTTAACCGCGATTCCAAGCGGATAGAAGGCTATCCACAAGACGTTTGACTCATATGTGCAAAACTAAATAGAGTCGAAATAGTAACTTTTCAGTACACCGTTTAAAAGTTAGCGTTCCCCATGGCTACAGAAAAAGCCGAAACCGACCGCATTCCCGTTACGTTGGCGCTCTCGACCATCAACTATCTCGAAAGACTGGTGAGACAGGGCACCCACGGCACCAGCGTTCCCGGCGTCGCTAGAACATTGATCGAGGAAGGCATCCGGCTCGCCATCAAGGACGGGTTGCTTGCAATCCGCGACAATGGACGTGCGTCCTGACGGAAACGGGATTGCGGCGGTTCACACAGAATGTGGAACCGAAAACATGATTACGAATCTACCGACCTGGACCACCGATCGCGTCGAATTGCTCAGGAGTCATTTTGAAGCCGGCCTCACCTGCCGCGAGATCGCAGCCAGCATTGGCGTCAGCCGCAACGCCGTGATCGGCAAACTGGCGCGTCTGCATCTGACGCGCGGCCCGGCGCGCGCAGAACCTCGCCCCACCAAGGTGGCGCGGGATCGCTCCCGAAAATCCATTCCGCTGCTGCAGTATCAGATCCTGCAGGCCGTCTATGAAAACGCGCTGCCGACCCAGGAAGATCCCATCGTCAGCGAGTCCCGCTGCTCGCTGCTCGAACTCAGCAACCAACGCTGCCGCTGGCCGATCAGCACGCCCGGCGCCGAAGACTTCTGCTTTTGCGGCAACACGCCGGTCGAAGGCATGCCCTATTGCTCGGGCCACCACCGCCTCGCCTACCGTCCCGGCTCGCGCCAGCGCGTCGTAAAGGGAACGGGCAGCCGGTTCGCGTGAACAGTACGCGCTATTGGAAACGACGCGATCGGCCCTGCTTCAACAGCGCCGATCGCCTGCTAGAGCTCCGTTCCGACTGAATCGAAACAGAGCTCTAGATTTATATTTTGACGCGTTTTCTTGACGCGAACCGGTGTCCACTTCGCTGGAAAACGCTTTGGTTTATCCCAGCCGCCAACCCACCTCGTCGGTCAGGGTCTTGTAGAATTCCGGGGTGTAGGCCTTTTCCGGTGCCTGCCGCACCCACTCATCGAGCTTGTGGGCATCTTCGCCGACCAGGATGCGCCAGCGCTCGGCCTTGACGCCGTCGAGGATGATTTTCGCCGCGGCCGCCGCTGTGGTCGGCGCCTGTTCGAGAAAGTTGCGGGCGCGGTCGAGCGCGATCTGCTGGATGTCGTCGTCCGACATCGGCGCGGTGTCGATGCCCATGCCCTTCAGGCGCTGCCGCGTCGCCAGGATTTCATTGGGGGTCAATGCATCGGATTCCGATCCGCTCTGGATCTTGCGCGAGTTGGCGACGATCGAGGTGCCGATATGGCCGGGCATCACGACCGAGCATTTGATGTGCGGGGCGTTGAGCCTGAGATCCGTCATCAGCGCTTCGGTAAAGCCCTTCACCGCGAATTTGGCGGAGCAGTACGCCGTGTGCGAAACGCCCGGACCGACGGAAGCCCAAAAGCCGTTGACGCTGGATGTGTTGACGATATGCGCCTCGTCCGCCTTCATCATCAGCGGCAGAAAGGTGCGGACGCCGAGATAGACGCCGCTCCAGCAGATGTTGAAGGTGCGCTCCCACTGCTCGCGCGTGCTGGTAAACAGGCTGCCGCCGCCGCCGATCCCGGCATTGTTGAAAAGCAGATGGATCTTGTCGGTCGCCTGCTCCTCTATCAGTTCATCGCGAAAGCGCTGCAGGTGGGCCTCGATCGAGACGTCGGCGACGTGGGTGGTGACGCGCAGGCCCTGCGGCAGGCCTTCCGACTCGCACAGCCGCTTGGTCTCGGCCATCGCCTCCAGCGAGATGTCGCACATCGCGACATTGCAGCCCTCGGCCACAAGCTGGCGCGCCAGCTCGCGGCCCATGCCCGTGCCGCCTCCGGTGATCACGGCAAACTTTCCGGCAAAATCCTTCATTGCGACGCTACCTCGGTTTTCGTTTTTTGAGTTGGAGCTCATGCCAACGGAGCCCGTGCCACAGGACAGTAGCAGGTGAAACTCGCGGGTAAAGGTGAGCCAGGTTTCGCGCGGCGGAATTACTCTGCCGCCTCGCGCGAACCGCCCAGCGCTCCCAACCCTTCCAGCGCCTTCCGGGCCGCCGCCTGCTGCGCGGGCGAGGCTTCCGGCATCGGCGCGCGGGAGAAGGTTTGCGGCAATCCCTGCAGCGTCTGCACATAGCGCGTGCAGGCCGGCAGATTGTCGGAGACGATCGCGTTCCACAGCGTCAGCAGTTTCTGGTGCAGCTCCAGCGCGCGCGCATGGTTGCCGGCCTTGACTGCGTTCCAGAGCTCGACGGAGGCGTGTGGCGCGGCGCTCAGGATCGCGGCGATCGAGCCGTGCGCGCCGAGCGCATAGGACGGATACATCAGCGCGTCGACGGCGCTGTAGATCAATTTGTCCGGCGCCATCATCATGAGATCGGCGAATAGTTTCAGGTCGCCCGCGCTCTGCTTGACGCCGACCACGAGCGGCACCTCGTTCATGATCCGCGTCAAGAGCGCCGGCGACAGATAGGACCACGGCACCACGTTATAGATGATGATCGGCATGCCGGTCTCATCGGCCATGCGGCGGAAGTGATCGACCATCGCCTGCTCGTCCGGCTTGAACAGATAGTGCACCGGCGTCACCTGCAGCGCGGCGACGTTCATGTCGCGCACCAGCTTGCCGCGGCGGATCGCGTCGCGCGTGGAATCGACGATGATGCCGGCGATCACGGGCACGCGCCCCTTCGCGGCTTCCACGGTCGCGGCCATCAGGTCGCGATATTCCTCGTGATCGAGCGTATGCCCCTCGCCGGTCGAACCGCCCGCCGCCATGCCGTGGCTGCCGGCGCCGATCAGCCAATCCACCTGCGGCGCGACGAGCTTGAAATCGATCTCGCCGTCCTTTCGGAACGGCGTCGTCATCGGCGGGATCACGCCGGTCGGACGTGCTGTCATGAAGCGGCCTTGCTGTTTCCATCCGTTGCTTGCGGGTGTGTCCCCGCTTTGGCCGGGCAAGCCTATCGAAGGCCGCCGCGGCGATCCAGTTGCGGAATTGGTCGGATAGGGCAGTAGAGCTGACTTACCCCAAGTAGAGCTTTGGATATTTCGCCACGGACGCTTGAACCTTGGAACCGAGCTATCGACTTATCTAGCAGAGGCAATCTGAAGGAGGCTCCATGACTCCTTGGCACGATACGATGGTCGATCAACCCGAGACGGGTGGTACGGCTTATTTCGCGGGTTGGACCGTCAGCGGCGTGATTGTGCTCGCTACCGTCGTCGCCGTCTGGCTTCTCGGAATCTGACCGCGCCCGAAACGTTCGCCTTCCCGCTGGATCATCGAACCAGACGGCGGAATTCGCCGACGCGCGGCTGATGACGTTGCGTGACCGTACCACTCGTCTATCGCCGCGTCCGGAGCATTTCCAATATCGTGCGACTGCCCCATCGTGCCCCTACAGCCTCAGCGCCGTCAGGACCAAGGCGGTAATCAGCACAGCAATTCCCACGGACGCGACCGCGAAAAACATTCTGGGCATGAGCGCCACCATAGCTCTTGATCCTTGTGCGACGCTGACGATTTCGGCGGGCTCAGGCCGCTCGCAATCCCGGCATCGGAATGCGCGCAAAGCCCTCACGCCCGGCCGAACGCCAGCGTTCTTTATCGATAACACTTATGCAAACTGGCGATGGAATTTGAGACGTGCACTCACGAAGACGAAGCGCAAAACTCCCGATCGCGGACAGTCGCCGAGACGCGGCGACGACAATCGAATCGTAGCGCCTGCGCATGTCAGATGCACGACATTTTTCGTTAACGCGCGACGAAGGGATGAGAGGGACGGCGTCAAGGCATCTTGTCGTTCAGACGTTCAGAAAGATGAACGCATTCAGCAACAAGCGGACACGCGCGGCCGATGCCCCGCACTAATAACCAAACAGTTGATAGATTTCGTATGGTCGCTCAGGCTGTTTTGTCGCTCGCTCATCCACCGATCGTGATGGGCCGTCCTCAACGTCGCGATCGACCTCACCGCGCTGTCGTGTTTTGATTTTGTCGAAGCGCCATTGATGACCCGCCATTGATCAAGGCCTGCAAGCCAGTTCCCAGGATGCGCCGGTAGCGAGTTCGGACAATCGCACGGCAAGGCCAACAGGATGGCGGCCCAATTTGGCGGATCAACCGAGATCGGCGGCTGGCTGGCTTAATGAAGTCGATCGCGCGCCTTGCGCCGGGCGCTGATCGAAGCTAATGGAACGGCATCGGAGCGTGGCGCAGCCCGGTTAGCGCACTAGTCTGGGAGACTAGGGGTCGGAGGTTCAAATCCTCTCGCTCCGACCATTTAACCCACTGATTCCCCGAGATTTTGTTCCATCCCTACCGACTTATGGCTGGGACAGCCGCATGCTGACGGCGGTTTTCGCCCGGCAGTACAGCCGGAGCGCTGTGAGGGTTTCGAATCCGCCCCCTCAGCCGTCCTTGATGGCGTTGTCCAATAGCTGGCGGCAGGCGACCAGGTCCTGCAGCACGCGTTCCAGGCGCTCACGATCGGCGTCCGAGGGGCCCGACTTGCCCTTGACGAACGGCAGCAGGATGCCGTCGTCGTCGGTATCGACGAAACGGTAGTCGATTTCCTTTTCCTCGGTCTCCTCGTAGTCCTCGTCCTCCTCGGAGACGGCCTCGGCGATCGGCGCCTCGGCCTCCTCGTCGGGCTCCTGCAGGCTGAGGCCGACCGCTTCCTCGACCGCGCCGAAGGTAACGGCGGAGGTCTGGTCGGCGAGGCCCTGTACCGATTTGATGCCGTGCTCTTTCAGGATCCGCTGCACGCCGCGGATGGTGTAGCCCTCGCCATAGAGCAGCCGGCGGATGCCCTTGAGCAGATCGACGTCGTCGGGGCGATAGTAGCGCCGCCCGCCGCTTCGCTTCATCGGCTTGATCTGGGCGAACCGCGTCTCCCAGAACCGCAGCACATGCTGGGGAATGTCGAGCTCTTCAGCGACTTCGCTGATGGTGCGGAACGCATCCGGCGCCTTGTCCAAATGCCAGCTCCTCTCAACTCATCTCGTTGGTGAAGACGCGGTACTCACCTTCGCTACGCGAATAACGCAGCGTGCTAGTCGGCCTTGCTTTCGCCGTTGCCGACCGCATGGCCGTTGATGCGCTGCTTCAGAATCGCCGACGGCTTGAACACCATCACACGACGCGGCGAGATCGGCACTTCGGTACCGGTCTTCGGGTTACGTCCGATCCGCTGACCCTTCTTGCGCACCATGAACGAGCCGAACGAAGAGAGCTTCACCGTTTCGCCCTTTTCCAGGCAATCGGTAATCTCTTTCAAAACGAGTTCGACAAACGCTGACGATTCCGTTCGCGACAAGCCTACCTTTTGATAGACCGCCTCGCATAGATCGACGCGTGTGACTGTTTTTCCTGTCCCGGTCATCGCCTGCCCCGCACTCTCGGCGAACAATTTATTCTCTGAAATTATGAGGTTAGCTTGCAATGGTCAACAGCGAGCATCATGCAGTCGCATGAAACACCGCCACAATTTTAATCGAATGTGTGATCTGGTTCCTACCAGCGCACAAGCGCGGAACCCCAGGTGAAGCCGCCGCCCATCGCTTCGAACAACACCAGGTCGCCTTTTTTCACGCGGCCGTCCTTCACGGCGACCGAAAGCGCCAGCGGAATCGAAGCCGCCGAAGTATTGCCGTGCTGATCCACCGTCAGCACCACTTTCTGCGGCGCAATATGCAGCTTGTGGGCTGAAGCATCGATGATTCGCTTGTTGGCCTGGTGCGGGATGAACCAGTCGATGTCCTCGGCGGTGACGCCGGTGGCCTCGAAGGCGTCCACGATCACGTCGGTGATCATGCCGACCGCGTGCTTGAACACTTCGCGGCCTTCCATCCGCAGATGTCCGACAGTCTGGGTGGTCGAAGGCCCGCCATCCACAAACAGTTTGGCCTTGTGCCGGCCGTCCGAGCGCAGATGCGTGGTGAGCACGCCGCGGTCGGTGGGCTTGCCGGGCTGGTCCTGCGCCTCGAGCACGATCGCGCCGGCGCCGTCGCCGAACAGCACGCAGGTACCGCGATCGTTCCAGTCGAGAATGCGCGAGAACGTCTCGGCGCCGATCACCAGTGCGCGCTTGTAGGCGCCGCAGCGCAGGAAATTATCGGCGGTCGCGAGCGCAAAGACAAAACCGGAGCACACCGCCTGCAGGTCGAAGGCGGCGCCATGGTGGATGCCGAGCCCGTTCTGGACCGCGACCGCGGTTGCGGGAAAGGTGTTGTCCGGCGTCGAGGTCGCCAGCACGATCAGGTCGATCGCCTGCGCATCGATGCCGGCGTGCTCCAGCGCGGCGCGCGCGGCGTTGATCGCCAGATCCGATGTGAACTCGCCCTCGGCCGCGATGTGGCGCTCGCGAATGCCGGTGCGCTGGACGATCCACTCATCCGACGTATCGATACGGGCCGCCAGTTCCGCATTGGTCAGCACCTTCCGCGGCAGGTAGGAGCCGCAGCCCAGCACGACCGAACGTTTCGCACTCACGAGACAACCTCCTGCGCGGTCTGTGCCAGTGCACTGCCGCCGCGATTTAGCATTCCATTGATCTTGGTGAGGAGATCGTTGCGGACGGTCTCATAACCAACATTGATCGCGTAGGCAAAACCTTCGGCATCGGCGCCGCCGTGGCTCTTGACCACCAGCCCGGTCAGTCCGAGCAGCACGCCGCCATTGAGCCGGTTCGGGTCGAGCTTCTCACGCAGCGCCCGGAAGGCACCGCGGGACAGCACATAGCCGATCTTCGCGACCCAGGATTTCGATATTTCGGTGCGGAGAACGTCGACGATCTGGCGCGCCGTCCCCTCGGCCACCTTGAGCGCGACGTTGCCGGTAAATCCCTCCGTCACGATGACGTCGGCCGCGCCCTTGCTGATGCCGTCGCCCTCGACAAAGCCGATATAGTCGAACTGCGGCAGGTTCATCGCACGCAGGATTTCGCCCGCCTCGCGAATCTCCTCGTGGCCCTTGACCTCCTCGACGCCGATATTGAGCAGGCCCACCGTCGGTCGCGGACGATCGAACAGCACGCTCGCCATGGCGCTGCCCATGACGGCCATATCGACCAGATGCTGCGCGTCGCCGCCGATAGTGGCGCCGAGATCCAGCACGACGCAATCGCCCCGCTTGGTCGGCAAGACAGCAGCAATCGCCGGACGGTCCATACCCGGCACCGTGCGCAGGCAGAACCGCGCCATCGCCATCAGCGCACCGGTGTTGCCGGCCGAGACCGCAACGTCCGCCTCGTGCTTCTTCACCGCCTCGATCGCCAACCACATCGACGAGTTCTTGCGGCCGTGGCGCAGCGCCTGGCTCGGCTTGTCGTGCATGCTGACGGCGACATCGGTGTGGACGACGCGCGAGGCGGCTTTCAGCGCCGGATATTTCGCCAGTTCGGGATCGATCAAGGCACGGTCGCCATACAGCAGGAACTCAGTGTCGGGATGCCGGGTCAATGCAGTCGCGGCCCCCGGGATGACCACCGATGCGCCGACATCGCCGCCCATGGCGTCAAGCGCGATTCGAACCTTTTTCGGCATGGGCGTTCCGGAAACCTGATCTGTTGCGGCCTTCGTCGAGCCCGGCCGCACGCTGGACGGCACCGTTAGCCGGTGCCTGGCGAAACGCAACTCCGCGCCCCCGCCGGGCCGGGACAATAGCGTGTCCCCGCCCCGACACAACCTCTTGACCGCGCTCTTTTGGCAAAAGCCGAGCGCTGTGGCCCGGAATCACTGGGGGACACTATTCCTATATGATTCAGATACTTGTATCGCACTCCCGGTACGCCGGCGCAACCGCCCCAGATCGCGCACGGCCCTGCCGGCCGCCGCGACGGCTACTTGCCCTTCGGCTTCCGGCTGCCTGACTTTTTCGGTTCGGCCTTCAACGCCTTGAGCGCCGCGAACGGATGGTCCTCGGGATCATTGGCTTCGACCACCGGCTCGAACACCGCGCCCGCCTTGCGCGGATAGGGATCGACCGCCAGCAACAGCGCGTCGGTGGCGACCCGGCCGAGATCGATCATGCCGTTCTCGATCGGCTCGGGCGGATCGGGGACGTCCTCGCCGTCTTCTTCGGCCTCGTCCACCAACGCGGCCATCTGCGGGATCTGCTCCGGCGGCGCGAAGATCAGGTCCACCGGCTCGTCGATATCGTTCTCGATCTCCTCCAGCGTCACCACACAGGTCTGCCCGATCCGGGCCCGCACATGGCCGGCGACATGGAAACGGCCGCCGCTCTGCGGCGTCACGTCGAACGCGGCCTGCGCCGACAGCACCTCGCGCAGGCCGCCGACATTGGCCACCGCATCGCGGACGGCCTGGTCGGCCTCGATATCGCGGTGCAGGCCGGTCTCCGGTATCTGCGCCACTGCGACGGGAACGCGCCACGGGTCGGGCTTGTCGGTCTTGCTCATGCCTGCGCGCCTGCCTGCTCCGGCGACGGGAAGCGGGCCGCCCCGCTGGTCAAATCAGCGTCATCGATTCGTTCGAGCGCGGCCATCGCCGCCTCGGCATAGTCCGCGAGCCGGCGGGCCTGTTCGATATCAGCCCCGTTCAGGATATTCTTGTCGAGTGCCTGCGCCAGGGCCTCGCGGCCGTCCGTGAGCGCCATGTCATAGGCTGCCGTCCGACCGTAGAAGGCCTCGCCGAACGCCTGCATCTTCTTCGGCACCTTGAGGTCGCTGACGCCCATTTCGCGCAGATTATCGTCCATATCGTTGCAGAAATGGTCGAAAAGCCCCTGCGACAGGGCCGCACCGCCGTCCACCGATTTCAGGCGCCGCAGCACCAGCCACAAATGCAGGAGAAGCAGGTCAAAACGGCCGTTAACCGTGTCCGGAACCGCCAAGTCCCGATAAAACAACGGTTCTCGCGCCTGCGTCACGATCATGCCATAGATGGCCTCAATGGTGCCGCGCAACGGCGTCCGGGATTTCCTGAAGTGATTGAACGGCCAAAGCATTGGGGGTTCCGCCAGCGAGCCCTCCGGCACCTTTGCCCGGAGACCACGCGAGTTGCAATCCAGCGTGCTGCCCGGTACGTCAACGCACCGCGTGATGCAAGAGGACGGACTAATTCCTGACATGACCGAAATGAGCCAGCCGAGCACTTCCGTGCCCTCGCCGCGTCGCCTGTCCATGCGCAATCTTCGCGCGGCAGCCGCCATGGCGCTGATTTGCGCGGCGCTTGCGGGCTGCACCGGGGAGCAGTTCCAGAAGGGCTATATCCTGCCGCCGAACGCGCTGGAGCAGATCCCGATCGGCGCCAGCCAGGACCAGGTGCTGATCGTGATGGGTACGCCGTCGACGGTGGCGACCCTGAACGGCGAGGTATTTTATTACATCTCGCAGCGCTCCGAGCGCAAAGTCGCGTTCATGAACCAGCAGGTGGTCGACCAGCGCGTGATCGCGATCTACTTCGACAAGAATCGCCAGGTGCAGCGGCTCGCCAATTACGGTTTGCAGGACGGCAAGATCTTCGACTTCATCAGCCGCACCACGCCGACTTCAGGCCAGGAACTCAGCTACCTGACGCCGCTGTTCAAGCTGTTGAGCTTCAACTAGCGACGCCACAGGTTGATCGTTATCGCCGGTCGGCCGTGATGATTCGGACCGTGGCCGCCTGACCGGCATTGCGCAGGCAGGTCGGGGAGAAATTCGGCCAGTTCTGTTTCGAGCAATCGACGGCTTCCGCGCGTTCGGCTTCGCCGGCCGCCTGAGTCCGCTCCTCGCACATCGCGCCGGTCGAGGACACGGTCACCGCACAGGCCACCAGGCAAACAGCCAACACCGATTTCATCTTCAGCACCTCACCCTGAGATTGTCCCGCGCTGCGGCAGGTTTGAGTGCTTAACGAGAAATTTTGCCGATCGTTCCCGATACAGCGATAGAAACATCCGATGGATGTTTAACGTGCGTGACGAGGGAGTTTTGCGAGCAACATGGCGCGCGTTGGCGCGGGCGGCGCCAGGGGCTACTGCGGACACTCCGCGCCGCTGTCGATCCAGGCTTGCACCAATCTGCCTGCGGCTTCCTGACTGCCGGGAGCCGGCTGGCGGCCCTCGCCAGGGTCCCAGCCCCACGCCACGAGATCGTCCTTGGCGATATGCTCCTGCAAGGCGGCGAGGTCGCGACCGCCGTTGAGCTTCACATCTTTCAGCTGCCGGCAAATCTCGCCGACCGACTTGTTTTGCCAGGCCATGGACAGCGGCGCAAAACCCCAGCGCGCGTGGCCGGGTATGCTCTTGTACGAAGCGGCTTCGCGCAGCGTGGTGTTCTTCGTCATGTGACACCCCGAGCAACTGGCTTCGAAATGTCCCGTCTCGGCGCGCCAGACCGGCGGCATGTGATCGTGCTGGTCGTCGCCCTGCAGCGGTTTATCGCCGGCCGGATGGCAGTTCATGCAGCGCGGATGGGTGATGACCTTGGCGACCTCCTGAAAGATTGCGCGCGAACGATCCGCAGTGTTCGCGATCGATTGAAACTCGGCCGGAGCTTTCAGAGGCTGGTTGGACGCCGGCTCCGACCTCGCCGCGGAAGCAGCGCACGCGAAAACCGCCAGCGCGAGCGCGGGGTACATCGGCCGTGACTTCGATCGCATGAACGTCATCAGCACATAACCAGCCCGACAAGGCCTTGTTCCGGCGGGCCGTCGACGCGTCGGCGACCGCCTCTCGCCGCCACGGATTCCGTTGCTCGCGCAAGGAACCAGCGCCTCACAGTTCCGTTGTCCGGGAGAGCATCACCCGGTGGGACGACAGCATGAACATGGTGGCCCGGCAGCCCTTCAAGACGCGCAGCAATGAAGAGGTCGTCGGACTAGTGGGCGCAGCGGCGACCGCGATCCTCGCCGTGATCATCATCTCGATGCTCTATTTCGGCCGCGACATCCTCGTTGCGGTCGCGCTGGCCATTCTCTTGAGCTTCGTTCTGGCCCCGCTCGTCAATCTGCTGCAGCGGATTCGCGTTCCCCGCGGCATATCGGTCGTCAGCGTGGTGATCCTTGCGTTCGCGCTGATCTTTGCGATGGGCAGCCTGCTCGCCGCCCAATTGTCGCAACTCGCCGGGGATCTGCCGAACTATCAATCGACGATCAGTCAGAAGATTCAATCGTTCCGGGACGCCAAGGCCGGCAGCACGACGCTGGAGCGCGCCTCCGACATGCTGAAGGATCTCGGCAAGGAACTGGACCGGCCGAAAGACGCATCGGCCGCTCGCCCGTCGAGCCCGGCACTGAGCCCCAACTCGCCGACGCCGGTGCCCGTCGAAGTACGGCAGCCGGACCCCGGCGCACTGGAAAGCCTGCGCGCACTGATCTCTCCCTTGATCCATCCGCTCGCGACGACGGGCATCATCGTCATTTTCGTCATCTTCATCCTGCTGCAGCGGGAAGACCTGCGGAATCGCCTGATCCGGCTGGCGGGCTCGTCCGACCTGCAGCGAACGACGGCGGCGCTCGACGACGCCGCGCGCCGGCTCAGCCGGCTGTTCCTCACCCAACTCGCGCTGAACAGCGCCTTCGGCGTCGTCATCGGCATCGGCTTGTGGCTGATCGGCACGCCCAGCGCGGTCCTCTGGGGCATCCTCGCCGCGGCCTTGCGTTTCGTGCCCTATATCGGCGCGATCATCTCGGCCGCCTTTCCGCTGGCGCTGGCGGTGGCGATCGATCCCGGCTGGTCGATGCTGTTGTGGACGCTGGCGCTCTTCCTGGTCGTCGAACCAATCGTGGGCCACGTCATCGAGCCGATGGTGTACGGCCACAGCACCGGTCTCTCCCCTGTTGCCGTGGTGGCCTCCGCCACCTTCTGGACCGCGCTGTGGGGGCCGATCGGGCTCGTCCTCGCCACGCCCCTCACCGTCTGCCTGGTGGTGTTGGGACGTCACGTCGAGCGGCTGGAATTCCTCGACGTCATGTTCGGCGACCGTCCCGCGCTGTCGCCTCCCGAAATTTTCTATCAGCGCATGCTCGCCGGCGACCCGACCGAAGCCGCCGAAAAGGCCGAGGAGTTTTTGAAGGAGCGCTCGCTGGCATCCTACTATGACGAGGTCGCCCTGAAGGGTCTGCAACTGGCGCAAGCCGATGCCGAGCGCGGCGCGCTCGATCAGGAGCGGTTGGTGAAGATCCGCGACGCCGTCAACGAATTCGCCAGCGACATTGCCGGGCAGGATGACGACGCGCACGGAGACCAGACCACCGATGCCGAGGCCTCGTCGGCCATCGAAGCCGTGTCGAAGAATGCCCCGAACGAAAGTCTTCCGGTGTTGAGCAAGCAAGGCCTGCCGCCGGACTGGCAAAGCGAGCATCCGGTGCTGTGCATTGCCGGGCGCAGCCTGATCGACGAAGCCGCCGCGATCCTGCTTTCCCAACTCTCCAGCGCCCACGGCCTGGCCGCACGCGTCGAGGCCGCGGAAGCGCTGTCGATGACGAATGTGGTGCGGCTCGAACCCGCCGGGATCACGATGGCCTGTCTGATCTACCTGGGTACGTCGGGCGAAGCGCATATGCGATACGCCATTCGCCGCCTGAGACGCCGGCTGCCGCGTGCCACGATCATGCTGGTCTGCGGTACCGGAGAAAACGACGAGGCGTCCCTGAAACGCTTGCGGGAAAGCGCGAAGGCCGACCTCGTGGCCGCGGGCATCGGCGATGCCGTCAGGCTCTGCGTCGAAGCCGCGCAAGCCAACGAAACCCAGGCCTCCAAACCAGCCGATCGGCCCGAGGCGCCGGTGGTCCTGGAGCACGGCGAGGCACTGACCAACTGACCTGCCGGCCCGAGTCGCGCAGGTCCGGCGCAGTTCCGTAACGCGGAAAATACCATAAAAATACTGCGCCAAGTGGTCCGCTTGCTCTTCTTTCGCGCGGTGCCTACGGTTCCTGCCAATCATATTGATTCAGCAGGGAGCGAACTTGTGACGATTAAAGCTATTTCTCGACGTCGGGTGTTGACCGGAGCTGCAGCCGTTTCCGCGGCGGCCATCCTGCCGCGCGCCAGCTACGGCTCCGACTGGAAGCCGACCGAGACGGTCCGGGTGGTCGTTCCGGCCGCGGCTGGCGGCAGCACCGACGTGATGGGGCGGCTGCTGGCCGCGCATCTGCAGACCGCCTGGGGACAGAACGCAGTCGTGGAAAACCGCTCGGGCGGCGGCGGCACCATCGGCACCGCCGAAGTCGTGCGGGGCAAGGCGGACGGCCACGTCATCCTTGTCGGCAACCCCGGTCCGAACGCGATCGCCTACAGCATCTTCCGGAACATGACCTACAAGGCCGACCAGCTGCAGCCGGTCAGCAACCTGATCCGGATCCCGAACATCGTGTCGGCGCATCCGTCGACCGGCATCAAGTCGATTCCGGAGCTGATCGCCTACATCAAGGCCAATCCGGACAAGCTGACCTACGCCTCCTCCGGCGTCGGCCAGAGCCCTCATTTGACCGGCGCCTGGTTCCTGCAGCTCACCGGCCTGAAGATGGTGCATGTGCCGTTCCGCGGCGCAGGCCCCGCGCTGCAGGCGGCGCTGGCCGGCGACATCCAGATCCTGTTCGACAACCTCTATCCGTCGTTTCCGCAAACCCAGGAGGGCAAGCTCACCGCGCTTTGCGTCACCACGCCAGAGCGTACCCCGGCGGCGCCGAACATCCCGACCATACGCGAGGGCGTCCCCGAGCTT
>Ga0268266_10003343_pt1 | contig 16060 bp, 9 predicted proteins | sample KBSS13metaG_FD_190356 | JGI IMG/M metagenome (GOLD analysis project Ga0268266, IMG submission 190356) | Switchgrass rhizosphere microbial communities from Kellogg Biological Station, Michigan, USA - KBS S1-3 metaG (SPAdes) (version 2) | ecosystem: Host-associated > Plants > Roots > Rhizosphere >...
ACCGACCACGACCTCTACTTCGGGGCCGGCAGGACACCGATCGACGCCCTCTACGTCTGGCGCGGCGGCCTCGGCATCTGGGGAGCGATCGCGCTCGGCGGGGTAGGGGTGTGGATCGGCGCCAAGAGCAAGGGCATCCGGGTCCCACCCGTGCTCGACGCCATGGGCCCCGGCGTTCTCGTCGCCCAGGCGATGGGTCGCTGGGGGAACTGGTTCAACCAGGAGCTCTTCGGCCGGCCGTCGACCCAGCCGTGGGCGCTGAAGATCGACCCGGGCAACCGGCCACCCGGCTACGAGCAGTACGCCACGTTCCAGCCGACGTTCCTCTACGAGTCCATCTGGGACCTCGGTGCGTTCGGCTTCGTGCTCTGGGCCGACCGGAGGTGGAAGCTCGGCCACGGCCGGGTCCTGGCGCTCTACGTGATGGCCTACACCGCCGGACGTGGCTGGATCGAGACGCTGCGGATCGACAACGTCGAGTATCAGCACGTCCTCGGGCTCCGGCTGAACGTCTGGACCTCGATCGTGCTGTTCATCCTGGCCGCGGCGTACTTCGTGATCGTCGGCCGCAAGCACCCCGGGCGCGAGACCGAGGTCTACACCGAGGCACGCCTGGCCGCCGACCGCGCCGCCGAGGGTGAGGGTGACGGTGTCGACGGTGTCGACGGTGTCGACGGTGCCGACCGTGCCGACACGCCGGAGGAGGAGGCGCTCTCGACTGCGGAGTCTCCACCCACCTCGGTGCGTCCGCCGACGGAAGCAGAACCCGACCCCCGCGAAAGGACCTAGCGCCTCGGCCGGCACCGAGTGTCACATCGGCCCCATCGGCCCCATGTCTGACGCAGTCCCGTCGCTTGGTACCCGTTGCAACGCCTACGAAGCGACGGGATCCCCGGCCGACCGGGGATCCCGACGAGCCCCACCGTCCGAGTGGCAAGAAGGTCCGCATGATCATGCGGACCCACGGTTATCCTGACCGGGCTTGGGCCAACGCCGTCCCCTGCACGCCTCGCCCGACTGCCTGCCGGACCCCCGGAGCAGGCGCCGACGACGGGAGCACGGATGCGGACGCTGCACACGGGACCCCCCGCCCAGGGGCTCTACGACCCGCGCTTCGAGCACGACGCCTGCGGGGTCGCGTTCGTGGCCACCCTGACCGGCGAGGCCAGCCACGAGATCGTGGAGCGGGCGCTCACCGCCCTCCGCAACCTCGACCACCGCGGAGCCGCCGGAGCCGAGCCCAACTCGGGCGACGGCGCGGGCATCCTGCTCCAGGTCCCCGATCGCTTCCTGCGCGAGGTCGTGGACTTCGAGCTCCCGCCGCTCGGTGCGTACGCCGTCGGCACGGCGTTCCTCCAGGGTGGTGCCGACGAGGTGGCCAAGACCCGGCAGCGCGTCGAGGAGCTCGCCGACGAGGAGGGCCTGACGGTCCTCGGCTGGCGCGACGTCCCGGTCGACCCCAGCAGCCTCGGCGCCACCGCCGTCGGGGTAATGCCGGCGTTCAGCCAGCTGTTCGTGGAGGCCACCGGGGCCCGTCTCACGGGGATGGCACTGGAGCGGAAGGCGTTCTGCCTGCGCAAGCGGGCGGAGCACGAGACGGACGTCTACTTCGGCTCGCTCAGTGGCCGCACCCTCCTCTACAAGGGGATGCTCACCACCGCCCAGCTCGACGCGTTCTACCCCGACCTCACCGACGAGCGGGTGGCCTCGGCGCTGGCCGTCGTCCACTCCCGCTTCTCGACCAACACCTTCCCCAGCTGGCCGCTGGCTCACCCGTTCCGGTTCATCGCCCACAACGGCGAGATCAACACGGTGATGGGCAACCGGAACTGGATGCGTGCCCGTGAGGCGCTGCTCGACTCCGACCTGATCCCGGGCGATCTCGAGCGCATCTTCCCGATCTGTACGCCGGGAGCCTCCGACTCCGCCAGCTTCGACGAGGTCCTCGAGCTGTTGCACATGGGCGGCCGGAGCCTGCCCCACTCGGTGCTGATGATGATCCCGGAGGCCTGGGAGAACCATCAGGAGATGGACGCGCAACGCCGCGCCTTCTACGAGTTCCACGCGTCGCTGATGGAGCCGTGGGACGGCCCGGCCTGCGTGGTGTTCACCGACGGCTCCCAGATCGGCGCCGTGCTCGACCGCAACGGCCTGCGCCCCAGTCGCTACTGGGTCACCGACGACGGCCTCGTCGTGCTCGCGTCCGAGGTCGGCGTGCTCGACCTCGATCCCGCCACGATCGTCCGCAAGGGCCGGCTCCAGCCGGGCCGGATGTTCCTCGTCGACGTCGACGAGCACCGGATCATCGAGGACGACGAGATCAAGGGCGAGCTCGCCGCCGAGCACCCGTACGACGAGTGGCTGCACGCCGGCCTGATCCACCTCGCCGACATCCCCGAGCGCGAGCACGTGATCCACACGCACGCCTCGGTGACCCGGCGTCAGCAGGTCTTCGGCTACACCGAGGAGGAGCTCCGCGTCCTGCTGTCTCCGATGGCCAACGCGGGTGCGGAGCCGCTCGGCTCGATGGGGACCGACACTCCCATCGCGGCCCTGAGCGACCGGCCGCGACTGCTGTTCGACTACTTCTCGCAGATGTTCGCCCAGGTCACCAACCCGCCCCTGGACGCGATCCGCGAGGAGCTGGTGACCTCGCTGGCCGGCACGATCGGTCCCGAGGCCAACCTGCTCGAGCCGACCCCGGCGACGTGCCGCCAGATCGTGCTGCCGTTCCCGGTCTTCGACAACGACGACCTGGCCAAGATCCGGCACATCAACCGCGACGGCGACATGCCGGGCTTCATCACCCACCTGAGCCGGGGTCTCTACGAGGTCGAGGGCGGCGGCGACGCGATGGCCCGGCGCATCGACGAGGTCTGTGCCGAGGTCTCCAGCGCGATCGCCGGTGGCGCGCGGGTGATCGTGCTCTCCGACCGGCACTGCACCGCCGAGCTCGCCCCGATCCCGTCGCTGCTGCTCACCGGCGCGGTCCACCACCATCTCGTGCGCGAGAAGACCCGGACCCAGGTCGGCCTCCTCGTCGAGGCCGGCGACGTCCGCGAGGTCCACCACGTGGCGCTCCTGATCGGGTACGGCGCGGCCGCGGTCAACCCCTACCTGGCGATGGAGTCGGTCGAGGACCTCGCCCGCGACGGCTACTACGTGACGGTCGAGCCCGAGGTCGCGGTGCAGAACCTGATCAAGGGCCTGGGCAAGGGCGTGCTCAAGGTGATGTCCAAGATGGGCGTCTCCACGGTGGCCTCCTACACCGGCGCCCAGGTCTTCGAGGCAGTCGGCCTGTCCCAGACCCTGGTCGACCGGTACTTCACCGGCACCACGTCCAAGCTCGGGGGCATCGAGCTCGACGTCGTGGCCGAGGAGGTCGCCCGCCGCCACCGCACGGCGTACCCCCGCGGCGGGATCAGCCCGACCCACCGGGAGCTGGCGGTCGGCGGGGAGTACCAGTGGCGTCGCGACGGTGAGCCCCACCTCTTCGACCCGGAGACGGTCTTCCGGCTCCAGCACTCCACGCGGGCGCGGCGCTACGACATCTTCCAGCAGTACACCGCCCGCGTGGACGAGCAGTCGGAGCGGCTGATGACGCTGCGCGGGTTGTTCCGATTCAAGGGCGCCGAGGACACGGGCCGCCGGCCGATCCCGATCGACGAGGTCGAACCGGTCTCCGACATCGTCAGGCGGTTCTCGACCGGCGCGATGTCCTACGGCTCGATCAGTCGTGAGGCACACGAGACCCTGGCGATCGCGATGAACCGGCTCGGCGCGAAGTCCAACACCGGCGAGGGCGGCGAGGACACCGACCGGCTCCACGACCCCGAGCGCCGCAGCGCGGTCAAGCAGGTCGCCTCCGGTCGGTTCGGCGTCACCAGCGACTACCTGACCAACGCCGACGACCTCCAGATCAAGATGGCCCAGGGGGCCAAGCCGGGCGAGGGCGGCCAGCTGCCCGGGCACAAGGTCTACCCGTGGGTCGCGAAGACCCGGCACTCCACGCCGGGTGTAGGCCTGATCAGCCCGCCCCCGCACCACGACATCTACTCGATCGAGGACCTCGCGCAGCTGATCCACGACCTGAAGAACGCCAACCCGAACGCACGGGTCCACGTGAAGCTGGTGGCCGAGGCGGGCGTCGGCACCGTCGCAGCCGGCGTCTCGAAGGCGCATGCCGACGTCGTGCTGATCTCCGGCCACGACGGCGGCACCGGTGCGTCTCCGCTGACGTCGCTCAAGCACGCCGGCGGCCCCTGGGAGCTCGGGCTCGCCGAGACCCAGCAGACCCTCCTGATCAACGGGCTGCGCGACCGGATCGTGGTGCAGACCGATGGTCAGCTCAAGACCGGTCGCGACGTCGTGATCGCGGCGCTGCTCGGCGCCGAGGAGTTCGGGTTCGCGACCGCTCCGCTGGTGGTCAGCGGATGCATCATGATGCGCGTCTGCCACCTCGACACCTGCCCGGTCGGCGTGGCCACGCAGAACCCCGTGCTCCGGGAGCGGTTCTCCGGCAAGCCGGAGTTCGTGATCACGTTCTTCGAGTACATCGCCGAGGAGGTCCGCGAGCTCCTCGCCGAGCTCGGCTTCCGCACCCTCGAGGAGGCGATCGGACAGGTCGAGACCCTCGACACGACCCGGGCGGTCGACCACTGGAAGGCGGCCGGCCTCGACCTGTCCCCGATCCTGCACGTGGCCGAGATCGGCGGCCAGTTCGCCGGTCAGTCGCTGCACCGCACCCGACAGCAGGACCACGGTCTCGACCAGGCGCTCGACAAGGAGCTGATCCGGATCGCCGAGCCGGCCCTGGAGGACGGCGAACCGGTGCGTGCCCAGCTCGGCGTCCGCAACGTCAACCGGACGGTCGGCACGATGCTCGGTCATCAGGTCACCCAGCGGTACGGCGCCGGCGGGCTGCCGCCGGACACGATCGACCTGACCCTGATCGGGTCGGCCGGTCAGTCGTTCGGCGCGTTCCTCCCGCGTGGGATCACGCTGCGCCTCGAGGGCGACGCCAACGACTACGTCGGCAAGGGTCTCTCCGGCGGCCGGATCGTGATCCGGCCGGACCGTGCCGCGGTGTTCGCGGCGCACGAGCAGATCATCGCCGGCAACGTCATCTGCTACGGCGCGACCTCCGGCGAGATCTTCGTCCGGGGCGGCGTCGGGGAGCGGTTCTGCGTCCGGAACTCCGGCGTCACCGCGGTGGTCGAGGGCGTGGGCGACCACGCGTGCGAGTACATGACCGGTGGCCGGGTCCTGGTGCTCGGCAAGACCGGCCGCAACGTCGCAGCCGGGATGAGCGGCGGGACGGCGTATGTCCTGGACCTCAAGGAGCACCGGGTCAATCGCGAGCTCGTCGACCTCGGCCCGGTGCCGAAGGAGGTGGCCGAGGAGCTGCGGGGGCTGGTGACGCGGCACCACGAGGAAACCGGCTCCGAGCTCGCGGCGGAGCTGCTGGCCGACTGGACGGGCACCGTCGCCCGGCTGACCGAGATCATGCCCCGCGACTACCGGCGCGTCCTCGAGACGCGTGCCGAGGCCGAGCGCGACGGGCTCGACGGTGAGGCCGTCGACAAACGGATCATGGAGACGCTCCATGGCTGACCCCCGAGGGTTCCTGAAGCACGACCGCGAGGTCGCCGTGCGCAGACCCGTCGACGAACGCGTGCACGACTGGCACGAGGTCTACCCGGGCGGGCCGGGACGGGCCCTGCTGCCGATCATCTCGACCCAGGCGTCGCGATGCATGGACTGCGGCATCCCGTTCTGCCACCAGGGCTGTCCGCTGGGCAACCTGATCCCGGAGTGGAACGACCTGGTCCACCGCGACGACTGGGACGGCGCGATGGACCGGCTGCACGCCACCAACAACTTCCCCGAGTTCACCGGTCGGCTCTGCCCGGCCCCGTGCGAGACGGCGTGCGTGCTCGGCATCAACCAGGAGCCGGTGACGATCAAGAACGTCGAGGTCGCGATCATCGACCGCGCCTGGGACTCCGGCTACGTCCGGCCCCGACCGCCGGAGTGGCTCTCGGGCCGTACCGTCGCGGTGATCGGCTCGGGTCCGGCCGGTCTCGCCGCCGCCCAGCAGCTGACTCGGGCAGGGCACACCGTCGCCGTCTACGAGCGCGCCGAGAAGGTCGGCGGGCTGCTGCGCTTCGGCATCCCCGAGTTCAAGATGGAGAAGGCGGTGCTCGACCGCCGGGTCGACCAGATGCGTCGCGAGGGCACCGTCTTCCGGGCGGGGGTCGAGGTGGGGGCGGAGGGTTCCGAGCTGACCGGATCCCGGCTGCGGGAGCGGTACGACGCCGTCGTCCTGGCGATCGGCTCGACGCTCGGGCGCGACCTGCCGGTGGCCGGGCGCGAGCTGGGCGGGATCCACCAGGCGATGGAGTACCTGCCGCAGTCCAACCGGGCCTCTCTCGGCGAGGATGTCGCCGACCAGATCACGGCGCGCGGGAAGGACGTCGTGATCATCGGCGGCGGCGACACCGGCGCCGACTGCCTCGGTACCTCGACCCGGCAGGGCGCCCGTTCGGTCACCCAGCTCGAGATCCTGGCCCGGCCGCCCGAGGCCCGGCCCGACCACCAGCCGTGGCCGACGTACCCGATGACGTTCCGGATCTCCTCGGCGCACGAGGAGGCCGGCGACCGGGTCTACGCGGTGTCCACCCAGGAGTTCCTCGGTGACGAGGACAGGCGGGTCCGGGCGCTGCGCCTGGTCGAGGTGGACGCGTCGTTCCAGCCCGTTGCCGGGACCGAGCGAGAGATCCCGGCCCAGCTGGTGCTGCTGGCGATGGGCTTCACGGGTCCGCAGCGCGCGGGCCTCGTGGAGCAGCTCGGCGTCGACCTCGACGAGAGGGGCAACGTCGCGCGCGACGCGACGTACGCCGCGAGCGTCGACGGCGTCTTCGTCGCCGGTGACGCAGGTCGGGGGCAGTCGCTGATCGTGTGGGCGATCGCCGAGGGCCGGGCCGCCGCGGCCGCGGTCGACCGCTACCTGACCGGGGAGACCTCCCTGCCGAGCCCGATCCCGCCCACCGCCCGACCGCTGGTGGTCTGAGGCGGGGTGCACGCGGTCAGGTGCCGGGCAGGTAGCGGCTCCTAGCGTGTCGGTGGCCGTTCGGCGACCTGAGGAGCGTGGCGCGTGGTGTCGTGGCGGCCGCTCGTCCCGCTGCTGCTCGTGGGCCTGCTCGCCGGGTGCGGGAGCGGTGGTTCCGCCCCGGTGGCAGGGCGGTCTCCGTCACGCACTCCTGCGACCGGGTCGGCGCCGGTGGCGCCGTACGTCGCACCTCCGTTCCGACACCGGATCCCGGGCATGCCTCCGGTGGTCCACAACGACGTCTACTCCCGGACCCGGGCCGGGATGCTCGCGCCGCAGGTGCGCCACGACCCGGCGCTGCTCTACGTGCCCGACTCCCAAGGCTCGACGGTCACGGTGATCAGCCAGCGCACGCACCGGGTCGTGCGCGTCATCCCCACCGGCTACCTCAGCCAGCACGTGGTTCCGTCGTACGACCTGCGGACGCTGATCACCAACAGCAGCTACGCCGACGAGCTGGTCGAGATCAACCCGCGCACCGGCACCAAGACGCGCACGGTGCCCATGACGCGGCCGTACAACCTCTACTACACGCCGGACGGCCGGACGGCGATCGTGATGGTGGAGCAGGACGACACGATCCGGTTCGCCGACCCGCACACCTGGCGGACCATCAAGGACCTCACCTACCCCGGGTGTCGGGGTCCCAACCACGCCGACTTCTCCGGCAACGGCCGGTACTTCATCGTCACCTGTGAGTTCTCCGGCGTGCTCCTGAAGGTCTCGACGCTGCAGCAGCGGGTGATCGGCGTCCTGCACCTCGATCCGCACCCGACCGCGCCGCACGCGGACCCGATGACGATGGGACGCAGCATCCCGCAGGACGTCCGGATCTCCCCGGACGGCCGGACGTTCTACGTCGCGGACATGGGCACCAACGAGCTCCGCCTGATCGACACGCGGACCTTCCGGCAACGCCGGGTCATCGGTCTGCCCCGGATGCCGCACGGCCTCTACCCGAGTCGCGACGGCCAGCACCTCTACATCTCCGACCGGGGCGCGGGTGAGGTCAGCGTGCTCGACTTCGCGACCAACCGGATCGTCGACACCTGGACGATCCCGGGCGGCGGCAGCCCCGACATGGGCGGGGTGTCGGCGGACGGGCGGATGCTCTGGCTGTCCGGACGCAACGACGGCGTCGTCTACGGCTTCGACACCCGGAGCGGACGACTGGTCGCCCGGATCCCGGTCGGTGGGAGTCCACACGGGCTCTGCGTCTGGCCGCAGCCGGGTCGCTACTCACTCGGTCACACCGGGAACATGCGATGAGGCGCTACGTCGGGCTGCTCCCGGCCCTGCTGGTCCCGGTCGCGATGCTCGCGTCGTGTGGCGGCGGGGGTGCGGGGCCGGGAGCCACGACACCTCCGCCGCCCACCGGGGCGGGCACCTCGCCCCCCGCGACCACACCCTTCGTGCCGCACACGGCCACGGCCCACTTCGCACGCTGGCGCCTCCCGTTCGCGAGCGCGCGGCAGGCACTGGTCCCGCTCGGGCAGGGGCGCATCCTGCTCGCGGGCGGGCTGCTCGCCGGGGACGTCTCGACCGACCGTGCGTCGAGCGTCGACCTGCGCGACGGGCACGCGACGGCGGCACCGAGCCTCACCGTGCCGGTCCACGATGTCTCCGGCGCGCTCGCGGGCCGGGTCCCGCTCGTCATCGGCGGTGGCAACGCCACCGAGCAGGACGTGGTGCAGCGCCTGCAGGGAGGCACCTGGACCGTCGTCGGTCACCTGCCGACCGCCCGGTCCGACCTGAGCGTGGTCCCCCGCGGGTCCTCGCCGCTGGTCGTGGGCGGGTACGACGGATCCGCGACCCCCACCACCGTGCTGACGGTCCACTCCGACGGCTCGGTGCGGCCCGAGGGACGGCTCGTCCAGGGCGTCCGGTACGCCGCGGCCGCCGTGGCCGGCCACACGGCGTACGTGTTCGGCGGAGAGGTGTCCGGGCGTGAGCTCGGTGCCGTGCAGGCGGTCGACCTCCGCACCGGTCGGACCCGGGTCGTGGCGCACCTGCCGGTGCCCCTGGGCCATGCCATGGCGGCCACGGTGGGCACGCGCGTGCTGGTGATGGGAGGGCGCGTCTCACCGGACCGGCAGACCGCGGCCATGTGGTGGTTCGACCCGGCGACCGGGGGGTTCACTCGCGCGGGTTCGCTGCCGGAGCCGCTCAGCGATGCCGCGGTCGCCTCGTATCGGCGCCAGGTGTGGCTCCTCGGTGGCGAGGATCCGTCGGTCACCGCCCGCGTGGTGTTTGTCAGAGTTCGGTGAGAAGGCTTGGAACGATCCAACACGCGCTAGGTTGAGGGTCGTGCGTAGAGCCAAGATCGTGTGCACGCTCGGTCCCGCCGTCGACTCCGCCGACGACATCCTGCGACTCGTCGAGGCGGGCATGGACGTCGCCCGGCTGAACATGAGCCACGGCAACCACGACGACCACCGCCGCCGTTACGACCTCGTCCGGCAGGCCTCCGACTCCACCGGTCACGGTGTCGGCATCATCGCGGACCTCCAGGGGCCGAAGATCCGGCTCGAGCGCTTCGCGGGCGGCAAGGCGAAGCTCGCGGTCGGCGCCGAGTTCGTGATCACGACGCGCGACGTCGAGGGGGACGCCTCGATCTGCGGCACGACGTACAAGGGACTGCCCGGCGACGTCAGCGAGGGCGACCCGATCCTGGTCGACGACGGCAAGCTGCGGCTGCGCGTGGTCAAGGTCGAGGGGCAGGACGTCACCACCCGCGTCGAGGTCGGCGGCAAGGTCAGCGACAACAAGGGCCTGAACCTCCCGGGCGTCGCCGTCAGCGTGCCGGCCCTGTCCGAGAAGGACATCGACGACCTGCGCTGGGCCCTGCGGACGTCGGTCGACTTCATCGCGCTCTCCTTCGTGCGCTCGGCGGCCGACGTCGAGGACGTGCGCCGGATCATGCGCGAGGAGGGCGTGCTGCTGCCCGTGATCGCCAAGATCGAGAAGCCGCAGGCGATCGACAACCTCGACGAGGTCATCGACGCCTTCGACGCGTTCATGGTCGCGCGCGGCGACCTCGGCGTGGAGTGCCCGCTCGAGGACGTGCCGTTCCTGCAGAAGCGGGTGATCGACAAGGCGCGCCGCAACGCCAAGCCGGTGATCGTGGCGACCCAGATGCTCGAGTCCATGATCGACAACCCCCGGCCGACCCGTGCCGAGGCGTCCGACGTCGCCAACGCGGTGCTCGACGGCGCCGACGCGGTGATGCTGTCGGGGGAGACCAGCGTGGGGGAGTACCCCATCGAGACGGTCGAGACGATGGTCCGCATCGTGGCCTCCACCGAGAGCCACGAGCTGACGAGCATGGCCGCGATCGACTGGCAGCCCAGGACCCGCGGCGGTGTGATCGCCAAGGCCGCCGGCGAGGTCGCCGAGCGGGTCGGCGCGTCGTACCTCGTGGCCTTCACCCAGTCAGGTGACTCCGCCCGGCGAGCCGCGCGCTACCGCGGTGGCGTCCCGGTGCTCGCCTTCACCCCGGTCCCGAAGGTCCGCTCGCAGCTGTCCCTGACCTGGGGTGTCGAGACGTTCCTGGCTCCCGATGTCGAGCACACCGACGAGATGGTGCGTCAGGTGGACGAAGCGCTGCTCAAGATCGGGCGGGTCACCGAGGGCGACCAGGTCGTGATCATCGCCGGCTCCCCGCCGGGCATCCCCGGCTCCACCAACGCCCTGCGCATCCACCGGATGGGCGACGCGATCAACGAGGTGGCCCCGGCGTACCGACGCCGCTGAGTGGTGTCGGGCCGTTGCGGCTGGCCACCGGTCACTGCTTGACCATGGTCTCATGGTGAAGCAGCACGTCGCACGGTGAGCTCGCGATGAGAAGCGGCGGTTCACCTCCATCTCGTGGTGAACCGCCTGACACGTGCCCCCAGCAGTGCCCCGGGTGGGATTCGAACCCACACTGGACGGTGTTTGAGACCGCTTCCTCTACCGGTTGGGATACCGGGGCGACGGCGGCCCAACCTACCGGACCGCCGACCCCGGATTCCGCCCGGATAGCCTGGCGAGGTGACCACTCCGGAGCCACGTCGCGTCGTCATCGCCGAGGACGAGGCGCTGATCCGGATGGATCTCGCCGAGATGCTCGCCGAGGAGGGGTACGCCGTCGTGGGCCAGGCCGGCGACGGCCAGCGGGCCGTCGAGCTGGCCGAGCAGGAGCGCCCCGACCTGGTCATCCTCGACGTCAAGATGCCCGTGCTCGACGGCATCGCGGCCGCCGAGCGGATCGCCGCGGCCAGGATCGCGCCGGTGGTGATCCTGACGGCGTTCTCCCAGCGCGAGCTGGTCGAGCGGGCCAGAGACGCCGGCGCGATGGCCTACCTGGTCAAGCCCTTCACCCGCAGCGACCTGGTGCCGGCGATCGAGATCGCGGTGAGCCGGTTCGCCGAGCTCGGCGCCCTGGCCCGGGAGGTCGCCGACCTGGACGACCAGCTCGCGGCCCGCAAGGCCGTGGAGCGGGCCAAGGGCATCCTCCAGAAGCAGCTCGGCCTGACCGAGCCCGAGGCGTTCCGCTGGATCCAGAAGACCGCGATGGACCTCCGCCGCTCGATGCGTGAGGTCGCCGAGGGTGTCGTCGAGCACGGAGTCGGTGAGACCCGGACCTAGGGCCGGAGGGCCCCTCTGACGGGACCATCGACCCTCCGGCGGGCGCCGCGTCGCCCCTCGGAACTCGCAAACATGCAAATAAGCCATGTCGAGGGGCGAGAGTCACCCTCCGAAGGTGCTAGGTTCCCCGGCATCTCGACAACGTCGCACGACGGGGTGCGGCTGTCTCATTGACGGAGGAAAAGTGGGGATCAAGCCCAATTTGCGCGCCCTCGCCGTGATCGCGGCGGCCGGGCTCGCGCTCACAGCTTGTGGCAGCAGCAACAGCAGCACGGCCGCCGGTGGCGGCGACTGCGGCCACTACAACCTGGCCTTCCTGGGTGCCACGACCGGCGACGCCGGCGCGCTGGGCCAGAACATGGTCGGTGGCATCAAGCTCGCTCTCAGCGAGTACAACAAGGCTCACAGCGACTGCACCGTCGGTCTGAAGACCTTCGACTCGCAGGGCGACCCTGCCAAGGCGACCCCGCTGGCGACCCAGATCGTCAACGACGACTCGATCATCGGCCTGGTCGGCCCGGGCTTCTCCGGTGAGTCGCTGGCGACCGGCAAGACGTTCTTCGCCGCCGGTCTGCCGTCCATCTCGCCGTCCGCGACCAACGCGACCATCACCCAGTCGGGCTGGAGCACGTGGCACCGCGTGATCGGCAACGACAGCATCCAGGGCGCGGCCGACGTGAAGTACATGGAGGACACGGCCAACGCCAAGAAGGTCTACCTCATCCACGACGACCAGGACTACAGCGTGGGCCTGGCCGGCTTCGTGAAGGATGCGCTCGGCTCGGCCATGACCGGCGAGGACGCCGTGCAGCAGAAGCAGACGGACTTCGGTCCGACGGTGACCAAGGTGACCGCCGCGTCGCCCGACGCCGTCTTCTATGCCGGGTACTACCCCGAGGGCGGGTTGCTGTGCAAGCAGCTGCGTCAGGCCGGCTACAAAGGTCTGTTCATGTCCGGTGACGGCTCGGAGGACCCGGCGTTCGTCACCACGGCGGGTGCGCAGGCAGCTGAGGGCGCCATCCTGTCGGCGCCGGCGGCTCCGGCCCCGGCGGACTTCAACGCGAAGTACAAGGCCGTCAACAACAAGGACGCCGGCCTGTACTCGACCCAGTCCTACGACGCGACGAACATCTTCCTGGCGGGCCTCGAAGCCGGAAAGACGAGTCATGCCGACATGAACACCTTCATCGGCAGCTACGAGAAGACCGGCGTCAGCGGTCCGATCAAGTTCGACGACAAGGGTGACATCTCGGCGCAGACGATCTACGCGTACAAGGTCTCGGGTGGCAAGCTCGACACGGCCAACCCGACGCTGATCAAGTAGCCGGAACGAGGTAGCGGCAGGGCTGTGGCTGGGTTCGCCCGGTCACAACCCTGCCGTCACACCCGCGCGATAGGACTGCAGTGGACCTCTCGATCCTCCAGAACAGCATCGCACCGCTGACGCTCAACGACCTGTTCAGCAACTTCTGGGCGTACACGATCACGGGTCTCGCGCTCGGTGCGATCTACGCGTTGGTCGCGCTCGGCTACACGATGGTGTACGGCGTCCTCCAGCTCATCAACTTCGCCCACTCCGAGGTCTTCATGTACGGGACCTTCGCCACGGCCTGGGTCGCGGTGTTCGTGCACGGCACGAAGTCGGTCTCCCAGAGCCTGGGCAACACGATCGGGCTCCTGGCGTTGTGCATGGTCGTGGCGATGGCGACGTCTGCGTTGGTCGCCCTCCTCGTCGAACGACTCGCCTACCGACCGCTGATCAAACGCGGTTCGCCCAAGCTGGTCATCCTCATCTCGGCCATCGGCGCGTCGTTCTCCTTGGCCGAGATCATGGGACTGCGCGACCGGATCATGGGCTGGTTCGGCCTCGAGGACAAGCTGCACAACTACGTCTCCCAGGCGCGGAACGTGTACTCCTCCCCGGTCACGGTCGACCCGCACAAGGTCTTCGACTTCTTCGGCTACGGCGTCACCGACGTCGACCTCCTGGTGATCGGGGCGGCGCTGGCGATGATGTTCGCCCTCGACATCTTTGTACGCCGCACCCGGCTCGGTCGCGGCATCCGGTCGGTGGCGCAGGACCCGGAGACCGCCCTGCTGATGGGCGTCAACTCGACCCGCGTGATCCGCACGACCTTCCTGATCGGCGGTCTGATGGCCGGCGCCGCGGCGACGCTCTACATGCTGCGGATCGGGACGACGCGCCAGGACGCGGGCTTCCTGATCGGCGTCAAGGCGTTCACGGCCGCGGTCATGGGCGGCATCGGCAACCTGCGTGGCGCGCTGGTCGGTGGGCTGCTGCTCGGCGTGATGGAGAACTGGGGATCGGCGGTGTTCGGCACCCAGTGGCGTGACGTCGTGACGTTCGTGCTGCTGGTGGCGATCCTCCTGGTCCGGCCGACCGGCATCCTCGGCGAGTCCCTCGGGAAGGCCAGGGCATGAGCACCACGGCCCCTGCCTCCGCCCGCTCGTCGCGCGGTCTCGGTCGTCCGCTCCAGGTGCAGCTGCCGCCGTTCTTGCGTTCGCGGTCGGCCCGTTTCCTGATGGTCGCCCTCGGCATCCTGGTGGCCTATGCGCTCCCGCTCCTCCAGCCGCCGTTCATCACGACCCCCGCGTCCGACTTCGGCGGCGTGATGGTGACCGCGGGCTCCTACGCCCTCGTGGCGGTCGGCCTCAACATCGTGATCGGCTATGCCGGCCTGCTCGACCTCGGGTACGTCGGCTTCTACGCGACCGGTGCCTACACCACCGGCGTCCTGACGTCCCAGCACGCGCACTGGCCGTTCTTCCTGGTGTTGCCGCTCGCCCTGGTCGTGACCACCGTGAGCGGACTTCTCCTGGGAGCCCCGGCGATCCGGGTGCGCGGCGACTACCTCGCGATCGTGACCCTCGGCTTCGGCGAGATCATCACCCAGGTCGCCAAGAACACCCCGTGGCTGGGCAAGGCGGCCGGCATCAAGAACATCCCGCCACCGCCGAGCATCGGGCCAGACGAGATCGGGACTGACCAGGACGGGATCTTCCAGATCCCCCACCTCTCGTGGAACGGCCTGGTCCCGTCGATCGACGACGCGCACAAGACGCCGTTCCTGACGTTCGGCGTGCTCGACGCGATCCCGTACTACTGGCTGATCCTCACGATCATCATCGTCGTGCTGATCGCTGACATCCTGATCAAGGACAGCCGGGTGGGACGCGCCTGGGAGGCGACCCGCGAGGACGAGGACGCCGCCGAGCTGATGGGCGTGCCGACGTTCCGCTACAAGCTCCTCGCGTTCGCCACCGGTGCCGCGATCGGTGGCGTGGCGGGGTCGATGCTCGCGGCAGGGCAGGGAGGTTTCATCAGCCCCGACGTGTTCCCGTTGCAGCTCTCGATGCTCTTCGTCGCTGCGGTGCTGATCGGCGGCGCCGGGAACCGCTGGGGTGCCCTCGCAGGTGGCGTGCTGGTGGCCTACCTCCCGGAGCGGTTCCGGACGCTGAGCGACTGGCGACTGTTGATCTTCGGCCTCAGCCTGATGGTGATCGTGACCTTCAGGCCGCAGGGCATCCTGCCTCCCCGCCGTACCAGACGCGCGCTTCGTGCCCAGGCCGAGATCGAGGAGATCGAAGGAGACACCGTCGATGCCTGACACCCCGACCGCTCCTGACTCTCGCAAAGCCCTGCTCGAGGTCGACGACGTCACGATCCGGTTCGGTGGCGTCTCCGCACTTGACTCGGTCTCCTTCGACATCAAGCAGGGCGAGATCCTGGGCCTGATCGGGCCCAACGGCGCGGGCAAGACGACGTGCTTCAACGTGATGACCGGCGTGTACCAGGCGACGAGCGGCCAGATCCGCTTCGACGGCAAGCCGCTGGCGAAGATGAAGCGCTACCGGATCACCAAGCTCGGCATCGCACGGACCTTCCAGAACATCCGGCTCTTCAAGTCGATGACTGCGCTCGAGAACGTCCTGGTCGGCGCCGACGCCCAGAGCAAGGTCGGGATGTTCAACGCGCTCTTCCGCACCCCGCTCCACCGTCGCACCGAGGCGGAGTCGGTCGAGGAGGCCTACCGGCTGCTGGAGTTCGTCGGGGTCGGCGGCAAGGCCGACGAGCTCGCCGAGAACCTCTCCTACGGAGACCAGCGCCGCCTCGAGATCGCGCGGGCCATGGCGACCAAGCCGAAGCTGCTCTGCCTCGACGAGCCGGCCGCGGGCTTCAACCCGGCGGAGAAGAAGCGCCTGATGGAGCTGATCCGCAAGGTCCGCGACGACGGCTACACCGTGCTGCTGATCGAGCACGACATGCGCCTGGTCATGGGCGTCACCGACCGGGTCGTG
>Ga0268266_10003344_pt1 | contig 16058 bp, 16 predicted proteins | sample KBSS13metaG_FD_190356 | JGI IMG/M metagenome (GOLD analysis project Ga0268266, IMG submission 190356) | Switchgrass rhizosphere microbial communities from Kellogg Biological Station, Michigan, USA - KBS S1-3 metaG (SPAdes) (version 2) | ecosystem: Host-associated > Plants > Roots > Rhizosphere...
GGCCCTTGAGCCAGTCCATCAGTTCCGCAGGCGGCACGAAATCGGCGAGCCGGCGCTTGGCCAGATTGCGCCATTTGCCGTCATGGCCGAGCACATCGCATACGGCCACGTCCCGGCCGGCGTCGTTCAACGCAGCCACGACGTTCGACCCGATAAAACCGGCGCCCCCGGTCACCAGCAACATGCCATCCCCTGCCATGATTGTTCGGCAAGACCTTTGCCCCAGTCCTGCCTAGCAGGCAACTTGGCTTCTTTGGGGTGGTGAACCGGATCGCCCGGCTTTACCTGCCCCTGCAGAGCGGTTATCCGGGACCAGAATCGCCTTCGGGTAGCAGAAATAAGATATGAATGTAAATTCACTCAATGGGATCGAAATGGAGGATGCCGCCGACACGCGGCCGATCCTGATCGTACCCTATATGTGGATTGGCGACTTCGTCCGCGGCCACACCGTCGTGCGTGTCCTCAAGCAGCGCTGGCCGAACCGCCCCGTCGATCTGTTGGTGACTTCGCTCTGTGCGCCGCTGGTCGATTACATGCCAGGTGTCCGTGCCGGGATTGTCTGGGACCTTCCCCGCAGCCGGCTCGCGGTGACCAAACAGTGGGGACTGGCGACCAAACTGCGGGCCCGAAACTATGGAACGGCCCTTGTCCTGCCCCGCACCTGGAAGGCAGCGATTGCGCCGTCGCTTGCGGGGATCCCTGAACGCGTCGGCTTTTTCGGCGAGGCCCGATTCGGCCTGATCAACCGGATGCGCTGGGGCGAAAAAGCCCTGCCCCGTTTCATCGACAAGAATGCCGCGCTGGCGCTGCCCGCCCGGGCGCCGCTGCCGCCGGAATGGCCGGTGCCGCAGCTCGTCGTGCCTCCGGACGAAATCGCGCGCTGGCGACAGGCCAACGGCCTCGGCTCTGGTCCCTCGGTGGCGCTGGCTCCGGGGTCGGTCGGCGCATCCAAGCGCTGGACCTATTATCCGGGGGCCGCCCGGCTCCTGGTCGAGCGCGGGCTCGACGTCTGGGTGGTCGGCGGACCCGGCGAGAAGGCGCTGGCGCAGGAGATCGTTGCCGCCGGCCGCGGCAAGGTCCGCGATCTCACCGGCACCGACCTGCGCAACGGCATCCTGGCGATGGCGGCAGCCGGCGTCGCCATCTCGAACGATTCCGGCCTGATGCACATCGCAGCGGCGATCGGCACGCCGACCATGGGCATCTTCGGCCCTACCAGTCCCTATTTATGGGCGCCGCTGAACGGTCTTGCCGCGACGGTTCTGCAGACCAAGGCCGTGCTGCCCTGCCAGCCCTGCCAGCGCACCGTCTGCACCATGAACGATCACCGCTGCATGCGCGACATCGACCCTTCCTATGTGGCTGATGTCGCGCACCGGCTGCTGGTCACTCAGCCGAGCGTACGATAGACGGCGGCAATCGCGTTCGCCTCTGCATCGAGGCTGAATTTTTCCAGCACACGTTCGCGCGCCCGCCCGCCCATCGCGTTTGCCGATGCAGGATCGCGCATCAGCGGCTCAAGCGCCGTGACGAGCGCATCGGAGTCTCCCGGCGGCGTCAGCACGCCGGTCACGCCGTCCTCGACCACGAACTCAGCGGCACCCGCGCGCGACGCCACCAGCGCTGCGCCCGAGGACATCGCCTCGATCAGCGTCAAACCAAAGCCTTCATTGCGCGAGGTGAAGGCGTAGATCGTCAGCCGTTGATACCAGCGCTGCACTTCCTCGATCGCCAATTCGCCCGTGATGACGATGCGCGATTGCAGTCCAGCAGCTTCGATCTGCTGCTTCAGGCCGTTGGCAAAGCCCTGCTGCTCCGGCACGACCGCACCGACGATGATGGCGGTGAAATCGGGATAGCGCGGCAACAACCGGCACATCGCCTCCACGAAGACGTCCGTGCCCTTTTGCGCGCGCACGCGTCCGAAGCAGCCGATCGCGTAACGTCCCGGCAGCCTGGCTTGCGCAAACGCCGCGGCGCGGTCGGCCGGCGGCGCGTAAGCATCGGTATCGACGCCATGCATCACCACCGTCGCCTTGCGCTCCAGAAACGCCGCCGAGAGTTCGGAAGTGGCGATCACGGCATCCATCTGCCGGATCAACCAGCGCGTCAGCCGTTTGTGATGCCGCTGCGCCGCCGAGGTGAAGACGAGTTTCAACGGCCAGCCGAGCGCGCGCAGCAACAAGCCCGCGATCATCTCGTCATTGCGCCGCGCATGCCATATCAACGGCGTGCTGCGGCGCCAGAGTTTCAGGAGATCCGCAAAACCCATCCGCGCGATGCCGTCGGGCGCGTGCGGCCCGAGCCATGCCGCGCGGTACATCCGGGCGAGTTTCGGCGCCACCATCCGATTGGTCGCCGTGACGCCCGAATAGCGCCTGTGCAGATTCGGCACGATCAGTTGCAGATCACTGGCCAAATTGTTCCTCGATCGGCACGCCCGGCTCCATTTCGGCCAGTTCCTATACGCAACATTAAGCATAGTGGCCAGTTCGCCGGCGCCGAAACCCACTCTTCACCGCAGCCCCGCTAGCATCGCTTCCAATAGAGCGCGACCAGCAAAAGTGGAAACCGGTTTTGCGGCCGGGCGCGCTCCAAATTCAAGAGCGAGAGGTGGCCTATGACCGTGCTCGTCACCGGTGGCGCCGGCTATATCGGAAGTCATATGGTTCATGCGCTGGTGGACGCCGGCGAAAGCGTTGTCGTGATCGACAATTTGTCCACTGGATTCGCTGCCTTCCTGCCGGAAGGGGTGCCGCTGTTCATCGGCGACGCCGGCGATGAAAACCTCGTCGGAGGCGTGATCGCCCAGCACGGCATCGCGAGCATCATTCATTTCGCCGGCTCCATCGTCGTGCCGGATTCCGTGCGCGATCCGCTCGGCTATTACCGTAACAACACCATGACGACGCGCAGCCTGCTGAATGCAGCGGTGAAGGGTGGCGTCAACAAGTTCATCTTTTCGTCGACGGCTGCCGTCTACGGCAATCCTGATCAGGTGCCGGTGCCCGAGCATGCGCCGACACGGCCGGCGTCGCCCTACGGCTCTTCGAAGCTGATGACCGAAATCATGCTGCACGATGTCGCTTCCGCACACGGCATGAATTATGTCGTGCTGCGCTACTTCAACGTCGCTGGCGCCGATCCGCAAGGCCGCTGCGGCCTTGCCACGGTGGGCGCGACGCATCTCTTGAAGATCGCGGTCGAAGCCGCCACCAGTCAGCGGGCCAAGATCGACGTGTTCGGCACCGACTACCCGACGCCGGATGGAAGCTGCATCCGCGACTTCATCCATGTCAGCGATCTCGCGCAGGCCCATCGCGCCGCGCTGGCCTATCTGCGCGGCGCGAGAGGTTCGATCACGCTGAACTGCGGATACGGCCGTGGCTATTCGGTGCTCGAGACCATCGAGGCCGTCCGCCGCGTCTCCGGGCGCAATTTCGCGGTTTCATATGGCCCGCGCCGCCCCGGAGACATCATGACCATGGTGGCCGACACACGCCGCATTCACGCGACGCTCGACTGGACGCCGCAATACGACAATCTCGATACCATCGCCGCCCACGCGCTGGCCTGGGAGGAGAAACTGTTCCGCGAGCGCGGCGGCCTTCCGCAGCACGCGGAATCGGCCTGAAATCAAGCGCTTATTTGGCTTGAAAAAGCCCCGCCGAGCAGGCAAGGACTAGTCCGCAGCAGCCCTGACGCGCCGTTTGACCGGCCCCGTCAATGGAACGCGGATGACCGAAATTCCAAGCAAACCAACACGAAAAATCACCGACGATCCCTATGGCGCGGCGATCCTGATTCGCCGCCTCGTCATGGAACAGGGCTTTGTCTATTGGCGGCGCTATCTGACCGCGTTCGCGCTGATGGGCGTGTCGGCCGGCGCCACCGCCGGCTCAGCCTATATCCTGGGCCAGGTGATCAACCAGGCCTATATCGACAAGAACGTCACCGGCATCGCCATTCTTTCCGGCGTCACGGTAGTGCTGCTGTTCATCAAGGGTCTGGCGACCTACGGCCACACCGTGATCCTGTCGAAGATCAGCAACGCGATTCTCGCCAATAACCAGCGGCGACTATTTGCCAAGCTGATGAACGAAAGCATCGGGTTCTATTCTGCGCGGCATTCCTCCGAATTCCTGGCGCGGCTCACAGCCGGCGCAAAATCCATCACCGACGTCCTGACGCTGTTGATCAACGCCGTCGGACGCGACGTGCTGCTGCTGGTCAGCCTGATATTCGTGATGGTGACGCAGGATCCGGTCTTGTCGTTTATTGGGCTTGTGGTGGTGCCGCCGGCGATGCTGATCCTGCGCAAGCTGATCAAGCGCATCAAGGGCCTCGCTCACAATCAGTTCACCGGCAGCGCCGACATCATGGAGACGATGCAGGAGTCGCTGCAGGGTATCCGCACCGTCAAGGCGTTCACGCTGGAACAGGCCATGCAGCGGCGCATCGACGAGAATATCGCGGTCGTCGAGCGCAATGCCAACAAGATGGCGCGGGTCTCCAATCGGTCCAACCCGCTGATGGAAATGCTCGGCGGCTTTGCGGTCGCCGGCTGCCTGCTCTATGGCGGCTACAGCGTGGTTGCGCTCGGCGCCACGCCCGGGCAGTTCTTCTCGTTCATGACGGCGTTCCTGCTGGCGACCGAGCCGGCCAAGCGCCTGGCGCGGCTCAACATCGACCTCAACAGCCAGTTGGTCGGCGCGCGCATGCTGCTCGAGATCGTCGACAGCCCGGCGAGCGAGCCCGCCGACAACGACAAGCCGGCGCTCAAGCTTTCTAATGCACGGGTCGAATTCCGCGACGTCAATTTCTCCTACCGGCCGGATGAGTCGGTGCTGAAGAACATGAGCTTTGTCGCTGAGCCCGGCAAAACCACCGCGCTGGTCGGCCCATCCGGCGGCGGCAAGTCCACCGTACTCGCGCTCCTGCTGCGGCTCTACGAAGTGAACGACGGCGAAATCCTGATCGACGGCCAGAAGATATCGGGCGTGTCGCGGCATTCTCTGCGCCAGCAGAGCGGCTATGTCGGGCAGGATGTCTATCTGTTCCGCGACACGGTCGGCGCCAACATCGCCTTCGGCAAGGAAGGCGCCACGCAGGACGAGATCGTGGCAGCGGCGAAGGCGGCTTGCGCCCATGACTTCATCATGGGCTTTCCGCTCGGCTACGACACCCCGGTCGGCGAGCACGGCACGCAGCTATCCGGCGGCCAGCGCCAGCGCATCGCGGTGGCGCGGGCACTGCTCAAGAACGCGCCAATCATCCTGCTCGACGAAGCCACCGCCGCGCTGGATTCGGAATCCGAAAAAGCCGTGCAGGAGGCAATCGAGCATCTCTGCCAGAACCGCACCACCATCGTGATTGCCCACCGCCTGCACACCATCATGCACGCTGACGCGATCCTGGTGGTCGAGGCCGGCGAAATCGTCGAGCGCGGCCAGCACGACGATTTGCTGCGGCGCGGCGGCCGCTATGCCTCGTTCTTCCGCCTGCAACAGCGCGATGCCGGCCATCCCAGTCTGGCGCCGGTCAGCGCAACCGCGTAAAAGGCCTCCGCCAGTTTCCTGTCGTAACCCGTTGAGACCATTTTCATGAACGCAGCCTCCTACGTCATATCAGCCCCTTCGCAAGCTTCGCTTCCCGTCGTCGGCGAGACCGGCGTCTATCCGGTTCGCCGCATCTGGTGCGTCGGGCGCAACTATCTCGAGCACATCCGCGAGATGGGCAATGACGAGCGCGCGCCGCCGTTCTTCTTCGCCAAACATGCCGACATGCTGGTGCCCGATGGCGCCACGATCCCCTACCCGCCGCTGACCAAGGATCTGCACCACGAGGTCGAGCTGATCGTCGCCATGAAGAGCGGCGGCCTCAACATTCCGGCCGACAAGGCGCTTGACCATGTCTACGGCTATGCCGTCGGCATCGACCTTACCCGCCGCGACCTGCAGATTGCCTCGCGCAAGAAAGAGCGGCCGTGGGAAATCGGCAAATCGTTCGACTATTCCGCGCCCTGCTCGGCGATCCAGCCGGCCTCGAAGATCGGCCATCCCACCAAGGGCAAGATCTGGCTGACGGTGAACGGCAAGGAAACCCAAAAGGGTGATCTCACCGAACTGATCTGGAACGTGCCCGAGATCATCTGGCAGCTCTCGCAGCAGGTAAGACTAGCCGCCGGCGACATCATCATGACGGGAACGCCGGCCGGCGTCTCCCAGCTCCAGCCGGGCGACAAGCTCGAATGCGGCGTCGACGGCGTCGGCACGCTGAAGGTGAACATCGGTAAGCCTGAATAGACGTCGGGCTGAAAGCCGGCACGACAATGCAAGGCCCCGGATCAGGATCCGGGGCTTTTTCGTAGCCCGGATGAGCGAAACGACGTCCCGGATCTTGGTTGAATTTGTCCCGCATATCGCTGCATCCGTACAGGCTACAGGCCGCCACGCTCGGCTGAATCCTTCTCCAGCCGCGCAAAATGGCTGCGCAGCCGCGGCACGGCAAAATCCATGAAGGCGCGCACCTTCGGCACCGTGAGCCGGTCCTGCGGCACAATCAAATGCACCGGCAGCGCTGCCGGCTCGTGACCAGCCAGCACGATTTCAAGTTCGCCGTTCCGCACCTTGTCGGCCACCTGATAGGAATAAAATAACCCCACGCCCCGCCCGCCGACCGCCGACGCCACGGCTCCACGGGTGCTATTGATCAGGAGCCGAGGCGTAAACTGAACGGTTCGTGGGGCCGCGGTGCCCGCCGCCGCGGGAAAACTCCAGGAATTGGAGATGTGCGCCATCGAGATGATCTGGTGCTTGGCGAGATCGCCCGGCTCCTCGATGCGCGGATTCTGCTTGAGATAACGCGGCGCAGCCACCACTACCCGGCGGACCTCCCCGATCCGCGTCGCGATCATCGACGAGTCGGCCAGTTCGCCGATGCGGAGCGCAACATCAAATCCTTCGTCGATCAGGTTCACCGCCCGATCGAGCAACAGGAGACGCGCGGACACCGTCGGGTAAGCGTCGAGGAAGGCATCGAGGACCGGGCCCAGCACCAGTTCGCCCGATATGCTGGGCGCCGTCAGCGAAAGCGTACCGCGCGGCGCCGCCCGTTCGCCGCCGGCCAGGATATCGGCCTCCTCGAGTTCGGTCAGCACCCGCCGGCATGCCGCCGCGTAGCGCTCGCCCGCCTCGCTCAGCTTGATCGATCGCGTCGTGCGGTGCAGCAGCACGACCCCGACATGGGCCTCGAGGAAGGCGATGGCGCGGCTGACCGCGGCGGGCGAGCGTCCAAGCTTGCGGCCCGCACCAGCAAGACTCCCCTCGTCGAGCGCGGCGACGAAAACCTTCATCGCATCGATACGGTCCATCATCCTTCTCCGGCCGTGAGGGCGGACGCGTTCCCCATAGCAGCCATTATCCCGAATTCTTCCGTAGATCGAAAGAGTGTCTACCGATTGGCGGGTATTCGCTCGCAATTCGAACGAGCGTAGGTCATTCGCACGAACGCAGTGCAAGCCGAGAGGCTCGCCGCCCACCCAGACAGACAGGAGACGACAATGGGCACGGAGCAGAAAGTTGCAGTGATTACCGGTGCATCGCAGGGCATCGGCGCCGCCTTGGTGAAGGCCTATCGTGACCGCAATTACCGCGTGGTCGCCACCGCCCGTTCGATCAAGCCGTCGAACGATGACGACGTTCTCAGCGTCGCCGGCGATATCGCCGATCCCAAGACCGCCGAACGGGTGATTGCCGAGGCGATGGGCCGGTTCGGTCGTATTGATACGCTGGTCAACAATGCGGGCATCTTCATCGCCAAGCCATTCACCCAATACACCGAGGCCGATTTTGCCGGCGCGCTCGCCATCAACGTCGGCGGCTTTTTCCGGATTACCCAATTGGCGATTGCGGAAATGGAGAAGCAGGGCAGCGGCCACGTCGTGCAGGTCACCACGAGCCTGGTCGATCATGCCATCGACGGTGTGCCTTCCGTGCTGGCATCGCTGACCAAGGGCGGTCTCAACGCCGCCACCAAGTCGCTTGCGATCGAATACGCCAAGCGCGGCATCCGCGTGAACGCGGTTTCGCCGGGGATCATCAAGACGCCGATGCATCCGGTCGAGACGCATGCGGCGCTCGGCGCGCTGCACCCGGTCGGCCATATGGGCGAGATCAAGGATATCGTCGATGCGGTCCTCTACCTCGAAGGCGCCGGCTTCGTAACAGGCGAGATCCTGCACGTCGACGGCGGCCAGAGCGCCGGTCATTGATCATCCGTTCCACAGACGGTTGTCGCCGCCGCCATAGTGCGGCGGCACGACCAGACGCAGGTCGCCGCCTCCCGGTTGCAAGATCCGCAAAACTGACACAGATTTCGACTATTGCCGGAGAATAACGGCGAACGTCGGATCGGAGGACACGTCAATGATCAAGGTAAGCGTAATGTATCCCAATACGCCCGGGGCACGCTTCGACCACGAGTACTACCGCAACAAGCATATGCCGCTGGTGAAAGCGCGCATGGGCGATGCCTGCAAGTCCTACACGGTCGACAAGGGCATGGCCGGCGGCGCACCGGGCGCGCCCGCCACCTATGTCGGAATGTGTCACATCTTCTGCGACTCGGTCGAAGCCTTCCAGGCCGGCTTCGGGCCTCACGCCAAGGAGATCATGGCGGACATCCCGAACTACACCGACCAGTCTCCGGTCATCCAGATCAGTGAAGTCGTCGTCGGCTGACGGCACAGCCAGCAGGTTCGATACGTAAGGCGGGTTAGCGAAGCGTAACCCGCCTGTTTCACGCCTGTCGCGACCCGGTCCCGATTGCCCGGATGAACCGAGTTACCGCAACGCAGACAAAACAATCAGACCGACAAGCCCGACCATCAGGCTGTACTTCAGTGTGTAGTAGACCGTGCGGTTCCACGCCTTGACCTTGCGGCTGGCGAGGTGGACTTCATACAGCTTGCCGAACACCTTGTTGAGCACACCGATATGCTCGCCTTCCATGTTCTGGGTAGCGGAGGCCTTGACGATGTGGCGACTGACCCAGCGGTTCATCGCAGTCATGAAGCCGAGTTTCATCGGGCGTTCGACGTCGCAGAACAAAATGATGCGGTTGACGTCGGTGCCGTTCTCCGCTCTGTGGATGAAGGTCTCGTCGAACATGAACGCCTCGCCGTCTCGCCAGACGCATTCCACGCCGTCGACCAGAATCCGGCACTTGTTCGAATTGGGCGTGACGAGGCCAAGGTGATAGCGAAGCGAACCCGCAAAGGGATCGCGATGCGCGCCGAGCTTACCGCCGGGCGGCAGCATGGCAAACATCGCACCATGCACCGTCGGGATCGAGTTCAATAGTTCGACCGTCTTCGGACACAGCGTGCGCGCCGAGGGAAGGAAGTCGTCGTACCATTTGAGGTAAAACCGCTTCCAGCCGCTCTTGAAGAACGAATAAAAGCCCCAGTCATTGTTCTTCGCGGCGGCACGAATAAAGCCCTCGTCGAACAGCCGCACCGCCTCCTCACGGATCGTTTCCCAGTTTGCGCCGAGCTTTGCCAATTCCGGAAAGCGCTCGACCGGGATCACCGGCTGGTTCGGAACCGCCGACCCCGCGTACATCAGCACATTATAGGGCGCGAGATAGGTCGAATGATCGCCGAGCTGTCGCGCGATCCGGAGCCGCTCGCGGCCGCGGAAGTGCACGTAGAGTGTCGATGCGACGAGGATATAGAGGACAACGAGTTGTGGCGCGAAAAGCTGCTGTAGCATTTTCCGGTTCCTGTACCCATGATGCGCGGATCAGATCCGCGGCCAGGAAATTCGGGGGTGGTGCTGGTTCCACTCAGTTACATTTCCGCCTTAATTTACCAGCGCCTCCGCCCCGTCATCAAGGGGCCCGAAGCGCGCTCCACAAAAAGTCAACGCGGCAGCCGCGCGCGACGATCCGATATTCGTGGAGGTGTGCAGTAGGTCACCCGAACGGAGTATCGCGTCCGTAAATCTTTCAGTGCCTTCAATATCCGCCTGACCTAGTGCGTATCGATCTTCAGCAGCTTGATCTTTCGGTAGAGCGTGGCGCGGCTGACGTGCAGAGCGCGCGCCGCATCAGTGACGCGCCCGCCATGGCTGCGCAGCGCCTCCGTGATTTCTGCACGTTCGGCCGCAGCGGAATCCGGTTCGGCAGCGTGGACGCCGAACGGCGGCAGGTCGAGATCAGCATCCGTGATGACGCCTTCACTGGCCGTGCAGCCGGCAAGCCGCAGCACGTGGCGAAGCTGCCTCATGTTTCCCGGGAACGGATAGGCCAGCAGCATCGACCAGGCCGCAGGCGCAAGCCGGCAATCAGGCGCCTCCTCGTTTGCGATCAGCGCGATCACATCGGCCCTGTCGGCGCGCTCCCTCAAAGAGGGCAGCCTGATTTCCAGGCCCCGTAGCCGGTAGTAAAGGTCTGCGCGAAAGCTGCCCGCCTCCGCCATGCGGCCGAGATCGCGGTGGGTCGCGCTGATGAGACGGATATCGACTGCCACCGGCTTCAGCGCCCCGAGCGGCCACACTTCGCGATTTTCCAGCACACGCAACAGCCGCGTTTGCAGCGCGATCGGCATGTCGCCGATCTCGTCGAGGAACAAGGTTCCGCCGTCGGCCTGCACGATCAGACCTTTCGACCCGTCGCGGCGCGCGCCGGTGAAGGCGCCGGCCTCGTAGCCGAACAATTCGGCATCGATCAGGCTCTCCGGCATCGCCGCGCAATTGAGCGCGACATAGTTTTTCCGCGCCCGGCCGCTCGATGCATGAATGGCGCGCGCGAAAACGTCCTTGCCGACGCCGGTCTCACCGCGCAGCAGGATCGGCAGGTTGTGATCGCCGATGCTCTTCAGGCGGTTCACGCCCCTGATCAGCACCGGATCGCTGCCGGCGAGCTGGTTGAGGCGGTCAAACCGGCCTGCGGGGACTTCGCGGCGCTGGACCGGCGGAAGCCGCGCAGGTTTCGCCCGCAGCGGTGGCGCCACGTGCCCCTGCCCCAGCAGGCTGCCATCGGCACGATGAAGTTCGACGCGGCCATCCGCCGTGCCTTCGGCCTGATTGTCGAACCTGACGAGATCGGACAATTCGATGCCGGATTCGAGCAGACCGTCGGTCAGTTCCAGCGTCGATCGCGCAGACCTGCAGGCGCCTACCACCCGACGATCGTCATCATAGGCAAGCAGGCCGCTGCCGCCCTCACCCGGCACCGTCGCGATCCAGGCGTTGCGAAAGCGCCGGCGGAAGATCGAACGTTCGATCCGACGCGTGGCTTCCATCGTAACCGCCAGCGCGAGTTGATGCGCGGCGCGGCCGAGATCGTCGCGGCAGGACGTGATGTTGACCGCGCCGGCGAGACGGCCGCCATGATCGAACAAGGGCGCCACAGCGCAGCTGAAGATGCCCCATTGCTCGCGGAAGTGCTCGTCGCGATGCACCAGGATCGGCCTCTGCTCGGCGAGCGCGGTACCGAGTCCATTGGTTCCCTCGAACGCTTCCGAGAAATTCGATCCTGTATAGACGCCCCATTGCAGGAACATCCGGTCATCGGCGCCGCCGGGAAGCCGGCTTATCAGCATCGTTGCGTTGGGATCGGCCAAATTGACACAATATCCGGCGTCTCGCAGCACGCGCGCGAGATCCTCCAGTTCAGGCACCGCAACCCCGATCAATTCCTCCATCGGTTCGGCGACATGCCTGACTTCGGCTTCGGTGAACGTCTGCGGCGGCCCGCGGCGGGCGGGATCGAGCTTGTGATCGATCAGGCAGCGCCGCCAGGAATTCGCGATACGCGAACCGTCATCGATGTCGGCCACCCGATCGGCGACGGACAAAACGCGGGCGACATGGTTCGAAGCCGAAAGGCTGGCCATGCGGACGTCTCCACCCCTGCATTGTTGTGTAAAGTCTGGCACCGCAGACGTGGAAGTCAATCGCCAAGCAGGACGCCGGCCTCGACGGGGTCGAATGGCGCGATGCGGAACCGCTCGCGAAAACGTTATCGCGTCGTGCGACCGGGCACCTCACCCTGGGAATAAACGCGGCCCCTGCCCGATCACGTCCCTGCAAGCCCAATCAAGGGCTCAGGGAGATTTTGCCATGAGCGACCACGACCACCACGATGACGGCGTCAGCCGACGCCGCGTGTTGGAATGCATGACCTGGGCAGGCACTGGCGTCCTCTGGACCGTCGCGGGCGGCGTACCGCGTTCGCTCGGTATCGTGGATTCAGCGCAGGCCGCCGAGCCCGCCGGTATGACGTTCCTGCAGATCAGCGACAGCCATGTCGGATTCGACAAGCCGGCGAACCCCAACGCGCTTGGGACGCTGGAGGAAGCCATCAACAAGATCAATGCGATGCCCAAAAAGCCATCGTTCATGATCCATACCGGCGACATCACGCATCTGTCCAAGGCCAAGGAATTCGACGACGCCGACCGCATCATCTCGCAGGCCAAGCTCGACGTGCATTACGTGCCGGGCGAGCACGACTTCATCGACGAAGAAGTCAAGCTCTACAAGGAGCGCTACGGCCGCGGCACCAAGGGCGCCGGCTGGTATTCGTTCGACGCCGGCGGTGTGCATTTCGTGGGCCTCGTCAACGTCGTCGATCTCAAGGGCGGCGGCCTCGGCAATCTTGGCAACGAGCAGCTCGAATGGCTGGAGAACGATCTGAAAGGCCGTTCGAAGTCCACGCCGGTCGTGCTGTTCGCGCACATCCCGCTATGGACGGTTTATCCGCAGTGGGGCTGGGGCACCGAGGACGGTGCGCGGGCGCTGGAATACGTCAAGGGCTTCGGCTCGGTCACGGTGCTGAACGGCCACATCCACCAGGTGATGCAGAAGGTCGAGGGCAACGTCACCTTCCACACCGCGCGCTCGACCGCCTTCCCGCAGCCTGCCCCGGGCTCCGCCCCCTCGCCGGGCCCGATGAAGGTCGAGGATAGCAAGCTTCGCAGCCTGCTCGGCGTTGCCAGCATCAACTTCAAGCAGGGCGACCAACGCCTTGCGATCATCGACACGCCACTGCAGGGCTGAAGAGGAAACCGGCAATGAGTTCGATCAATCGCCGCGACTTCGGCATCTTCGTGGTCGCGACCGCGCTCCTCCCCGTCGGTGCCGCCCGCGCCCAGGAAGCACCCGCTCCCGTGGCCGTACACATCGACAATTTCGTCTTCGAGCCGGCCCAACTCACGGTCAAGGTCGGCCAGACCGTGACCTGGACCAACCGCGACGACATTCCCCACACCGTGGTGTGCGCCGGCAAGTTCAGGTCGAAGACCATGGATACCGACGGCACCTTCACGTTCACGTTCACGGCACCGGGCGAGTACAAGTATTTTTGTTCGCTGCACCCGCATATGACAGGGGCCGTGAAGGTTGAGTAACGCAACAAACCAAGGCATCACAACGCTGCCCGGCCGGTGGAGCGGACCCGGCCGGGCGGAATCGTTTCCTTCAACAGGGCGACAACAAGCGATGCCTATCAAAGCATCCGACGATCCCGAAAAAGCGCGGCGGTTTCGCGAGGCCGCGCTGCCCTATCTGAACGACGCCTATACGCTGGCGCGCTACCTGCTCCGCAACGCCGCCGATGCCGAGGACGCTGTGCAGGAATGCTACCTGCGTGCGTTCAGACACTTCGACGGCTATCGCGGGCCGGCGATGAAGCCGTGGCTGTTTGCGATCCTGCGCAATGTCTGCCGCGCCGAATATGCCCGCCGCGCCACCACGCCGGTCAGCGCGATCGAAGACGTGCCCGAAAGCGCCGAACAGGCGCCGCTATGGCAGGAGGCTGAGGAAACGCCGGAGGCCCAGCTGCAGCACCGTTGGGACGCTGACACCATCCGCCGGCTGGTAGCAGCGCTGGCCGAGCCGTTCCGTGAAACCTTTGTGCTGCGTGAAATTCAAAACCTGTCGTACCGCGAGATTGCTGAAGTCGCCGAAGTACCAGTCGGCACCGTCATGTCACGTCTCGCGCGCGCACGCGCGATGCTGCGATCGGCGTGGCTGGCGGAAGAGGAGCAACAGAAATGACCTGCGACGAGGCTGATGTCCTGCTTCACGCATTGATGGATGGCGAACTCGACGCCGGGCACGCGCGCGATGTGGAAGACCATATCGCCGGCTGCCCGCGCTGCGCGGCTGCGCTTCGAGATTATCGTGAAATGAGCAAGGCAATTTCGGAGGCCGGCATGAGTTATACCGCGCCCGCGGCGCTGCGTCAGCGTATCGAGGCTGCACTCCCGCAACCGCGCCAGGCCCCAAATCGCCGCGCCGTGTTGCGGGGTTTTGCGATGGGCTCGGCAGTATCGGCCCTGGCGGCGACCGGCCTGGTCGCGATCGTGCTGCGTCAGGACGACATCGAGCGCATCCAGTCGGAGGTCGTATCGGCGCATCTGCGCTCGCTGCAGGCCGGTCACCTCACCGACGTGATTTCGACCGACCAGCACACCGTGAAGCCGTGGTTCAACGGCAAGCTCGACGTCTCGCCGCCGGTAATCGATCTGACTGCACAGGGCTTCACGCTGATCGGCGGCCGGCTCGACTATGTCGATGCGCGCGCGATCGGCGCGGTGGTCTATCGCCGCCGCCAGCACGTCATCAACCTGTTCGTGTCACAGACATCGAGCACCGAACAACGCGCGGCGAAGACCAACACCATCCAGGGCTTCAACATCCGCCACTGGAGCGATCGCGGGCTGAATTATTGGGCGGTCAGCGATCTAGCAAAGGACGAGCTTGCGGAATTCAGCGAGAAATTCGAGAGCGCGATGCGCGCACCGGGATAGGATCTCGATGCGCGGGAGCGCCGGTTCGTGAACCCGCCCCCTTGCACAACTGACATCGCGCCACGCGCGTTAGCGCGCCCTGCGATGATGTCGCGGTGCGATCTGGCGCTGATCACGCGTGGGCGCGGCATCGATGTAATAGGCATTCGATTGATCAAACGGCCGATAGGCCTGCCGGCCCGCGAGTACGTCGGCATGGGGATGATAGAAGGCAAAGGCGCCGGGCTCCTGGATCGCGGCCTGCGCAAATACGGGCGTTGCAATTGCGGTCATCAGCAACGCGGCGGCCAGCACTAGAATCGAGTTGGTCATCGGTGAGATCCTTTTCTTTAAAGTCACCTCATCCAATTGGGTATCGCATCGCAAAAGCGGATAGCTGCGCGAGGCCTCTCACCGCGATGTGAAGTGCCATGCAACGCAGCCCGGATAGCGTGAACTCACAGGATATTTTTCACCGGCAAATACGCAGAATATTCAACTACAAATGAAACGATCAGCAGCAAGGCTTTTCGCTGTTCGCCGCCCTCGGGACGACAAAACACCGCTTGAAATTCTCGGGCAGCCGAAGTCCACCTGATCGCTGCCTGCGACTGCCTGAAGGCGAAGACTGCAGCGCTGCTATGTCTGCGGCGGAAAACGCTCGAAGCTCGGCAGCTCGTGCGCGCGCTCCATCCAACGAATCCGCTCCGCGGTCTGGATATGCACAGTTGCCGGCACGGCGTCGGGGTCGTCATACGTCCCGCTCTGAATGTCGACGATACCAGGCAGTATATTTGCGTTGATGTAGAACAGGCCCGTACCGCAGTCGGCACAAAACTGCCGGCGGCCGTGTTCGGAGGACTGATAGATTTTCGGGGTGCCCTTCGTCAGCTTGAGCGCGTCCTCCGCATACATCGACCAGCCGACCATCGGCGCGCCGGCGTGACGCCTGCAATCACTGCAGTGACACAACGCATGAACGATGGGTTCGCCTTCGACCTGATAACGGATCGCGCCGCAGTGACAGCCGCCGGTGATGTTGACCATGCTCTCCTCCGATCGATGCAGCCCTGCCCGCTCGATTGCTTCGGAGAGTGCTTCAATGCAATGGACTTGCCATTGCGTCTTACTGTCGCGCGATTACGCCGACTTCCTGACCGCGTTGTCGACCAGCGTCTTGCCGAGCGACCAGATCGCGCCGGGGACCTTGTGGCTGGCGGCGATGACGTCGTCGAACGACTTCTCGATCCAGTTTCAG
>Ga0268266_10003345_pt1 | contig 16054 bp, 24 predicted proteins | sample KBSS13metaG_FD_190356 | JGI IMG/M metagenome (GOLD analysis project Ga0268266, IMG submission 190356) | Switchgrass rhizosphere microbial communities from Kellogg Biological Station, Michigan, USA - KBS S1-3 metaG (SPAdes) (version 2) | ecosystem: Host-associated > Plants > Roots > Rhizosphere...
CCGGAGCGTCGAGATCGTCGCCCGGACGTGATCGTGGACCTCCGTCGGTGCGAGCGTGCCGTCGAAGCGACGCAGCAGGCCCTTGTCCTCGTAGTACTCCACGAGCGGCGAGGTCGAGCGGTGGTAGACGGCGAGCCGGTTGCGGACCACGTCGGGCTTGTCGTCGTCGCGCTGGATGAGGTCGGACCCGTCGACGTCGTCCTTGCCCGCGACCTTCGGCGGGTTGAACTCGAGGTGGTACGGACGGCCCGCCTTCGAGACGCGGCGGCCGGACAGCCGGCGCACGATCTCCTCGTCGGGGACCTCGAGCAGGATGGCGGCGGTCAGCGAGCGGCCCAGCTTGGCGAACGCGTCGTCGAGCGCCTCGGCCTGCGCGATCGTGCGGGGGAAGCCGTCCAGGACGAAGCCGTCGGCCGCCTCGGCGCCCTCGACCTTCTCGAGGATCACGCCGATGATCACCTCGTCGGGCACGAGCTCGCCCTTGTCCATGTAGGACTTGGCCTCCTTGCCCAGGTCGGTGCCGGTCTTGACCGCCTCGCGGAGCATGTCCCCCGTCGAGATGAACGGGAGGTCGAAGTCCTCCGTGATGCGTTCGGCTTGCGTGCCCTTCCCGGCGCCGGGAGGGCCGAGAAGGATGAGGTTCAGCTCGGACACAGGAGCGCGCAGGCTACCTGCTCCGGCACCGCCGCCGCTGTCTGCGGTCACTTCAGGAAGCCTTCGTAGTTGCGCATCATCAGCTGCGCCTCGAGCTGCTTCATGGTGTCCAGCGCGACACCGACGACGATGAGCAGACTCGTCCCGCCGAAGTAGAAGTTCGCCGCCGTCTGGTTGATGAGGACCGTCGGCAACGCCGCGACCGCCGCGAGGTACAGCGCGCCCGGGAACGTCAGTCGGGCGAGGATGCGGTCGAGGAACTCCGCTGTCGGCCGCCCCGGGCGCACGCCCGGGATGAAGCCGCCGTACTTGCGCAGGTTGTCCGCCTGCTCCACGGGGTTGAACGTGACCGCCGTGTAGAAGTACGTGAAGAGGATGATGAAGATCGTCTCGCCGACGATGTAGGCCCAGCCGCTCGGCGAGAAGAACGACGCGATGTCCTCGCCGAACTTCGCCTGCGTCAGCTGCCCGATGGTCGGCGGGAAGGCCATGATCGATGCGGCGAAGATGACCGGGATGACGCCCGCCATGTTCACGCGCAGCGGCAGGTAGGTCTGCCCGCCCTGCGTCATGCGGCGGCCGATGACACGCTTGGCGTACTGGATCGGGATCCGGCGCTGACCCTCCTGCATGAAGACCACGGCGGCGATGACCGCCAGCGCGAGGAAGGGCATCATCACCTTGAAGACCGGGTCAGGGCTGGTCCACCAGGCCTGGATGCCTCTCGGGAGCCCCGCCACGATCGAGGCGAAGATCATGAGCGAGATGCCGTTGCCGATCCCGCGCTGCGTGATGAGCTCGCCGAGCCACATCACGAGGACGCAGCCGGCGGTGAGGCACAGCACGATGAGGAACACGTGCGGCGCGTCGAAGCTGTCGACCAGCGGCTGCCCCGCCTGCGAGCTGAAGGACTTGAAGAGGAAGACGTAGCCGATGGCCTGCGCGAATGCGAGGCCGACGGTGAGGTAGCGCGTGTACTGCGTGATGCGCTGCTGGCCGACCTCGCCCTCGTTCTTGAGCTTCTCCAGCGACGGGATCACGACCTGCAGCAGCTGCAGGATGATCGACGCCGTGATGTAGGGCATGATCCCGAGCGCGAAGAGCGCGATGCGGGACAGGCCGCCTCCGGAGAAGGTGTTCAGGAGGTTGAGGACGCCGCCGCCGCCGAACTGCTCCTGCACCGACTGCACCGCGGACGTGTTGATCCCGGGGACGGGCACGTGCGCGCCGAAGCGGTACACCGCGAGCATCGCCGCGGTGAACAGCAGCTTCTTGCGGATCTCGGCAACGGTGAAGGCGCTGAGGATCGTGGTCAGCATCGGCCGTCCAGGGTACCGACCCGGTCGCGGTGTCCCGCCGGGTCCCGCTCTAGCGCTCGACGACCGTCACGCTGCCGCCCGCCTTCTCGATCGCCTCACGTGCTGAGGCGCTGAAGGCGTGGGCATGGACGGTGAGCTTCTTGGTGAGCTCGCCACCGGCGAGCACCTTGACCGGGACGCCCTTGCGCTTGGTCAGCCCGTGCGCGTTGAGCGCCTCGAGCGTGACCTCGGTCCCGGCGTCGAAACGACGCTCGAGATCCTTGAGGTTGACCGCCTGCGTGTGCGTCCGGAACGGCTCGAAGGGCATCGACTTCTTCATGTGCGGGCCGCGCAGCTTGCGCATCCGCATGTGGATCGGCATCTGGCCGCCCTCGAAGCGCGTGCGGTCCTTCGCGCCTGCGCGGGAGCCCGCGCCCTTCTGGCCGCGACCGGACGTCTTGCCGGTACCGGAGCCCTCACCGCGGCCGACGCGCTTGCGCGGCTTGCGGCTGCCCGGGTTCGGGCGCAGCGTGTGCAGCCCGATCTCCTCGGGCGGCGTCGTCGTCCTCTGCTTGGGCTCAGCCATCGTCTTCCACCTTCACGAGATGCCGGATGCGGTGGACCATGCCCCGCGACTGCGGCGTGTCCTTGACGTCGACCGTCTGGCCGATGCGACGCAGGCCGAGCGAGCGCAGCGTGGCCAGCTGGCGCTGGTCGGACCCGTTCTTGGACTTGACCTGCGTCACCTTCATGCCGGCGCCTCGGTGGCCTCGGCCTCGGCCTCAGGCTCAGCCTCGGCGTCGGGCTCGCCGTCGATCGTCTCGGCGGAGGTCTCGGCGGAGACGGCCTCGGCCTCCTCCTTGCCGACGAGCCCCAGGACCGCGTTGACCGAGAGCCCGCGCAGCTCCGCGACCTCCTCCGGCTTGCGAAGCTGCTGCAGGCCGGTGATCGTCGCCTTCACGAGGTTGATCGGGTTCTGCGAGCCCAGCGACTTCGACAGGATGTCGTGCAGGCCGGCCAGCTCGAGCACCGCGCGGACGCCGCCGCCGGCGATGACGCCGGTACCGGCCGAAGCCGGCTTCAGCAGCACGCGGCCGGAGCCGTAGATGCCGAGCGTCTGGTGTGTGATCGTCGAGCCGTGCTTCGGCACGCGGAAGAGGTTCTTCTTCGCCTGATCCACGCCCTTCTGGATCGCGAGCGGGACCTCGTTGGCCTTGCCGTAGCCGACGCCGACCACGTCACGCTCGTCGCCGACGACCACGAGGGCCGTGAACGAGAAGCGACGGCCGCCCTTGACGACCTTCGCGACGCGGTTGATCTCGACGACGCGCTCCTGGAGATCCAGGCCGCCGGCGTTGACCGATCGATCGAGGTTGGTTCCGATGCTCATACAGCGAGGCCTCCCTCGCGCACGCCTTCGGCGAATGCCTGGACGCGGCCGTGGTACTGGTAGCCGCCGCGGTCGAAGACTGCCCGCTCGATGCCGGCGGCCTTGGCGCGCTCCGCGAGGAGCTCACCGGCCTTGCCCGACTGCTCGGCACGCGACAGGGAGCGCAGAGGCTCCTCCGTCCAGGCCACAGCGGCGATGGTGCGGCCGGCCGAGTCGTCGATGAGCTGGGCGAAGATGCCCCGGTTGGAGCGGAAGACGGAGATGCGCGGACGCTCGGCGGTGCCGATGACCTTCGCGCGGACGCGACGACGGCGCTTGAGCCGGCGTGCGGGCTTCGTGAGGACGGTCATGCGCGCTTGCCCACCTTCCGGGCCACGTACTCGCCCTCGTAACGGATGCCCTTGCCCTTGTAGGGCTCCGGCGGACGCTGCTTGCGGATGATCGCGGCGATCTCGCCGACGGCCTGCTTGGAGTTGCCCTTCACCACGATGCGCGTGGGGACGGGAACCTCGAACTCGATGCCGTCCGGCGCCTTCACCGACACCGGATGCGAGTAGCCGAGGGCCAGCTCGAGGTCGTTGCCGCGCAGGGCCGCGCGGTAGCCGACGCCCTGGATCTCGAGGCGCTTCTCGAAGCCGCTGGTGACGCCCTCGACCATGTTGGCCACGAGCGAGCGCGTCAGCCCGTGCAGGGCGCGGTGCTCGCCGCGGTCGGTCGGGCGGCTGACCAGGAGCTGCGCGTCCTCCTGCGCGACGGTGATGTCGCGGTGGACGCGCTCGGACAGCTCGCCGCGCGGGCCGTGCACCCGCACGAGCTCGGGCTCGATGGTGACGGTGACGGTCTCGGGGACCGGGATGGGCTTGCGGCCGATGCGCGACATGGCAGCTACCAGACCTCGGCGACGACCTCGCCGCCCACGCCCGCCTGGCGGGCCTGGTGGCCGGTCATCACCCCGGAGGAGGTGGACATGATCGCGGTGCCCAGACCGCCCTGGACCTTGGGGATCTCGCCGGCGTTCGCGTAGAGACGCCTGCCCGGGCGCGATGCGCGCCGCAGGCCCGAGATCGCCGAGCGGCGATCGGACGTGTACTTGAGCTGGACGCGCAGGATCTGGCCCGGGTGCTCGGCGTTGGCCGCCTCGACCTCGTAGCCGTTGATGTAGCCCTGCTCGCGCAGGATGCGCGCGCACTCGGCCTTCAGCCGCGAGGACGGGATCTCCACCGTCTCGTGAGCGGCCTGGATGCCGTTGCGGATCCGGGTGAGGAAATCTGCGATGGGGTCGGTGTTGGAGCTCACTGCTGGGTCTCTCTGCGCCGTGTCACCACGACGACTTGGTCATGCCCGGGATGAAGCCCTCGTGGGCCAGCTCCCGAAGGCAGATGCGGCACAGTCCGAACTTCCTGTAGACCGCGCGGGCCCGGCCACACCTGCGGCAACGGGTGTACTCGCGGGTCTTGTACTTCGCGGGGCGCGCCTGACGCACCCTCTGCGACGTCTTGGCCATGATAGCTAGCTGTTCTCCCTGGCGAACGGCAGTCCGAGCAGCTCGAGGAGGACGCGCGCCTCTTCGTCGGTCGTCGCCGTGGTGGTGATGGTGATGTCGAGACCGCGGACCTGGTCGATCGCGTCGTAGTCGATCTCGGGGAAGATGATCTGCTCGCGGACGCCCATCGAGTAGTTGCCGCGGCCGTCGAACGAGCTCGTGCGCAGGCCGCGGAAGTCGCGGATACGCGGGATCGCGACCGACACGAGTCGGTCGAGGAACTCGTACGCGCGCTCGCTGCGCAGCGTCACGGACAGGCCGACCGGCATGCCCTCGCGCAGCTTGAAGTTCGCGATCGACTTGCGCGCGCGCCGGATGTTCGGCTTCTGGCCGGCGATCGTCGCGAGCTGCTCAGAGGCGGCGTCGAGGAGCTTTGAGTCCTGCTTCGCCTCGCCCACGCCCATGTTGAGCGTGATCTTCTCGATCTTGGGCGCCTGCATGACCGTGGAGTAGCTGAACCGCTCCACGAGCTGCGGACGGACCTCGTCGACGTAGCGCTGCTTGAGGCGGGCGGGTGCGGCGGGTGCGGCGGACACGTCAGATCACCTCTCCGGAGCGCACGCCGATGCGGACGCGCTTGCCGTCGCGCTCCTCCACGCGGGTGCGCGTGGGCTTGCCGTCCTTCGGGTCCACGAGGGCCACGTTGGAGATGTGGATCGGGCCCGGCTTCTCGATGACGCCGCCGGGCTGGTTCGTCCCGGGGGTCGGGCGCTGGTGGCGCTTGACGATGTTCAGACCGTCGACGAAGACGCGCTGCTTGACCGGGTCGACCTGGAGAACGCGCCCCGTCTTGCCGCGGTCCTTGCCGCTGATCACGACGACCTCGTCGTCGGCACGCACGCGAAGAGCCATCAGAGCACCTCCGGGGCGAGCGAGACGATCCGCATGAAGCCGCCGTCGCGCAGCTCGCGCGCGACCGGGCCGAAGATGCGGGTGCCTCGGGGGCTGCCCTGGGCGTCGATGATCACGGCCGCGTTCTCGTCGAACGCGATGTACGTGCCGTCGTCTCGGCCGTAGGACTTCTTCGTCCGCACGACGACCGCCGTGACGACCTCGCCCTTCTTGACCGTGCCCTGCGGCGTCGCCGTCTTCACCGTCGCGGTGATGATGTCGCCCACGTACGCGTAGCGACGGCGCGAGCCGCCCTTCACGCGGATGCAGAGGATCTCACGGGCGCCGGTGTTGTCCGCCACGCGCAGGCGCGTCTCGTTCTGGATCACTTGGCACGCTCCAGGACTTCCACGAGACGCCAGCGCTTCGTGCGCGACAGCGGGCGGCTCTCGACCACGCGGACGAGGTCACCGGCGTTCGCGTCGTTGCGCTCGTCGTGCGCGTGCATCGTCACGGTGGACCGCATCACCTTGCCGTATCGGCGGTGGCGACGGACCTGCTCGATCTTCACCGTGATCGTCTTGTCGGCCTTGTTGGAGACGACCGTGCCGGTGCGCTCCTGCGGGTTGCCGACGTGCGGCTCGGCGGCCGGGGTGCCCTCCGCAGGGGTGCGCTTGGCCTTCTCCTGCTGGCGCCGGCGGCGCCGGGCAGCGGCCTTCGCCGCGCGCATGGTGGCGCGCTCCTCCGGCGTGGAGGGCCGGCGAGCGGTCGTGCGGCGCTGGCGCGCGTGCTTGCGTGCCTCCTTGGGGGGAAGCTTGACCTCGGGCTCGGGCGCCGTGGCCTCCGGAGCGGCCTCGGTGGCCGCCTCGGCCTCGGTGGCCTCGGCCTCTACGGCCTCGTTCTCTGGAGTCTCGTCAGCCATTGGCCTTCGTCGTGTCGGGGACGTCGATGTCTCGCTGGCGCGCGACGGTCAGCGCCCGCGCGAGCTCGCGCTTGGCGCTGCGCACGGCAGCGGTGTTCTCCAGCTCGCCCGTGGCGTGCCGGAAGCGCAGCCCGAAGAGCTCGCGGCGCGCCTCGTCGACGCGCTGCAGCAGCTCGGAGTCGTCGAGCGCGCGGAGATCGGTGGCGGTCGTCACTGATGACCGTCCTCTCGCAGGATGAACTTGGTCTTGACCGGCAGCTTGTGCCCGGCGAGGCGCATCGCCTCACGCGCGAGGGGCTCCGGCACGCCGGACAGCTCGAACATCACGCGACCCGGCTTCACCACGGCGACCCAGCCCTCGGGAGAGCCCTTGCCTGAGCCCATGCGGGTCTCGGCCGGCTTCTTCGTGAAGGGCTTGTCGGGGAAGACGTTGATCCACACCTTCCCGCCACGCTTGATCTTGCGGGTCATCGCGATACGGGCGGCCTCGATCTGGCGGTTCGTCAGCCAGCCCTCCTCGAGGGCCTTGATGCCGTACTCGCCGAACTGGATCTCGGTCTGCCCACGCGACAGCCCGCGGCGCCGGCCACGGTGCTGCTTGCGGTGCTTGACGCGCTTCGGGGAGAGCATCTCTACCGACCCCCTCCACCGCGCGGGCCGCCGCCGCCACCGCCGGAGCCGCCGCGGCCTCCGCCGCCGCCGCCACCGCCGCGGCCACCGCCGCCGCCGCCGCCGCCGAAGCCGGGGCCGTAGCCCGGACGCGAGCCACCCGGCCCGCCGCCCTGGCCGCCACCGCCGCCGCGACCGCGGCCTCCACGGCCGCCGCCTCCGCCGCCGCCACCCTGACCGCCGCCGCCGCCCTGGCCACCGCGGCCACGGCCACGGCCACCGCCGTCGCGACCGTCGCGGCCGCCACGGCCACCGCGGTCGTCGCGCTCACGCGGGGGCGGGGGAGCGTCGAGCTCGGTGAGATCGGCGCCGGTGTAGCCCTCGGGCATGATCTCGCCCTTGTTGATCCAGCACTTCACGCCGATGCGGCCGAACGTCGTCTTGGCCTCGAAGAAGCCGTAGTCGATGTCCGCACGCAGCGTGTGGAGCGGGACGCGACCGTCGGAGTAGCTCTCGGTGCGCGCCATCTCGGCGCCGCCGAGGCGACCGCCGACCTGGATCTTGCAGCCCTTGGCACCCGAGCGCATGGCGCTGGTCAGCGCACGCTTCATCGCGCGCCGGAAGGCGACGCGGTTGCGCAGCTGCTCGGCCACGGACTGGGCGACGAGCTTCGCATCGAGCTCGGGGCGCTTGATCTCGAGGATGTTGACCTTGATCGCCTTGCCGGTCATCCGGTTCAGGTCGCGACGCAGGGCGTCGACCTCCGAGCCGGACTTGCCGATGACGATCCCGGGCCGGGCCGTGTGGATGTTGACCTCGACCTCACCGGAGTCCTTGCGGATGGTGATGTCGGACAGGCCGGCGTGCTCGAGCTTCGCGTTGATGTGGTCCCGGATCTGGACGTCCTCGGCCAGGTAGTCGGCGAAGTGCCGCTCGGAGTACCAGTTGGACTTCCAGTCGTGGATGTAACCCACGCGCATCGACTCGGGATGAACCTTCTGACCCATGCTGGGCTACTCCTTCGGCGTGAGCGTGATCGTGAGGTGGCTCGTGCGCTTGCGGATGCGCGTCGCGCGGCCCATGGCACGCGGGCGGAAGCGCTTGAGGGTGGGGCCCTCGTCGGCCGACGCCGTCAGGATCCGCAGGTCGTCGCCGACCAGCTCGTGGTTGTGCTCGGCGTTCGCGATCGCGGACTCGAGCACCTTCGCCCAGTCGCGCGCGACGGAGCGCTGGCTGTAGGCCAGGATGGCCCGAGCCTCGTGGATGTCCTTGCCGCGGAGGAGATCGCACACGAGCCGCGCCTTGCGGGCGGACGTGCGGACGTAGCGCGCCTGGGCGCGGACGACGGGCCGCTCGACGGTCTGCGGCCGCTGCCGCCGACCGGCCTTGGCGGCCTCCTTGACCTCGGGCGTGCCCTTCGTGCGAGCGCGGCGCGCGCGCTTCGGCTTGTCCTCGGCGGGAGTCTCGGGCGCCTCGGCGACGGCCTCGGCCGCCTCCTCCTGCGCCACGGCCTCCTTGGCCTCGGTGGCCTCGACCTCGGTCTGCTCCTCGGCGGCGGGCTTGCCCTCGCTGGGCTTCCCTGGCTTGGACGGGGTCATCGGACTACCGGACCTTCCCGGAGCCGGCGTGGCCGCGGAACGTACGCGTCGGCGCGAACTCGCCGAGCTTGTGACCGACCATCGACTCGGAGACGAAGACGGGGACGTGCTTGCGGCCGTCGTGGACCGCGATGGTGTGCCCCACCATCTCCGGGAAGATCGTCGACGTCCGGGACCAGGTCCTGACCATCGTGCGGCTGTTGGCCTCGTTCATGGCGTCGATGCGCTTCATGAGGCGCTCCTCGACCCACGGGCCCTTCTTGCTCGATCGGCTCATCGCTTCGACTTCTTCCCACGTCGGCGACCGCGGACGATGAAGCGGTCAGACGCCTTGTGCTTCTTACGTGTGCGATACCCGAGCGTCGGCACGCCCCACGGCGTGACCGGGTGACGCCCGGGTGTGGTCGAGCCCTCACCGCCGCCGTGCGGGTGGTCGACCGGGTTCATGGCGGTGCCTCGGGTCTGCGGCCGCACGCCGAGGTGGCGCTTGCGGCCGGCCTTGCCCACCTTGATGTTCTGGTGGTCGGCGTTGCCGATGACGCCCACGGTCGCGCGGCATTCCGCACGCACCATGCGCATCTCGCCCGACGGCAGGCGCAGGGTGGCCATGTCGCCGTCCTTCGCCATGAGCGAGATCGACGTGCCGGCGGACCGGCCCATCTGCCCGCCGCGGCCGGGCTGCAGCTCGACGTTGTGGACGACGGTGCCCGTCGGGATGTTCGCGAGCGGCAGGCAGTTGCCGACCGCGATCTCCGCGGTCGTACCCGACATCACCATCATCCCCACCTGCAGACGGGCCGGGGCCAGGATGTAGGCCTTGGCGCCGTCGACGTAGTGGATGAGCGCGATGTACGCCGAGCGGTTGGGGTCGTACTCGATCGCGGCGACGCGGCCGGGGACCCCGTCCTTGCGCCGCTTGAAGTCGACGATGCGGTAGGCGCGCTTGGCCCCGCCGCCGCGGTGGCGGGAGGTCTTGCGGCCGTTGGAGTTGCGACCGCCGGACTTGCGCAGACCCTCGACGAGCGACTTCTCGGGCTTCGTCTTGGTGATCTCGGCGAAGTCGGCGTACGTCGCGAAACGGCGACCGGCGCTGGTTGGCTTGGGCTTGCGGATCGGCATCGACTACCCCTCGAGGCCCTGCAGGCCCTGGAAGATCGGGATCGAGTCGCCGGCGCGCACCTGGACGACGGCCTTCTTCCACGAGCGCGTGCGCCCGGAGACAAGCCCTCTTCTCTTTGGCTTGGACTTGACCGACATCGTGCGGACGTCGACCACCTTGACGTCGGGGAACATGACCTCGACGGCCTGGCGGATCTGCGTCTTGTGCGCGTCGGGGTGCACGCGGAACGTGTACTTGTCGACCGCCGCGAGGACGTAGGACTTCTCGGACACCACGGGGCGGATGAGCACCTGGCTGGGATCCATCAGGCTGCTGCCTCCTTCGAGGTGACTCGGGCGGTCAGCGTGTCGAGCGCCTCCTGGGAGGCGAGCACGGCGGCGGAGCCGATCAGATCGGTGACGCCGATGTCCTGCGCGGGGAGGACCGACACGCGCTCGAGGTTGCGGAAGGCGAGTGCCGCGCGCGCCTGCTCCTCGGTCAGCACGATCAGGATCGGCAGACGCTGACCCCAGTCGGCGAGGAGGCCGGCGGCGACCTTCGCCTTGGGCTCCTTCACGAGGTCGCTCGGGTCGAAGACCGCGATCGTGTTGCGGGCCGCGTGCACGGAGAGCGCGCTGCGCAGCGCCGCGCGACGCTCCTTGCGGTTGACCTTGATCGTGTAGCTGCGGGGCGAGGGGCCGAAGACGATGCCGCCGCCGGTCCAGTGCGGGGCGCGGATCGAGCCCGCACGGGCGCGGCCGGTGCCCTTCTGACGCCACGGCTTGGCGCCGCCGCCGCGGACCTTGCCACGCGTCTTGGTCGCGTGCGTGCCCTGGCGGCGGGCGGCGAGCTCCGCGCGCACGGACGCGTGCACGAGCGCCTCCTTGAACTCCGCGCCGAACGCGGTGTCGTCGAGGTCGACCGTGTCGGTCGTGCCGAGGACGGGTGCCGTGCTAGCCATCGGTGCGCACCTCCACCACGCCGTTGCGGGGGCCGGGGACGGCGCCGCGCACGACGAGCAGGTTGCGCTCGGGGTCGATCTGCACGACGGTGAGCCCGCGCTGGGTCACGCGCTTGTTGCCCATCTGCCCCGGGCTCTTGATGCCCTTCATGACGCGCGACGGCGTCGCCGATGCTCCGATGGAGCCCGGCGCGCGCACGTTGTGCGAGCCGTGGGACTTGGGACCGCTCGCGAAGCGGTGACGCTTGATGGTGCCCTGGAAGCCCTTGCCCTTCGAGGTCCCGGCGATCTTCACGGTGTTGCCGACCTCGAACGCCTCGACCGTCACGGTCTCACCGACCATGAGCTCGCCCGCCTCGTCGCGGAACTCGACGACGTGCTTCATCGGCGGGGCGTCGGCCTTGCGCAGGTGCCCGAGCTCGGCCCGGGTCAGGTGCTTCTCCTTCGTCGCGCCGAACGCGAGCTGCACGGCCTCGTAGCCGTCGCGCTCGAACGTCCGGATCGCGGTGACCGGGCAGGGACCCGCCTCGAGCACGGTGACGCGCTCGACCTTGCCGTCCTCCTGGAACAGCTGGGTCATCCCGAGCTTCTTGGCGAGGATCGCGGGCATGTCAGGTCGCGAGGCGGATCTCGATGTCGACGCCGGCGGGAAGCTGGTCGAGGCGCTGGAGCGAGTCGACCGTCTTCGGGGTCGGCTGGTGGATGTCGATGAGCCGCTTGTGCGTGCGGATCTCGAAGTGCTCCTGTGAGTCCTTGTCCTTGAACGGGGACCGGATCACGGCGTAGACGTGCTTCTCCGTCGGCAACGGCACCGGGCCGGACACGGTTGCGCCGGTCCGGGTGGCGGTGTTGACGATCTCGCGAGCCGCCGTCTCGATGGCCGACGTGTCGTAGGCCTTCAGGCGGATGCGGATCTTGTTTTGTGTCGCTGCCATGGGATGTCTCTTGGACGTGGGTGGGGGCGGCTCCTAGGGAGCCGCCCCCGGCCCGAATGCTTGTCTCGGTCTCCTACTGGATGACTTCGGTGACGACGCCCGAACCGACGGTCCGGCCACCCTCGCGGATCGCGAAGCGGAGACCGGCGTCCATGGCGATCGGCTGGATGAGCTCGATCTCCATCTGGACATTGTCCCCGGGCATGACCATCTCGACGCCCTCCGGCAGGTTCGCGACCCCGGTCACGTCCGTCGTGCGGAAGTAGAACTGGGGGCGGTAGCCGGAGAAGAACGGCGTGTGGCGGCCGCCCTCCTCCTTCTTGAGGACGTACACCTCGGACTTGAACTTGGTGTGCGGCGTGATCGACCCGGGCTTGCAGAGGACCTGCCCGCGCTGGATCTCCTCACGCTTCGTGCCGCGGAGCAGGCAGCCGACGTTGTCGCCGGCCTGGCCCTGATCCAGGATCTTGCGGAACATCTCGACGCCGGTGACCACCGTGGTCGTCGTGTCGGCGATGCCCACGATCTCCACGTTGTCGCCCGTGTTGACGACGCCCTGCTCGATGCGGCCGGTCGCGACCGTGCCACGGCCGGTGATCGAGAAGACGTCCTCGACCGGCATCAGGAACGGGCGGTCGAGCGGACGCTCGGGCTCCGGGATGTAGGTGTCGAGCTGCTCGGCGAGCTCGACGATCTTCGCGGTGTACTCCGGGTCGCCCTCCAGCGCCTTCAGCGCCGAGCCGATGACGAACGGGATGTCGTCGCCGGGGAAGTCGTACTCGGAGAGCAGCTCACGGACCTCGACCTCGACGAGCTCCAGGAGCTCCTCGTCGTCGACCATGTCCGCCTTGTTGAGGAACACGACCATGTACGGCACGCCGACCTGGCGGGCGAGCAGGATGTGCTCACGCGTCTGGGGCATGGGGCCGTCGGCCGCCGAGACCACGAGGATCGCGCCGTCCATCTGGGCGGCGCCCGTGATCATGTTCTTCACGTAGTCGGCGTGACCCGGGCAGTCGACGTGCGCGTAGTGACGATTGTTCGTCTCGTACTCGACGTGCGACGTGGCGATCGTGATGCCGCGCTCCTTCTCCTCCGGAGCGTTGTCGATCTCCTCGAAGCTGCGCGCCTGGCCGCCATAGGTGTCGGCGAGCACCTTCGTGATCGCCGCCGTCAGGGTCGTCTTGCCATGGTCGATGTGACCGATGGTGCCGACGTTGACGTGCGGCTTGTCGCGCTCGAACTTCTCCTTCGCCACTGGGGATTCGCTCCTCTAAGACTCTTGTGTGAACTCGTGCAAGCTAGCGGATCAGGCCGGTACGGGCTCGCCCGTCCGCTCGCCGACGACCTTCTCAGCGATGTTCGGCGGGACCTCTTCGTACCCGTCGAACTGCATGGTGTACGTCGCCCGGCCCTGCGTGTTGGACCGGACGTCGGTCGCGTAGCCGAACATCTCCGACAGCGGGACCCGGGCGGTGACCGCCAGGGCGTTGCCGCGTCGCTCCTGCCCCTGCACCTGACCGCGTCGGCGGCTCAGGTCGCCGATGACGTCCCCGAGGAACTCCTCGGGCGTCACGACCTCGACCGCGAACACCGGCTCGAGCAGGACGGGCTTGGCCCGCCGGGCCGCCTCGCGGAGCGCCAGCGAACCGGCGATCTTGAAGGCGATCTCGGACGAGTCCGTGTCGTGCGACTTGCCGTCGGTCAGCGTCACTCGGACGTCGACCATCGGGTAGCCGGCCTTCACGCCGGTCTGCAGCGCCTCTTCGACGCCCTTCTCGACGGCAGGGATGAACTCGGTGGGGATGTTGCCGCCGCGGACCTTGCTCTGGAAGTCGAAGCCCTCGCCGGGCGCGGGCTCGATGTCGATGTAGACGACGCCGTACTGGCCCGAGCCGCCCGTCTGCTTGACGTGGCGCCCCTCGACCTTCGTCGCCGTCCCGCGGATGGTCTCCCGGTAGGAGACCTGCGGCCGGCCGACGTTCGCCTCGACGTGGTACTCCCGCTTCATGCGGTCGACGAGGATCTCGAGGTGCAGCTCGCCCATCCCGGAGATCTCGGTCTGGCCGGTCTCCTCGTTCGTGGCGACCTGGAACGTCGGGTCCTCCTCGGCCAGCCGGCCGAGTGCGACGGACATCTTCTCCTGGTCGACCTTCGTCTTCGGCTCGACGGCCACCTTGATGACCGGCTCGGGGAAGTCGATGTTCTCCAGGCGGATCGGAGCGTCCGGGGCAGCCAGCGTGTCGCCGGTGACGACCTGCTTGATGCCGACGCCCGCGGCGATGTCGCCCGAGTAGACCTCGTCGACCTCCTCGCGGTCGTTCGCGTGCATCATCAGGATGCGCCCGACGCGTTCCGTGCGACCGGTGGAGACGTTGAGGACGCGACCGCCGGCGGAGAGCTTGCCGGAGTAGACGCGGAAGTAGGTGAGCTTGCCGACGAACGGGTCGGCCATGATCTTGAAGGCGAGCGCCGCGAACGGCGCGTTGTCGTCGGGCTCGCGCACGGCGGTCTCGCCGTCGTCGCCGCCCTTCTTGACGAGCACGCCCTCGAGCGGCGGGACGTCCAGCGGGCTGGGCAGGTAGTCCAGGACCGCGTCGAGCAGGGGCTGCACGCCCTTGTTCTTGAACGCCGAACCGCAGAAGACCGGGGTGATCTGGATGCTGAGCGTCGCGCGCCGGATCGCTGCCTTGAGCGCCTCGACCGGGACCGTGTCCCCGCCGCCGAGCTCATCGAGCGCGAGCTCGGCCAGATCGTCGTCGAGCTCGGCGAGCTCGTTGAGCAGGTGCTCCCTCGCGGCGACGGCCTGATCGGCGTGCACGGCGGGGATGTCGACGATCTCCGAGTCCTTGCCCAGGTCGTCCTTGTAGATGATGGCCTTCATCCCGAGCAGGTCGATGATGCCCGTGAACCCGGACTCGGCACCCACCGGCAGCTGCACCGGCACGGCCTTCGCGCCCAGGCGGTCGATCATCGTCTGCACGGAGCCCTCGAAGTCCGCCCCGATGCGATCCATCTTGTTGATGAACGCGATGCGCGGGACGTGGTACTTGTCGGCCTGACGCCAGACGGTCTCGGACTGGGGCTCGACGCCGGCGACGGAGTCGAAGACGGCGATGGCACCGTCGAGGACGCGCAGCGAGCGCTCCACCTCGACGGTGAAGTCCACGTGGCCGGGCGTGTCGATGATGTTGATGCGGAAGTCGCGCCACTCGCACGTCGTAGCCGCCGACGTGATCGTGATGCCGCGCTCCTGCTCCTGCTCCATCCAGTCCATGACGGCAGCGCCCTCGTGGACCTCGCCGATCTTGTAGGTGCGACCCGTGTAATAGAGGATGCGCTCAGTCGTCGTCGTCTTACCGGCGTCGATGTGCGCCATGATCCCGATGTTCCGGGTCTTCTCGAGCGTGTACTTGCGGGGCATGTAAGCGGGTCTCTTCTGGGGGAATTGGGGGCGGCCTGCGGCCTAACCCACGGCAAAAAGAACGGGCCCCAGTGGGCCCGCGCGGACGACCGACGATCTCGTCGTGTCTCGCGCTTATGTGGCCAGGGTCTCCATCTGCTGCCGCACTGCGCTCCTGATGGCCGCGCACAGGCTCGGCGCGTCACCGGAACGACGTCCGAATATAGCAGCGGCCCTCGGGATCGGCGCAGGTATCACGCCGACCGGCGGAACCGGTGACCGTCAGGTGCGCAGGTGTTGCCCGGCGAGGATGACGTCGGGATCCTGGAGGCCGTTGAGCGACCAGAGCCGGTCGACCTCCGCCAGCACGGTCTTCGGTGACGCATCCGAGCCGAGGCGGTCCTGCGCGATCGACCAGAGGGAGTCCCCCTGCCGGACCTTCACCGAGCCCGTCGCGTGCGACTCCGCGACGGCGACGACCTCGCGCGGCTGGGGTGCGAGGACGGGGGCCGGCGGCGGGGCGGGGGCCTGCGGCGCGACCGCGACGGGTGCCGGCGCGGGCTGCGGCTTGACTCCGGTGTCGCGCTGCGGCTTGGAGGCGACGACGATCGGCTCCGGCGGCGGGGTCGGCGCGGCGACCTGGACCGGGGGCGGCGGAGGCGGCGGCGGCGCGGGAACTGGTTCCGGAGGCGGAGGCGGAGGCGGAGCGGGCGCCGGCGGGGGAGTCGGTGCGGGTGCCACCGGCGCCGGAGCCGGTGTCACGGGCGCCGGAGGCGTGGGCGTGGGCGCGGGCTGCGCCGGCGTCACGGCG
>Ga0268266_10003349_pt1 | contig 16044 bp, 11 predicted proteins | sample KBSS13metaG_FD_190356 | JGI IMG/M metagenome (GOLD analysis project Ga0268266, IMG submission 190356) | Switchgrass rhizosphere microbial communities from Kellogg Biological Station, Michigan, USA - KBS S1-3 metaG (SPAdes) (version 2) | ecosystem: Host-associated > Plants > Roots > Rhizosphere...
GAATGCCCTGATAGCCGCGCTGTGCTGCATCGTAAAGCGATTTGCTTCCACGCCAGGAGTGAATGATCGCATCGGTGGGAAGCGCCGGATTGAGAATCTCGTCCCAGCCCACCATGTGCTTGCCGTGTTTCTTCGCAAGCTCAAGCACGCGCTGCGAGAAGTAGGTCTGCAGCTCCTCGGTGGTCTTGAAGTTGTGCTCCTTCATGAAGGCGAGGACGTGCTCACTCTTCTTCCACTGCGTTCCCGGCGTCTCATCGCCTCCCAGGTGTAGATAAGGATCAGGAAAGAGAGTAGCCATCTCACCGAGGAAGGCATCGATAAACTTATAGGTGCTCTCCTTGGTCGGGTCCATCGCAACATCTTCCACCCCGAACTCGCGGCGAATGGTGTAAGGGCCGGGATTGCTCGATAGATCCGGATAGCCAACCAGCCAGCTACGCGTGTGCCCGGGCATATCGAACTCGGGAACCACGCGAATGCCGCGGGCGCGAGCGTACTGGACGATCTCGCGCACCTGCTCCTGCGTGTAGTACAGGCCGTCGGAGCCCGATCCGGTCAGGCCGGGATAGAGCTTGCTCTCGACCCTGAATCCCTGGTCTTCGGTGAGGTGCCAGTGAAAGACGTTCAGCTTTACCGTCGCCATCGCATCCAGATTGCGCTTGATGACGTCGACCGGTTCGAAATGACGACCGGAATCGATCATCAGACCGCGCCAGCGAAAGCGCGGCGAGTCCTGAATTTCAACCGAGGGAAGTATGAACCCATTGCCGGAAGCTTGATAGAGCTGTTCGAGAGTCGTCAGGCCGCGCATCGCGCCGACCACAGTGGCAGCATGCAGCTTGACTCCAGCGGAAGTGACGGAGAGCGTGTAGGACTCATCCTCATCGATCGACTGGATCGCCTCGCCCGCGCCATCGACATCAATCACCAGGGTAGAAGCACTGCTGGTCGTTATGCTGCGCTGCCGGGGCACACCCGTCTTGCGCTCGATCTGCTCAAGCGAGCGCTCGATCGCGTCGTCCAGGCGCCGATCGTGAAAGCGCGGAATCCCGACGGTGACCGAAGTGGTCCAGGCGAATGAGCCTGCGCTGGAGGTGAGATGTGCGGGCTCAGGCATCAGCGTATTAACGAAGGACGCTGATCCGGAGGTCTGTGCGACGGCGCTGCCAAGATTCATGGTGGCGACGATGAGGGCAGCGACGATGGTCTGCTTCACCCGTGGGTCTCCTTGCTCGATTAGGGTTGCTGATTCTCTAGAGAACTATACAGGTTTGCCAACATGCCTCACAGCCCGCGAATCGCTGGCGAGAAGGCTATCGCTTTACGCCCACGGCCTCAAGAAGAAAACGGGTAAGGAAGGCCGTATCTTCGTCTACTGTGCGGGCGCCTGCATCGGCAAAGACGCGGCGTTCATTGACTCCACGAACCGCGTCCATAGTCGCCCAGGCGACAGCCAGGAAGTCTTGCCGGGGGATCTCGCTTGCGGCTGCGCCCTGCTGAAGCAGCTCCGCAAGGTAGAGCACACTCTCGCGCTGCCAGCCGATGCTCTTCTTTCGGTACAACGGGGAGCGGCTCATGCTGAGGATCACGCGATACAGCGAATGATGATCCTGCCAGAAGGCTATGCGAACCCGTATGAAAGCAGCGTATCTTCCGGCAAAATCAGGCTCAGTCTCCACGTGCTGCCGGGTCAACTGATCCACCTCTGCGAGGGCCTGCCGCACAACCGCCTGGTAAATCTCGTCCTTCGACTTGAAGTAGAGGTAGAGCGTGCCTTTCGCCAGACCCGCGGCTTTGGCGATCTCGTCCACCAAGGTAGCGTCAAAGCCCTTGTTTCCAAAGATCTTCGTGGCCGCAGACAGAATCTCGGAACGGCGAAGCTCGGTTACGACTTTTTGTTTGCTGCTGGCGGCGCGCGGCATCTTCAACGAATAATCATAAACTTGCGACCAAATGACCGATGGGTCATCTTATAGTACTGTCTGGTCATTTATGCCTGTTCTGGTCGAAGAAACCGAGCTATCCCAAGCCGAAGCCTCCCTCGCGCAGATCGCTCCGCGGTTCGACAACGAGCGCCTGCCCGAAGCGAAGACCTTCAATCCCTGGGTTGTAGCGTTAGTCGTCACCATCGGGACCTTCATGGAGGTGTTGGATACTTCGATCGCCAACGTGGCGCTGCCACATATTTCGGGCAGTCTCTCGGCCTCGCAGGATGAAGGCGCCTGGGTTCTGACCAGCTACCTGGTCGCGAATGCGATCGTACTGCCCATCAGTGGCTGGCTCTCTTCGCTGCTGGGGCGGAAAAACTTCTACCTGCTCTCCGTCTTCTTCTTCACGGTCTTCTCCGCCGCCTGTGGACTGGCACCAACTCTCGCGATGCTGATCCTGTTTCGCGTAGCACAGGGCCTCGCTGGGGGAGGCCTCCAGCCATCTGTCCAGGCGATCCTCGCCGACACCTTCTCCCCGCAGAAACGCGGCATGGCCATGGCCTTGTACACAGTGGCGATCCTCGTCGCGCCCGTGCTTGGGCCCACGCTCGGAGGCTGGATTACCGACAACTACTCCTGGCGCTGGATCTTCTACATCAACATTCCCGTTGGAATCCTTTGCGTATTCCTCACACGCATCGTGCTGGAAGATCCTCCTTACATGAAGGAAGCCAAAGCAAAGGCTCGCAAAGTTGCCGTGGATTGGGGCGGCCTCGGATTCATCTCCATCGGGCTGGCTACGCTCGAGATCGTTCTGGATAAAGGACAAGAGCTGGACTGGTTCGGCTCTCCCTTCATCGTCCTCTTTGCGTCGATCTCGGTCATTGCACTTACTGCCGCCGTCCTCTGGGAACTGAATACGAAGAATCCCGTTGTGAACCTGCGACTGCTGAAGGAGCGCAACTTCACCGTCTGCTGCCTGATCATTCTCGGGCTTTATGCCGTCCTCTATGCCACGACTTATCTTCTGCCCACATTCATGCAGCAGATGATGGGGTACGACGCGACCACCGCCGGGCTCGCACTTTCGCCTGCCGGCATCTTCACCATGATCGAGGTTCCATTCGTCGGTTACATTCTGACGAAGGGCTACGATCCGCGCAAGATGGTCTTCTGCGGCATACTGATCATCGCCTCCGCCTGCTGGTGGATGGGCTCGATGAACCTCGACGTCGCCGAACGCAACTTCATCATCCCGCGCATCGTGCAGGTGATGGGTCTGGGCCTGATTACCGTGCCGGTCAGCACTATCGTCTTCCGCTTCATCCCGAAGACGGAGAGCTCGCAGGGCGCCGGACTGTACGCCCTGGTGAGAAATGAGGGCGGCAGCATCGGCATTGCGTTTGTGAGTACCATGCTTCAGCGCCGCTCACAGGCCTTCCAGACGGTGCTCGGACAGCATCTCGGTGCGTCCGATGCACCGGTGCAGCAGGCCGTGGCGCAGATGTCGGCGGTGGCGGGCAATCATGCCGATATGCACTACAGGGCAATGGCCGAGCTCTACCAGAAGCTGCAACAGCAGGCTGCTCTTCTGGCCTACATGGACCAGTTCAAGATGCTGTGCATCATCATGGCTTGCATGCTGCCGCTGGTCTTCTTCCTCAAGCGCCCTCCCGCTCAGAAGCATGTGGAGCTTGAGGCGCACTAAGCATCGCTACACCATCTGAACCTTGCCGGTGGCCAGATCGTAGACGCCGCCAACGATCTTCACCTTTCCACCTTTCACTGCAGGCAAGATGATGGGTTGCAGGTCGTCCAGGCGATCGACTCCACGCTGGACGTTGGCGCGGATCGCATTCTCAAGCGGATCGCCCGGCATGTGCTCCGATGCAAGCACGGCGGGCTTAATCGCATTGACGAGATCGTTGATCGCGCCCGGCAGAGCATCCTTGTCATGAATATGCTGAATGGCCGCCTTCACCGCTCCGCACTGGCTGTGCCCGAGAATCATGATGAGCGAGACGCCGAGCTCAGCCACGGCATATTCTACGGACCCCTTAACCGACGTACCTGCTCCGTTCACATAGTTGCCGGCAACTCGAACGACGAACAGCTCTCCAATCCCGAGATCGAAGAGGATCTCCGGCGTAACCCTCGAGTCGGAGCAGGTGATGATGCAGGCGATAGGGCTCTGACCTGCAGCCAACGGCCTGAAGTCAGCAGGGGTGCGCCGTGGATGAGTCGAGGCTCCCGTAGCAAAGCGTTTGTTGCCGTCCAGCATTTGCCTCAAAACCTCATCGGGAGCAGGTGCGGGCTTCGGGCGCGGTGCAGCAAACATCTTTGGTTGAAGTTTCGTTGCGGCGAGAAGAGCAGCAGTACTCACGAGGAATTTGCGACGGTCAGTCGACATCACACGCTCCCTTTCGGGGCCCTAGTATCCCTCAGCTTTGCCGAAGGCGCGACGTGAATCATGGCCGCCGATACGTTCACCGGTCTTCGGATCGACGGCGATCAATTCGCTGTCGCCCCAAAGTCCAGGGCTCTTGTCATCGGCTGCCTGATTTCGATTGGTATCGTAACCCATCGCCTTCAACCGGTCTACGACTTCGTTGGGGAACTTCTTTTCGAAGTCGAGGCGGTCGGGAAGGTACTGGTGGTGAAAGCGCGGAGCATCGGCTACCTGCTGGATGTTCAGCCCGTTGTCGATGGCGCTGATGGCGTCGTTGGCGACGGTGGTAATGATGGTCGAGCCGCCGGGGCTTCCCATAACGTAGGCAAGTTTGCCGTGCCGGTACCAATGACCGTGCGTGGTGACGATGGTCGGGGTCATCGCCGAGAGCGGTCGCTTGCCGGGCTCGATGGAGTTGGCCGAGCTTTGGATGAGGCCATACATATTGGGCACACCGACCTTCGAGGTGAAGTCGTCCATCTGGTTGTTCATCAGGAAGCCCAGGCCTTCGATCGTGACTCCCGAACCGAAGCCACCGTTGAGCGTTGTCGTACTGGCGACTGCATTCCCTTCGGCATCCACGATGGAAAAGTGCGTCGTCTCATTCGACTCCTTCCCCTTGCGTGGCGGAGGCGGACGCGGAAGGAATCCTGCCGGACGAACCAGCGTCTTGCTCGGCGTCGGTTTGCCTGCCACGATGGAGGCGCGCCAGGCCGCGGCGTACTTAGGATCGGCCATCTGCTTTAGTGGAAGTACATTGAAGTCGGGATCGCCGAGGTAGTCCGTGCGGTCCATGTAAGCGCGACGGAAGGCCTCGGTGATGATCTGAACCTGCGCCGGACTGCGATCCGGTCCGAGCTTCGCGAGGTTGAAGCCCGAAAGAATGTTCAGAATCTCCACCAGCACGATGCCACCGGAGGACGGCGGCGGCGCGGTGATGACGTCGAAGCCGCGATAGCGTCCGCGAATCGGCTCGCGATCCTTGACCTCATAGTGAGCGAGATCGTCGGCGGTGATGAGGCCGCCGTTCGCCTTCTCAAAGTCGGCGATCTGTCGCGCCATCGCACCTTTGTAAAAGTCGTCAGGATCCTTCGAAATACGGGTGAGCGTCGCCGCAAGCTCAGGCTGCCTGAAGGTTTCGCCTTCCTTATAGAAGTTGCCATCGCGCTGAAAGATGTGCGCCGAAGCCGGGAACTGAGTCATGTTCTTGCTCTGCAGCATGCGCGCCTCTGCCTCGTCGAGCGTGAAGCCTTCGGTCGCCATCCGGATCGCAGGGGCCATGTCTTCAGCGAGAGTCAGCTTGCCGAAGTGCTTCTGCGCATAGACCATGCCAGCGACCGAGCCGGGAACTCCACTGGCCTTGTAGCCGAGCAGCGACAGGCGCGGGATCACATTCCCTTGAGCGTCGAGGTACATGTCGCGCGTGGCCGCTCCGGGAGCCATCTCGCGGTAGTCGAGAAAGTGCGTCTTACCGTGCTTGTCGCGGATGAGCATGAAGCCTCCTCCGCCAAGATTGCCGGCGAAGGGATAGACGACGGCGAGGGCGAAGTGCACGGCTACGGCCGCATCGACGGCGTTGCCGCCCTTCTTCAGAATCTCGAGGCCGGCATCGGTGGCGTTGTGCTCTACCGTAACCACCATCGCGTGCGGAGCGCGTACGGGCTGTACGCCTGGCTGCTGGGCAAAGCTGGATGTGGCGAGGAAGATCGAGGTCAGAAGTGTGGAGGCACGTAGAACGGCTTGGGGCAAAGACAGGCTCCGGAGTGGGATTCAGCGGGGGTGCTTGCTGACAGCATAGCTTGGATTCTTCCTCCCGTAACCATGTTCTTCCCAGTCTCGACGCTCTGAGCCGACCTATTTTCAGCCCTTTCAAAAATTTCTCCGAACGCAAACCCTCTCCGCGCGTCTGTCACGATAGATGGGATCTATGGCATCGTTTGAGGAAAGCCTGGCATTGTTGTCGTCGATCAAGAGCGAAGCGTCGGAGGTCGACCTTACCGCTCTTGTAGAGACGCACTCCGCCCTGCTCTTCCGTCTCGCCCACTCGCTGCTCCGCTCCCGCAGTGACGCCGAGGACGTGGTTCAGGACACCTTTCTTCGCGTTCTCGAACGGTCAAGAACAATGTCCGAGATTCGGGACGTTCGTCTCTGGCTGGTCCGCATCGCGTGGAATCTCTCCATTGATCGCATCCGCCGTCGTAAAACGCGATCCACCGAATCCGAGTTCGTCGAATCCCTCATCGCTCCCGGCACTTCCGCTGACCGCGCATTCGAAGAGTCGCGCCAGATGCATGCCGTCCTTTGCGAGATCGAACATTTGCCTAAATCCGAACGCCACGTCCTTCTCCTCTCTTCGCTCGAAGAACTCGACACGGCAGAGATCGCCGCCATCATCGGCCGGTCTGAAGCGGCCGTGCGAGCTCTGCTCTTTCGCGCGCGCACCCGTCTGCGCGCCCGTCTCGAGAAAGCAGGTACCCGATGAACCCAGATCACAATGCCGTCGACCGCGTCCTTGACGCGCTCCGCCATGCCGCTCCACCCGCAGGCATGGAGCGCCGCATCCTCAACACGCTCGAGATCGAGGCGCGCAGACCCTCACTGTCCGTGCGATCGAGGAAGACGTGGATGACCACCGTAGCCTACTGCGCCGGACTTTTTGTAGCCGCCCTGATCAGCACGTTTACGATACAACGTCACAGCGCACCCGTAGTTTCGACTTTGCCGGTAGCTCAGGCACCACCTTCCAACATCTCTCGGTCATCCGTCGCAACCACTCCAACGATGGTCGCAGCTGCGCCAACTCTGCACCCGCATTCTGCCACCGTGCAGCGTTCAGTCCAGCCTCGCCGCGTCGAGATGGCACAGTCCGAAGACATGCTGGTAAGCCATCCTGCACCTCCCATCCCGCTCACCGAACAGGAGCGGCTCCTGTTGCGCTATGGCCGCGGCGGCAACGCCGGCGATCTTGCCCAGATCAGCAACGACCGCAAGGCCGCTAAAGAAGAGCAGGATGCGGCAGAGTTTCAGGCATTTTTTGCACCCATCGAGATTGGAGAAAGTGAATGAAACATTTCCGCACCGAACTGAGCCTCATCGCAGGGCTCGCCCTTATTACGACCTTGGCTCTGAACGCGCAAACACCGGAACCGGCCAAAACTGACGAAGCTGCCTCGCCGACCCAAACCAGACACGAGCGCCCACCCTATGGACCCACCGTTATTCGTGTTTTTTACCTCAAAAACCTCAGTACCCAGCAGGAGGCGAACGAGGCTCTGACTGTCCTGCGGAACCTCCTGGATCCGCGTGATCGTCTCACTATCATTCCCTCCCGCAACGCTCTCGTTATGGAGGCACCGCCCGACCATGTCGCCGATGCGGAAAAGCTCCTCAACGACCTAGACAAACCCAAGAAGACCTATCGTCTGAACTACACCGTCATCGACTTTGACGGAAGCAAACGCCTCGGCGACCAGCATTACTCCATGGTGCTGGTCTCCGGCCAGCGAACCATTCTCAAGCAGGGCAATCGCGTCCCCATCATCACCGGAACCGACACCAAGGATCCCAATAATCCTCAAACCCAGTACACCTATCTCGACATAGGCATGAACTTCGATGCGACCATCGACGATGCCCCCAACTCTCTCCGCCTGAAAGCCAAGGTCGAGCAGTCCAGCGTAGTCGACAACCGCTCAGGTGCCCTTCCACAGGAGCCCCTCATCCGCCAGTCTCTCTTCGAAGGCAGCGCGGTCCTCACTCCAGGTAAGCCCATCGTTCTCGGCTCCCTCGACATAACAGGAACCACCCGGCGCATCGAGATTCAGGCCACGGTGGAACCGCTTACACCGTAACTTCCTGATGATGCCGACCTAAGGGGTACCCCCCTTGTTTTTGGGCAAAATATTCATTTTATTGCACTTAACTGGGGACCGCCGTTGCAAAATATTCCAAATAAAGGGCTTAATCTTCAAAATATAGAAGATAGACGAGTTAAGCGTCGAAGGCCGCGGATATCTCCGCGGCCCTTTTCCTCTATGGTTCTATTTTACCAAGTGGGCCGAAACTGATCGGCACCGGGAATGTGGTTTATTTTGTGCTCTTTAGATGACATCAACGCTTGACACCGCTCGCTGGTTTTACCGGCTGCAGTTGCACGAGACCAGATGAGACGAGGGCATGGAGCCGTCCAGCCCTGGGATGCAGTGTCCGTGGGGATCGCGCTCGGGATTTCCAAGTTTTGCGGCTACCCGCTCCTCGAAGTGCTCGGAGATGAAGTGCTCAAGCCGTTCGGCCTCGTCGTGCAACTCCTCAATCGGATATCCCAGCACCTCGAACAGGAAGGTTTCGATCAGCCTGTGGTGCCGCACGATCTCAAGGGCACGCTTGCGCCCGGGGTTTGAGAGCCGGACTCCGCGGCCGCGTTCATAGTCGATCAGCGGCCGTTGCTCCGCCGCCAGCTTCTGCAGCATATTCGTAATCGATGCAGGAGCAACGCTTAGCCGATCGGCAAGCTCTGAACTTCCCACGCGTCGTTGCTGTTCGCCGCTGAGAGTGTAGATCGCCTTCAGGTAGTCGTCGATCGATTCGCTGGTGTTTCGGATTTTCGAAGGATTCTTCTTCGCAGACACCGGACTTGTCCCTACTTCAAATTTAGGCTAGCCTAATTAAAAATTAGGTACACCTAAATGGCTGGATCTCTTGTTTCCTTCGCGCTTCTCTCCCTCTGCTCCTTTTCTGCAGCAGGACAACTGCGCTCGTTCACGATCATAGTGGAGGACGCGACCGGAGCGACACTGCCACGAGCCGAAGTTCTACTGCGCTGTGCCGGGCAGAAAGAACTGCAGCAGACAACGGACGCACAGGGCAACGCTACCTTCGCAGTCTCCGGCACGGCCTGCTCCGCAACCGCCTTGGCTCCCGGCTTTCGAACAGCCACGCATGTCTTGGTCTCTGGAGAGACCGAGGCTGAGCTTCGCCTCGCGGTCGCCGTCGACGCGCAGGTTACGGTCTCTGCCGGAAGCGAGCAGCTCCAGGCCAACGTCCCTACGGCGCAGGGTACGCTCAGCGAACAGCAGATCGCCGCCATCCCTGGCTTCAATCGCGCCACGGGCTTCAGCGATCTGATCACCCGGACCACTCCGGGGGTCGCCGCCGACTCCAATGGCTTTGCCCACCCGCTGGGTGAGCACGCCGATACCTCTATCTCTCTGGACGGCCAGCCCATCACCGACCAGCAGGCGAAGGTCTTCTCGAACCAGCTCGATACCAACATCATCCAGTCACTGACGGCGATCACGGGAGCGCCTCCCGCCGAGTTCGGCGATAAGACGAGTCTCGTCATCACTGTGAATGCCCGCTCCGGCCTGGGGAGAAAGCCCTCTGCGACGCTCTCCAGCGAGTACGGCAGCTTTGGAACCTGGGGCACCGGCCTGGTGCTGGGAGTGGGCGGCAAGAGCTGGGGCAACTTCGTCGCACTCCACGCCGAAGGCTCGGGCCGCTTTCTCGACTCGCCCGAGTTTGTGCCTATGCACGATCACGGCAACAGCGAAGGATTCTTCGATCGCATCGACTGGCAGCGCGACAGCGCAAATCTCTTCCATCTGAACCTGGGGGGAGGCCGGTCGTGGTTCGAGACGCCGAACAGCTACGACACCGAGGCCGCGGGACAGGACCAGCGCAGCGAGATTCGCAATGCAAATCTCGCATTCGGCTGGAACCACATCTTTTCACAATCGCTGCTAACCGCCTTCACTCCTTTTTACCGGCACGAGGAGGCGCAATACTTTCCCTCCGCCAATCCGCTTGACGACGCCACCGCGACCATGGAGCAGAACCGCACTTTGACCAACACCGGCTTTCGTCTGGAGACCGTCTATGCCAAAGGACCGCACACCGCAAAGGTCGGCGGAACCTACTGGCACACGCTTTTGCACGAGCGCTTCGCGATTGCCCTGACCGATCCTCTGTATAACGCGCCCTGCACCAATAGCTCCGGAGCTCCCGTGGTCGCTTCTGGAGTCTCCAGCTCCAACGATTGTGCTACTCACGGTTACATTCCTAACCCCGGATTTCTTTCCAACCTTCTGCCCTACGACCTGACACGCGGAGGGGCGCTCTATCGCTTCGATCAGACCGCCGATATCGAACAGGCTGCCTTCTATGTTCAAGACGACATCAAGTGGGGGCGCTGGCTGCTAAGCCCCGGGCTACGCTACGACGTCTACAACGGCCTCAGTCGCGGGCGTCAGGTCCAGCCCCGTGTCGGCGTTGGCTATCGCCTGGGTTCCACGTTGCTGCGTGGCTCGTACGCTCGACTTTATGAGACGCCTTACAACGAGAACCTCATCTTCGCCAACGAGTCCTCTGCCGATACCACCAACAGAAATCCCTTCGCGACCTATCGCTCCGAACCCGTTCGGCCCGGCACACGCAATCAGTTCAACATTGGCTTCGAACAGAGCTTCGGCAGCCACGTGAGCGTCGATGCCGACTACTACTGGAAGTTCACCCACACGGCCTTCGACTTCGACACGCTTTTTAACACGCCAATTACCTTCAGCGTGGCCTGGCGCAAATCGAAGATCGACGGGCTCGCTCTGCGCGTAAGCCTGAACGACTGGCATGGGCTGAACGCCTACAGCGTGATGGGTCACGTGCGGTCGCGCTTCTTCACCCCGCAGGTCGGCGGGCTCGTCTTCGGCCCTCCTCCTCCGGTCCCTGTCTTCCGCATCGACCACGGCGAGGAGTTCGAGCAGACCACCAACGTTCGTTATCAACTTCCCACCAATCTGGTGGGAACCCACCGGCTCTGGATCGGAGGTGCCTGGCGTTACAACAGCGGTCTTGCCCTTCCCGACACGGTGCCCACCTACCTCACAGCGCTGCAGCTCACCGCCAATCAACAGTCGCAGATGGGCTTGTTCTGCGGCAGCGACTTCGCCACACCCACCCATGCCATTCGCCAATGCAGTGCATCTGCTTTTGGCTCGACTCGGATTCGCATTCCTGCCTATGGAACCGAAGACGACGATCGCAACCCTGTCCGCGTGATGCCGCGAACCCTTCTCGATCTCTCTGCTGGAGACGACAATCTCTTTCACACCGAGCGATTCGATGTAGGCGCACACATGACGGTCCTCAACCTGACGGACCAGGATGCGCTCTACAACTTTCTCTCCACGTTCAGCGGAACGCACTTTGTGCCGCCTCGCACGGTGCAGGCAGGATTGACGATCCAGTTCTAACAGTTCTTGGCGGATCTACTTTGAAGTGCTGTCGCGGTTTGTTCGCTTGATCGCAGGGGTAGGAGGATTGTCTCTCCTTATTGTTACGACGCTCATGCGGGGTCGTCTCTGATACGAGACCGTCACTCGACTTATCTGCAGCTCGGGTTCTCCGCTTTCGGCATCGTTACGAACGTGATCGTCAGAGGCGGAAGGACAAGTTTCCCGGCTTCAATTTGCTGTCCCTCGATTGCCGGCAGAGTGCCATCCTCAGCGACCTTCAGCGCTTCTCCATTCAGGGAGACCGCCTTGCTGAGCAGCTCCGGCGCTGACAACGTGTACCGCTCTCCTGCAAGCGGCACCATTAACGACTCCTGCGAGCTGCGATCGAGGTTCATCACCAGCGCCGACACGCCGCCCTTGGAATTCTTCATGCATTGAGCGAATACCTTGAGGGTCGCGGTCGGCTTGATGCCGGGGTCCAGCACGCGCGATCCCATCGTCTTCTTCCACAACAGTGCCGCCCAATAATTGGGCCGTGGCTCGAGCGTCTCCTCATCCAGAAGACCGTAGTCGCTCGAAGCCAGCGTGTTCTGCATTACGGTCTTCACGCTCTTCTGAGCCAGAGTTCCCAGCTGATCAAGATAGCGGAAGCTATCGATGAAGTCCGCGGCCCACTGGTCTCCACCGCATGCTGCCTCTCCTGTCTCGGTGAGCCACATGTCCTTGCCGGGGAGATAAGCATCCCGCAGGTTCGCGTAGAAAGCCTCAACCGTGAGGTTGCGCTCAAACCACTCCGGTGAAAGCGCATCTTCTGCGCGCATGCCAGCTTTGGGTTCGAGCGTCGCCGTGCAGCGCCGTGAGACGGTGCCATAGAAGTGATATGAGAATGCATCGAACACAGGTCCGGTCGCCTTCATGAGGTCATCCGTATTCAGCGTCTGCAGTCTGGAACCGCCTCCTCCTGGAACCAGGGAGACACCTTCGCCAACGCTTCCGGGGCCGAGAAAGATGGTGTCTGGAGACTCGCTTCGCAAAAACGAGCGGAAGGCCTTCGTATCCCGTGCAAAGGCCGCAGCGTCATACCCTTGCGGAGCGCCTCCTATAACCGCAAACGTCGGCTCGTTCATGAACTCCGTCGCGGCAATGCGCCCGCCAATCTGTTTTGTGTAATCGAAGAAGGCCTTTGCCTCATTCGGCATCCACACGCCGTTCTGGTCTCGTGTTCCATCACTAATCGCCACCGAAGTTACGATGTCGGCTCCCACGGCATGAGAGAAATCGACAACTCCCTTCCACTGTGCGCGGGTCATCACTCCACGAAAGCCCTTCGGGGGTGTCTGCTGCGCTGGCTGATCGTCGTTCTGGAAGTGAGTGCCGTTCATCCACGTACCGCTGACTCGTACATAGGCCGGGCCAAGTGCGGCGGCCAGCTTTCGCAGCCGCGGATTCTTCAAATCGATCGGCGGCCGGTACTGAAACAGACTCGGATCCATTCCCGCGGGCGCATTCTCGCTCGTCTTCTTCTGTGCGGACCCCGCTAAGCGCGACTCAAGCTCAGCGCTGTAGGGCTTCCAGAAACGGCCTCCTGTGACCTCCACCGCTTCGATGTTGTACGACACAAATCGAGGGTCCACCTGGCCGATCGCTGCCATCTTCTGTGGCTGCAGCACCGTCTGTGCCGACACTGCATTCGAACAAACCAGCAGCACACCCGCAAGCGATGCTCGTGAGATCGTGACCAATCCAATACATCTCATATCCACCTCATCTCGATACAGAGAGCCATTCTGCCTTGCCTTGTGATCCGCGAAATCATACGTCATTGCCCCCAAACCAATCGACAGCTCGCCACAATCGGCGCTGTCAAGGCCATTGTTGATATAAGTATCGGGAGACAAGATAGATAAGTTTGCCGAAGACTTTGCGCAAATAAGGACGGGGGGGAGGGTTCAGCTGCGCCAGTGCAAAGTGACCGGTCCGTCCATGGGGTGCTCGCCGGTCTTTTTCAACCGCGCCTGCTTCAATGCAAAGTACCACTTCGCAGGTTTGTCGGCGTCGTCGATCAGCATCAACCCCGGATGGAATCGTAGCCCCTGTGCCTGCTCGATCATCGTCTCCTGATCCTGCCGGACGAAACGAACGCCGAAGAACTTCGCAATCGGAGTGACAAACGGCACGTGATAGAAGACGTTCCACGCTGCGATGACATCGATCCGGCAGGTTGATGGAGTCACAGGTGTGATCGTCGTCAGACTTGAAAACCACTTCTTTCCGGCACGAATAGTCTCGTATCGCCGGTTCGGAAGTACAAAATCAATGGTCGTCGTGATCGGCTCACCGTAGACCCCCAGAAGCTTGTACGGTGCGGAGTTTGCACTCGGTGCATGGGACGACATTCGGAAGCCGGCGTTTCGTCCACCGTTCTCGCAGTCTTCGAGCGGCTCGAAGTGCTTCTCCTTTTCGTGGATGCTCGCCCGGCTGCGCCACCACCAGGCTTGGTGCACGAAGGGACCGTGAGCAGGATCCATCAGGCCGATGATGCCGTGGTCGACGTTGCAAGGAAGATCGGCCACAAGATGAGCGCTGCGATAGCGCGCGGAAAACTTCGGCAGTTCAGGAACAGGCGGAAGATCGCTGACAGTACGGCCCGAGCCCGGCTCCGGAAGGTAGACCCAGGCGTAGCCGTCGCGCTCTTCACAGGGGAAAGCTCCGGCGTAGATCTTGCCCGGCTCAAGCGTCTCGTGCTGCGTCAGCGAAGGAATCTCGGTGCATTGCCCGGAACACGGCTCGAACTTCCAGCCGTGATACTTGCACTGTACGTTCTCCCCGTCGAACCATCCGGCAGAGAGCGGAATGCCGCGATGCGGGCAAAGATCACGCAGGGCGAACAGCCGCCCATCGCGCTTACGGCCGAGAACCAGAGGGATGCCCAGCAGGAGCGCCTGCGTCATCTTGCCCACATGCAACTCCTGAGAGCGAATCGCCGGATACCAGTCGCCGAAGATCAGCTCCGCCGGAGGGCCGGGCATCGAGGTTGTGAGCGGAACAAGGTCACGCATGGCCGTCTGCCTGAGTCTACGACAAAGCAGGTCCAGGATTCTTGTATTAGGTGAGATAGCGAAGGTCTCTATGAGTTTCTTCGTGCGGAATCGGCGCTCCCATACACTGTTGAGGTGGCCCTCCCACTTACACCGATACGTCGCAATCGTCTCATCCTGCTTTCTCTGTGGTTCTTTTTTTACGCGAGCTTCCAGCTGCTCGCTCCACCACTGCTGGACGACGCTGATTCGGTCCACGCCGAGGTTGCTCGCGAGATGCTGGTTCGGCAGGACTGGACGACGCTGTATGCGAATGGAATCCGTTATCTGGAGAAGGCTCCGCTGCTCTACTGGTCCATGGCAGCCAGCTTCAGGCTCTTCGGTGTGGGCACGGCCGCCGCGCGAATCCCGCTTGCCCTTACGGTTCTCGCGCTCGCCTTCGCGGTCGAGGCCTTTGCAAGAAGAGCGTTCAGAGGGAGTGAAGCTACTGCGAGTGAGACAGAGGCGAAGCCGGACACTCCCGGCAACCAATCCGGAGCGCGGGCCGGGCTCTACGCTGGCCTGATCCTGCTATCGAGCTTCGGAATCTTTATCTTCACTCGCATCACGATTCCAGATGCGATGGTCTGCCTCTGGCTCACCCTCGCGATCTTCTGTTATTGGCTGACGGATCAGCAGACCAAACCCGGGAGCCTGCCCTGCTATGGCTTTGCTGCCTGCTGCGCCCTGAATGTGTTGACGAAAGGCCTGATCGGCATCGTATTCCCTATCGGGATCGTTCTGCTGCATCTGCTGCTCACACGCGGGATTCGCGGTGCGATCGCGCGTCTACAGCAGTTCCACATCGTTGGCAGTTTGGTCGTCTTCTTCGCGGTTGCTGCTCCGTGGCATGTGCTCATCGGTCTTGCGAATTCAACGCAGGGCAATCCGGGGAGCATCACCTTTTCGCACGGCCATTGGATCGTGCCGCAGCCGACCGAAGGGAATGTTCATGGATGGACCTGGTTCTACTTCATCAATGAACATCTTCTGCGGTACCTGAACCTTCGCGTGCCCCGCGACTACGATACGGTTCCGCTGCTGCTGTTCTGGGGGCTTCTGTTGGTGTGGCTGATGCCGTGGAGTGCCTTTGTCTTCCACGCTGTCGCACAAATTGAGTTCCGCGCGGCGGTAGCGGCTTCACCACTCTTTGCGGGATGGAAGTGGCTGCAGTCACGGCTCAATCCAGAGGGGCAGGAAGTGTATCTCGCCCCTCAAGAGAACACCGTACTGCTGCTCGGGATCTGGGCGGCGTTGCCGATGCTCTTCTTTTCGTTTTCGACGCGCCAGGAGTATTACGTTCTTCCTGCGATGCCAGCCCTGATTCTGCTGATCGCGGCATGGCTCTCGCAGGAGGCCGACGA
>Ga0268266_10003352_pt1 | contig 16037 bp, 16 predicted proteins | sample KBSS13metaG_FD_190356 | JGI IMG/M metagenome (GOLD analysis project Ga0268266, IMG submission 190356) | Switchgrass rhizosphere microbial communities from Kellogg Biological Station, Michigan, USA - KBS S1-3 metaG (SPAdes) (version 2) | ecosystem: Host-associated > Plants > Roots > Rhizosphere...
TCGACCTGTTCGAGCAGGTCGCGCACCGCTTCGGCACCCATGCCGCCGCGGAAGTACTCGCCCCAACCGAACGGGGAGCCGAACCGGTCCTTGAGCTCACGGAAGACCGTCTCGTCGTTGATGACGTCCTTCGGCTTCATCTCCGTGAAGATCTTCCAGACCTCTTGCATCCGCTCCGCGGCCTCTTCGAGGTAGGCCTCGGTGTCGGCGATCTCCGCGTCGAACTGTTTGCGCAGTTCTTTGAGCATTTTGCCGCGCTCGTCGTCTTTGAGCTTGCGCAGCTGCGCCGCGGTCAGTTTCAACGAGTCGGCCCAGATGTGGTCTTCGTCGTCGAATTTGGCTTGGTCGCCGTCCTCGAGGTACTTCACGCGCCGCTCCAGCGACTCGCTCAGCTCCTGGGTCCGTTTCTGTCGTTCGACTTCATAGGAGTCGACGACTTTTTTGACCTCTTTCTCGAGTTTCCCGACGTCCTTGTCGCGGGCCTCCTCGTCGACCCAGGTGACCATCGAGGCGGCGAAGTAGAGAACCTTCTCCAGCTCTTTGGGCGCCATGTCGATCAGGTAGCCGATGCGGCTCGGCACACCCTTGAAGAACCAGATGTGCGAGACCGGCGAAGCCAGGTCGACGTGCCCCATCCGCTCACGGCGGACCTTGGAGCGCGTCACCTCGACGCCGCAGCGCTCGCAGACGATTCCCTTGTAACGGACCCGCTTGTACTTACCGCAGTAGCACTCCCAGTCCTTGGTCGGACCGAAGATGCGCTCGCAGAAGAGCCCGTCTTTCTCCGGCTTCAGGGTCCGGTAGTTGATCGTCTCCGGCTTCGTGACCTCGCCCCAACTCCAGGAGCGGATCTTTTTCGAAGACGCGAGACCGATCTCGATCGCGTCGAAATTGTTGATGTCGATCATCAGTCCTCCACCTCTGCCGGCGCAGCCTCTTGGGCATCTCCGGCACCATCATCAGTTCCCGCCTCGCCCTCGGCGACGACTTGCTCCTCTTGCTCGTCGGCCGCTTCGGGTTTGCTCAGGCCATTGCCGTCGGGACCGTTGTCGGCGCGGACCCCGGTGAGGTCCATGCCCAGCTCCTCGGCGGCTTTCAGGAGGTCGTCCTCCTCGTCCGAGATTTCGACATCGGTGCCCTCCGACACGACGTTGGCGTCGAGCGAGAGGCTCTGGATCTCCTTCAAAAGCACTTTGAAGGACTCCGGGATCGACGGCTCGGGGATGTTCTCCCCCTTGACGATCGCCTCGTATGCCTTGACGCGCCCGACCGTGTCGTCGGACTTGACGGTGAGCATCTCCTGCAGCGTGTAGGCGGCGCCGTAGGCCTCCAGGGCCCAGACCTCCATCTCGCCGAAGCGCTGACCACCGAACTGCGCCTTGCCGCCCAGCGGCTGCTGGGTGACGAGCGAGTAGGGGCCGGTGCTCCGGGCGTGGATCTTGTCGTCCACCAGGTGCAGGAGCTTCAGGATGTACATGTATCCGACCGTGACTTTGCCCTCGTAGGGCTCGCCCGTACGGCCGTTGTAGAGCTGCGCGGTGCCCGAGGCCTTCGCGCCCTCTCGACCGTCTTTGTCGACACCGATGTCGATGCCGCGGTCTTCGTTCTCTTTTTGCCAGTGCACGAGGGCCTCGTCGACGTCCTCGACGGTCGCGCCGTCGAAGACCTGCGTGGCCACGTAGACGCGACCGTTGCCTTCGTCGGAGTGGGCCTGTTTGTAGGCCTCGGAGCCGTCGTCGTACCAGCCGTTCGCCGCGACCCACCCGAGGTGGGTCTCGAGGATCTGACCGATGTTCATACGGCTCGGCACGCCGAGCGGGTTGAGGATGACGTCGACGGGGGTCCCGTCGGCCAGGTGCGGCATGTCCTCCTCGGGCACGATCTTCGAGATCACACCCTTGTTCCCGTGACGGCCCGCGAGCTTGTCGCCCTCGGAGATCTTGCGCTTCGTCGCGACGAAGACGCGGACCAGGTCGTTGACGCCCGGGGGCAGGTCATCGCCCTCGTCGCGGCTGAACGTGAGGACGTCGATGACGACCCCACCCTCGCCGTGCGGGACTTTCAGCGAGGTGTCACGGACCTCGCGCGCCTTCTCCTTGAAGATCGCGCGGATCAGCTTCTCCTCGGCCGTCAGCTCGGTCTCGCCCTTCGGCGTGACCTTGCCGACCAGCAGGTCGCCCGAGACAACGTCGGCGCCGACGCGGACGATGCCGCGCTCGTCGAGGTTGCGCAGGCTCTCCTCAGAGCGGTTCGGGATGTCGCGGGTGATCTCCTCGTCGCCGAGCTTGGTCGTGCGGGCGTCGATCTCGTACTCCTCGATGTGGATCGAGGTGAGTTCGTCTTCCTTGACCAGGCGCTCCGACAGGATGATCGCGTCCTCGAAGTTGTAGCCCTCCCAGGACATGAAGGCGACCAGGCAGTTCTTGCCCAGCGCGATCTCGCCGCCACCGGAAGCAGAGCCGTCGGCGAGCACGTCGCCCGTCTTGACTTTCTGCCCGGCCTTGACGATCGGGCGCTGATGGATCAGCGTCCCTTGGTTCGACCGCATGAACTTGTTCAGCTTGTGGTCGTCCTTGCCTTCGCCGTGCGTGACCTCGATGCGGTCGGCGTCGACGTAGGAGATTTCGCCGTCGTGCTTGGCGATGACCACGTCACCGGAGTCGATCGCGGCACGCCGCTCCATCCCGGTGCCGATCAGCGGCGGGTCCGGTTTGAGCAGCGGCACAGCCTGACGCTGCATGTTCGAGCCCATCAGGGCGCGGTTGGCGTCGTCGTGCTCGAGGAACGGGATCAGCGAGGTGGCCACCGACCAGATCTGGGACGGTGAGACGTCCATCAGGTCGACTTCTTTAGGAGACGCGGTCGCGTACTCCTGCTCGCCGGCGCGGACCAGCACCTGCGGGCCCTTGAGTTTGCCGGTCGCCTTGTCGAACTCGGAGTTCGCCTGGGCGATGATCTTGTCCTCCTCCTGGGTCGCGTCGTAGCGGACGATCGTGTCGGTGACGACGCCGTCTTCCACGAGGCGATAGGGGGTGGTGACGAAACCGTGCTCGGAGATCTCCGCGTAGGACGCGAGCGATCCGATCAGGCCGATGTTCGGTCCCTCCGGGGTCTCGATCGGGCACATCCGGCCGTAATGGGTCGGGTGCACGTCGCGGACCTCGATCGGGGCACGCTCACGGGTCAGACCGCCGGCACCCAGCGCCGACAGGCGGCGGCGGTGCGTCAGCCCCGAGAGGCTGTTGGTCTGGTCCATGAACTGCGAGAGCTGCGAGGACCCGAAGAACTCTTTCATCGCCGCCACGACCGGGCGGATGTTGATGATCGTCTGCGGGGTGATCGCGTCGGAGTCTTCCGTCGTCAGACGCTCGCGGACGACTCGCTCCATCCGGTAGAGGCCGATGCGGAAGGCCTCCTGGATCAGCTCGCCGACCGTGCGCAGGCGCCGGTTGCCGAAGTGCTCGTACTCGTCGAGGTGCTCGTAGACCGCCTCGCGCGGGTAGGTGAGAGCTTCCGCGGCATAGTCTTTGATCGGGTTCTCCTCGTCGACCTCCTCGGGGATCCCGAGCAACTTCGGCAGCGAGGTGAGCTCCTTGACCAAGGCGATGATGTCGTCGTGCGTGAGCACCCGCGTCTCGAGATCGATGTCGAGATCGAGGCGGGCGTTCAGCTTGTAGCGACCGACCCGGGTCAGGTCGTAGCGCTTCGGGTCGAAGAACAGCTGATCGAGCAGACCGCGGGCGGCGTCGACGCTCGGCGGCTCGCCCGGACGCTGTTTTTTGAACAGCTCGACCAGGGCGCCCTCTTCGGTCCTGGTGGCTTCGCTGTCGGCTTCGATCGTGTGCCGGATGTAGATCGAGTTGTCGAACATGTCGAGGAGTTTCTGGTCCTCGACGTAGCCCATCGCGCGCAGCAGCACGGTGACGGGCAGTTTCCGCTTGCGGTCGATGCGGACGAAAACTTTGCCTTTTTTGTCGACTTCGAGCTCCAGCCAGGAGCCGCGGGCCGGCATCAGGTTGGCGATGAAGACCTGCTTTTCCGGATCCTTCGGGGCCATCACGTAGGCGCCCGGGGAGCGGACCAGCTGCGTCACCACGACACGCTCGGTGCCGTTGATGATGAAGGTCCCGCGCTCGGTCATCCACGGGAAGTCGCCCATGAAGACGGCCTGCTCGCGGATCTCGCCGGTCTCCTTGTTCTGGAAGGCCACGGTCGCGGTCAGCGGCCGCGAGTACGTCATGTCCTTCTCGCGACACTCCTCAATAGAGTGCGGCGGCTCCTCGAATTTGAACTGGCCGAAGACGATCTGCAGGTTCCCCGTGTAGTCCTCGATCGGGGAGATGTCATTGATCGTCTCGCGAAGGCCACCGGTCTCAGTATTGGTCAGTTCCTCGAAGGAACGACGCTGGATATCGATGAGATGCGGGACCTCAACAGGGTTTTCTAGGCGAGAAAAATTCCTACGGGTTACGGGGGCAGCGTTGGAACGTGCCAAGTCGGCGACTCCTCGGGCGGTCAGAGGGATGGTGAAAAAGGCCCGTGCGGCGGGCAGGCGTACTCAGAAAAGCGCGCGACCGGGGAAAATAGCATGCGCTAATCCCCGGCCGCAAGTTTGGCTCTGCGACTGGCCTCCAGTCGCAAGACGCGAAGCGTCGGCTATTTAAGCTCGACGGTCGCGCCCGCCTCCTCGAGTTCGGCTTTGAGTTTCTCGCCCTCGTCGCGCTCGACGCCCTCTTTGACCGGGCCCGGAGCGGCGTCGACGACAGCCTTCGCCTCTTTCAGGCCGAGGCCCGTGGCGTTGCGGACGACTTTGATGACCGGGACTTTCTGGCCACCGACCTCGGTGATCACGACGTCGACGGTGCTCGACTCTTCGGCCGCGCCACCCTCGTCGCCACCGCCGCCACCGGCGGCGGCCGGAGCGGCAGCCGCGACAGCGGTCGCGGAGACGCCGAACTCCTCCTCCAAGGCTTTGATGCGCTCGGAGAGCTCAAGGACGGAGATGCCTTTCAGCTCCTCGATCCAATCAGCAGTTGAAGTTGCCATCTGGTGCTACCCCTCTTCCTCTTTCGAATCTTTCTCTGAAGAACTGTCATCGCCCGCATCGTCGGCGGGAGCCTCACCCGCGTCGGCCTCGGCAGCGGGCTGCTCCTCGGCGGGAGCCTCGGCAGCGGGCTCCTCGGTCGAAGTCTCTGCGGGGGCCTCCTCGGCCGGGGCCTCTGCCTCGGCGGGTGCGGCCTCCTCGGCGGCGGGTGCCTCCTCGGCCGGCGCGGCCGCGGGGGCCTCGCCGGTCACGAGCCCTTTGTCGGCGATCTGGCCGAGTTGGGTGGCGAGTCCCTGGATCAGCGCGTTCAGGCCGCGGACGATGCCGGTCAGCGGACTGGCGACGATCCCGGCGAACTGGCCGACGAGGACTTCGCGCGAAGGCAGGCGGGCGATCGAGTTGAACGCAGCCTCGTCGAGCACCGTTTCGCCCATCAACCCACCCTTGTAGGTGAGGACGGCGTGCGTTTTGTTGAAGGTCGTGATCGCTTTCGCGGCCGCCGCGGTGTCGCCGCGGACGAAGGTCAACGCGGTCGGGCCGACCAGCAGATCGGCGAGACGGTCCTCTCCAACCTGGTCGGCGGCGCGTTTCGTCAGACGGTTCTTGACGACTTTGAAAGTGGAATCGGTCTCACGCAGTTTCCCGCGGAGCTCGGCCGCCTGCGGAACGCTGATCCCGCGGTAGTCGACGGCAAAGATCGCTTCGGCGCCCTCGATCTGGGCAGCGATCTCTTGGATGGTCTGTGACTTTTCCTCGCGGTTCATCGTCTCTCCTACACCGGTCTTACAAGCAGGGCCCCGCCGGTGGTCTCAGGTGGGCGGCGACGCAGTGTAGAGCATCGCCTTACAGGTGGGAGCTAGGCCGTGGCAGGCTCCGCGGCGGTGGCGCCGACCAGCTCGCGGTCGGCAGCGGATTTGCCGCTGTCGACGCGGATGCCCGGGCCCATCGTGGTGGCGAGGGTCGCCGACTTGATGTATTTGCCTTTGGAACCGGCAGGCTTGGCGCGGACGATCTCGTCCATCACGGCCTGGTAGTTGTCGAGCAGTTTGTCGTCGTCGAAGGAGGCCTTGCCGATCGCCATGTGCACGATCGCCTGGCGGTCGGTGCGGTATTCGACTTTGCCCGACTTCGAGTCCTGGACGGCTTTTTCGACGTCTTCGGTGACGGTGCCGACTTTGGGGTTCGGCATCTTGCCCTGGGGGCCGAGGATGCGGCCGAGCTGGCCGACCACCGGCATCATGTCCGGGGTCGCGATCGCGACGTCGAAGTCGGTCCAGCCCTCCTGGATTTTCTCCGCCAGGTCCTGGGCGCCGACGAAGTCCGCGCCGGCGGCTTCGGCGTCACGCGCCTTCTCGCCCTGGGCGAAGACAGCGACCGAGACGTCTTTGCCCAACCCGTGCGGGAGGGCGAGCGTGCCCCGCAGCTGTTCGTCGGCGTGACGGACGTTGACACCGAGCAGGACGTGCAGCTCGACCGTCTCGTCGAATTTGGCGCTGGCCGTCTCCTTGATCAGGGCAATCGCCTCGGCCGGCGGGTAAAGCCGGTCGCGCTGGACTTTCTGGTGCTGCATGCGGAAGCGTTTGCCGTGGGCCATCGCTGAATCTCCTATTTGACGTCGACGCCCATCGAGCGGGCAGTGCCGGCGATGATCTTCGAAGCGGCGTCGAGGTCGTTGGCGTTGAGGTCGGGCATCTTGCGCTCGGCGATCGCGCGAATCTGCTCGGGAGTGATCGTCCCGACTTTGTTCACGTGGGGCTCGCCGGAGCCCTTCGGGATGCGGATCGCCTCCTTGATCAGGACCGCGGCGGGCGGCGTCTTGGTGACGAAGGTGAAGGAGCGGTCCTCGTAGACCGTGATTTCGACCGGGATGATCGTCCCGCCTTCACCCTGGGTCTGCGCGTTGAACGCTTTGCAGAAGTCCATGATGTTGACGCCGTGCTGGCCCAGCGCGGGACCGACCGGCGGTGCCGGGTTGGCGTTTCCTGCCTGGATCTGCAGCTTGATTACGGTGAGTACTTTTTTGGCCATGAGCGGTGGTGGAGGGTAGCGGGTCGGGGCCGTCTAGATCTTCTTGACCTGGTCGTAGCCCACCTCGACGGGGGTCTCACGGCCGAAGATCGAGACCAAGACTTTGAGTTTCGCGCCGTCCTCGTTGATCTCGGCGATCTCGCCGGAGAAGTCCGAAAGCGGGCCGGAAATGACTTTGACCGATTCGCCGATGGCGAACTGCGCCTGGGTGCGCGGGCGCTCCGCGGTCTCGCGGTGAAGAAGGCGATCGACCTCCGGTTTCGATAGCGGCACCGGTTTGTTCCGCTCGGCGCCGACGAAGCCGGTCACCCCGGGGGTGTTTTTGACCAGGCTCCAGGCGTCGTCCGTCATCTCCATGTTGACGAGGACGTAACCGGGCATGGTCCGTTTCTCCTGCGTCACTTTCTGGCCGTCCTTGACCTCGGAGACCTGCTCGGTGGGGACGACGACCTGCCGCACGTTGCGGTTCTGGCTCATCGTCTGGACCCGGTGCTCAAGGTTGTGCTTGACCTTGTTCTCGTGCCCGGAATAGGTATTGATCACGTACCAGCGAAACATCGAATTAAGAAGCCTTCTTCTTGTTAGAGGATCTGCTTGACAAGCCAGTTGAAGAGCGCGTCCAGGGCGCCGAGGTAGGCCGCCGCGACGGCCACGAAGATCACCGTGACGGCGGTGGCCTGGACCAGCGTGTCACGGTCGGGCCACTGGACTTTCTTCAGCTCGGCCCAGCAGGAAAGCAGGAAGCCGATGACGCCGCCGCGCGCACGGCTCTGCCGTTCCGCGGTGGCTTTTTTCTGCTGGCGGGCGAGTTGTTCTTTCTCGCGCCGTTTCTGCTCGTCACGTTTCTGACGATCCGCCTGTTTGGCGGCTTTCGCCTCGGCGCGCCGTGCCGACCGTGAGGTCGGGTGCGGTGCGTCCGGGGTTTCCAGGTCGGCCTCCGAGGCGCCGGCCGCGATCCCGGCCTCGATGGCCTCGATCTCGGCTACGTCACCGGAGGTGCCGACTTGGGTGTCGTGCTGCGCCCGCGACTCAGCGCTGCGCTCGGAGCCTGAGCGTTTCTGCTCCTCGGCTTCCCGAGCGCGGCGTTCCGCCTTGCGCTGTGCGCGGGTTTTCGCCATCGACCTCTACCGGGTCTCTTTGTGCGGGGTGTGTTTCCCGCACCAGCGACAGAACTTACGCAGCTCGACACGGTCGGGCGAATTACGCCGCGACTTGTTGGTCTGATAATTGCGACGCTTGCAGTCTTCGCAAGCCATCGTCACCGCGATGCGGACATCTCCGCGAGCCATCTGTCCCCTCAAGTTCCGTGCCTAAGGCACTCGTTACAAAGGAAAACCCCGGGCCGAGGCGCGAGGCTCCGACTAGGATAGCGGGCGCGAACGCCTTAGGAGGGAAGCCCTTGAGCGGGGCTCGCTAGAGGGCGACGCGGACCTGCTGTTTGACCTGCGTGGCGATCATGTTCCCGCTGTCCACGAGGAGCGGCACCGGGCTGTTGCAGGTCAGCGTCACGGCCCCCGCGGAGGCGAAGGTGTGGGTCAGCGAGACCGAGAGCGACTGCACGTCGCCTTTATCCAGCGTCGCCGCGGCCGCGCTGCTTTCGCTGCCGGCGGCCAGGGTGCATTCGATCGGGATCGGTTCGGCTTCCGCGGTGTTGTTGGTCGCCGTCACGTTGGCGGTGATCACGTAGGCGCCGCCACCCAGGGCCTGGGACAGCAACGGCGGCGACCCGGGTCCGACCGCCTTTGACGAAGTGAAGACTTCGAAGGCCGGGCCGGTGCCGTCCGTGCCGGCGGGACCGCGCGCGCCGGTGTCCCCCTTGGCGCCGGTGGCGCCTTTCGCACCCGCCGCGCCTTTCGCGCCGGTTTTACCAGTCGGGCCCTGCGGGCCGGTCGCGCCGCGGGCGCCTTTCAGCTGGTTGCGCGTCGCCTTGGCGATCTTGCCCGTCGTCACCGCTTCCGGTTTCAGCTGGCCGGTGCCGACCGAGTTGCGCGGCAGCTGGGTCGCGGCGAAGGCGGCGCCCCCGAGCGCGAGGAAGAGCGCGAGCGAGGCGACGACGTTGGCGTACGTGAGGTGACGGCGCAGGTAGTCCACGCACGGAACCTTAACGTCGCCTCAGGTCGCCATCACGTGGGTATGGGCCGGAAGCCGGCGCCCGGGGTGCAAGGGACGGGGCCGTTTGAAGCTGGCGCCCGGGGAAAGGGATGCTGCCCTCTCGGCGGCGGCCCTGGCAGGCTGTGGCCGCCGCCGAGAGGGCGGGTCCGTGGGGAGTGTCGGATCCGTGGAGGTATCGCGACGCGGGACGCACGAGGATGTGACGGGACTCGCATCTCGTGACAGAGAGCGTGGGAAGTCCACGCTTGCGTGCGTGTTGGGGGGAGCCTTGCGAGGCGCGGTCGACCTATCGTCCGGCCGCGCCAGGCGCGGTCGACCCTGGGTCCGGAAGACGGACGTCAGGTCGACCGCACTCCCTCCACCGGACCTTAGGTCGACCGAGAGCCAACTCCGCCCGGACCTGTGCCGACTCCTCGATGTCTATGACCCCCTCACGTCCTGGGCGTCTCATCGCGGTCACAGCCAGCCAGGACCGCGATGAGACGCCCAGGACCCGCTCTAGGACTGCCGCAGCGGCCGGGAGCACGGCGTCCTAACCGCCTCGGCGCTCAGCCAACATCCCGCTGCGTCAGCCGCCAGAGGCCGATCGCCAGCGGTATGCCCATCCACAGCGCCAAGGCGACCAGGGCCTGGGCCCATTGGTGCCCGCTCATCACTTCGGTGGTCAGCGGTTCCAGCGCTTCGGTGCTGATCCAGTCGATGACGCCGCTCAGCGCGTGGATCGAGCCGAGCGCCGCGAAGGCGACCGGCAGCACGAAATAGAGGACGATCGCGGGCGCCGAGGACTGCAGGGCGGCGCCGAAGCCGACCCCGACGATCATCGCGGTCACGACGTAGACGATGTCCTGGAGAAACAGGCCGAGCGGCAGCGACCAGTGGTCCGAGGCGCTGTTCGAGGAGATCGCCGTGCCGAGCACCGACAGCACCAGCGCGATCGCCGTCGCGACCAGCGCCAGGACAATCCCGCCGAGCAGCTTCGCGACGAGCAGCCGCGCCCGCTCCGGCACCAGGGCGAAGCTGACCAGCGCCGTCCGCTGCGACCACTCCGAGCTGACCAGCAGGATGCCGACGACCGGCAGCAGGATCCCGACGGGCTGCAGGCCGTTGGAGAGGATGTGGTTGAAGGTGCGCTGATCTTCGTGGGCCAGAAGCGCGGTGATGAAGACCGCGACGAGCGTCAGCCCCACCACCCCGAGCAGCAGCCAGAAGCCGCTGCGGGTGTCGGCCGCCTTGCGCAGCTCGACCTTGGCCAGGCGGGCAAGCCCGGGCTTCCGGTCGCGCCCGGCGGGGGCCGCCGTCGTCATCTCGTTGGGATCGATCGCGTGGGCGCTCATTTGTCCCCCTCGCTTCCGTTGTCGGTGGTCAGGTCGAAGAACAGCTGCTCGAGGCCGGCGTCCCCGGCGGGCGCCAGGTGGACGAGGGCGACCCCTCCCCCTTGCGCCGCGGCGCCGACGGCGCGCGGCTCGGCGTCGACCAGGAAGCCGCCGCCTTCGCTCTCGCGGGCCGCGAGCCCCGCCCCCGCGAGCGCGCGGCCGAGGGCCTCGCCGTCGTCGGCACGGACCAGCGTCCCGGAGTCGGAGAGCAACTCTTCTTTGCTCCCCTCCGCGACGATCTTGCCGCTGCCGATGATCACCAGCCGGTCGGCGATCGCGTCGACCTCGTGCAGAAGGTGTGAGGAGAGCAGCACGGTTCCGCCACGCTCGGCGAAGTCGCGGAGCAGGCCGCGCATCCAGCGCATCCCCTCCGGATCGAGCCCGTTGGCGGGCTCGTCGAGGATCAGCACCTCCGGTTCGCCGATCAGCGCGTTCGCGATCCCCAGCCGCTGGCGCATCCCGAGCGAGTACTGGCGCACCCGTTTGCGCGCCGCCGACTTCTCCAGCCCGACCAGCCCGAGCAGGTCGTCGACCCGCTTCTCATCGACGCCCATCGTCTGGGCGGAGATCGCCAGCGCCTCGCGGCCGCGCCGGCCGCCGTGCTGGGCGGAGGCGTCGAGCAGGACGCCGACCCGCCGCCCCGGGTTCGGCAGGCGTCGGTACTCGCCGCCGAGCACGCCGGCCCGCCCGGAGTCCGGCGTCGAGAACCCGCAGATCATGCGCATCGTCGTCGTCTTCCCCGCCCCGTTGGGGCCGAGGAATCCGGTGACGGTGCCCGGTTCGCAGCGGAAGGTCACGTCGTCGACGACGGCCCTCCCGCCAAATCTCTTGGTCAACTGCTCGGCTTCGATCATGCCGTCAGGTTTCCCCCTCCGCGCGGCCCGCACATCAGCCGCTGGTCGTGACTTCTCCCCGCCGTAAGTCGACGGCCGGCCCCTACTTTGGTAGCGGCACCGGACTTCACGGCGGCCCTACGCTGTGGCCGTGGCCTCGCTCGGGGTGAATCAAGGACTGGAGCCGGCGCGCTGGCAGCGGCGGATGCTGCCAGGCTCGATGGTCGACGGGCCGGGGGCCGAGCGCAGCCTGCGCGACTGGGTCGTCGACGTGATCGTCACCTTGGTCGCCCTGGGGCTCGGGCTGATCGTCCTGCACGACACCTGGGTCGTACACGGGACCGCGGCCAAGGTCATGGACATCGTGCTCGGGGTCGCTTCCCTCGCCGCCCTCTGGGATCGCCGTCGCCATCCGGTCGGAGTCGCCGCCTTCGTCGTCCCGGTCTCGGCCATCTCCGGGCTGGCGGGCGGCGCCGGGCTGGCCGTCCTTTTCAACGCGGCGATCCGCTGCAGCCGTCGCGATCTGATCTGGATCACCGTCGGCTCGTTCGCCGCCTCCGTCGTCTACGCCCTGATCTACTCGACCAGCGGCGCCGACTTCCGCGACAACGTCGTGATCACCGTACTGCTGCTCGGCTTCACGGTCGGCTGGGGGCTCTTCGTCCGGGTGCGGCGCGATCTCGTCGGCCAATTGCACGAGCGGGCGGCGCGCCTGGAAAGCGAAGGCCGGCTGCGGGCGGAGCAGGCGCGCTCGGCGGAGCGCGAGCGGATCGCGCGGGAGATGCATGACGTCCTCGCCCACCGGCTCTCGCTGTTGAGCCTGCACGCGGGGGCACTCGAATTCCGGCCTGGCGCGCCGCCGGAGGAGATCGCGGCGACGGCCGGGGTCGTCCGCGAGGCGGCGGCCGCGGCGCTGGAAGAGCTGCGCGACGTGGTCGGCGTGCTGCGCGAGGGGACCGACTCCGAGACGCGCCGGCCGCAGCCGACGCTGGCCGACCTGCCGACGCTGATCGAGGAGTCGCGGGCCGCGGGGATGCGGATCGAGGCCGAGCTGGACCTGCCTACCGACGGTGAGGACCCAGGCGTCGGTGGCGTCGGGCGGACCGCTTACCGGGTCGTCCAGGAGGGGCTGACGAACGCCCGCAAGCACGCGCCGGGCGCGCTGGTCCGCGTGCGGGTCGCGACGGGCGAGGACGCGCTGACGGTGGAGGTGCGCAACCGGGCACCGCTGCGGCCCGCGCCGGCACCGACCCTGCCGGGGGCCGGAAGCGGGCTGATCGGGCTCGGGGAGCGGGTCGAGCTGGCGGGCGGCGAGTTGCGCGGCGAGGTGGCCGAGGGCGGTGACTTCGTCCTCGCGGCGACGCTGCCCTGGGAGCGCCGGGGCCGATGAGCGCGAACCCGATCCGCGTGATGCTGGTCGACGACGACCCGCTGGTCCGCTCCGGCCTGCGGATGCTGCTCGGCGGCACCGAGGCGATCGAGGTCGTGGCCGAGGCCGACGACGGCGACAAGGTGCTCGGCGCGGTCGACCGGCACCGTCCCGACGTCGTCTTGATGGACATCCGCATGCCAGGACTCGACGGCGTCTCGGCCGCCGGCCTGCTCACCGCCCAGCCGTCCCCGCCGGCGATCCTGATGCTGACCACCTTCGACGCCGACGACCTGGTGCTGCGGGCCCTCCGCGCCGGCGCCGCCGGGTTCCTGCTGAAGGACACGCCGCCCGCCGAGATCGTCCGCGCGATCGAACTCGTCCACGCCGGCGATTCGATGCTCTCCCCCGCCGTCACCCGGCGCCTGATCGACCTCGTCGCCGGCGAGGTCGACGAGACCACGCCGCGCGCGGACGCCGACCGCCTCCTCGCCTCCCTCTCCCCGCGTGAGCTCGAGGTCGCCCGCTGCGTCGGCCGCGGCCTCTCCAACGCCGACATCTCCGCCGAGCTCCACCTCAGCGTCGCCACCGTGAAGGCCCACGTCTCCCGCCTCCTGGAGAAGCTCGACGCCGACAACAGAGTCCAGATCGCCCTGCTGATCCGGGATGCGTCACCCCGGGGCGGGGCTCGGTAGCTGGCGCCCGGGTAAGGGACGCGAGGCGTCCCGGCGAGAGGGCCGTCTCACCCACGGCCCTGGCTGGCTGTGGCCGTGGGTGAGACGGCCGAGGTATGAAAACGATGGAGAAAGTGCGACGCCGTTGGCAGAGACGCGAGGGAGACGCCACGAACTCCACACTTCCGCGCATGTTCCCCATGCTTCGTGCGCATTCCGTCTGACCCGAAATGTTGACGGGCCGAAAACCCCTCTATATCGTGGGTTTTCGGCCCGTCAACCTGGGGGTGCTGGAGAAGCGTGACGGGGGTGTGGAGTTCCCGGCGGAACCGTGACGAACCTTCGGACTTCCTGACGAAACCCTCACGTCCTGGGTGTCTCATCGCGGCCACAGCCTGCCAGGGCCGCCATGAGACGCCCAGGACGCAACTAGGACTGCCGCAACCGCCGGGACCCCTACGGAGTAGTCGGTTCCAACCCGATCACCGTGTAGTAGCCGACCAGGATCAGGCGGCGGCCGTCGGAGATCATCGGGGTGTAGCCGGACTGGTCGATCTCGAAGTCCTTCTTGTGGGTGCGGACGTCGATGCCGATCGTCTTCTTGGTGACGAAGCTGGCGACGTAGACGGTGTGGCCGATCACGGTCGCGGTGCCCTCCACGGGGCCGCCGACGTCGTAGGTCCAGCGCACCCCGCCGGTGCGGGCGTCGAGGGCGAAGAAGCGGCCGTTTTCGGAGCCGATGTAGACGGTGGGCGGCGTCCCCGGCACCTGGGCCACGGCCGGCGAGCCGTAGACCGCGTCACCGGTGTCGAAGCTCCACTTCACCTTCCCGGTGGCCTCGTCGAATGCGTAGACGATGCCGTCGTCGCGGGCCGCGTAGACGTTGCCGAAGGCGATCGCGGGCGAGGAGAAGAAGCCGCCCTCACCGTAGGGCGCGACCTTGCTGGTGTTGGTGCGCCAGACCGGTTTGCCGGTGTTCGCGTTCAGGGCGAACATCGAGCTCTCGTAGTCGGCGACGAAGACGTTCCCGGCGTCGTAGCTGGGGCTCGCTTTGATCGCTCCCGGCGCCTTGAAGGTCCAGACCGTGTGGCCGTCGCCGGCGTCCAGCGCGAAGAAGTCCCCCTTGTTGGTGCCGATGTAGAGGTTGCCGTCGACCGGCAGCGGCGAAGATTCGAGTTTCGCGCCCAGCTTGCGCTCCCAGACCGTCTTTTCGGTTTTGACATTGCCCGCGACCAGGTCGCCGTCGAGGAAGGCGCCGTAGACCAGGCCCCGGTAGTAGGCGGGGCCGGTGACGATCGAGTTTTCGCCCTTGTTCTTCGGGTCGAGCTCCAGTTCGCCGATCACCTTGTGGGTGCCGAGCTGGATCGCTTTGCCGTTGCCGTACTTGTTGATCGTGTAGGCGACGCGGCCGCCGATCGCGGGCGGGAACTCGATCAGGGCGTGCGTGTTGATCGACCACGCCTGCTTCAGCGGCGGGTCGAGGGGCCGGTCGATCTCACCCCGGTTCGCCGGCAGGTAATGGGTGCGCTGCGGGACGCGACCGAAGAACGGCCAGTCCATGTAGCCGGGTTCCAGGTTGTTCATCGGCACCGTCGCCGGCGCTTCGGAGGTGCTCGTGCCCCCGGCGGGGGTCGAGGCGGTCGACGACGAGCCCCCGCCCGAGGAACTCGACGACCCGCCCCCGCCGCACCCCGCCGCGAGCAGGGCAAGAAGCGCGACGAGCGCGAGGAGGGCCGTGGAGTTCAGTCTTTTGTTACACATTGGTGCGTCTTTCAGCGCATCTTGATGCGGTACCCTAACGACTATGAGAACGACCATCGATCTCGCGGACGATGTCGCCGCGGCCGCCGAGAAGATGCGCCGTGAGCGTGGTATCGGCCTGAGCGCCGCGGTAAATGAGCTTGCGCGTGCCGGCCTGGCCCAGCCCACGCCCGCTCGCACCTTCAAACAACGCACCTACGACATGGGCGAGGGCCTCGACGTGTCCAACGTCGCCGACGCACTCGAGACTCTCGAAGGTCCGAGCTGGCGCTGACGAGTGTGAATCTCGTTGACGCCAACCTTCTGTTGTACGCGGTCAACGAGCGGGACCCACGACACCAGGCGTCGCTCGCATGGCTCACGGATCAGCTGAACGGGACCAGGCGCGTCGCCCTCCCTTGGTCGAGCCTTGGCGCGTTCCTCCGAATCTCGACCCACCCGCGGGCAAGGCAGAGGCCGCTCAGCCCCGCAGCCGCTTGGTCGGTGGTCGAGGACTGGCTCTCAGCGCCCGCGGCGTGGATACCCAGCCCAGAAGACAGATTCGGGGCGATCGTGACGGGGTTGATGGCCCGCTACGAGCTGGCCGGCAACCTCATCCCCGACGCGATGCTCGCCGCTCTGGCAATCGAGCACGGGCTCACGGTCTGCTCCGCGGACACTGATTTCGCCCGCTTCGACGAGATCACCTGGGTGAACCCGCTGGCTTGAGCATCGACCCTTCGTCCAGATCCCGAAAAATGCGCCGGACGGTTAGGCATATTTGGGTAAATGCAATCGACGCGGCTCGCGCCGGAACCCAGTCTCGTCGCGACCAGCCTCGGACGTGAGCGGATGCTCGACGCG
>Ga0268266_10003354_pt1 | contig 16032 bp, 10 predicted proteins | sample KBSS13metaG_FD_190356 | JGI IMG/M metagenome (GOLD analysis project Ga0268266, IMG submission 190356) | Switchgrass rhizosphere microbial communities from Kellogg Biological Station, Michigan, USA - KBS S1-3 metaG (SPAdes) (version 2) | ecosystem: Host-associated > Plants > Roots > Rhizosphere...
CGTGATTATATCCTGCCTTTTGGTAAAGGTGCAGTAGTGCTGGAAGCATCAGCTGAGGCTATAGATAATGGTGAATCTATTTGCATCATTACCTATGGTATGGGTGTTTATTGGGCTAAAAATGCTGCAAAACAATATCCCGGCAATGTGGAGGTGATAGACATACGCACTATTTATCCGTTGGATGAAGAACTGATATATAGCACTGTGAAGAAACATGGTAAATGCTTAGTACTAACTGAAGAGCAGCTACGCAATTCATTCTGCGAAGCGCTAGCCGGGCGTATAGCGCAAAACTGTTTCCAATATCTCGATGCTCCTGTGCAAACACTTGGCGCTATGGACTTACCTGCAGTACCGATGAATATGGCGCTGGAAGCTGCTATGCTGCCGAATGCAGACAAAGTAGCTGCACGCATAGGGCAATTACTGAATTGGTAATAAAATCAATAACGATAAATCAATAAGTATCAGGCACCTTTCCCAGGTGCCTGCATCATTTTATCTAAAACTGCCTGAGCTAAGGGATGATAATTTGCCCGGTATTTAGCATATATACGCTTAGCCATATCTGCTTTGCCACGCTTCATCATTTCGCCATATACAGGTTCGAGAAATTTTTCGCGACCTACCATGCTTAGGAATTGTTCCATTGCCGGGTAAGCTGGTGTGTAATCAGCAGCTACAGCCATTATGTACCACAAGTCTACTATTTCGCTATTGCCACTTTGTGTAAAATGGAAAGCAGCATCCAAATCTTTCATTTGAGGCAATGTTAATGGCTTGGGCAGATTGCGCAGGAATTGCAACCATTCATGTGTACTCCAGTCCTTCGTTACCAATTGCGATGCAGGCATGCCTTTCTCAAATGCAGCTCTTGTGCTATCTACTTTCTTAAACCTGTCGGGATAAATGCGTGGACAGTTGGCAGGAATACCGGGACCATATACCCAGGCATTTATATCTATATTCTTTTCTAAAGTGCTATTTCCTCTTATGAGGTTTGCCTGCAGGTAAGCAAGAAACTGCTCCGTGTTAACGGACTTGAAAGCATGCTCACTGAAATATTTATTCAGAAATGCATCAAAAGTATCTCTGCCCACATTCACTTCTATGAGCTTAAGGAATGCAGCACCTTTTTCATAAGGTATATCAGTAAGACCATCTTCCGGTGTGCGACCTTTCAGGTCCAGTTTCAGCCAGGTATCTTTACTGGTTTTACCAATATTATCAACCTCTGCTACTAAATCCTGATAGCCAAGTTCCCAAAGCATATCTGAATAGTCTTTACCCATTTGCGCTTCCATAATGCGGCGCTCAAAGTAGTCTGTAAAGCCCTCGTTCAACCAGAAATCATTCCAGGTAGCATTTGTTACCAGGTTACCGCTCCAGCTATGCGCCAGCTCATGCGCTACAAGGCTTACTAAAGAACGGTCGCCTGCAATGATGGTGGGTGTGCAGAATGTGAGGCGTGGATTTTCCATACCACCTATAGGAAAGCCGGGAGGTAATACCAATACATCATACCTGCCCCACCTGTATGGGCCATATAATTTCTCTGCAGTGCTTACCATTTTGCCAACATCCTCAAACTCATAGCGGGCCTTGTCTATCATGCTTTGCTCAGCATATACACCGGTGCGGTCATCTATCTTCCTGAAAGCAATATCGCCTACTGCTAATGCCATAAGATAAGCAGGTACAGCGTTTTCCATTTTGAAATGATAGACGTTGCTATCATTTACCTGTTGTGGATTTTCTGCACTCATCAATGCAAGCATTCCCTTTGGCGCCTCTACCCTTGCATTGTATGTAAAGCGAATGCCCGGGCCATCGGGACATGGTATCCAGGAGCGCGCATGTATAGACTCGGACTGTGTGTATAGAAACGGATGTTTTTTATCGAGCGTCTGTTGCGGGTCAAGCCATTGCAGTGCTTCTGCATTATTACCTGTACGGTAATATATAGCCACTAAATTGTTGCCGGACAGAATTGGTATGTGTAATGCACTACCTAAGTATTTGATCGGTGAATCCAGCTTAAACGTAACCTTTTGACCATTTACAAATACACTGTCAATCGATAGCTCATAAGTATCCAGCTTTAGCTCCTGCTGCTTATTACTGTCAGTTATTGTCCATGTAGCGCAGCCGCTGATTTGTTTCTTCTCAAAGCTTACTTTTATATCCAGATCCAAATGCGTTATTGTAACACTATCTGCATTGGATAAGGTATGGATATCTTTCTCTATTGTATCTTTTACAACGGATGTAGTTGTGTTATTTACAGTCACAGTTTTATTATTACACGCAGCAAACATCACACTTAGTAATATCGCTAATACAGAATATCTTATCATTTGCTTATTATAAAAACTAATCAAAGGCTATATTTCTTCTTTCTTTAAATCCTCCCAACTTGTGTTAGAATAACTATCCCATACGAGCCATAAAAGTATAGCCGATAATACCAGGAACAGCAGTTTCAGCCACCAGATATGGATAGCAAAGTAATGGCCAATACCAAGCATACCGGGTATGATAAGCGTAATAAAAGCCTTAAGAATTTTAGTACCGGAAGAGTTAATCTGCTCCATCCTGGAGAATGGAAATGCTTTGTAGCTAAACCGAATAATAATGGCGATGAATAAGGTAACATTAGTCATGGCCAATGCAATATCAAGAATTTTACCTGCGCCCCATACAGAGAGAACGAAAATTGAAATAATAGAAAAGTAAGGAATGAAATACTTTGCCCATAAAGCCTTAAAAGCGCCATCCATTATTTTTCCGGGCTTTTCTACTGGAGATGCATAGTATATCCAGGCAGCTTTATATTGATCAGACGTAGTAACAAAATTTATTGCCTGCGCCATTACAAATGCGCTCATGTACAGCAACACAATAAAAGTATTCCGTTCATGTAAATTCTGCCACATATCTCTTAATGGCTCCTTATTAAGCGTAAGCAGATAAACAAAGTATACAGGCACGTAGGCAAATGTGGGATAAACACGCATTTTAAATGTGCGGCTGCGTGAGGTTTGCAACCAGGCCATCATAAAACCAGCCTGACCAGCATCACTACGACTGAATATGCGTGCCAACTTTAAATGAAAGTTAGATTTTTTACCTGTTTTTGCCTGTACATTTCCTTCGCCTGATTCGAAAGCATCTACCGCGCCTATCCGAACAGCGAATTGTGGTGAGAGATATTTTATTGTAATCCAGAGGCATGCTAAAGGCACCACAATTGCTAAAAGACTAAGCATTCGGGTACCTGCCAGTATTGAAACAGGGGATAACCAGGAGTAGCAAGCCGCCAGCCAATAGGAAGGGAAATAGCGTACCCAGCCAAAAGTATGTAAATCTATGTGCTGCAATACGGAACTCTGCATAACCCTGGGCATAAAATAGCTCATGGCAAAAATGATTACCGAGAATCCTATCTGGAAAGTGTTTATGATTTCTTTAAAGCGCTGCGGGCTGGCGAACCTTAGTAATAGCAAGTAGAATCCATTAACTATGAATAGCACCATAAATATCATTAGTAATAGCGGGACAGGAAATAGAAGCGCATATTGCCACCCCATGATAATACCGACGAGTATCCAACCAGGCAAGCACATTGGCAGCACGATACGCAGCAGGTAAATGAATACGTGCAGTAAACGGGATAGTAATAAAGTACTATCATTTACAGGCCGATGCAGTAAAGTGAATTTATCTCTTGGATCAAACAGCACATTCGAAAAATCGGTGATGAGCATGAATGTGAGAATGAAAGTAAAGGTGGTATAATATGCCCAAAAAGCGAACACATTATCCTTAAATGCGGCCAAAGGTATAAGATACAGGCAACCCATAACAGCCGAAATGAACACACTAAAAAATGAACCTGCTTTGCGTTCTTTTTTCTGCGCCTGCTGACGACCGAAACTTAGCGGTTTACGATCGTCCATTTTCAGTCTTACCGTGAGGATAGCACGGAGCTGCTCAATATCTGCACCCATACCATGCCATAGGCCAGAAGGCAGCATCACTAATTTCAAAAACAGTTTATTCATAGTAATGCTTATTCAGATATGGTTTTATCATTAATAGCTGATGCAAAATCATCAGCTTTTTGCATCTGGTCACCGCTTGATGTTAACCTTGAGAATATCTGCTCAAGCGTATCAGTCTCATCCTTCTTTAGTTCACCAATGGTTGCATTGGCTACTATCTGCCCCTGGTTGATTAATACGATACGGTCAGACACTTTTTCTACAACGTCCATTACATGTGAGCAGTAAACAATGGTTTTACCTTCCTGCTTCATTACCTGCAGCAGTTCTTTTACCATTATCACCGCGTTTACATCGAGACCGGAAAGCGGTTCATCAAATATTACGATAGAGGGGTTATGCAAAAGGCCGGATGTGAGCAGTATTTTCTGCTTCATACCTTTTGAAAAGCTATCCATGCGCTGATCCAGATTAGCCAGAAGGCCAAAAGAGTCTAACATGCGTCTGCTACGCTCTTCAATAATATTGTCGGGTAAATGATACAGCTTTCCTACAAATGTAAGATACTCCCTGGGTGTTAACAGGTCGTACAGTTCGGCAAGTTCGGGTACGTAACCAATCATCTTTTTGATTTCAATCACGTCCTTACGCAGATCTTTACCTGCCACCGTTACTTCACCATAAAAATCCTGTATGATGCCGGTAAGAATTTTTACGGTTGTTGATTTACCTGCGCCATTGGGGCCAATATAGCCTATTACCTGGCCTGGGTATATATCCAGGTTGATATCACTTAGTACTGTTTTTCCGGCGTATTGCTTGCCCAGATGCTTTATCTTAATAATAGGTTCCATACTTGTAAAGTTAAAATTCCTTCAACGCAAAGTATTGAAGGAATTATGAAAATAAAATAACCCTGTGTGGGTTATTATAATACTATGCTTTTAACAACTTGAAAGCGTGCGTCCATTGATTATGTAAAAAGCCAGGAATGCACCAAAGCATAGCAAGGGGTTCTATAGCGCGTGCGGCCTCTACCTTACCCATGTCTTCTACCTCCCAACCAAATATCTTCAATATTCCGTTTACTTCAGCCTTAGCCTGATCATTATCGCCACAAATGAACATGCTTGGTTTTCCTTCTTTGAAATCCGGATTTACCATGCGTGCATTGCCGACACTGCAAAAAGCTTTTACAAAATTAACGTCCGGGAAGCGCTCCTGTAGCCTTTCCATAAGAGATTCTTCGAGCGAAGTGAAGAATCTAAGCACACCGTTTTCCGGTGGCAACTCGTCAATAGGAACGGTGGTATCTATAACAGTTTTAAAATTCAGGTTTTGCGGACCTGCCTGTTCTATAGCCTCTTCAGCGGCGCTACCCTTTACGGTTAAAACTAGTAGGTTGCTGAATTTTGCTGCGTCTGCAAATGAGCCAACACTTGCATGAGCCCCTCCATTCTCTTTCCAATCGCTTAGCTTGCTGACATCATGAGAACTGAGCATCACTTCATAACCATGTTTTATAAATCCGCTCCCCAATGTTTGCGCTACGATACCGGAACCTATAATACCAACTTTTTTCATAGTTATTCAATATTTATCAAGGGGAAATTAGGCGGTTTTTTTGAACTACAAAAAGAAAATACCTAACCTTCATAACCCTATTATTTTGATACAATTATGCTATGGGTTTGTGTTGCATTACCTGCTCTTAGCGTGCAATAATATATGCCTGTAGCAAGATCACTACCCGATAATACATATCTTTTTTCACCAGCATCCATAGTTCCTGTTGCTACTGTACGCAGCAGCCTGCCCATAGCATCATATATATTGATGCTTACATCTGTTTTTTTCTTCAGGCTGAATTGGATAGTAGTCTGTGCACTGAAAGGATTGGGATAGGAGATTAAATTGAGATCTGAACCCGCTGCTACCGAAGGCACACTAACATCGCTAATATTGGTAATGTGTGATGAATAAATACCACCTGAATGTGTTGCTATAACTACCAACCCATCTGTAGCGCGATAATCTATCATATCTACAACTGATGCACCAATATTAGTAGCCCCCTGTTGTGTCCACACAGTAGCAGTGCCTGCTAGTTGCGTGGTAGCAAATAAACCCACACTGGTGCCTACCAGGTAAACTGTACCGCCTGTAACAGGTATAATGCTTGCCCAACGACACGAAGGACCATCAGCAGCAGCGGCAGTGCCGGATTCCAGATTGCCACCAACTTTGGTCCACGATGTTCCGCCATTAGATGAATAGAACAAGCTGTAAACGCCATAGTTAGAGAATACTACCATTACGTTATCTGCATTATCAGGGTCAACGGCAATGCAACTTACATTGGCACCGGAAGGGAATGGTGCGGCACTTCCTGTAGAAGTAATATCAGTAGCTGTAGGCGTGCCTGTATTTGCATTATCAATTCTATATACTCTTTTGCCAGATGTACCATAATAAACCCTATTGGCAGGTGTTTTAGATACGGCGACAGCCGTGATAGCAGAACCTGTAGTGAGTGTATCGGAGAACATAGTCCAGTTGGTAGAAATAGAATCCCAATTACCGGCATAAGGAATATCCGAAAGGTTGTTATTTCTCCATAATGCAGTGCCGGCAGGCAGATACATGATATTGTTATTATTAGGATCAATGATGTAAGGATTACTAAACTGATAGCCATGACCACCAATAGGATCTATACGGGCAAAGCTATCAACATTGCCTGCTGCATCCAGCTTAGCACGCATCATCTTGCCATTCTGAATGCTGAAGTAGTAAGCCGCACCATTGTCAGCAATAGCGCAAAAGGAGCCATCGCCGCCACGTGGTGTAACCCATGGGCTTGTAAGTGCGCTTGAATTGGTGTACCAGCTTCCATTATCCTGCGCACCACCAATAATAATATCATTGGTTACGGCATGATCTATAGCACAGGTATAGAACATGGTAGTGATATAGCCATTGTTCAATGATGTCCATGAAACAGAAGATGCTGTATTGTCATTAGTTTTGAAAATACCGCCGTCATTTGATGAAATCATTTTATCAGGGTTGCTGGGTAGAAATACAAGCTCATGCTGATCCGGATGATGATTAGGATAACCATTTACTACCGGCAATGTAGCACCCTGCACGTAGCCTCCTATAAAAGTGGTATGTGCATTATCAGCAAAGCCCGAAGTGGAGCGATATAGATTGGTGCCGCCAATAAACACAGTATTAGTATCATTTGGCTTTACTTTAATCACAAGGTCATAAGAGCCTTGTGATGTAAACTTATCGAATAGGCCGCCCGATGAAGGCAAATTGGATGACCTGTCTTGCCAGCTACCACCTGCACCTGTACCATCACCTGATATATAAGTGTAGCGCCATAAGCTGTTCCATTCAACTGCACCGAGATAGTTAGTATCAGGCTGGCCTGAGCCAGGGGTATTGCCTAAGAAATAAACCTGTGTTTCGTCAGACGGGCTGATACCGATTTTTATACGGTTATAATTTGCCGGGAAGCCTGCAGGTGTAATATTTTTAAACGTAATGCCATCTGCAGACCTATATAATCCCTTTTGCCCGCCATCGCTGCTCAGAGTAGCATAAACTACACCTGTTTTTGTAATAGCAACATCAGTAAAATAAGAGGCAGCGCTTGTACCCAGTTCTCTCGTCCAGGTAGAGCCGCCGTCTGCGCTTCTATATATACCGCCATAAGCTGCGGCATACACTACATCCTGCGTGGCATTGGAGGCATCTGTAACAATATTCCAGATGAGATCGCTCCAGGTATCTAACGTAGTAATGCTTGTGCCTGCTGTAGCTGATAATACAGTCCAGGTAAGGCCGCCATCGGTAGATTTATAAATGCCGTTGCCGAGGTAATATGCACCGGTAGCTGACGCAGAGGCACCAAAAGCCTCACCTGTGCCGTAGTACCATACATTAGTATGGCCTGTACGAGTATCCTGAGAAAGGCATGATATACTCTTATACTGGTTAGGGGGAGTAATGGAAGTCCAGGATGCGCCCTGATCTGTAGAGCGCCACATGCCACCGGAACAAGAACCAGCTATTAGGTTATTTTCGTTGCTTATATCTATAGCCATAGCTCGCGTCCTGCCACCTACATTCCAGGGGCCTCTTTGCTGCCATGTAAGCGAAGTGTTTTTGCTAAAGCGACCGATATTTTTATCGCTTGGCAAGTTGGCGGCAAAAGCAATTTCTCTTTCCCTGATGTGCCCGGGTATCTGACCAGTAGCTGGATCGTGCAGGCGCATCCATTCATAGCTTTCACGTGCATTAGCATCTTCGTCTGAGCCCATTGCATCGGCAGCACCATAAAAAGACCCCTTGTTAATAATATGCGAGGTAGCAATGAAATAGCCGGAACCGATGATGGCAACAGCCAAAAGAGGTGTAAAAATTTTCTTCACTGAGCAGTCAATTTATTGTTTGTAATATACAATTATATACGATTATTTTACTTCATATTCATAAACTAATACCTGCGTTTTATTACCCATCTGCAGGTGTTCTTCTGCGTTTGCTATGAACCGGTTCCCTTTTTTAAGGCCAGGCAGAGCTATCTGCATGTTCTTAGTTTTTGAGGTGCGATGGAGCGTGTAAACAAATTTCATTTCTATGATATCGCCAACATTTAAGGCCATAGGCACCGAGGAACCACAGTGTGATACGGACAGCACCCTAACCCTGGCCCTGCACGGATAGGTTAAACCCTTATCGGCTTTAGTTAGCGGCAGCACCCTGATTATTTCGCCTTCAATGAAGCAAAACATTGGACTACTGCCAGGCGCCAGGTGATGATGTTTTGCAGTCTTCTGCGCCTGCAATGTACCACAACGGAGCATACAGGTAGTGAATAGAACTATTTGAAACAATTTATTCATTATACTTTTTTCAAATGATTTGCAGACAGGTTAAAGCCTGATTAAAGATACCACAATAGCAAGTCATTAACATACAGTGTTAGCCTTCAATAATTACATTTGCATCACTTTCTTTTTTATATCTCTATCACACAAAAGCGACACATAATTTATATGAAGCATAGCATTACCTTTTTATTGTTATTACTCCCTTTCCTGTCTCCGGCACAAACGTATGAACTTGGTGCAGGTGGCGGCATAAGCATTAATGGCAAGCCAACTAATAACCTGTACTTCAGAGGCGATAAGCTTACGGTGAACTATGCATCTTACCTATCGTTGCTTAAGAACCTGAAAGATGATGTGCAGCTGGGTGTGGATATACATATGCTGGAACTATCAAGAAAATCGAGCGTAGTTTATGACTTTGAGGGAAAAACAATAGGCGGCGATAATAAACGCTTTGTCTATGCAAAATATGCCTTGTCTATTGATGCGTTTCTAAATAAGAAATATTACCTGGGGCAAAACTATGTGTATGGTGGTATAGCTGTGGGACTAGGAATTGCACGTAATAACTCTCACAACTTACCAGACAATGTTTCCTATGGTGCGCCAGATGGCGGCTATGGATTGTCGGTAGGTGCCCAGATTGGCTATGTATATAATATAGATTCCAGATGGGCTGTAAATGCGGAACTGGATGTGCGCTATTATGATTTTGACTACAAAGCCATTGCGCCAATAGTAAGGCCATTTACAAATATTCATTATAGGATAGTTGCTTACCCGCTTACGGTAGGTGTAAGGTACAAATTCAGCTATTTTAAGCGGCCCAATGCTACTACAGGTGAACAGGAGATAGTGAAATAGGCAACATTAGAACCAAATGTGACATTCTCCCAGAAAAAGTTTTATGGGACATTTTGCCTGGTAAAATGCCTGAAAATGCTTGATTTTACTGTGTTATTATTGTTTTTATAAAAGTAACACAACTACTCATTTATATCCCAAAATGTCGCATTTTAGAAAATATAAAGTAAAAAGTACTTAGTAAAAAGACGTGGTTTTCTTCTAAATTGGGGTTTACAGTATATCAAAGAACTCGTGTGCAATTGTACTTTAATTGAGCTAATTGCATGTTTTCAGAAGATGTCTCCCTTGCGGTCGACATGGCGAGCCTGATTTAGCAAGGTAGTATTATTAACAAGCGGTTTCCAAAAAAACATATCCACAAAGTCTGTGAAGATATAGCGGCTAATAGTGAGGAAAGAAACCAGCAGTATAACGTTGCAACAAATGATGAAATAACTTCTGTGCTACATGTTTCAATAATGCAGAACTTGAGATAAGTTGACAGTATTGCATTTGCATACGGCCAAAAATTAAATAGAAAAAGCCTTGAAAATAAATTTCAAGGCTTAAATATGTAATCTGTAAATCTTTGTCTTAATTTCTTCCTCCGCCAAGTGCGCGATACAAATCAATATTTGCAGCTAACCTTTGCTTTTGCACGTAGGCCATATCTAATTGTGCTTGTAAGGCGTTTGATTGTGCTGTTATGACCTCAAGGTAAGTGGCCATACCACTTTTAAATAATAACTGTGCATTAGAGACAGCTTTATTCAAGGTTTCAACCCTTGCCACGCTTATTTGTTGCTGCTGTTTCAATTTATCTGCCTTCACTAGTGCATCCATTACTTCACCCACTGCATTGAGCACTGATTGTCTGAAAACAAGGACTGATTCATCGCGCTGTATCCTGGCTGTTCTGTATTTTGTTTTAAATGTCCGATGTTCAATCAAAGGCTGCACTACCCCACCTGCTGCAAGTCCGAACAATGATGCCGGAACATTAAACCAGTTACTTGCTTTAAAAGAGTTGAGCCCTCCATCAAGTGTAATATTTAATGACGGGTACATACTTGCCTTAGCTATACCAACGCGCTTATTCGCTACGATAAGTGCCAGCTCGGCAGCATGAACATCCGGCCGGCGACTAACCATAGCAGCAGGTATACCTGTTGATAGATTATCAGGAATGTTGACGCGATTAAGTTCCACATCTCTTTTTACAGACCCCGGCAAATCTCCCGTTAAAATACATAATGCATGCTCCTGCAAAGCTATACTTTGCTCAAGACCGGGGATAAGTATGGCCGTCGCCTGCCTTTGCGCTTCAGCTTGCTCTACCGCAAGACCGGTAACATTCCCAGCATCCTTTTGTAGCTGAGTCATGAACAGAGTACTATCGCTTAATTGCAAATTACTTTTAGCAACAGCAAGTTGTTCGTCCAGCATTAATAGGTTATAATAACTCTGTGCGATATCTGATATCAACTTAGTCTGAACTGCTTTTGCTGCTTCTTCTGTTTGTAGATATTGTGCAACGCTTGCCTGCTTTTGCATATTAAGCTTACCCCATATATCAGCTTCCCAGGAGATGGCAACATTTGCATTATAGTCCTCTATGTAGGATTTACCCAGGAAACTATTGGCTGTTATTCCATTTAAACTATTATCAGATGGTCTGGTTATCTGTCCGGTAACCAGGAGATCTACCTGGGGTATTTGCAATGCTTTTGCCTGCTTTACCTGTTCGTGGGCAGCAGCTATATGCTTTAAAGCTATTTGAAGATCGTAATTATACGACAGCCCTTTACGTATTAAAGCCTGCAGCGTGGTATCAGTAAAAAAGCGATCCCAGGTGATGTCAGCAATGCTACCTGTATCTGTTTCAGATACCGAAGTGAATTGTCCGGGCAATGGCAGATCGGGCCTACTATATTTTTGCTGCATCTTACAGGAAGCAAGTAAGACTAATAACAGTGACCAGAAATACAGCTGATTATATTTATTTCTTATAAATGACATTTCATGTGTTTTTCAGTGCTTATAAATTATTTTCAATAACCGGTGCTTCACTATGTGCTGCGCCAAGCGTGTGATTTTCATCAGTATGAGCAGCGGGGATACGTTTGCCACTTACTTTTTCCTGTAAATGCTGGAAGATGACGAAGAGTACCGGTATTACGAAAACACCCAACACAACCCCTGTGAACATACCACCCACAGCTCCAGTACCTATGGATCTGTTACCCAGTGCAGATGCACCATGTACATTCATAAGTGGCAATAAGCCCGCAATGAAAGCAAAGGAGGTCATGATGATAGGTCGAAGGCGCAATACTGCTGCCTGCAATGCTGCCTGTACCAAACTCATACCTGCACGCCTGCGTTGTACTGCGTACTCTGTAATAAGAATGGCATTTTTTGACAGCAAACCGATGAGCATGATCAGGCCTACCTGTACATAGATGTTATTTTCAATACCCATCAGGTTAATGAACAAGAGCACACCAAAAACGCCTAAAGGAATAGTACAGATAACAGCCAGTGGAAGAATATAGCTTTCGTATTGCGCTGCAAGCAGGAAGTAAACAAATATTAGGCTAAGTATAAATATCATTACTATCTGCGAGCCTGAATGTACTTCTTCGCGTGTCATACCTGTCCACTCGTAGGTATAGCCTCGAGGCAATGATTGTTTCGCTGTCTCCTGAATCGCCCTGATAGCGTCACCTGTACTATAGCCAGGTTTAGGTGAGCCATTGATAGTAACGGCGTTGAACAGATTGTTACGCGTCACTGTTTCCGGACCATATACACGTTTCAACGTTACCAGCGCATTGGCAGGCACCATGCCTCCCTGTTCATTTTTTATATAGATATTGTTCAGTGAAGATGGATCGGCACGATAAGGAACATCTGCCTGCGCCATAACACGGTAATATTTACCGAATCGGTTAAAATCACTAACAAAGCTACTGCCATAGTATACCTGCAAGGTTTGCAATAACTCTCTCACAGATACACCTAATTGTTTTGCTTTGGCATCATCAACCTCAATTTCGTATTGAGGGTTGCCTGTAGCAAAAGTAGTAAACGCATAGGCAATCTCTTTTCGCTGCATAAGTGCCATAATAAAATCATTAGCAGTAGCACTCAGCTTAGCAAGTGAGCCGCTGTTGCGATCCTGCAGCATAAATTCAAAACCACTGACGTTACCAAAACCCTGTACAGTGGGGAAAGTAAAGAAGAATGCATTAGCACCTTTTACCTTACTTACCTTCTGCGATAAGCCTGCTGCTATTTTCTGGAAATCGTTTTCAGGGCCTCTATGTCCATAAGGTTTAAGCCTAATGAAACCAGCGCCATACGGCGAAGCATTCGCATTAGAAATAAAGTTTAACCCTTCCACTATATAACGCTTATCTGCCGCAGGATCATTCTTTACAATACTATCTATCTGCGCCATTGCTTTGTGTGTTCTATCCAGTGAACTGCCCGGAGGTGTATTTACTGCGTACAGTACAAAACCCTGATCTTCGGTAGGGATAAAACCTGTTGGTGTTTTTCTTAAAATAAGAAAACTAACAACTGCGATTAATGCGAGCCCACCAACGGCCATCCATTTGCGTTTTATTAAAAACTGGAGACTGCGTTTGTATCTACCGGTCATAGCCGTGAATCCTGCATTAAACGCTTCAAAGAAACGTTTTCCAAATCCCTTTTTAGAAGCACCCTCATCAGTATGCGGATTCTTGAGGAATAAAGCACATAGAGCCGGGCTTAGTGTTAAGGCATTAACTGCTGAAATAAGGATGGCAATAGCCAATGTAAATGCAAACTGCCGGTAAAATACGCCTGCAGGGCCCTGCATAAATCCTACAGGTATAAATACTGCTGCCATTACGAGTGTAATAGATATAATAGCGCCTGAAATTTCTCCCATAGAGCTAATAGTGGCGAGCCTTGCCGGTAGCTTAGTATGCTCCATCTTGGTATGCACAGCCTCTACCACCACTATCGCATCATCCACCACTACACCTATTGCCAGTACCAGTGCAAAGAGCGTAAGGAGGTTAATAGTAAAGCCAAATAACTGCATGAAGAAGAAGGTGCCTATAATAGCCACGGGCACAGCTATGGCCGGTATGAGCGTAGATCTGAAATCCTGCAGGAATATGAACACTACTATAAATACCAGTATAAATGCCTCAAGCAATGTTTCTGTTACCTGAGTAATAGACGCATCAAGGAACTCCTTAGAATTATACATGATTGTTGCGTGTACACCCTTAGGTAAGTTCGCAGAAAACTCCTTTATCTGCTTCTGCGCTTCTGTAAGAATGTCGTTTGCATTAGACCCTGCCGTCTGGAAAACAGCTACGCCAGATGTGGCGCCACCATTTAGCTTTCCATTTGATGAATAAGTATAAGAACCAAACTCTACACGAGCTACATCTTTCAGTTTTATAAGTGAGCCATCACTGTTAGCCTTAATGATGATATTCTCGTAATCTTCATTTTTATTGAGCTTGCCTTTGTATTTAAGCACATATTCAAATGATTCTGTACTGCTTTGCCCGAAGCGGCCCGGGGCTGCTTCAAGGCTTTGATCTTTTATAGCATTTGTAACGTCCTGTGGCGAAAGGCCGAGCGCAGCAAGACGATCAGGCTTAAGCCATATACGCATAGAATAGTCACGGGCACTGAATGGTTGTGCTTCTCCTACGCCGGGAATACGCTGCAATTGCGGGATGAGGTTTATCTTAATATAGTTCAGCAGGAACGTTTCATTGTAGGTGGTATCTGTGCTTGACAATGCAACGAACATGATGATACTATTCTGCTGCTTTTGTGTGGATATACCTGCCTGTACTACTTCCTGCGGTATCTGGCTGGTGGCTTTCGACACCCTGTTCTGCACGTTCACTGCAGCGATATCAGGGTTAGTACCCTGCTTGAAATAGACACTTAAAGTAAAGCTACCATCGTTACTGGAATTTGAGGTCATGTAGGTCATGTTCTCAACCCCATTCACTGCTTCTTCAAGCGGCGTTGCCACGGAGCGGGCCACTACCTCAGCACTGGCACCGGGATAGCTTGCTGTAACCTGCACGCATGGAGGTGCTATATCAGGAAACAAGGTGATGGGAAGCGTGTACAAGGACAAGCCGCCCAGTAAGAGCAATATGATGGATATGACCGTGGATAACACAGGCCGTTCTATAAATTTCTTTAACATGAGATAAGAAGTTTTTTTTGCCGGAATGGTGATAGCCGGAATCAATAAAATTGCTTGTTAAATAATAAAACCTAAAGAGGATTAACTTTTAAAAGACTGTCCATAGAAATAGCTTGTGGTTTGATAACTACACCGTCCTTCAAACGGTCAAGGCCTGCATATACAATCTTGTCACCAGGCTTTACCCCATGGTTAACTAAATAATAGTTGCCAGATCTACCTGTAACCGTTATAGGTTGGCTCGTCACCTTATCGCTGTCTGCCACAACGAAAACGAAGATCTTATCCTGTATTTCATAGGTAGCTTCCTGTGGTACTATTACTGCATCATTCAGTGTTTGCGGTATGCGTATTTTACCTGTATTGCCAGAGCGAAGGAGCCCATTTGCATTTGGGAAAGTAGCCCTAAAGCTAATGGTGCCCATGTTTTTATTAAATTGTCCTTCTGCAACCTCTACCTTTCCTTTTTCGGCATATACAGTATTATCAGCTAACACCAATTCCACCGGTGGCATTTGTTTTAGCTTTTCTTCAAGTGTATTACCTGAGAAACGTTCTTTAAATTGAATAAAATCGTTTTCGCTCAAAGAAAAGTAGGCGTACACATTTTCAATTTCCGAAAGAACAGTAAGCGGTTCGGGTGAGCTGCGGCTTACAAGGCTACCTATTTTGTATGGTATCCTGCCTATGTAACCGTCTGCCTGTGCCGTGATGTTTGTATATCCTACGTTGATCTGCGCGTTATTGACAATGGCTTCTGCCTGTGCCACGTTAGCTTTAGCGGCATCATAAGCTGCTTTGGCTGTTTTTACCTGCACATCGGATATCAGATTATTTTGAATCAATGGGGTTAATTTATCAACATTGATACGGGCAGCTTCCAGATTGGCTTTTGCAGATAGCAAACTTGCTTTTGCATTTTGCAATTGTTCCCTGTATGGACGGTCATCTATCTGGAAAAGCAATTGACCTTTATGCACGTGGGCACCTTCGTCAACAAATATCTTTTCCAGGTATCCATCTACCTGTGGACGCA
>Ga0268266_10003356_pt1 | contig 16029 bp, 23 predicted proteins | sample KBSS13metaG_FD_190356 | JGI IMG/M metagenome (GOLD analysis project Ga0268266, IMG submission 190356) | Switchgrass rhizosphere microbial communities from Kellogg Biological Station, Michigan, USA - KBS S1-3 metaG (SPAdes) (version 2) | ecosystem: Host-associated > Plants > Roots > Rhizosphere...
CCTGGCTCGTGAACTGACGATTGCTGCCAACCACGCGCACATGTACGATGAGCTGAGAGCGGTATTCCCTCAGCATCAGCGCAACATCATCTACCTTCCAAACTACTACCCGCTAGAGAAGCGTGTTCCGTTCTTCTCTGAGCGTTACGCAAACATCAAGCACAGAATCAAATTCTTGCTCAAAGGAAAGCGTCACCTGGATGTCGGTTGCTTCGGCGCCGTGCGTCCACTGAAGAATCAGTTCCAGCAGGCTATCGCGGCAATTGAGTTCGCGAACAACCATGGCTGGCATCTGCGTTTCCACATCAACGCGGGTCGTGTCGAACGTGGTGATGAGGTTCTGAAGAATCTTCGTGCTCTATTCAAGCACTCACGCCATGAGCTCATTGAGCATGGCTGGCTGCCGCACGCGGATTTCCTCAGACTTCTGAGAACGATGGACATCTCGTTGCAGGTTTCTTTCACCGAGACTTTCAACATCGTGTCTGCTGACGCTGTAGGTTTGGGCGTGCCGATCGTCGTGTCGAAGCAGGTAGATTGGGCTTGCAGAGCCTTCCAGGCCGATCCCAACGACGCCTCTGACATTGCCGCAAAAATGCGAGAAGCCCTCCACTCGCGCATCGGCACGTTCCTCAATTACTGGGGCCTTTCTTGCTACAACCGCATGTCGGCAAAAGTGTGGTGCCGTTACTTCCACGGCAAGGTGGCAAAGAAGGACAAGTCATGTCTCTGATTGGCCCGCTGTTTGGTGACCTCGAGGACTACTCCCCTCGAGGTTACACCTATTTCGGAGAGAAGTGTCAGTGTTCCTGTCACGACTCTCCGAATGTCAAGCACATCATGGCATGTTGTTTCATGTTCCCACCTGATGAAGAGCAGGTCAACCTACTAGAAGAATGAGTGTCGCCTATGCTGGCTTTGAAGATCATCCTAACGTTGGTGTTGATACTGTCACCCCTGGTTGTGATGGGACTGCTGTTCCAATCTGAGTCGAAACGACGATCCCAGGTACAGTCTGTGACGACTGTTCAGGTGACGGTCCCGTTGTCGATGGTGGGGCAGGTGGAGGTGCAGGAGCCGGTGGCGGCGGGTAACGTAGCTCTGGGTCGTTCGTTACCACAGTGGTCCCGGCTGGAGCGTATTTTAGCGCTAGCCATTTCGAAGCAATTGCGTTTGCGCCCACCGTGCCAAGATAGATGAGCCACAACATCACTACTGAATCGCCACTCTCTTGATTCAACAGATTGAGGGCTAGGAAGGCGATCGTTGCTGCACAGTAAGCAACGTTCGTCCAGAATTTCGTCATGCTGAGTTCGCCTTTGCGTTCTCCCACGAAGAGATCCGACAAATTGGATCCTCTCAGAGCCTTGACAAAGATGACGAAAATCAATATCATGAATGCTGCGGCAAATGTGCCGCCCACCACGATGAATGCGTTGGCTGCGAACCACTTGGCGACTGCCAGTGTCTCGTACCAACCGGAGGCATGAATTTGAGCTATATTTTCGCTGATAGGGTTGGGCATCGTCTTTTCACTCGGTACATCGATCGGAATGGGCGTCGGGTTCAGAGAGTCTTTGACAAATACCCTTTCGAGATATTTATCCCTGGAAAGCGCCATGACGCGATGTCTCTCTTCGGCGAACCGCTTTCTCGTATAGAGTGTACTGAAGTTTCAGAGCTCTCTGACTTCGTCAAAAACTACTCAGAGGCCACGAAGGTCTACGGCCAGACGTCACCTGTGCACCAGTGGATCGCCAAGGAGTTTCCTGGCCCGCTGGAAGTCAAGATGGAGAACTTCCGCATTCTCAATTTCGACATCGAGGTTGAGCACTCAGAGGGATTCCCAGAGCCGGACCAGGCCAAGTACGAGATTCTATCGATCTCCATGAAGCAGTTCGGGGTCGACAAGAAGATTACTCTGGGCTTGAAGCCATACCAGAAGAAGCGCGACCAGGACGTCTACATCCAATGCCGTGACGAGCGTGAGCTCCTCATTCGATTCATTGACGAATGGCGCCGAGTCGATCCAGACATCATCACAGGCTGGAACATCGACCAGTTCGATATCCCATACATCGTCAACCGCCTGACAAAGATCCTTGGTGAAGATGAGGCACGTAAGCTGTCGCCATTCTACAAGGACACGACCAAAATCTTCAATACCGTGAAGATCGGTTTTGGTGAAGAGACGTACTCGATCCTGGGCATTCAGTCGTACGACTACATGAACCTGTACAAGAAATTCCAGCCCCAGAAGCTCGAAAGCTACAAGCTGGATTTCGTGGGTGAGTATGAAGGTGTTGGTCGCAAGACGGATTACTCGGCTTGGGGTAACGACCTGATGAGGTTGTACCATGAGGCATTCGAAACATTCATCGTCTACAACGAAAACGACGTGTGGATGATCGAGGCGCTCGACAACAAACTCAAGTTCATCCAGGTTGCAGTCTCGATTGCATACATGACACACTCTCGTCTGGCTGAAGCTCTGGCGACAGTGAAGCCCTGGGACAACTATTTCTACAACCTACTCTTGGCTGACGGCATCCAGATTCCACCATCAGATGTCCAGGCAGCTGAGCAAATTGTGGGTGCGTTTGTCAAAGTTCCGACAGTCGGAAAATACAAGTGGGTCGTGTCCCTCGACTTGACTTCGCTGTATCCTTCGATCATGCAGCTCTGCAACATGGGGCCAGAAGTCATGGTCCAGCGTAGGTTGTTGGAAGGTGAAGAAGCCCTCAAGATCGTAGAGAAGATCCTGGACCGAGATACTGACTTCTTGGCGGAATTGGAGAAACGTCGGAGTTTGGGCATTGTCTCGGCTGCGAATGGCGCAGCATTTTCTCAGGAACGTCCTGGCCTCTTGGCTCGTGGTGCAAAGTTTGCATTCGAGCAACGAAAAATCGTCAAGGGTCAAATGATCGCGATGAAGAAGCGCAAGGAAGCTGGTGAGGATGTAGCGGATGAAGTCGCTCGCCTCGACGCTGGACAGCAAGCCCTCAAGGTTCTCGGCAATGGACTCTATGGAGCGACTGCGAACGCAGCATTCCGCTACTTCTCCAGAGATGTTGCTGAAGGCATCACAGTCACAGGCCAGCTGATTATCAGGTTCATTTCCGACAAGATCAATGCCTTCTTGAATGAGAAGTTCAAAACCAAGGATGTTGAGTACGCATTCTACAACGACACTGACTCTTGCTACATCACACTCGACCATTTCGTCACCAACATCCTGAAGGTGCCGCCGGAGAAGCAGGGTGCCAAGGCGAGCATGATCACCGACATCATCGACAAGTTCATCAAGGATGAGATTGATCCACTGCTCGAACGGGAATTCAACTGGTTGGCAGAGACCCTCGGTTCCAAGAACAACACTCTGTCGATGAAGAGGGAGGCGATTGCCGATGCCGGCATCTTCCGTGGACGCAAGAACTACATCCTGCAGGTTTGGGACCTCGAAGGCGTCAAGTATCACGAGCCAGTGATCAAGACGGTCGGTGTCGAAGCTGGGCGGACTTCGACTCCGAAAATCGTGCGCGATGAGTTGAAGTCGATGTTCAGGGTCATGTTGAATGAAGATAACAACACTTTGTTGACAGCCGTGGATACCTTCCGGAAACGGTTCTATAATGCGAAAGCATCAGAAATCGCTTTCCCGAAGGGTGTGTCTGAGATCAGGGGCAAGACTCTTGAGACGAAGGGCAACCCAATCCACGTGAGAGCATCGCTCGGCTTCAATGAGCTGATCAGGCAGCACAAATTGCTTGGTATCTACGAGCCGATCAAAGACGGATCGAAGGTTAAATACGTCTACTTGAAGCTCCCGAATCATCTTCGACAGAATGTGATTGCGTTCACTGAAGAGCTCCCTGAAGAATTTGGCCTCCACAGCTTCATTGATTACGATACACAATTCCAGAAGACCTTCCTCGATCCCCTGAAGTCGTTCACCGATATCATTGGATGGGAGGTTGAGAAACGATCGACTTTGGATGACCTATGGGAATGACGATCACTTTGAACTATCCAGCCCCGAAGCTTTATCCTGTGGAGAAGCCGGTCCGCTGCTGCATTGTGTATGGGTACGACAAGAGAGTGAAATATGAGGACGAGTTCAAATTCGTTCCCGTCTTCCGTTGTGCTCGTGAACCTGAAACCTATGTCGATGGGACGTGGTACTGTGGCATCCACGATCCCTATCGCTGATCTAGAAGGAACAACATGGCATCACTGATTGAACGACTGAAGAAAAACTCATCCATTTCTGAATCTGCTATCCTTGAAGAGTCAAAGTTCTTCGCCAAGAAAGTGTTGATTCCGACTCCGATTCCTGTTCTGAACATCCTCCAGTCGGGTAAGATGAACGGTGGCTTTGGTCCAGGCATCACGCTCTGGGCGGGCCCGTCGAAGCACTTTAAGACCGGCTTCGTGCTCATCAATATCAAGGCGTACATGGACAAGTATCCAGACGCTGTCTGCTTGTTCTATGACTCAGAATTCGGTACTCCGCAGTCCTACTTCAAGCGCAATGGAATCGATACATCACGTGTCTTCCACACGCCAGTCACGAATGTTGAAGCACTCAAGTTCGACCTGGTGAAGCAGCTGGATGGACTGACTCGTGATGACCATGTAATCATCGCAATCGACTCCGTTGGCAACCTGGCGTCGAAGAAGGAAGTTGAGGACGCACTCGAGGGCAAGTCAGTCGCCGATATGTCGCGCGCCAAGGCCTTCAAGAGTCTGTTCCGAATCATCGCGCCGATCCTGACGATGAAGGACATTCCACTCCATGCCGTGGCACACACGTACGAGACGATGGAGATGTACGCCAAGCAGGTCGTATCAGGTGGCACTGGACAGTACTACTCGGCAGACAATATCTACATCCTGGGCCGCCAACAGGAGAAGGGAACTGGCGCTGAAGAGAAGGACATCGTTGGTTGGAACTTCGTAGTCAACGTCGAAAAGTCACGTTACGTCAGGGAAAAGTCGAAAATCATCGTCCAGGTTCGGTATGAGACTGGCGTGTCCAAATGGTCTGGCCTTCTTGAGTTGGCAGAAGAATTTGGCCTGGTGGTGAAGCCTAAGGCCGGCTACTACTCCCGTCCGACAGTCAAGGATGACAAGAGCTGGCGCAAGGCGGAGACCAACTGCAAAGAATTCTGGGGCCCGATCCTGACCGAAACGAATTTCGGAGAGTGTATCGAGCAGAAGTACCTACTACCTGAAGGAGAGCAAAATGCCTCGAGCGAACGAACCGATCCAGAAGACGATAACGAAGAAATGGTTGAGCAGGCTGTTGAATGAAGGCACGAACGTCGACTTGACCTATGTCAAGGCTGATGGAACCCGCCGCGTCATCACTGCCACCAAGGTTGATCCTGATGAGGGCAGTGACCCGTCGCGTATCACGGTCTATGACAAGGTCGTGGACGACTGGCGCACCGTCATCATTGACAACATCGAACAGGCTGCGTACCAAGAATGAATCCGCAAATCCGCGAAGTAGCCGAAAAGAAAGACGGCTCTTTCATGTTCACTGCAGAGGACCTGGATCAGCCTGGTGTCCTCTACGGGTTCGACAATGTGCGCCTCGTGCAGAAGGAAGGCACGAATGAAGTTTATCTCGAATATGAAACGGTGGCTTCAATCGATAAGGAACTCACTCTCACCGAGGCTGAGGTCCAACGAAACGCCGTCATCCTGCTCAACCAAATCTGGTCAAAGTTCAAACCACATGACTAATCTCTCCAGCATTTTCGCATCACCGAACACGGATAACTTCCAGGACCTGATGCGCAAGAATTTCAAGAAGGGCGTCAAATCCCTGACACAGGTTTCATTTGTAGAGCTGGAGACGGGCCACTATGACCTCTTCAATGCAGTGTCAACTGACAACCCGAAGAACCTCGATGTAGAGCCTAAGTACATCAAGGATTTCACGATTGTGGGCTTCGATATTGAGGTCTACTTTGGTGATTCCCAGAAGGGTAAACGACCGACCCTGATGGTGGCTGGTGCCGGCGAAGTCTCGCCTCTCACCCAGCAATTCCTCGAGGACGCGACCCAGAACAGCTACGCCGCCAACTGGGTTGAGCAACTCACAGAGGTGCTTGAGAAAGCACAAACTACTGCAGATGTTCGCTCGATCTATGAGAGCCTGGTCGGCGAATTTGTTGTCTTCGTTTTCAAGGATGGCGAACTCTTTGTCTTCTCGTCAGGGAAGCAGCTGAGGACCGACAACCGTATGAACTTGACGGCGACCTCACTTGCATTTTCTCGTTCTCTGCCTGAAAGGGCGTTGATCAAGATTGATCCGGTTTCCAAGAAACTGTATCCTATTTTGACCTTCTGATTGAGAAATCCCACTAAATAATGACGCTGGTGCAATGCCAGCCTCACCGAATACCAAGGCCGAAAGGCACTGTCTAAAACGAGGAGATTCCATGATTCAGATTGAAAAGACTGACCCGGTTCTGGGTCAGAAGATCCAAGATATGCTGAAGTCTGTCGGTGTTGATACTCCGACCACCAACGGCCTAGCTTGGTCTGATACAACAAAAATCAATTCCATCACCGAGTCAGTCAAAGAGATTATGACAACTCTTGGATTGGATTTGGCTGACGACTCTCTGTCGGATACCCCGAAACGCGTTGCCAAGATGTTCGTCCAGGAAATCTACTCTGGCCTGGACCCCAAGCTGTTCCCGAAATGCACTGCTGTCGAGAACAAGATGGGCTACGACGAAATGGTCGTGGAAAAGAATATCGCCATCAAGTCAATGTGTGAGCACCACTGGATGCCGATTAGCGGCGTGGCACACATCGCCTACATCCCGAGAGAAAAGGTCCTGGGCCTGTCGAAGCTGAACCGAGTGGCCAACTATTTCGCCCGACGCCCCCAGATTCAAGAGCGGCTTGCGGAGCAGATCTATTTTGCCCTCAAATTCATTCTCGAGACTGACGACATCGCTGTCGTGATTGACGCCGACCACTTTTGCGTCAAGCACCGCGGCATCATGGATGAGAATTCTCACACCATCACGTCGAAGCTTGGCGGCTGCTTCAAGAACGATCCATCTGTCCGCGCTGAGTTCATGAGTCTGATCCGATGAGTATCGAACCAATCAAAACCATTGCAGATCAATTCCTTCGTGAGCTTCCTTACGATTGCAGTGGGGTCGTGGTCTGTCTTTCGGGTGGACTCGATTCAACTACAGCGTTGCGGCTCGCGGTTGAGAAGTATGGCGCCGACAAAGTGCGTGCCATCTCATTCGACTACGGTCAGAGGCAAAAGTTCGAGTTGAAGTGTGCTGCCGTCAGCTGTGCATTCCTCAATGTCAAGCACCGAGTCTTCGACCTCAGTTTCTTGAACGAGATCAACAAAGGCTTCAGTGCCAACACCGACACCAATGTCGAGATGCCGACCATCCATGATGTACTTGGTGACCCGCAGCCAGTGACGTATGTCGCGAACCGAAACATGATCTTGGTTTCGATCGTGGCGTCGTATGCTGAGACGCAGGGATGTGACCTGATCCTCGCAGGCTTTCAGTCGAATGACGCATACGGCTACTGGGACACGACACCCACCTTCACTGCCAAGCTGAACGCCGTGCTGGACGAAAACCGGAAGGCTGGTATCAGGCTGGTGTGTCCATTCGTTAAGTACAACAAGACAGAAGAGATCGCTGTCGTCAAAGAACTCGACGGCAATCTGGAGCTGTTCAAGTCTACACTGACTTGTTACAATCCGATCCAGAAGATGGGCGGAATCGTTTCTTGTGGCGTATGCCCATCTTGTGCAGAACGTCTGGCTGCGTTCAAGAAGCTGGGGCTCGTGGATCCAATCATGTACGGAGGTCACTAATGTGTGGCCTCTTTGCATCGCGCGATCCTGAAAAGCTGGAAGAATTGTTTCAGCTGAATACTCGTCGGGGGCAGACACGAATGTCCCTAACTCCTTTTGGAATTGGACAGACCGGCAAAGATCTCTGGATGGAGGTCAGCTACCAGTCAGATGAAATCCGGATCAGGTCCGAGTACACCTGGCCTGGTCGTTTCCACCTGGGCCATATTCAGGCTCCAACGTCTGTCCTGAATATGGCACATCCGGCTGAGTATGGCGGCGTGCACATCTGGCACAACGGCATCTTGAAAGAGGAGACAATCAAACGTCTCCAGCGAGGAGAAGGCGGCGACAAAGAGAATTGGGATACGTTTCTGATGGCTCGGGCACTCAGGGAAGTTGCCAACGAGACCCATCCTTCAGATGTTCTTTCATCTCTTGACGGATCGTTCGCATGCTTCATGTATGCTCTGGGGCAGATGTATGTGTTCCGAAACGAAATCTCTCCTCTGTTCGTCGATGATCAGCTGAACTTCTCTAGTGTCAAGTTCAAAGGATCAAACAGTATTGAGCCAGGAATCATCTTTGGCTTGGATTTCACTTACAATAAGTTAGATGACATTGGCGTCCACTTCACGACGGCCAACAACCCCTACATCCTCTGAGGTCACAATGACTGATTCGCTAACTAAGATCGCCTCGAAGTCTCTGGGCGACTCAACATCATACGCCGTCTACACAGAGCAGTTCGATCCGTCATTGCTCAATCCGATGCCTCGTTCGGTGGCACGAGACCTTCATGGAATCACGGGAACGGAATTCAAGGGCCATGACGTTTGGACCTGCCATGAGTCTACATTCCTTCTCGACAATGGCCTCCCGATCGCAGGCACCTTGAAGTTCCTCTATTCTTCGGAATCTGAGTTGATGATCGAGTCCAAGTCCATGAAGTTGTACTTGAACTCTTTCGATATGTGCCGGATGGGTGACACCGTCAACAAAGCTGTTGTGGCTTACGAGGAACAAATCACGAATGACTTGAAGAAGGCCCTCAAGACTGATGTCCGGGTCAAGTTCTTCACGGCGGACGATTATGCTAACGCCGGGAGGGTGGATCTGCTCAAGGGTTCGAAGGACCTGATGGCGACCTACACCCAGGATTTCGGGTTTGATAACTGGAGCTACAAGGCCTTCCTCGAGAAGATGGTCATTGACGACTACTCTGGTGAGAGGAATCACATCGAAGCGGTTGAGACCGGGACGGTGCAACAGCATTCGTATTACACCAACATCCTTCGTTCACGCTGTCGTCATACGAAGCAGAAGGACACCGGAACGGCCCTGATCAACTACAGGAGCAGCAAGCTCATCTCTCCACCGTCCATTCTCAAGCAGATCATCAGCTTGCGAGAGGTGAATGAGTTCCATGAATTCTGCGCCGAGAAGCTGTTTGTGGAGATCTACAAGCACCTGAATCCTGGTGATGCTCTGACGGTGACATTGCTCTACTCACGCCGCGGATCGCTTGACATCAACCCGACTCGAACGATTGGTTACGGCGTCGGCTGGGAATATGGCCACTTCCTCGACCCAGGCATGATCGTCACCAAGACACAAGGACAGTAATGTCTCTACATCTCACGCTGGTTCATTCAGCACCAGCATACCTGAGAGCAATCAGGACAAGGTTCTCTTCAGAGCACCCCGACGAACAAGTCCACCTGACTGAACTCGTCACCAAGGGTCTCGTGCGCATCCGACAGATGTGCCGAGACCTGATGAGCGACCAAACTCTCAAGACTTCGATCCTATACAATGCATTCACTGAGGCTGCCCACGGTCAGTGGCTCAAGGAGCAAGACTATTACGGTTTCGACCAAGTCTATGCTGACTCTGGTGGACTGCAGATGGTCACCCGAGGGCTTCCTCTGACTGAGGATTTGAAGCTCCAGATCTACGAGACACAGAAGGCCTCAGATTTTGGCTTCTGCTTTGACGAGATTCCGTTGAAGCTCAAGGAAGGCATTGATCCTGAGACAGGCAAGCACCGAGCACTCACGGATTCGAAGCTTTTCTATCCAGAGGACTTTACGTCATGTGCTGAGCGTACAGCCCAAAACGTCTTGAATCAGTGCAGGGCGTTCGAAGGAACAGACACCAAGGCGTTCTACATCGTCCAGGGCAACACCTCTGACGAAATGTACCGCTGGTTTGAACGAGGAGTAGACATTGTCGGACCGGATTATTTCAAGAATGTGCAAGGCGTGGCTCCGGCTGACACTTGCATGGGGAACGGCGAGCTTGAGTCTATTGACATGTTGGTGGCATATCACCGAATGGTCAGCGACTTCGGCCCGAAATATACGAGGAAGCACATACACTTGCTCGGAGTCGGATCGCCGTCACGACTGATGCCAGTTGTGTTGTTGAAACGTTCAGGATTCATTCCACCCGACGTGGAAGTCTCATTCGATTCATCGACTCAGTCGATGGCATACGCGATGGGGAACTACTTGGATTCGGATGGTGATCGCACGAACAAGGACCACCAGAAGGTCATGCGCATGTTTGGTCGGTTCTACGACGACATGGAAGACCTGTTCGTGGAGTTCTCTCCAAATATCACGAAAGAGTGGTACTTGGACTACACCGAAAAGCGCTATCTGTCAATTTCGGACACAATCAAGCAGTGTCCAAAGGAGATGGAGATCGCAGTCAGAGCATCCGTCACACTCATGTGTATTTGGCAAGGACTCGGGTTGTATGCTCGCCTAAAGGAAGACCTGGAGTGTGATGAAGTCCGTCAAACAGGCCTTGGATATCTGACGGAGGTAAATACTCTCGACGATTATCATCACTGGCGTCGTCAGTTCGAGCGTTTCATGTCATCAAAGCGCATCGACAGAAAGACCAACAACTCACTTGTGGATATGTTTGAATGAGGAGTCACTATGCACTATAGAAATGGCCGTGAGGCAAAGAATGGCGACAAGATCGTTTCCCTGGGCGGCTACGGCGCAGGCCCGGTGAACATCAACGGTATCGGAATCCTTTTCGACGCCAAGCCAGGTAACGATTACTGCAACGGAAGCATCGCGTCCACCATCGGCGGACCAGTCGTGGGAGCTTGCCTGTGCGATTGTCTCCACTACGACGACGTTGCCCAGCTGATTATTGACGCTGGCCTCGACAAGCGACCTGTAGGCAAGTAATGGCAGCTCCGCTCGACTTGAACCTCACGCCGCAGCAGATCTTGAATGAGACTGTTGTAGCGGCTGCAACTGAAGGTTTGAGTCGAGCGGCCTTCCAAGATCTTTTCCACAAGAATATCTCGGGCTACTACAATCTGCAGAAGCACGAGGTCAACCTCAGTTGGGATTTCGACAATGGGAGCGTGGGATTGACTGTCGGGAAGGACAGTTTCATGCTCACAGGTGGCTTCACATTCTGAAGTAAAACACTAGCAGATTCAACCAGTGAATGGGTCCTTCATATACTAGAATGATGACATGAAGATCAGATACAGTGAAATCTTTTTCAGTTTCCAAGGCGAAGCAGAGTATGCAGGAACACCTGCTGTCTGGATTCGTCTGTTTGGATGCCCACTTGAGTGCAACGGCTTTGGGCAGAAGGATCCAACGAATCCTGAGTCATGGGTTCTTCCTTATCAGGATGTCAACCTAGACGGCATCACTTCTGTCGATCAGTTGCCAGTTTTCGAGTATGGATGTGACTCGTCATACTCATGGAGTAATCGGTACAAGCATCTGGTGACGGATGAGTCCGAAGACCAGGTCGTTGATCGATTCGAGAAAATCCTCGTCGAAGACTGCGGCATCACAAACAAAGACTGGACGCACCCAATCACGGGTCAGCCAGTCATGCTCTGCTTTACTGGTGGCGAACCCATGCAGTGGCAGAAGGCGATGCACGCAATCATCATGAAACTCAAGGAGCGAGGCCATAATCTGTCGATCATCACGATCGAAACGAATGGCTTCCAGAAGCTCAATGAGATCTTCTTCAAGGACATCAAGCAGGCCGCGAAGATACACTTTGCGACGTCTCCGAAGATGTTCACGGTGTCGGGCGAGAAAGACGCGATCAAGTTCAACAACCTCTACACCTACGCTGGTTGGTCAAACACAGGCGTGGTGAAGATTGTTCACAATGGCTCAAGGGCAGCGTGGGATGAGTTGACAAGCATCACACCACAACTGATGCCTCTGAGGCCCAAGTGGGACTTCTGGATCATGCCAGTAGGTGCCACAAAAGAGCAGCAAGAGCTGCCGTCTGTCGCCGAAATCGCTCTCGAGGCAATGCGCCGAGGCTGGAAGGTCGCAACCAGGAACCACGCTTATGTCTTCAACAACGTCATTGGACGTTGAACAGACTCTATTCGATCTCCTGAAAGAGGAGGTTTGGAAGGAGCTACAAAACGAACATCCCGAGTACCGAGGATTCAAAGACCTCGATGACTACTATGTGTCACAAATTGTGAAAGCCGCACAGGGAATTACACTATCATGAGAACAACCTACGTCCTTGATTCTTCTACCATCAACACAATCGAAGATGTACGCAACGTCTTCGAACTCCTGCAGATCGGTTTCGCATTCGGACCTGAACAGCAGCCGTCTCCTGAAGCTCTGGCCTTCCTGCAGAAGCACTTCAAGCAGATTCCTGATGCGACGGCCCTGGTATACGAATGAGCGAACTGACGAATGAGCTTCTAGTTCTATCGTCACTTGTCCAGAATGAAAACTACGCCAGGAAGGTCCTACCCTTCCTGAAAGAAGAGTACTTCCACGACCCGATAGAGAAGCGGCTAGTACAGCTGGTTACTGAGTACTACGCCAAGTATCAACAACCTCCTCGTCGTACCGATCTTTCTGTCAGCGTGCAGAATGATCCGAAGTTGGATGAACAGCAGACTGATGAGGCCCGGGCAGTTGTCGGGCAGATGTATGCTGCTGAACCAGCTGGAAACGAAGAGTGGCTCATGGAGACGACCGAGGCCTTTTGCAAGGATAAGGCGATCCGCAATGCTATCTTCAAGTCGATTGAGGTCTACCAGGGTGACGACAAATCGATCACCACGAATGCGATTCCTGACATGTTGCAGCGAGCGATTGCTGTCACATTCGACAATCGCATCGGCATGGACTTCTATGATGACGCCGAGCAACGCTTCGACTTCTACACCCAGCCAGAGAACAAGATTCCGTTCCACATCCAGATCCTGAATGATGTGACGAACGGCGGCATTCTCAGGAAAACTCTGAACATCATCACTGCTGGCACGAATGTCGGCAAGTCATTGTGTTTGATTGACCTAGCAGCAGGATACGTCAGGCAGGGGTACAATGTCCTCTACATCTCGATGGAGATGCGCGAGGAAATGATCCTACAGCGATTCGACGCAAACATGCTTCGGGTTGCGGTCAATGACGTGGCGTCACTGGGTAAAGAGCGATACCTGTCTCGTATTGAGACGTTGAGGCAGAAGCAGTACGGCAAGTTCAAGGTCAAAGAGTTTCCGCCTGGTTCGGCTTCTGACCTGAACATCAAGAACACGATGGATGAGTTGAAGCTCAAGCAGGGCTTCATTCCTGACGTCGTGATCGTCGACTACATCCAGATTGTTGCTTCGTCGAGGACCAAATCTGGAGCGGTCAACAGCTACACCTACTTCAAGTCGGTTGCCGAAGAACTCCGTGCTCTGGCAGTGGTCACTGATACGGCCGTTTGGACAGCGTCACAGTTCAATCGATCCGGTATGGATGCTTCGGATGCGAATATGTCTGACATCTCAGAGTCCGCGGCGATTGCGTTCACGGCTGACGGCATGTGGGGCGTCTTCAGAACAGAGGAGTTAGATGCTGTTGGTCAGCTGCTCTGGAAACAGTTGAAGTCTCGATATGCCAACAAGGCACAGCGTACTAAATTCGTGACAGGCGTTGACGTCGAGAAGCAGACGCTGTTCGATGTTGACCAGCAGGACAATCACTCTGGTATGACAGGTGTTCCGCCAGCTGGTGAAAGGCCGACCATGAGTGCTCAACAACTGAAGAGTCGTTTTAGCGGATTTGGGGTGGAATGAGATATTGGTTCCCTCTGACAGAGGCGGCTCACACGACGATGCAAAATCCTGAACCGGAACATCGTCGTGCTTCTGGTCTCTGTGTTTGTATCTGCGGGGACTTGTATCGCAACCATCCGCTACATCCACTCGTCTTGAATTACGAAGGCGAGCCGTTTGATCAAGTGTTATGTGATGGAAGTTTTGTTCATCTATAGGGGCAAGAAAATGAGAGCGAAAAAGAAGCCTGTGGAGATTAGTTGTTGGTTGATCGAAGACCTCGTCTTCGCATTCAACAATGGAACTCTCCCAGAAGAAGTACAGCGTGGATATGAAGAAGGAGTACTCGAGTTCAGGGATGGAGGAATCTACATCCAAACTCTCGAGGGCAAGATGTTTGGCAAGCCTACATCATTTTTGATGGAGGGCGTGCAAAAGGAACTCTACGCCTGTGATCCTGACATATTCTACAAGACCTACGATGTGGTTGATGTTCCAGCTGAGCCGACTGGATTCGTCAAGAAACATGATGGCCCATGTTGGAGACAGTCACACGCAGACTGCGGATGCTGAGCTCTGTGATACATAAATAGATCCAGAACTCAGGAGATTTCCATGGCACGCTACCCACGAGACGCAATCAACACAGCTATCGGTCGAGCTGACCCAATCAACGGGTCGCAGCTTGATCACAACCGTAACCTTTCGAGCCCGGTCTCTTACTACAAGCCGAACGCTGGTAAGGCTGCGTTTGTGAACCCATCTGCGGGCCCAGACGGCTTCTTGCTCTTCTCGCGTGACGCGGAAGGATCCTTGGGCGTTCAGTTCTCTCTGTCGACCAAGTACACAGACATCACGGCGATTGACTGGGCTTACGGCGACACAGCTAACGCTGGCGACACGACTGGTGGATTTGTTTCCACGACCCGTCACGTCTATGCTTCAGCTGGTTCTAAGACCGCAACAGCAACGATCCACTCGGTCGCAGCAGGCGGCACCAAGGCTTACTCGGTCACGGTCACGGTTGACGGCGCAACATCTGCACCAATCAACACTGTACTCCCAACAATCACTGGATTCGTTGCTGCTCATGGTGCAACCCTAACGGCAGTAGCAGGTACCTGGAATCCAACTGGTGCGATCACGTATCAGTGGATCTGGGGTGACACCGGTGCCAATATCGCTGGTGCAACGGCTTCGACGTACACAACTGTCATCGGCGACGTTGGCCACACGATCAAGGTCAAGGTCACGGAGACGAACTCCCTCGGAGCAACGACTGCAACATCTGCAGCTACCGCGGCGGTGACATAATGATCGTCAAGAAGGACATCCTCAAGTCTGAAAAGAAGTGGGTGAAGTTCCCAGGGCTGATCGACAAGGGTTCGATCTGATGAAGGCTTTCCTTCTCGGAGCGCTGCTCGCCCTGGGAACTTATGCACATGCAGCTGGTCCAGAGCCTTGGATCCTGCATGTGCAGCTGCCGAATGGGTTGGTCCAAACCTGCCTAATCAACAGCTTCCAACTGTCGTATCCAAACGCAAACTTTCAGGTTGAGGCTTGCGACGAATTCACAGAAGTCATCTTCCATGACTCGTTCGAAGAACAGCCATGAGAATCATCGTCAAGATCTAAGTTGCGAAACAAGAGCGCCCGACTTCCTCGGCTAAATATCGAGAAGTCGGGTTTCTTTTTGGGCGAATGATGAAAACATTTCAAGAATTCATGGCCGAGAGCGCTGATCCCCTAGAGGCGAAGCTATCAGGAGGGCGAGGTGATAATCCAGCACTGGCTGGCAAGAAGCCTACGAGTGATCATGCTCAGATTACTGATCATCTGAAGCCACAAGATTCTCATACAGAGAAATACTTGCAGAAAATCAAGCCGCACGTTCAAACCACTGTCAAGCAGAATTCCCACAACATCGCAGCCAACGACGGCAACAAGACAGCGAGACCGCAATGAGAGATTTCATCACCTTCCTAAATGAAGACGGAACGGCTGCCAATGTCACTGGTGGCAATGCTAACGTCGACAGCTTCTTGGGCCAGAAGGCTCCAGGCAACGACCAGCCGCAGAAGAAAAAGAAGGA
>Ga0268266_10003357_pt1 | contig 16027 bp, 18 predicted proteins | sample KBSS13metaG_FD_190356 | JGI IMG/M metagenome (GOLD analysis project Ga0268266, IMG submission 190356) | Switchgrass rhizosphere microbial communities from Kellogg Biological Station, Michigan, USA - KBS S1-3 metaG (SPAdes) (version 2) | ecosystem: Host-associated > Plants > Roots > Rhizosphere...
CCGCCGATCTCCAGTTCTTCGGCAGGGTCATCGCCGACGCGAAGGCGAGCGGGCCGTTTCACATCGGCGAATTGCGCGGCGCTCGGTTCGACCCGGGCGTCGACCCCGATCTCGAGCAGATGCCGCCGTTCGCCGGCAGCTACGCGACGGCCGCGTATCCCGCGAGCGCGTTCTCCGACGCGGACTACGACAGCCCGCAGAAGCAGCAGATGATCCAGCTGCTCTCGCAGGAGCAAGCGCGCGGCGTTCATTTGGGCGCCGCCGGTTCGCGCTGAACCGCGATTTCGCGACATCGCTGTCGCGATCCGAGCCCGGCCGCGCGGCTAACCACGCGATCACGGGGTGGCGCGGCCGTTGCTCTTGCGGCCGGCATGACCTGGCAGCGTCGATTGATCGAGTTGGTTTGCGCGGGCGGCACGCTCTCCGGGTGCTGGCAAGCGCTCCCCAGCGGCAAGCACGTGATTCCGTGCGGCAACGCGGATCCCGACCCGTGCATCTGTGGACGCTCGCCGCCGGACAGCGCGCAGTGCATCGCCGAACAGGAGTGCGAGGATCAGGGCGGGTTCTGGAACATCGACATCGCCGAGGCTGGGTCGGCCGTGCTCGAGGGCTCGTGCGTGCTGCCCGGCGGCGTGATCGATGCCGGCGTGCTGCCTGATGCCGCCAGCGAGCCCGATGCCGCGCTCTGACAGCTTCGCGATCGCGGCGTGGCCGATGCGCGCCGCCGAGGAGCTGCGCTCGGCGCTGATCTATCGCGCGCTCGCGCGTGCGTGTCGGATCGCGCTGCCGGTGTTCGCGGAGCGGTTCGCGCACGTCGCGCACGAAGAGGTCGCGCACGCCCGGCTGTGCGCCTCGATCGGCGACGAGCTAGGTGCACCGCGGCCGCGCTACGACGCCGCGCCCGTGCGTGCGCGGCTCGCGCGGCTCTCGGATCCGTACGCTCGCACGGTCGCGCTGGTCACCGCCTAGGTCGCGATCGGCGAGACGATCTCGATGGCGATGTTTCGCGAGAGCAGGCGCGCGGCAACGCACGTGCGCTCGCGCGGCGCGTTCGCGGCGATCGTCGCCGACGAGTCGCGCCATCAACAGCTCGGCTGGGACGCGCTCGCCGCGCTCGGGCCGTCCGAGCTCGTGACGCGCGAGGCGGCGCGTGCGCTCGCGGCCTCGGAGCAGCAGATCGCGAGGCCCGCGCTGTGCTTCCTCGAGCGCGGCGAGCGCTTCGAGCCGGCGTGGGCCGAGTACGGCGTGATCGAGCCCGCGCGGCGCGTCGAGGCGTTCTACGCCGCGGTCGAGCAGCTCGTCGTGCCGCGGCTCGATCGACTCGGCGTCGACGGCACGCGCGCATGGGCCGATCGTTACGCCGCGTGAGCTATTGCAGCACGACCGGCGCGCACGTCGACACGCCTGCGCCGACGACCGTGCGACCGGGCGCCAGCGTCGTGCTCGTGATCGCGCCGCTCGTGTGATCGACCTGATAGACGGTCGTCATCGCCTGCTGGCTCAGGAACACCCAGTAGTCGCCGCCCCAGTGCGCGAACGCGTAGCCGTTCGTCGAGCCCGCCAGCGTCGGCTCGTTGAAGCTCGTGAGGATCGAGCCGTCGGTCTTGTTGAACTGGACGACGCGCGCCGACGTGTCCGACGGGATGAAGCCCCACAGCTCGGCGTTCGAGTTGCCGGTCATCTCCGGCAGGTCCGGCTCGCTGCCGACCATCTGTGCGGTCATCGCGGCCGTGTTGACCTTCGCGAGCGTGAACGACGATGCCATCTGGCCGCCGCCGCCGCCCACGAACAGCGAATCGGTCGTGCCGCCGGGCGTGTCCGTCGAGAAGCCCATGCCGAACACGATGAGGCCGAGCGGCGAGTTCCACGTCGTGGGCGTGCACGCGAGCCCGTTGTTGATGTCGACGTGATAGAGCGTGCCGGAGTCGTAGAGCACCCACGCGATCGTGTTGCGATCGACGCCCATCGAGAACGGCGTCGCCGCGCCCTGGTTGCACGACAGCGCGCCGAGATCCGTGAACGTCTTGGTGTGCGGATCGAAGCGCGACAGCTGGTTCGTGAACTCGTCGATCGTGTACACGAACTCGGCACCCGAGCCGCAGTTGCTGTTGTCGCCGCTGCCGCCGACGCTGCTCGCATCGCCGCCCGACGTGTCGTCGTCGCCGGGGCCGCTGCGCCTCGCCGGCGCGCACGCGACCACAGCAAGCATGACGACGCAGATCGCTCCTCTTCCCGTCATGCGCGCACGCTAACACTCGAGCGGCGATCGCCTCGTCGCGTGACGTGTCATCAGCGACGATTGCGCACCACGTGCAACGGGACGCACTGCAGCAGACGTACAGCAAGCTGCGCCGGTCGGTAGACGACGCGCACGCGCTCGCGATCGCGATTTCAGCCACCTGGCCGTGGCATCGGCCTTGAACTAGCGAAGGCCATGAAGAAGAACGAGCTCCAGCCGATCCCCACCGTGCAGCTCGCCGAGGTCACCGGTGGCGCGCGGCTCTGGCAGCCGCACAACGAGCGCTCGAAGAAGCGCGCGGCCGGCACGGCCTCGCACTAGTACGTCGTGCGAAGCTAGGAGGCCGTGGGGAAATCGACGCGCAAGGCGCGGCCGAATGCAGGCGAGCGCGCCGCGAAGCTCGCGCCCGCCGACGCGCCCGAGGTCAAGCCGACGATCGCACCGCTCGCGTGCCCGCAGTGCAGCGCGCCGGTGCCGCTCGGCGACGGCGACGTGGTCGCGTGTCCGTTCTGCAAGGCGCAGGTGCCGGTACCCGAGGCCTATCGCGCGCTGCGCGACGCCGCGCGGCAGGACGACGCCGATCGCGCCGCGGCGCAGGCGCTGTATCGCCGGATCGGCAAGCCGCCGTCGCGCCTGTTCCAGTGGTGGGCGAACGTGGCCGGCGTCGTCGCGGGCGTGGTCGGGCTCGTCGCCGGCGGCCTCATCGCCATCGGCGCGGTCGGCGGCTTCATCGCCCTGTTCCTGCTCGACGTGATCCTGCACGCGCTGCGCAACCCGCTCGGCATCGATCTGATCGATCGCTTCGGCGGCGGTCACGTCTATGCCGGCCTCGTGGTGCTGATGTTCGTGTTCCTCGTGCTGCCGATGATGGGCGCGAGCTACTTCGATTCGTTCATCGAGCTCCGCAAGAGCCTTCAGGCCGGGCTCGCGGCTCGCCGCCCGACGCAGTCCGGCTTTCCCTCGACGTGCCGCAACTGCGGCGCGGCGCTCGAGGTGCCGCCGAACGCGTACGGCGTGCGCTGCGTGTACTGCCAGGCCGACAACCTCGTCCAGCTGCCGCACGAGTGGCTCAAACGCGCGTGCAAGGTCGAGGGGCGTTTTCACGGCAGCATCGTCGCGGCGGTCGCCAAGGAACGCGAGGTCAACAGCGACGCGCTCGACATGCTCAAGATCGCGGTGGTCGTCGCGGCGGCCCTCGCGCTCGTGTTCGCCGGCGCCGGCTGGATGGCGGCCGACATCGATGCCGACTGGCACGATGGACAACCGTCGTACCGCGCCAGCATCGGCCCACCGCGCATGCTCGTCGATGCCGGCGGGTACGATCCGATTCCCGAGAATCAGGTCGCGGAATGGGGCGATCGCGCGGTCGCGCTGCGCAACGGCGAGACGGCGGTGTTCGTCTCGACCGATAGCGGCTGCACCGACGTGTGGTCGCGCGACACGACCACGTTCTTCACCGTCCATGCGCGCACGGTGCCGTTCGTGCGCCAGCCCGACGGCAGGTTCGTCGCGAGGCTGCCCGCGCACTACACGGGCCTGCAGATCATTTCGTACGAAGGCTCGCCCTGCAAGCTGAGCTGGCACGTCGAGCGCTGAACGTTCGCCGGCTGCTGGCGCGAGTACCCGAAGGCATCGACAGGCCGCTCGGAATGAGCGTCTGCGAGACTCGCAGAGTCTCGAAGGGCGTTGCTCGGGGGCGTCGCATTCCCGCGCGTCGCATCGGCGAGTCTCGTCGCGCCGTGCGACGGGCTCGACACGTAACCACGCTGGGCTGGGCGCGTTGCTCGACGCGCCGGGCGTCCGTGCGCGGAGCGTGTCCGCGATCGCGCGAGCCGACGCGCGCGTCCGGCGCGACGCTAGCCCTCGATCTCGTAGTCCTTGAGCTTCTTGTAGAGCGTCGAGCGATCGATCTCGAGGATCGCCGCGGCTTGCGCCTTGTTGCCGTTCGTCGCGGCGAGCGCGGCGAGGATGCCTTCCTTCTCCAGCTCGCGCAGCGAGCGCGCGGTGGGCGCAGCGGGGGCGGGCGCGCGCGCGTCGATCATCACGGGCGGCATCGCGGTCACCGAGCCGAGCGGCGGCGTCGGTGCAGCCTTCGCGCGCGGCAAGGAGCCGGCTGACGCGAGCACTTGCGGCGGCAGATCGCTCGCGGCGATCAGCTCGCGATCGCCGAGCACGACCGCGCGCTCGACGGCGTTGCGCAGCTCGCGCACGTTGCCGGGCCACGCGTACTGCGTCATCGCGGCGAGCGCCTCCGACGAGAACCCGGTGACGCGGCGGCCGGCCTGGTGGCGAAACCGCGCGAGGAAGTGCTCGGCGAGCAGCGGCACGTCGTCGAGGCGATCGCGCAGCGGCGGCACCTCGACCTGGATCACGCCGAGCCGGTAGTAGAGGTCCTCGCGGAACGTGCCGCGCTTGACCATGTCGGCGAGGTCGCGGTTGGTCGCGGCGACGACGCGCACGTCGACCTCGATCGCGCGCTGGCCGCCGACGCGCTCGAACCGGCGCTCCTCGAGCACGCGCAAGAACTTGGTCTGCAGCCCGAGCGGCAGCTCGCCGACCTCGTCGAGGAACAGCGTGCCGCGGTCGGCCATCTCGAACCGACCGGCTTTCTTTTCGGTCGCGCCGGTGAACGCGCCCTTCTCGTGGCCGAACAGCTCGCTCTCGATCAGCGTCTCGGTCAGCGCGGCGCAGTTGACGGCCACGCACGGGCCCTTCGCGCGCCGGCTCGCGCGGTGGATCGCGCGCGCGACCATTTCCTTGCCCGAGCCGGACTCGCCTCCGAGGAGGATCGTCGTGTCCGCCGCGCCGACGCGGCGCACGAGCTCGAGCACGCGCGCGGCGGCGGACGAGCGGCCGATGAAGTCGCCGCCGGTGCCGGCGCCTTCGAGCTGTTCCTCGAGCGCGTCGGCGCGGCGCGCGAGCTGCTCGCGGGTGTCGGCGCCGGCCCATGCCGCACCGGTGAGCTGCGCGATGCAGCTGGCGGCGATCGCGTCGGTCTCGGGCCATGGCGCGCCGCCCGCGCGATCGATCCACAGCATCGCGACGATGTCGTCGCCGATGCCGTGCACCGGCACCGCGATCAACGCGCGGCCGCCGGACTCGGCCGTGACGACCTGGCGCTGCCCGACGACCTTATCGACGAGATCGGCGGGCGCCTGGAGCTGCGACGGCTGGCCGGCGGCGATCGCGGCGGCCACCGGGGTAGGGCGCTTGCCGGCCGACAGCACGAACGCGCGGTGCGCATCGAGCGCGGTACGCGCCGCATCGCAGGCCGCGCGCGCGACGGCATCGCGCCCGGAGGCGGCCTCGACGCGCAGGCGGTCGCCAAGCTGTGCGAGCGCGGCGAGATGGCGGCGCGCGCGATCGTCCTTGCCGGTGAGCGCGAACAGCGCCGACGTCGACACCTCCATCGTCACGTGGCTCGACGCTTTGACCAGCACGGCGCCGTCGACCGGCAGGAACGCGAGCTTGGTCGCGCCGAGCACGATCTCGTCGCCGGCTTCGAGCCGGTGCACGGTGGGCGGCGCGCCGTTGATGAGCGTCCTCGGCTTGCCGCTATCGTCGACCCACGCGAGCGCGCCGTCGCGCAGCTCGATCGTGCCGTGCTGGCGGGACACCGTCGGATCCGTGAGCTGGACGAGGTTGCCCTCACCGCGCCCGACGCCGCCGCCACGCAACGGCAGCTCGAACTCGCGACCCGCATCCGGGCCCTCGATCACGACGAGCCGCGCCAACGACATGCGTCGATGTTACTCCCGGTGCTACCGTTCGCGGGGTGAAGTGGCTCGCGATCGCAATGCTCGCCGCCGCGTGCGGCAGCGCCCAGCAAACGTCCGGTGGCGGTGACGGTTCGGCGGTGATGTACCCGAAAAAAGTCCTCGTCGAGTGGGCCCTTCACCCCGACGACGCCGACCACACCAAGACCGCCGTGTACCTCCAGACCAACGACGACGAGGGCAAGCAGATCAGCTATCCGGTCGGCTCGTACGACGGCGAGTGTCGTCAGTTCCATCCGGCCCCCGAAATGAACGCCGTCAGTGGAGTCGCGTGCTCGGTCGGCCCCAACATCACCGAGCTTCACGCGGTGATCCACGACGAGGACATCATCGTCGTGCGCCTGCACAGCGATCCGAGCCATCCGCCCGACCCGATGTCGCGGGAAGAAGTCACGCGCGTGAAGATTCCGCGCGGCACCGGCATCCACCACTAGCTTGCATTCTGGTGTGGCTGCGCGAGAATGGCGTCGTGCGAGCGGCTCTGTGTATCGCGTCCGCGTTGCTCGTCGGCGCGTGCGCGCTCGACCGCCACGGCGACGTGCCGCCGCCGGTCGCGACCGAGCCGGGGGCGTGCATGCAGGACGTCTCGCTCGACGGCACGAGCACGGCCGCGCCCACGCCGATCGGGCCGCTCACACTCGACGCGTCCGGCTCCACGATCTGTCTCCACCTCGATGCCACGCGCAACATCGCGGACGCGCACTTCGTCGCGCTGAGCGACATGCTGCCCGGCGATACGTCGGGCGTGCTCGCCGTGCTGCAGGATCCCGATCGCGTCACGCTCCAGGACAGCTGGGACGTGTCGATCGGCAGCGCGCCGGCGCAGACGCACATGACGCTCGAGTGGAACGCGCCGCTGCACGAGGTGACCGAGGCGGTCTTGTGGGTGCGCGCCGGCAACGCGTCGGCGATCGCGACGACGATCCAGCTCGCGCTGTTCGAGCCGCTCGATTAGTTCGCCGCGCGATCGCGCTTGGCGACGAACGCTTCGAGCCACGCGCGCTCGGCGTCGCCGACCTTCTGGAACTCGATGCCGAGCCCGACAGAGCCGGCCTCCGATTCGTCGCGCTCGACGACGCGGCGGACCACGCCGCTCAGCTGCACGGGCGGGCCGCCGTCGACGAGCAGCGTGAGCTCGCACGTCGTGCCGAGCGGCTCGAGCACCTGCGTGCACACGAACACGCCGCTCGTGCTGAGATCGCGCGTGGTCGCTTCGATCTCGAGCTCGCTCGAGATGTAGAGCAGGTGAAGCTCGATGTGGTGGCGCTCGTGGCGCCGGCGGTTGAGCGGGTTCTCGGTCTGCTTGGTCGTCGCCGCGGCGCGGAAGCCGCCCCAGCGGTAGTGGCAGGTCGCGCAGTCGTCGTCCTCGAAGCTCACGGCGGCGCCGCAGCGCGGGCAGCGTTGATGAGCCGCCAGCGGCGGCGGCGCGGTGACCGGCATGCGCGTGGTCGCGACGCGTGCCTGCGCGACGCCGGCGCTGGCCGCGATCTCGGTGAGCACGAGCGTCACCGTCTGCTCTTCGTCATCGTCCGGGATCCGGACGATGAGCTCGCGCGTGCCGACGAGCAGGTGATCGCCGTCGAGCACGCGGATCGGCGCTTTGACCGAGCGATTGTTGAGGAGCGTGCCGTTCGAGCTCTGGAGATCCTCGACGAACACGTCGTCGTGACGCCGGATGATCTTCAGGTGACGGCGCGACACCGACGGATCGTTGAAGCGCAGAGTGCATCCGATGTCCCGCCCGATCACGGTCTCGCCGATCGGCAGCTCGACCGCGTCGCCCAAGTATTCCAGATAGACCCGCGCCACTCAGCGGCGAACGTACTCCGTGAGGCCGGTGCGGTGGCGCTCGAGGATGAAGAAGTTCGTTGCGATTCGCAGGGGCCCGACCGCGTAGTACGCCTTGCCCAGATACAGGTCGGGGTTCGCGGGGTCGACCTGCACCAGGTAATCGCGCAGGCCGTTCGTCGCGTCGAAGCGGCGATTTCCGCCTTTGCCGTAATCGAGCAAAACTGCGTGCAGATACGTATTGTCACGCGCGGTCGGATCGACGGCGGCGACCTGATAGAACCCGAACCGCTTGGGCTCGCTGTCGCTCGGCTTCAAGTGCCAGCGCCCGTCGAGCACGTTGCGCGCGACCGGGATGTTGTAGCCCATCACGCGGCCGTCCTCGGCGCGGTAGAAGCCCTTGACGAACTTCTTGATGCCGGCGATTTGCGCGATCGGCAAGTAATCGTTCAGCGGGAGATGGTTGATGCCGCGGAACTCCCAGCCGACGAGCGCGTCGAGGTCAGGGGTGGCGCCGCGCACGAAGACTTTCTCGAGCTCGCGCATCGGCGTTTGCTCGAGGGCGAGCGCGGCGCGCGTCGGAAACGGCGTCGGCGCGGGGGCTGCGTGCGAGGTTGGAGCGAGGCGTACTGCGGCGGTCATGCGAGGTATCTCCTGCTGTGATCGATCACGTGACCGGCGGCGCGCGTCGCGAGCGCCATGATGGTCTCCATCGGGTTGACCCGGCACGGCGACGGAAATAGCGACGCGTCCGACACCATCAGCCGGTCGACGTCGTGCACGAAGCCGAACGCGTCGGTCACCGACGCGAGCCGGTCGCTGCCCATCCGCGCCGTGCCCATCATGTGGACGGTGACGACTTCCCAGCCCTTCGTCGCGATCGGCTGGCCGAGCACGCGGCGCGCTTCGTCGGCGCTCGCGAGCTCCTTCGCGTGATGGAACGGCAGCAAGATGCGCTTGGCGCCGGCGGCGAACAGCAGCTCCGAGAGCAGCACGAGCCCGCGCTGCATGTTCGCCGCGTCGTGCGGCGACAGCTGGTAGAACGCCTGCGGGCGGCCGCCGATCGTCTTGACCTGACCGGTCGTGGTGTCCTCGCAGAGCAGGCCCGCAAGCACCATCTTGTCGTAGTCGTCCATCAGCTCGCCGAGCTGGCGGCCGCGATGCGGCATGGACATCGCGATGATCGACGGCGGCAGGTTGATCGCCGCGAAGCAGCCGAGGTTCTGATCCGCGAACTCGCGGACCTGGAACGCCTGGTGCGCGCCTTTCCAGCCGGTCACCGGCTGATCGAAGAGCGCGACGACCTTCACGTTGGGATGCAGCGACAGGTTCTTGCCGAGCAGGCCCGAGCGCGACACGACGCCCGAGCGAGCGAGCAGGGCGGGCGTGTGGATCGCGCCGCATGCCGCGACCACGAGCTTGGCGCGCACGACCACGTGATGGCCGGCCGCGCTCTTGCCGATCACGCCGGTCGCGCGCTTGCCGTGGAACGTGATCCGCGAGACGCGGACGTCGGCGTAGACGCGCGCGCCGTAGTGCAGGGCGCGCGGGATGTAGCTGACCAGCGCGCTTTGCTTGGCGCCCGTCGGGCAGCCGAACGCGCAGCGGTTCGAGCCGACGCAATGCGCCTGGTTGCGCAGGTTGCCGACGATCTTCCAGCCCATCGCGTCGGCGCCTTTTTTCAGGAGCCAGTTGTCGTTGCCGATCGCGTCCTCGTCCATCGGCGCGACGTGGATGCGCCGCTCGACGCGGTCGTAGTACGGCTCGAGCTGCTTCGGTGTGAGGTCGTCAAGGCCGGCTTCGTCGCGCCAGCGCGCGAGGATGTCGTCGGGCGTGCGCCACGACATGCCGCCGTTGATCACCGTCGAGCCGCCGACCGCGCGGCCTTCTTGAAACATGATCGGTGGGTTGCCGATCGCGATCGTCGCGCCGCCGTCGCGATAGAGCTCGCGCACCATCTGCGACGTGTTCGCGGTGAAGTCGCGCGTCTGGAAGTAGCCGCCTTCTTCGAGCACGACGACGTCGAACCCGGCCTCGGCGAGCTCGGCGGCCATCGGCGCGCCGCCGGCGCCCGAGCCGACGATCACGACGTCGCAATCGATCACGGTGTCGTGATGCAGATCGTGGCGCGTGAACACGTTCGTGGGCTTGAGTGCGGTCACCATCACGCCACCTCTTTCTTGGCGTGCGGCCGCAGCGGATCGGGCGCGAGGATCTGGCGCTCCTGCGCGCGGACGTCGTCGGCATACACGGTCAGCCGCTTCTTGGTGACCTGCTCGATCCACGGGCCGACGCGATAGCCGACCCGCTCCATCATTTCGGGCTGCTCGTAGCAGGCGAGCGACATCAATTGATTGATCGCGCGCGCGAACTGGACGTGCATCGGCGTCGGGCCGCGTTCCCAGCGCGCGTAGTACGTGCGCGCTTGCTCGAGCGACAGCGAGCGGGCGCGCTTGCCGAACCGGGGCAGCGCGCCGACGTCGTACGCGGTGAAGCCGACCGGCAGGATCCGGCGGAGCAGGGCCGGCGTGGCGGAGAACGTCAGCGCCATGTGCGCGACGATCGCGTCGGCGAGCGGCTCGGCTTCGAGCGGGCAGATCACGGGCACGAGCGACGTCAGCACCGCGCGCGCCGTCGGCGAGTGTGCGTAGCTCACGCCAGCACCTGGAGCGCGGCCGACAGCTTCGCGTCGTGGCGCTCGAGATAGTCGGCCATGAGCGTACACGCCGCGTCGGCATCGCCGACCTCGAGCAGCTCGAAGAACTTGGTGTGGACCGCGACGTAGTCGTCGGGCGGGCGCAGCACCATGCGCAGCTCGTCAGCGGCGTTCAGCCACAGCTCGGCCATGCGGTTCAAGAGCCACAGGCCCGGCGTGAACCGCGCCGACTCGGCGACCGCGCGCATGATCTCGAAGTCCTCGCGCACGTACGTCGGTTGATCGCGCAGCGACCACGCACGCGCCATCGCCGCCCGCGCGGTGAGCGTGCCGCCCTTGCCGATGCGGGGCGCGGTGAGCCGGATGACCTCGAGCACGAGCGCGCGACGGATCGCGAGCAGGTCGAGCAGGATCCGGCCGATCGACGGCTGATCCGGGGCCGGCTTGCCGTAGCGGAGATATGCCGCGATCACCTCGATCGACCAGTCGCGGTACGGCCGGACGACGATCCCGGAGCCGCGGCGCGGCTCGACCAGGTTCCATTCGTCGAGCCGGCGCAGCGCTTCGCGCAGGGTCGGGCGCGACGCACCGAGCTGTCGCGACAGCTCGCGCTCGGCCGGCAGTCGAACGCCGGCTGCATACTGGCCGCTGACGATCGCCGCGAGCAGCTTCTCGAAGATCGCGTCGATCGCGGTGGTGGGAGACGAAGGAGCAAGGGCGGTCGCCATGGTCTGACCAATTGGTAAGACCAGTTGAAAATAGGGTCAAGCACTATTTCCGATGGGACACAACGTTGCGAAAACCGAGCGCAATTTGCGGGCAGGGCGTACGACCTTCACACAGTCTTTATCTGCATATCTCGCGAAACTCCGCGAATTTGGGCCCGAGATGGATGGCGCACCGGCTGCACAGGCGCGCTCGCATGAAAAAATTCGGGGTGCTGCTCTTCGTCTATGCAGTCGTCGCGTGCGGCGGCCACAACGGCGCCACCGGCGACGGCGGTGGCGGCAACCTTGGCTCGAACGGCCTGCCGCTCGACGGATTTCCCGGGTGTCACCAGCTGACGGAAGCGTGCGCCGCCGACGGCGATTGCTGCTCGAACCGCTGCGACAACGGACAGTGTTTGCCGGGAGGCGTGTGCACCGCCGGCAATGAATCGTGCACCGACGGCCCGACCAACACGTGCTGCAGCGGGCGGTGCGAGCCGGTCGAAGGCATGAGCGGCGTGACCCAGTGCTTGCCGGACTGCGTCGCCGACGGCGTCGCGTGCACCAAGGCGACCGACTGCTGCAACCTCGACTGCAACGGCGGGAAATGTGGCGGCACCGAGTGCGGCGTCGAGAGCGAGCCGTGCACCGCGAACGGGCAGTGCTGCTCGAACCTCTGTATGGGTGGTCAGTGCCAGCTCGACAGCGCGAACACCACGTGCCGCGGCATCGGCGAGACCTGCAACTCCGGCCCGCAGATGGGCTGCTGCTCGCAGGTTTGTGACAAGCAGACCTCACGCTGCGTGTTCGGCAGCGACGCGTGCCGCGATCAGAACGGCGCCTGCACCGCAGACGCGGACTGCTGTCAAGGTGTGTGCACCAATGGTGTGTGCACGATCCCCTGTACCGCGACCAGCGGAGCCTGCACCACGGGCGCGGATTGCTGCAGCAGCGTGTGCATCAACGGCTCCTGCCAGGGACTCGGATCGGCCTGCTCCGCCGTCGGGTCGGCGTGCACCATGAATGCCCAGTGCTGCTCCGATCTCTGCATCGGCGGATTTTGCGGCCAGCTGATCCAGTAGCTGCATGTAGGCGTGACGGCCGACGAGAAACCGCCCGGCATTACGGGCAGGTCGGCTTGACGATCATCGATCGCCCTCGCTAGGTTCCGATCATGACCAAGGCCAAGGCCGGGGGAGAGCAACCGGTCGAGATTCCCGACACGCTGCCGATACTCCCGCTGCGCAACTCGGTGCTGTTTCCGGGCGCGATCATTCCGATCGACGTCGGCCGCCGTAAGAGTGTTCGTCTCGTCGAGGACGCGATCGCGAAGGAGCGGCCGGTCATCGGCATCCTCACGCAGAAAGACGCGCGCACCGAAGATCCGGGCTCGGGCGACCTGTACATGGTCGGCTGCGCCGCGCGGATCCTGAAGGTCATCAAGCTCGCGAAGGACAACTTCTCGGTCATCTTGCAGGGCGTCTCGCGCTTCGAGGTGTCGACGTTCGACGGCAACGAGCCGTTCCTGTCGGCGAAGATCCGGAGCGTGCCCGATCCGACGACGTCGGACGTCGAGCTCGACGCGCTGGTGATGAACCTCAAGGACATCGCCAAGCGCGTCGTGAAGCTGATGCCCGAGCTGCCCAAAGAGGCCGGCGCGCTCGTCGACAGCGTGACCGAAGCGGGACATCTCGCGGACCTGATCACGAGCCACCTCGAGCTCGAGGTCGGCGAGAAGCAGGACGTCCTCGAGACGTTCGATCTCAAGACGCGGACTCGCAAGGTCCTCCAGTTCCTGTCGCGTCAGCTCGAGGTCCTGAAGGTCCGCGAGCGGATCAACACGCAGGTCCAAGAGGAGATGGGCCGCAACCAGCGCGAGTACGTGCTGCGTCAGCAGCTCAAGGCGATCAAGGAAGAGCTCGGCGAGCTCGACGACGGTGGCGGCGATCTCGACGAGTTCGGCGAGAAGATCGCCAAGTCGAAGATGCCCGAGGAGGCCGAGAAGGTCGCCAAGAAGCAGCTCGATCGCCTGAAGGGCATGCAGCCGTCGAGCGCGGAGTACACGGTCACGCGGACGTACCTCGAGTGGCTCGTCGAGCTGCCGTGGTCGATCTCGACCGAAGATCACATCGAGCTCGCCGAGGTCCGCAAGTGCCTCGACGAGGACCACTACGATCTCGACAAGGTGAAGAAGCGCATCGTCGAGTACATGGCGGTCCGCAAGCTCAAGAACGACAAGAAGGGCCCGATCCTGTGCCTCGCGGGTCCCCCGGGCGTCGGCAAGACGTCGCTCGGCCGCTCGGTCGCTCGCGCGATCGGGCGCAAGTTCGGCCGCATCAGCCTCGGCGGCGTGCGGGACGAGGCCGAGATCCGCGGCCACCGGCGCACGTACGTCGGCTCGCTGCCGGGTCGCATCATCCAGGGCATCAAGAAGGCGGGCACGAACAATCCCGTGTTCGTGCTCGACGAGATCGACAAGCTCGGCCACGACTTTCGGGGCGACCCGGCCTCGGCGCTGCTCGAGGTCCTCGATCCCGAACAGAACAACACGTTCAGCGATCACTACCTCGAGGTGACGTTCGATCTGTCGAAGGTCCTGTTCATCGCGACCGCGAACCAGCTCGACCCGATCCCGTGGGCACTGCGCGACCGCCTCGAGATCATCGAGCTGCCCGGTTACACGCGGCAGGAAAAGAAGATGATCGCGCGGAAGTTCCTGGTGCCCAAGCAGCTCGACGATCACGGCCTCACGGCCGAGCGCTGCGAGATCACCGACGACGCGATCTTCGAGGTCGTCGACAGCTACACGCGCGAAGCCGGCGTGCGCAACCTCGAGCGCGAGCTCGGGTCCGTGTGCCGCGCGGTCGCGGTGAAGGTCGCCGAGGGCCAGGCCAAGGATCACGAAGTGATCTCGCCGGAGGTCGTCGAGGAAGTGCTCGGTCCGAAGAAGTTCGTCAGCGAGGTCGCGGAGCGCGTCGGCGAGCCCGGCGTCGCGACCGGCCTGGCGTGGACCGCCGTCGGCGGCGACATCCTGTTCATCGAAGCGACCAAGATGCCGGGCAAAGGCAAGCTCACGCTCACCGGTCAGCTCGGCGACGTGATGAAGGAGTCGGTGACGGCGGCGCTGTCGTTCGTGCGCGGACGCGCCGCGGCGCTCGGCCTGGATCCGGGCAACTTCCTCGAGAACACCGACCTGCACGTCCACGTGCCGGCAGGCGCGGTGCCCAAGGACGGCCCGTCGGCCGGCGTCACGATGTACACGGCGCTCGTGTCGTTGCTCACCGGCGTCAGCGTCCGGCCCGACGTCGCGATGACCGGCGAGATCACGTTGCGCGGCAACGTGCTCCAGATCGGCGGCGTCAAGGAGAAGCTCCTCGCCGCTCACCGCGCCGGCATCAAGCGCGTGATCATTCCGGATCGCAACGTGAAGGATCTGATCGACGTGCCCGACGAGGTGAAGAGCGAGATGGAGATCCTGTCGGTCAAGCGGATGGACGAGGTCCTCGGGCTCGCGCTCAAGGACCCGCCGCCGTCGATCCTGGATCTCGCGAAGGCCGCGCAAGCCGAGAACCGCCCGGAAGCGTGACCGCGCCGTATCGCAGCACCGAGTCGTTCGAGTGCCCGACGTGCAAGGTCGCGTTGACCGCGGTCGGGCAGCGGCTGGTGTGCGAGCAGTGCCATCATCTGCTGATCCCGCGCGGCGAATTCGACGAGGCGCTGTTCGAGCTCGGCGGTCAGGCGGTCGAGCTTGTCGAGGGCGAGCCGAGCTCGCGCACATGCCCGCGCTGCGCGAACGCGTTCGTCCGCTGCGGCGTTCGCGTGACCGGCGTTCCGGCGAAGCTCCTGCGCTCGCACACCGTCGAGCTCGGTGAAGCTCTCGCGTGCCGCGAGCACGGCGTGTGGATCGGCCAGGATGCGCTCGCGACCATGTTCGTCACGCTCGGTGAAGCGACGAGCAGTCGCGGAAGCCGGACGTGATCGAGCCGTATCGCGAGACCGAAGACCGCCTCGGTGCCGACGAGCGCGAAGGCGAGGCCATGCGCGTGCTCGGCCGCTGGCGCGACGCGGTGCGCACGCGGATCTTGTTGGTGTTCGCGCTCGCCGGCTTGATCCCCGCCGCCTTCGGGTACGACGTCGTGCAGGACTTCCAGTTCCGCCACAACGGCGCCGCGCTCCTCTTGATCAACGTCGGCGTCGGCGTGGTCGTGCCCTGGCTCGTGATGCTCGTGCTCGGACGCGCAATCGGCCGCGCCGTCGTCGCGCGCCGGTTCGACGCGCGAGTCGCCAAGCTCGCGAAGGACTACGAGCTGCCGCCGGCGCGGCTCGCCGAAATCGCGGCGCTGGTCAAGCAGCTCTGATCGCTGCAAAATAGCCATCTCAGCTCGAGCGTTTCCCTGCCATGACCGAGCCCTATCGCGAGCGCGTCAACATGTGCCCGGAGTGCGGCGTGCCGCTCCGCGCGTTCAACAAGCGCCTGTGCTGCGATCGCTGCGAGGGCATCTTCTTGACCGAAGCCGATCTCGCGCGTGCGGTCGACGAGCTCACGCACCTCGAGCCCGCGCTGACGTTCGGCCACGACAAGGCCGGCCATCGGCCGTGCCCGACGTGCACCGCCGCGATGACGCGCTGTCGCATCGAGCTCGCGATGATGGACAAGGTCGTCGCGCCGAAGGTCGAGCTCGATCGCTGCGCCTCGCACGGCGTGTGGTTCGACACCGACGAGCTCGCCGACGTGTTCCTGGCGGTCGAGCGCGTGTTCGGCTCGCACGGCGGGACGCGCGGACCGTCCGATGCTCAGCCCGGCGATGGCCCACTCGGCTCGTACGGCAAGTTCAACGCGCCGCCGTGACGGGATGAGCGC
>Ga0268266_10003362_pt1 | contig 16018 bp, 12 predicted proteins | sample KBSS13metaG_FD_190356 | JGI IMG/M metagenome (GOLD analysis project Ga0268266, IMG submission 190356) | Switchgrass rhizosphere microbial communities from Kellogg Biological Station, Michigan, USA - KBS S1-3 metaG (SPAdes) (version 2) | ecosystem: Host-associated > Plants > Roots > Rhizosphere...
GCACACGGTGCCGCGGTGGCCCGGGCACATCATGGGCTACTGCGCGCTCGCGACCGCGGTGCTCGTGTTCGCCGTCGTGCCGATCGTGTTGCTCGTGAGCAGTCGCGACGCGCCGTCCGATTCGGCGAGCGCGCGCGTCGTGGGCTGACGATCACTCGGGCTCGATGTCCTCGGGCAACAGCGCCATCGAGCTGTCGTTGGTATCGATCGCGAGCGCACGCGCGAGCGCGCGGATGCGCCAGGGAGTGCGCAGCACGGCGCTGACGCGGCTCGACAGCGCGTGATCGACCGAGCGCAGTTGATCTCCGAACAGCAGCACGCGGCGCATCGCGGGCGCGTGGTCGATCACGTGCGCGAGCAGCGTCGCGGTCTCGGGTGCAGACGCGGACGCGATCAGCGTGTCGTGCGGAGCCGGCTCGTGGAGCGACCACATGACCTCGAGCGGCGTTCCGCACGACGTGGCCGAGCGCTCGAGCAGCGACAGGTCGCGTTCGAGCTGCGCGCGCACGCCGGCGTCGGGATGGAATACGAGCACGCTCGCGTGTGCGAGCTCGCGGGCGCGTGCGAGCGCGCGCGTCAGCGCTTGATCGATCGCCGCGAGCGCCGCCGGGCTCGTCTCGCGGAACCCGACCGCGACCTGTGCGTTCTGCACGTCGGTGCGCGTGATCTCGCCCGTGACCCACACCGGCTCGGCGTCCAGCTCGAGCGAGATCCGGACGAGCTCGCCTTCGCCGGCACCGGTGGCGCCGACCAGCCGTGCGCCGGTCGTCGACAGGTCGCGAATCGCGAGCGCTGCGCATTCGCCGGAGCCTCGGTAGAGCGTCGCCGTGCCCATCGAGCGCATCCGCGGGCGCTCGCGGCGATCGGGTGGCACCTGAGCCATGCCTCGACGATATCGCGCAGCCATCGGAAGATCGCTGGCGTTTGCAAACCCTTAACATTCGCGGGCTGGTACGCACACACGACGAGAACGCGCCGCGCCCTGTCGCGCGGTGTGCACCCACGTCGCGCGAGAACGCTTCGAGATCACCCCGACATTGCCGCGGCGCTTCGCGGCTGCCGCTGGTCTGCGAGATGCACTCGTCTCCGGCGTGTCCAGAACAGATGGCCGCGCCGCGCGGCTCGCACCGAGTCGCATGGTTCAGGCCGCCCGGCTCGAGCTTCGCGCGTACGAGACGAGCGATCGCGACCAGTTGATCCGGCTGCTCGCGGTCGGGCGGCCCACCGGCTACGAGGCGCGCAAGCGCGCGATCTTCGACTGGCAGTTTCAGCACAACCCGGACAGCATGCGATGCAGCCCGTTCGTGGTCGGCGAGAGCGACGGCGAGGTCGTCGCGCTGAGCGGGCTCATGCCGGTGCGGGTGCGGTTCCAGGGCGTGTCGCGCGCCGCGTGCTGGAGCTGCGATACGTACGTGTCGCCGCAGAGCCGCGGTCGCGGCTTCGGCAAGCAGCTCGTGCGCCACGTCTCGGAGGCAGCGCCCGTGATGCTCGGCTTCGGGATCAGCGACATGAGCGATCCGATCTTTCACAGCTTCGGCTGGCGGCTGCATCCGCGCGTGCAGCTCGTGTTCTTTCACGTCGCCGAGCTCGGCATGAAGGGCGCGATCAAGAACTGCCTCACGCGGTTCGCGAGCCTGCGCTCGTTCAGCCGCGCCGCGGTCGACGTCGAGCTCGTCGACGGTTGGCGCGACGAGCTGCGCGGCGAGCTCGACGAGCTGTGGGCCGACTGCGCGGACGGCTACGTCAACGCGGTGGAGCGCGACGGCGCGTATCTCGGCTGGAAGTACTTCGGCCATCCGGTGCATCGCTATCGCGGCTACGCGCTGCGCCGGTCCGGCGTGCTGCGCGGACTCATGATCGCGCGGCACCATCCCGAAGAGTCGGTGATCGTCGACTACTGCGGCCCGGCCAACGATCGCGACGTCATGCTCGACCTCGTGACCAGCACGCTGCGCGATCTGGTCGCGCGAGGCACGGCGCGGGTGCGGTGCGAGACCACGCATCCGCCGCTGCTGTCGGCGCTGCACGAGGTCGGGTTCGTGAGCTCGCACTACGCGTCGCGGTTTCGCGTGCACGCGCGCGACGCCGCCGATGCCGTCGGCGACTGGCTCGTGATGACCGGCGACAGCGACGGCGACATGCTCGCCGCTGCGCCCACGAGGATGCCGTGAACAAGCGCCTCCTGCTCGCAAACCTGTGCGAGACCACGGGCACGACGGAGGCGCTGCTTGCAAAGCGGCGCCGCGCGCATGCCGCGTGGCTGCCGATCCTCACGTTCCACCGCGTGCACGCGATCGAGCGCGGCGTCGAGTTCCCGTACGACGAGGGCGTGGTCGATACCGATCCGCGCGCGTTCGAGCGCCAGGTCGAGGTGATCGCGAAGTACTTCCGGCCGGTCGGCATCGACGACGTCGTGCGCTACTTCGACGGCGCAGCACTGCCGGCCAATCCCGTGCTGGTCACGTTCGACGACGGCTACCGCGACAACCACGATCTCGCGCTGCCGATCCTGAGGCGCCACGGCGTACGCGCGGTGTTCTTCATCGCGACCGACTACGTGACGCGCCGCAAGCTGTTCTGGTGGGACCACATCAACTACGTGATCAAGAAGTCGCGGCGGCGCGAGGTCGCGCTCGCGTATCCGTACTCGCTGACCTTGCGGTTGTGGCCGCGCGACGAGCGCCAGGCCTCGATCGCGGTGCTGCTGCGCCTGGTCAAGTCGTGGATCGGGCTCGATCTCGAGCGGTTCCTCGTGCAGCTCGCAGGCGCGTGCGGCGTCGAGCTCGATCCGGCGGTCGAGCGTGCGCTCGCCGACGACGCGCTGATGACGTGGGATCACGTGCGCGACCTGCGCGCCGCGGGCATGGACGTGCAATCTCACACGCGGACGCATCGAGTGCTGCAAACGCTCGATGCGTGCGCGCTGGCCGACGAGCTGCGCGGCTCGCGCGCCGATCTCGAGCGCGAGCTCGGCGAGCCGGTCACCGCGATCTCGTATCCGGTCGGCTATTCGATCGCGAAGGTCGGTGCGATCCGGCGCGCGGTCGTCGACGCCGGCTACAAGGTCGGGTTCACGAACCAGACGGGCACGGTCTCGCTCGGCACCGGGATCGATCGGTTCGACGTCAATCGCATCGCGCTCGACCGCCAGACGTCAGATGCGCTGTTTCGCGCGATGCTCGCGCTGCCGAACATCTTCGATTGATCGCGAAACGCAGATTACAGAGCTGTATTGTGTAGTCTGCATGTAGGTGCGGTTCTCTCGCAGAGCTCTCCGAGCGTTTCCGACGAGGATGTCGCAGGATCGCCGGATATTTAATCTGCGTGACCCGATTCACGTTTTTATTCGTGACCTGCACACCGAGCTCTGATAGCTCGGTCGGCCATGCATTGGAAACGCAGTGTTGTGGTGGTGGCATGTGCGATGGCCGCCGCGTGTAACAGTCCCTCGGGAAACAACGGAGCCGGCGGCGATGGCAGTGATGGCAACGGGGCAGGCTCGGGGAGCGACACCGGCTCGAACACCACCGGCAGCGCCGGCATGCCGCCCGGCACGGGCAGCGATACGACGCCGGTCTACGCCGACGCGCACCCGCGCATCTATCTCGCCGCGAACAAGGATCGGTTGTCGGCCGCGCTCGCGGCGCAGACGCCGGCCGCGGTGCGCTTCAAGCAGATGGTCGACAGCTGGGTCGCGGGCGAGGACGTCTACGACTTTCCCCGGTGGAACGCGGCGCTGCTCGGCCAGCTGACCGGCGATCCGAAGTACTGCGCCGCGGCGATCGCGTCGATCAACAAGGACGTGTCGGCCGCGAGCTCGGCGGTCTCGGGCGGCGGTACGCCGGAGATCGCGAGCGACGACTACTTGAACGTCGGCCCCGAGCTCGCCGACCTCGCGCTGGTCTACGACTGGTGCCACGACACTGTCACGTCCGATCAGGCGAACAGCTGGCTCAGCTACGCGAACCAGGCGATCGCGAACGTGTGGTCGCCGACGGCTGCGACGTGGGGCGGTCACGCGGCCGCGTGGTCGGGCTGGGCGATCGACGATCCCGACGACAACTACTACTACAGCTTCTTGCGCGCCACGATGTTCATCGGCCTCGCCGCGCACGGCGAGCACGACGGTATCGACAACTGGCTCACGCAGTTCCACGACACCAAGCTCGAGAACGAGCTGATCCCGAACTTCAACGCGAACCTCCAGGGCGGCGGCTCGCGCGAAGGCACCGGCTACGGCGTGTCGCTGCGCAACCTGTTCGAGCTCTACGATTTCTGGGGGGCATCGACGACCGAGAACATCGCGCAGCTCACGCCGCACACACGCGCGACGATGCTCGACTTCATTCACCAGGTGCTGCCGACGCTCGATCGCGTCTCGCCCACCGGCGATCAGTCGCGCGACTCGACCGCGTCGTTCTTCGACTACCACCGCATGCTGCTCCAGGAGCTCGTGCACCTGTTCCCGAACGACACGCTCGCGCCGCGCGCGGCGGCGCTCCTGCGCGACTGCTCGGTGCCTGCGATGACCGAGCAGTTCATGTACGCGTACGACTTCATCCTCGACGGCGGCGTGCAGCCCACGACGCTCGACGGCCTCGGCACGACGTACTACGCGCCGGGCACCGGTCAGTTCTATTCGCGCTCGGGCTGGGACACGCACGCCACCTGGATCAACACCAACGCGGGCCCGTACACCGAGTCGCACGCGCACCAGGATCAGGGCGCGCTGATGATCTACAAGGACGGCTGGCTCGCGTACGACCCCGTGATCGACTCGAAGTCGGGCCTGCCGCAGAACGTCGACGAGCACGGCACGCTGCGCGTGCTGCAGAACGGATCGCCGGTCGCACAGCGCGTCGGCAACACGTCGACGCTGCTCGCGCTGCACGCCGGCCCGGGCTACTCGCACGTCGCCGCGGACATCACGCCCGTCGAGAACGGCGCCGCGCAGAAGCTGCAGCGCGAGATCGTGTTCCTGCCGCCGAGCACGATCGTGATCTACGACCGCGCGACGACGCCCGCGGGCAACCAGCAGGTGTGGTCGCTCGCGTTCCCGGCGTCGCCGTCGATCAGCGGCGCGCAGACCACGGTGTCCGCGTCGGGCCACACGCTGAACATCCAGCGCCTGGCTCCCGCCGGCGCGAGCTCGAGCTCGTACTCGTACGCCGCGAACAACAGCGACTTCACCAACGGCTATCGACTCGACGAGACGATGGCCGGCGGCGACAACCGCTGGCTGCACGTCGCGACGATCGACGGCTCGGCCACGCAGATCCGGTCGAGCGACGGCAACAGCGTCGATCTCGTGCTCGCGAACGGCACCGCAGCCCACGTCGCGTTCGATCCGAACGGCGTCGGCGGCACGCTCGTGCTCGGAAACCAGACTGTGACGCTGGGCGCGACGATCGACACGCTGCCGGAGTAAGCTAGCCGGCGGTGAGCTCGACCGTCGATGACGTCTCGGAGGGAATTGGCGGGGACGAGCCGCCTCGCCCGGCCGTGGTGCTCGTCGCGGTCGGGACGCGGCCGCTGGTGCGCGTGTTACCGGCGGACCGCGAGCTCGCGCTCGGCCGGCGGATCGAAGCGGCGGGCACGGCGCTCGACATCGACGACGAGCGCGTGTCCCGCGATCACGCGACCGTGCGGTTCGATCGCGGCGGCTGGGTGGTCGTCGATCGCGACAGCCGCAACGGGACGTTTCTCGACGGCGCACGCGTCGCCGGTGAGGTGCGCCGCCGCGGCGACTGCGTGCTGCGGCTCGGCCACACCGTGTTCTTGCTCGTCCGCGATGCGCGCGGGTACGAGGTCCCGCCGAGCTCTCACGGCGATCACGTCGTCGGCCCCGAGCTCGCGCGGCTCTACGATCAAGTGCGCCGCCACGCGGCCGATCCGACGTTGCTCGTCCACGGCGAGAGCGGCTCGGGCAAGGAGCTCGTCGCGCGCCTGTATCATGCGGCCGGGCCGCGCGCCGACGGGCCGTTCGTCGCGGTCAACTGCGCCGCGATTCCCGAGGGCGTCGCCGAGCGCTTGCTGTTCGGCTCGCGCAAGGGCGCGTTCTCGGGCGCCCACGATGCCGCCGGCTACTTGCAGTCCGCCCACGGTGGCACGCTGTTCCTCGACGAGATCGCCGATCTCGATCCGGCGGTGCAGGCGAAGCTGCTGCGCGCGATCGAGGCCCGCGAGGTCCTGCCGGTCGGCGCCACCGCGCCGATCGCGATCGAGCTCGGCATCGTCGCGGCGAGTCACCGCGAGCTGCGCACCGAGGTCGCCGCGAAGCGATTTCGCGACGACCTGTTCTACCGGCTCGCGCGCACGACGCTGCGCTTGCCGCCGCTGCGCGAGCGCAAGCTCGATATCGCGCGGCTCGTCGCACGCGAGCTCGCCGGGCTCGATGCGCACCCGCGGCTCGTCGAGGCGTGCTGCGTGCGGCCGTGGCCGGGCAACGTGCGCGAGCTACTCGGCGCGCTCCAGCTCGCGAAGCACGCCGCCGGCGCGGCCAACCGCACGCTCGTGCGCGCCGAGGATCTGCCGGCCGATGCCGGGATGCCGGTCGGCGATGACACGCCGCCGGCGCGCGCCGCGATCGATCGCGATGCGATCACCGCCGCGCTCGAGCGCGCGAACGGCGTGGTGAGCGTCGCGGCGCGTGCGCTCGGCCTGCATCGCACGCAGCTCTATCGGCTGATGGACAAGCACGGCATCGCGCGCGACGAGCGCGAGCCGACCTAAAACGAGCGACCGAACGCGAGGCCGGCAACACCTTTGCCGACCACCGGCACGACGCCGACGTGCTCGGCGGTCTGATCCGGCGCGCCGAGCAGCCACAGCACCGCACCCGTGACGATCGCCGCGCCGCCGACGCCGAACGCGATGTTGCTGATCAGCGCGTCGTTGTGTGCGCGATGGTTGAGATCGAGCGCGTGCGAGTCGGCGCAGGCCGACATCGGACAGATCGCGTTGGCCTGGCTCTCGAGGCTATTCGCTTCGAGACCGAAGGCGATGCCGCCGGCGATGCCCGCGAACCCGACGCCCGCCGTCGCGAGCGCCGCGATCCGCTGCGTCGAGAACAGGCCGGGCGAGCTGGCAACGGGATGACTCTCGTCGTCGTCGCCGTCGTGTTGCTCCGGCGTCGTGGCCGCCGGCGTCGCCGTCGCGGGCGCGAGATCCTTGAGCTGCTTGAACCGCGGCACCTCGACGCTCGTGCGCGAGCCGTTCGCGGTGACCTGCACGCGCGTGCTCCACGGCTCGTGACCGGGCGCCTGGCCGCTGACCTCGTAGGTGCCGACGTCGACGGGCACGCCCTGGTTCCACAGCGCCCGGTCGATCGCCTCGTCGTTGCGCTTGATCACGAGGTTGTCGACAAGGCTCGCCTGCGGCACCGAGATCGTGAGGTACGCGAGCTGCGGCTCGAGCACGCTTGCTCGGCGGTGCGCCTCGGTCTCGCGCGAGGTGTCGCCGTTCGTGCGCGCCAGCGACGCGGCGCGCAAGAACGTCGCCCACGCGGTCGCGAGCTGGCCGTTCTTCTCGCGGCAATCGGCGAGGTTGAGCAGCGTGCCGACCGACGCCTCGATCCGATCCGACGCGGCGAGCTTGTCGCACGCCTCGGCAAGCTTGCCGTCTTGCATGAGCTTCTTGCCCTCGCGGAACAGCGTCTCGGCGGCGACGCTGGCCTGCCCGCTGCTCGGTTGTGCGAGCGCGAGCGACGGAAGCGCGGCGAGCGCGACTGCGAGGATCCGGTTAACGCATGTCATACGGGTCAGCTCCTTGGGCCGGTGCGTGGTGTGCGGGTGCGAGCGGTGGCGGCGGTGCGTGGTGATGAACGACGGGCGGTCGCGGGGCATCGATCGGTGGCGGCGGGGCATCGATCGCTGCATCGATAGGTGGGGGCGGCGGTGGCGGCGGCGCGTCGATCGGTACGGCGACCGCGACCGCGGCGTCGATCGATGGCGGCGGCGGTGGCGCTGGCGCTGCCGCTGCGGCGGGCGCGTTGCTGCGTTGCGCGACGACGAGGCCGCCCGCGCCGAGCGCGATCCCGATCACGGCGATCGCGAGGGCGAGCCGCATGCGCGAGCGCGGCGGCGTTGCCGCGGTGATGCTGGCTTGACCCGCGGATGTGCCGAGCGTCGTCGGCGTGGGCGTCGGCGCGTGATGCGCGCTGGGCAGCATCGCGAGCGTCATCGCGCCCGCGCCGCTGATCCGGGCGAGCAGCGCTTCGCACGCGCCGCGCAGCTCGGTCATCGACTGGTAGCGCTGGTCCGCCTGCTTCTCGAGGCACCGAAGCACGATCTCGTCGACGGCCGGCGGCGCGCCGAACTGGCTCGGCGGCACGGGCGCCTCGCGCAGATGCGCCGAGATGATCTCGCCGATCCCTTCGAAGTCGAACGGCGGCCGGCCGCAGATCAGATGATAGGCGACGCAGCCGAGCGAGTAGATGTCGGAGCGGTGATCGACGAGCCCCGAGCCGCGGCACTGTTCCGGCGACATGTAGATCGGCGTGCCGAGCAGCGTGCCGGTGCGCGTGCGCGAGCGATCGGGCGCGTCGCTCGTCAGCTTCGCGATGCCGAAGTCGAGGATCTTCGGCCGCTCGCCGCCCTGCGCCTCGGGATCGCGGACCATGAAGAGGTTGTCGGGCTTGAGATCGCGGTGGACGATACCCTTGGCGTGCGCGGCCGCCAGCGAGCTCGCGACCTGGCGCGTGATCTTGAGCGCGTCGACGACCGCGATCGGACCGCGCTGGAGTCGCGCCTCGAGCGACTCGCCCTCGAGCAGCTCCATCACGATGTACGCACTGCCGTCGGTGTGGAACCCGAAGTCGAACACCTGGACGATGCCTGGATCGCTGATCGCGGTGGTCGCGCGCGCCTCGTTGAAGAACCGCTCGACGACCTCGCGCTGCGACGACAGCGCCGGCAGCAGCAGCTTGATCGCCGCGTTGCGGCCGAGCAGCGCGTGCTGCGCGAGGTACACCGCGCCCATCCCGCCTTCGCCGATCTTACGGACGACGCGGTACTGGCCGATCGTCGTGCCTTCGGTCGACATCAGTTGCATCCGTCGACGATCGCCGTCGTGGTCGCGTTGTTCGACCTCGTCGTGACGTTGCCGGCGACGTCGGTGGCCGTGACGCTGAAGAGCTTGTTCGTCGACCCGAGGTAGATGCTCGTGAGGCCGTTTGCGGTGCACGGTGGGTTCGTGCCCGGGTTGTAGGTCATACCGGCATAGCTGCACGAAATCGACGCGAGGTTGGCGTCGGAGATCGAGAACGAGACCGTGAACTCGTCGGGCGCGCAGCTGATGTCGTTCATGACCGCGAACCCGGCGATCACCGGCGGCGTCGAGTCGACGAGCCACGAGCTCGCCGACCGGGGCGTCGTGTTGCCGGCCGCATCGGTCGCGGTGACGAGCATGTTGTGCGTCCCATCTCCGACCGTGATGGTGTAGCCGCTCGAGCACGACACGGGCGTGCCGTTGTCGAGCTTGCACGTCGTCGTGCCTTCGTTGACCGTCCAGCTGAACGACGCGCTCGTCGATTTGGTCGGCGTGCCGGGCCCGCTGATCGCGCTCAGCACCGGCGCCGTGAAATCGCTCGTCCAGTTCGCGGTGATCGATGTGAGGTTGCCGGCGGCGTCCTTGCCCGACACCACGAAGCTGTGCGTCCTTTCGGCGAGTGCTCCGGTGTTGAAGCTGTTCGTGCACGGCGCCGCGGTACCGCCGTCGAGGCTGCACGTCACCTGCGTCGCGGTGCCGGTGGTGAACATGAACGTGAACGACGTGCTCTTGTCGAACGTGTTGGGCTTGCTCGTGAACGCGAGCACCGGCGCCACGGTCTGCACCGTCCACGTCGTCGACTTGGTCGCGGAGTTGCCGGCGGCGTCCGTGCCCGTCACGGAGAACGAGTGCTGGCCGTCGGCGAGCGGCCCGTAGGCCGCGGGGCTCGTGCAGGCCTGCGCCCCGGTGCCGTCGAACTCGCACAGCACGGTCAATGCGTCACCGGCCGAGAACGGGATCGTGCCGCTCTTCATGTTCGTCGGATCCGGCGGCGGCGTCACGATCGCGACGGCCGGCGGCATGGTGTCGACCGTGAACGCGAACGTCGGCGCGTTCGCGGTGTGACCGCTTTCGGAAGCTCGCAGGTCGAAGCTGTGCGCGCCGTCGGTGAGGCTCGAGAACGTGATGTTCGGCGGTGGGCACGCCGAGTAGCCGGCGCCGTCGAGCTGGCACTCGACCGTCGCATCGGACGGCGTCACCGAGTACGCGAACGTCACGCTGGTCTGGTTGCCGAGCATCATCGGCGAGCCCGTGATCGTCAGCAGCGGCGCGCCGGGATCCGACGATCCGGAGCCCGGATCGCTGCCGCTGCCACTGCCGGTGGTGCCGCCGTCGTCGTCGCCGCCGCTGGGCCCACCACCATCGCCGGTGGCCGCGAACTTGTTCGGAATCGAGCACGCTGCGAGCAGCGAGATCACGAGTGCGATGCGCATCGCGGCGCCGGATTGCAGCGGACGTGCCGCAAGATCGCGTAACTGTTTCGTGTGGTTAGCCGCGCGTCCGGCCGGTTCACGTGACACGTGTGTCGTCACGCGTGTCGGCGGCTACGTCGCACGAAACGGCGATCTCCCCGGTGAGCCGAAGGTTGCCGTGTAACATCCCTGTAACACGACTGAACGACGTGTTACGGCTCGTCCGGTCGTGATGACAACGCTTGCGGACGGTAGCGCGCTGACTAGTATGCCCCGCATGTTGATGGCGCGAGCGATTCGCTCGTCGTGGTTTTGGGGAGTGGTAGTGGTCGCGGCTTGCACCGATCCCAGCTACACGATGGTGCACGTCGACGTGTCGCCGGAGCGCGGGCTCACGCTCGACAGCTACGACGTTCGCGTCGCCGAGTTCGAGCACTCGATGCCGCCGAACAACACGTTCGATCTCGTCGTGCCGAACGATGCGATCGGCCAGCCGACATCGATCGTGATCGCGGCGATGGATCGCGGCAAGCAAGTCGCGTACGGCGCCGCGATGGTGACGCCGTCGGAGGGCACCACGACCAGCGCGAGGATCACGCTCGCGTCGTCGACCACGTGCCCGACGGCGTGCACGCAGGGCGAGACCGTGTGCTCCGGCGAAGCGACGATCACGTGCGGGGTCGGCTCGGATGGCTGTCCCGATTGGTCGACGCCGAAAGCGTGCCCGTCGTCGAAACCGTTCTGCTCGAACGGCACGTGCGCGGCCGAGTGTTCGAACGACTGCTCGCAGATCGGCCAGACCGACTGCGATGGTGCTGCGGTGCGCACGTGCCAGTCGAGCTCGACCGATTCGTGCCTGCACTGGTCGGTGCCGGTCGCCTGCAACGCACCGCCCGAAACGACGTGCATCTCGTCGTCGACGCTGCGCACCTACGCCGCGGGCACCTGCTCGAACGGCGCCTGTGCGTACGCGCCGCACGACGAGACCTGCCCCGCGCCTGCCAACGGCAGCGGCGTGTGCACTAGCGATCAATGTGGCTACACGTGCAACTCTGGTTATGAATCCGACGGGCAGGGCGACTGCATCGCGATGGGCTCGGGCTCGGGCATGGCATGTCCGGTGACGTTCGGGTGCACCAGCGACGCCGACTGCGGGCCGGCGGAGTGCGGTCCCTGCGATTCGAGCAGCGGTTTCCCCATCTGTCTCGGCGCGGCGGGCCTCTCGCTATGAAGCCGAGCGCCTCCACCAAGCCGGTCGTGCTCGATCCGACCGCGTGCCCGACGTGCCGCACGCCGCTCGACACGCTCGCGTTCTGTCCGCGCGATGGCACGATCGGTAGAGCCGGCCGCTTCACCGTCGCGACGCGGTTCGTCGCCGACGAGCTGCTCGGCGCGGGCGAGCACTCGTTCGTGTACGCCGCCCGTCACGGCGAGTCGTCGGTCGCGATCAAGCTGCTGCGCGACGGTGATACGTCGCCGTCGTCGCCGGCCACGCGCCGGTTCTTGCGCGAGGCGCGCAACGCGAGCCAGCTCGTTCACGACCACACGATCTCGATCAGCGAGTTCGGTTACGACGACCGGCTCGGCGTGCCGTTCATCGCGATGGAGCTGTTCACCGGGCAGTCGCTCGAGCGCGTGCTGCGCACGTCGGGCCCGATGTCACCGGCGCGCGCGGTTCCGATCTTCCTGCAGATCGTGCGCTCGGTCGGCAACGCGCACCAGGCCGGCGTGCTGCACCGCGAGGTGAGCTCGCGCAGCGTGCTCGTCGCGCGCGGCGACGCCGTCCGCGTCGGCGACTTCGGCCTCGGCCGCGGCGACGACGCGAGCGGCAGCGAAGGCGACGTGTTCGGCCTCGCCAGCATCGCGGTCGAGATGTTTCTCGGTCGCGCGCCCGGCTCGCCGCTCGCGATGCTCGACAGGCTGCCACTCGAAGTGCCCGCCGAGCTGCGCGCGCTGCTCGTGCAATGTCTGGATCCGAGCCCGTCGGCACGCCCGCGCGCGTCGGAGATCGAGACGAAGCTGGCCGCGATCGCCGCGCAACCGCTCGCGACGACCGTCACGATGCCCGCACCGACGCCCGTGCCCGCCGCGGCGACGCCCGCGCCCGTGGTGACGCCCGCGAGAACGCGCGAGCCGACGCCCGCACCGATCGCGAGAAAGCGCGAGCCGACGCCTGCACCCGCAGCGCGGACGCGCGAGCCGACGCCTGCACCCGCAGCGCGGACGCGCGAGCCGACGCCTGCACCCGCAGCGCGGACGCGCGAGCCGACGCCGGCGCCCGTTGCCGTCACGCCCGCGCCCGTCGTGACGACGCCGGAGCCTGTCGCGACGACGCCGGAGCCCGTCGCAACAACGCCGGAGCCCGTCGCGACGACGCCGGCACCGGCGACACCGGAGCCGGTTGCGGCGACGCCGGAGCCTGCTGCAGCAACGACTGCGGTCGAGCCTGCCGCTGCGGTCGAGCCTGCCGCCGAGACGGCGACGAGCGCATCGCCGGCCGATTCGCTCGAGATGCCGGCCGAGCTGCCGACCAGCGACGACGAATACGAGCCGACGCCGCGCAAGCGCTGGCCCTGGTTCGCCGGCGGTGGCGTCGTGGCCGCGGGCGCGATCGTCGCGATCGTCATGCTCGTGACGGGGGGCAGCGATGCGACGGCGCAGGCGCCTGCCGCGGTCGCGCCGATCGCGGCGCCGAAGACCGCCGAGCCGGAACACGCGATCGCGCCGGCGCCGGAGCCTGTCGCGGCACCGACGCCGACGCCGGATCCGAGCCCGAGCCCAAGCCCGAGCCCGAGCCAAAGCGCGACAGCAACGCCTACGCCTGCGCCGACGCCTACGCCTACGCCGACAGCAACGCCGACGCCGACGCCGACGCCGACGCAAACCGCGGCGCCGACGCCAACCGCCACGCCGGCCGCGACCGCCAAGAAGAAGCCCAAGCACCGCGACGACGCGGTGATCGTCGATCCGTTTTCGGACTGAGGGAGCCCGCGATGAAATCCGCCACCGCGTTGTTGTTCGCCGTTGCATGCCTCGGTCGGGTTGCGTACGCCGACGGCAACGATCACCTCGCCGAAGCGGCGAAGGCGCACTACGAGCAAGGCCAGACGCTGTACGCCGCCGGCCAGTTCGCCGAGGCGCGCGCCGAGTTTCTCGCCGGCTTCGAGCTCAGCCACAAGCCGGCGTTCCTCTTCAACGCCGCCGAGTGCGCGCGCCTGATGGGCAAGCTCGATGTCGCCCGCGACGGCTACGACCAGTACTTGAAGCTCGACCCGAACGGCAAGCTCGCGATGCTCGCGCTGCAGCGCCTCGACGAGCTCGGCCCGAAGGCCGCCGAGCCGGCGAAGTCCGGACCGCCGCCGGCTCCGACGCTTCCGGCGCCCGGGTCCACACCCCCACCAGCGCCGGTCCTGACACCCGCGCCCGCGGCGTTGCCGCTGCCGACCGCCGTGACGCCGCCGCCTTCCGCCGCCGCCGCAAACCTGCCGGCCAACGCGACGGTGACGTCCGTGACCGTCGATCAGCCGTCGTCGTCGAACACGGCGCAGATCGAGCGCTACGCCGGCATCGCGACCGCGGGCACGGGCGCAGCGATGCTGCTGACCGGGGTCATCTTCGGCATCCACAGCTCGTCGCTGTCGAACCAGGTCTCCGGCGCGTGCGCGAGCGGCTGCGTGTGGAGCGACTTCGCCGATAAAGATTCCAGCGCGCGCACCGATGCGACCGTGCAGTGGTGGATGTACGGCGTCGGCGCGACCGCGCTGATCGCCGGCGGCGCGCTGTACTGGCTCGGCTCGCACGAGCACGCGCCGGTCATGGTGACGCCCGCGCCGAACGGCGCTGCCGTCACGTGGGCCGGCCGGTTCTAGAAGCTACCGGTGTAGGCCATACCCGCGCCGTCGCGCCCGACCTGCACGGACACGTGCGTGGTCTCCGCGTGCGGCGCGAACAGCAAGTAGCCGCCGGCGATCAATAGCAGCCCGCCGCCGATGCTCGTGCCGATGCCGATGTTCCGGTACGTGCGCGCGTCGGAGAGCAGCGAGTTGGCGGTCGCGAGATCGCCGTCGTTCGCGCAGCGCGAGCTCGGGCAGAGCGCGTGCTCGTCGTTGAACTTGTGCTCCGCGAGCCCGTACATCACGGCCGACGTCACGATCGCGGCGGCGCCCACGGCCGCGGCGGCGATGCCGTAGGTCTTGCGATGACTCGCGGCCGGCGCTGGCTCCGGCGTCATCGCTGTCGCGGCCACCGGCGTCGGACCCGCGTTCGGAGTCGGAGTCGGAGTCGGGCTCGGGCTCGGGCTCGGATTCGGAGCCGCCGTCTCGGCCACGGGCTGCATCCGCACGATCACATCCACGACGATCCGATCGCGATCGACCGGCACCGACGTGTGACCTGCAAACCCCGGCGCGGTCGCGACCACTTCGTGCGGCCCGACGTCGACCGGGACATCCTCGGTGGCCGGGACCTCGAGGCCGTCGACCTTGACGACGAGCCCGGGCGTCGGATTGATCGCGAACCGCAGCTTGGGCGCGTTCGCCTCGAGCTTGGTCGCCTTCGCGGGATCGCCGAGGTGCTTGTAGAGCCGCGCGGCCGCGACCGGCCGGGCGTCTTGCTCGTAGCAGCTCGCGAGCTCGCGCTCGGTGGCCGCGCTCGCGGCGAGCCGATCGCTCGCGGCGTACGCTTCGCAGGCTTCGTGGATCCGGCCGACCTTGTAGAGGTCGTGGCCGCGCTGCAACGCGGCGTCGGCGGTTTCGGCGGCCGCGAGCGCGGCGGGCGCGAGCACGGCGGTGATGACGAGCAGCTTGATCTTCATGGCGAACCTTGGGGTTGGCGCGAGGCGCCGAACTTGTCTGGGCTGGGACCGAGTTCGGCGTCGCCCTTGACGTCGAATGCGATGGTGTTGACGCCGTCCTTGAGCTTGATCTCGGTCTCGAGCGGCTCGGCGCTGCGCTCGCTCCACACGCGCGCCTTGTACTTGCCGGGCGCGAGGCTCTTGAAGTTGAACGGCGTCGCGCCGTCGACGGGAACGTACGCGGGCGCGTCGATCACGAAGATGAACGACGCCATGTTCGCGTGGACGTTGCAGCCGAGTCGCACGAGCCCGACCTTGTCGAACACGAGCTCGCGCGACTTGCCGCCCTTGTAGAGCCCGAGGTCGAAGCGCTGCGTCGCCGAGCTCGAGAACACGTTGTGATAGAAGTCGTCGAAGTTGGGGAACGCGACCGTCGAGCCCGGCGGGATCGCGAGCAGGCGCGGCGAGAACTGCTTGTTGCGCTGCTCGACCACGCGATGCTTCGGCGTGCGCTTCCCGTAGTGACCGTCGAGCGGGTACAACTCGACGAGCCCGACGCCGTCGAGCGGCTTGCCGTCGACCGTGATCGTGCCGCGCAGCGACGCCGGTAGCTGACTGCCGGGGCTGTCCTCGTCGGACGAGCCGACGAGCTTGGGTTGCGGCGGCGTCTCGGCCGGCATCTGCTTGAGCGGCGAATCGACGCGCGGCGGCGCACCCTCGCGGAACGCCGGTGCCGCGGCCGCGACGACGTCGGCACCGGCGTTCC
>Ga0268266_10003365_pt1 | contig 16014 bp, 16 predicted proteins | sample KBSS13metaG_FD_190356 | JGI IMG/M metagenome (GOLD analysis project Ga0268266, IMG submission 190356) | Switchgrass rhizosphere microbial communities from Kellogg Biological Station, Michigan, USA - KBS S1-3 metaG (SPAdes) (version 2) | ecosystem: Host-associated > Plants > Roots > Rhizosphere...
AGACTCGAACTTCCAAGGCCTTTCGGCCACTGGTACCTGAAACCAGCGCGTCTACCAATTCCGCCACCTGGGCAGCGCGGACGCGTCTCTTAATCCCCGGGCTCATCCTTTGTCAACTTGGGTTCCCCCCGATTCGACGCTATTTATGAAGGATGCCGACATGGAACGCCGATCAGTATCTGAAATTCGCCGCCGAGCGCACCCAGCCTGCGCGCGATCTGGTCGGCCGCGTCGCGCTTGACGGGCCCCGCCGGGTCATCGATCTGGGCTGCGGACCGGGCAACAGCACGGCCCTGTTGGCCGCGCGCTGGCCCGGCGCCGATCTCCTCGGCCTGGACAGTTCGATGGCGATGATCAACCAGGCCAGCCACGATTTTCCGGACCAGCGCTGGATCGTCGGCGATATCGCCGAATGGACCGGCGCCGATGGCGATCCGTTCGACCTGGTCTTCTCCAACGCGGCCATGCAGTGGGTGGACGATCACGAGACGGTCTATCCGGCGCTGCTCCGCCGCGTCGCCCCGGGCGGGGCGCTGGCGGTGCAGGTGCCGGCCAATCTCGACGCCCCGGCCCATGCCGAGATGCGGGACCTCGCTTCGACCCCGGCCTGGCGCAGCCAGCTGCCGCATGGCGGCGTGCGCGAATGGTATGTGCACGAGCCCGAATTCTATTACGACCTGCTGGCGCCGCAGGCGGTGCAGCTCGACCTCTGGGTCACCGACTATATCCATGTCATGGACGGGGCGGCGGGCATCGTCGAATGGTACAAAGGGACGGGGCTGAGGCCCTTCCTCGACGCCCTGCCCAACGATGCCGAGCGGGAGAATTTCCTCGCCGACTATACCGACCGGGTCGCCGAGGCCTATCCGGCCCAGCCAGACGGGCGGGTGCTTTTTCCGTTCCGGCGATTTTTTCTGGTCGCCTATCGATAGAGGCCAATACGTCCTATGGCACAGGGCGGCTAAACTCGGTATGTAGCCGGTGGAATTTTCGGCAACAGGTGCGCTCATGGCGACAGACAGCATGACGGCGGTGGTTTTCGGCGGCGGCGGGTTCATCGGCCGCCATCTGGTGCGCCGGCTCGGCAAGGCCGGCATGGTCGTGCGCGTGCCGTCGCGCCACCCCACGCGGCTCAGCTTCCTGCGTACCGCCGGCGTCGTCGGCCAGATCGTGCCGGAGCTGGTCGGGCCGCTCGACGACGAGGAATTGGCTGCGACCATCCAGCGCGCCGATATCGTCATCAACCTGATCGGCATCCTGGCTGAAAACAGCCGCAACAGCTTCGATCATGTCCAGGCCAAGCTGCCCGGCCGGATCGCGGCCGCCGCCGCCGTGGCAGGGGTCAAGCATCTGGTCCATGTCTCCGCCATCGGCGCCGATGCAAACAGCGCCTCGGCCTATGCGCGCAGCAAGGCGGCGGGTGAGGAGGCGGTCCGCGCCGCCTTCCCGCAGGCGACGATCGTCCGCCCGTCCATCGTCTTCGGGCCGGAGGACCAGTTCTTCAACCGCTTCGCCGGGATGGCGATGATCAGCCCGGTGCTGCCGCTGATCGGCGGCGGTCATACGAAATTCCAGCCGGTCTATGTCGGCGACGTCGCCGACGGCATCATGGCGGTGCTGAAAAACCCGGACGCTGCGGGCAAGACCTATGAGTTCGGCGGGCCGGCGACCTACAGCTTCCGCCAGCTGATGGAGCTGATGCTGGCCGAAATCGGGACTAAGCGCCTGCTGGCGCCGCTGCCCTGGGGTCTGGCGCGTTTCCAGGCCAAATTCATGCAGTATCTGCCGGGCGCGCCGCTGACCCCCGATCAGGTCGAGTTGCTGAAGCATGACAACGTGCTGTCGGGCACCGCGCCGGGCCTCATCGATCTAGGCATCCAGCCGGCGGCGCCGGAACTGATCCTGCCGACCTTTATGGATCGCTTCCGCAAGGGCGGCCGCACCGGCCCGCAGCTGCGTAGCGCGCTTTAGGCGCGCGTGGGCTCCCTGACCTTGGTCAGGAGGGCCAGCCCCAGCATCAGTAGCAGGAGGATCGAGGCCAGGCCGGCGCGCTGGCTGTGCGTGGCCTCCGTCACCAGGCCGAACATCGTCGGGCCGATGAAGGTCACCGCGCGCCCGGTCAGTGCGTAGAGGCCGAAGACCTTGCCGACCTCCCCCTCCGGCGCCAGCCGCACGGCAAGCGACCGGCTGGCCGCCTGGGCCGGGCCGACGAAGATGCCCAGCGCCAGCGCCAGGCCGATGAACCAGGTCTTGTCATGCACCAGCACGATCCCGGCGCCGAAGACCATCAGGCCGACGACCGACAGCATGATCGTCCGCTTCGACCCGATCGAATCGTCCAGCCAGGCAAAGGTCGCCGCGCCCAGCCCGGCGGTGACGTTGAGGCTCATGCCGAACATGATCAGCTGGTTCAGGTCCATCCCGAACGTGCCGCCGGCATAGAGCCCGCCCATGGCCAGAATGGTGGTGACGCCGTCGCGATAGAGCGCGCTTGCGGCCAGGAACCACGCGAGCTGAGGTGTCTTGCGCAGCGCGCGCAAGGTGAACCAGGTGTCGGCCAGGCCCTGGCGGATCGCCTTTCCGGCCGTCAGCCCGGTCTTGGGAATATCCCTGACCAGGAAGAACAGCGGCCAGGCGAACAGGGCCGCCCAGATGGCTGTCAGCGGGCCGGTGGCACGGATATTGGCGGCCTCGGCGTGGGGGATGCCGAAGATCGGGTGCTCGGGCTGCACCAGCAGCACCAGCGCCGCGCCCAGGCAGATCAGCCCGCCGACATAGCCGGATGCCCAGCCCCAGCCGGATACCCGCCCGATCCGTTCGGTGCTCGCCACGCGCGGCAGCAGGGCATTGTAGAACAGCATGCCCAGTTCCATCGCCACGATGCCGGCCCCGGAGACGATCAGGACAGGCAATCTGTAAGCGGGATCGGGCTTGCCGAACCACAGCAGGGCGCCGGCCAGGATCAGCACCGACACGCCGATGGCGATGCCGCGCTTGGCCTGGCCCATCCGGTCGGCGATGGCGCCCAGCGGCGGGCTGGAGACCGCGATGACCACGCCGGCGATCGCCACCATGAAGCTCCACTGAGCGCTGCCGGCCACGGCGTCGCCCACGATCGCCTGGGCGAAATAATTGCTGATGATGAAGGTCGAAACGATTGTCGGATAGGGCGAAATCGCCCAGTCATAGAGGCACCAGGCGAAAGTCGCGGAGGCGCGTGACTTTACCGGCATTGGCTCGGCGACGGCTATTTCGGCGGGGGTGCTTAGCATTGCGCGCCTTATACCCCCGTTCGGCTGCTTGCCGCCACCTGCTTTTACGCGGGAAGTGGTTGGAATAGATTGGAATCGAGGTTTGAGGGAGACGGATGTTGGAAGTATCTTTGGAAACCGAACAATATTGGTCGGGCCTGCAGGAAGGGCTCGACGAGGAGACGGTCGTTGTGACCGACAGCGGCCAGAAGCCCTGGGGCCAGGTCCTGCTGACGCACGACCAGATCCTGTTCGCCGACGAGCCGTCGGAGCTCCAGGGCCAGAATAGCGGGCCGACGCCGACTCAGATCGTGCTGATGGCGCTGGGCGGCTGCACCGCGATCACCGTGCGCATGTATGCGGCGCGCAAGGACTGGACCATCGACCGGATCGCCGTCCGCCTGCGCTGGGCGCCCGAATTCACCACTATCGAGCGCACGATCGATATCGACGGACCCTTGGATGCGGAGCAGCGGGCAAGGCTGCTTCAGATCGCGGAGAAATGCCCGGTCCACAAGATTCTGACGGGCGGGGTTGCGGTCCGCTCAGAGCTGGCGGCCGCGAGTTAGGTTGAAACACCCTTAGGTCGCGGGCAATCTCAGGCCTCATGTCCGAGTCTCCATCCAATTCCCCCCACATGCTGCCTAACCATGCTCTGGTCTTCGATTCGGGGGTCGGCGGCCTGTCGGTGATGGGAGAGATCGCGGCCCTGTTGCCGCAGCTCCGCCTGACCTATGCCGCCGACAACGCCGCCTTCCCCTACGGCACCAAGACCGAGGCCGAGCTGGTCGCGCGCGTGTCGGCGGTGATCGGCGCGCTGGTCGAGACAGCCCGGCCCGATATCGTCGTCATCGCCTGCAATACCGCCAGCACCACGGCGCTGGCGGCGGTGCGGCAGTTCCTGACCGTCCCGGTGGTGGGCGTCGTGCCGGCGATCAAGCCGGCCGCCGCCTCCAGCGCAAGCCGGGTCATCGGCCTGCTCGGCACCAAGGCGACCGTCGCAACGGCCTATACCGCTGCCCTGATCAAGCAGTTCGCCGACGGCTGCAAAGTGCTGACGCACGGCTCGCCCGAGCTGGTCGAGGCGGCGGAGCGCAAGCTGCAGGGCCTGCCGCCGGGCGATGCCGACATCGCCGCCGCCATCGCTAGCCTGTTCGGCCAGCCGGGCGGGGAGCGCCTGGACACCGTCGTGCTCGGCTGCACCCACTTTCCGCTGCTGCGCGACGAACTGGCCGCCGCCGCCCCGCATCCCGTCACCTGGATGGATTCCGGCGCCGCCATCGCCCGGCGGGTCTCGACGATCCTGAACATCTCGACGCCCGCCGAACCGCCGTTGCCCTCGGCACGCACGGCGATCTTCACCGCCGCTACGCCGAGTGTGGAGCGGATGCGGCCGGGATTGAGACAGTTCGGGCTGGCGGAGGTTTCGTTCCTGAAGATTTAAAGGCTTTCGCGAAGGAGGCGGGGGTTTTGGGAGGGGATGTGAAGGTCGTTCTGGTCGTCGCTCTTGCCGCGGTCCTTCTCTTTGCCGTTCGCCATACGCTCAGGGCCCAGGTCGCCGGGCAATCAGCGCGCGGTGCAATCGAGATAACAGCTGGGCATATTCAGGGAGGGCAATCCGACAAGCTGGTCGCGATTACGGGAATGGATTACGCGACGGTCCAGAAGATCGTGGCCGATTTTGCGACTCAGTATTCCGACCGCGAAACGCTCCCCGATTTCGAAATTCAGCAGACGGATAGTCGAGGGACGATCATCTCGTTCTCGGATGATATGAACTTCGAGTTGTTCTGCTTCTTCGTGAATTACGTCCAATATCCCAAAGGCGAGAGTACGACGCAGACGGTGCGCGGCTGGTCGAGCCTGTATGGCTCGAGCTCATTCCTCACCCAGGACCTAAGTTCGAAAACCGGGATGTTTTTCTTGTCGCCCAACGACCAGGATTACGACCGAGTCTGGTTCGTCACCAGCGCAAACGTGGACTATATGATTAGCTTCGCCGGGTTGGGGGGCGTCCGAAAGACAGGCGAGCATTGCTATGATTTCCAGCCCGCGCCGAAGCGCGATGCGGACAAGCCGGCTGTCGTCATCCGGTTCAAATCGAAAGACTAGAGCCCTTACGCCGGCTGGTCAGAACCAGCCCCTTACGCGGAAATAGACTATCGGCAGGATTGCGCTCAGCAGCGCCAGCACGATCACGTATGGGTAGCCGAAGGCCCAGTCGAGCTCAGGCATCGTCTTAAAGTTCATTCCGTACCAGCTGGCGACCAGGGTCGGTGGCACGCCCACCACCGAGACGACGGTCAGCACCTTGATGATGTTGTTCTGCTCGATATTGATCAATCCCAGTGTGGCGTCGAGCAGGAATTGGACCTTGCTGGTCAGATAGCCGTCATAGTCGTTGAGCGAGACGACGTCGGCGCGCAGCGTCTCCAAGGTCGTGCGCACCTCGTGGGGCATCCACGACACGCAATGGCCCAAGGTATAGGGCACGATCCGGCCGATGCCGGTCAGGCTGTCGCGAATCCTGGAGATCAGGTCGCCAGCCCTGCCAATCGCCCTCATAGTCTCACGCAGATCATTCTCGGCGCGGGCTGGCCGCAGCTTCTCGGTTTTCGCGCGAGCGCGAAAGACCCTGTGGGAAATCACGTCCAGTTCGCCACCCACCTGCTCCAGCACGTCGGCCATCCGGTCGACCGCGGTCTCCAGCAGGCCGGCGAAGGCGCCGGCGCTGCTGGGATGGATGTTGTCCGGCTCCTTGAGCTCGGCCTTGAAGGTGTCGAAGGCCGGCAGCGGCGCGAAGCGTACGGTGATCAGATGCTCGGCCGACAGGACAAAGCCCAGCGGCGTCGTCACCGGCTGCCCGTCCTGGCGATAGACGGCGGGCATGCTGAGATAGAGCACACCCTTGTCGGTTCGGAGACGACTCGAGGTCTCGATCTCGCTCAACTCATCGCGGGCTGGAACATGCAGGCCGGTCGCCCGCTCGATGAAGGTGGTCTCGTCCTGCGTCGGCGTCATCAGGTCGACCCAGACGATGCCCTGCGGCAGCTCGGTCGCTGAAAGATCGATTTCGCTCAGGGTCCCTTGCGGGCCACAGGAATGGAGGGCGAGCGTCATCGACAGGTCCTCGTGCAGGGCAAACGCGCCGGGTCGGGGCGGACCGATATAACATGCGGCTATACCGGCGACACTCAAAAAAGCGAGCGTACTGAATACGTTACAATATACTCATTTCTATCTTGCGGCCGCGCGCGCCCTGGTGCCGGCCGCCGCGCGGGCGATGGCGATCAGCGAGTCGGCCGCCAATAGCGAGTCGTTTGCGCCGGTGCGCTTGGACTGGGCCTCGGCTTCGACGAGCCGGTCGAGCGCGGCCTGGATTCGCCCCAGCGGCCAGCGCTGGACGTCGGCGACGAACGCGTCCTTGGCCTTATAAAAGACCGGCGGCTGAAGCTGCGACAAGGCGCGGTCCATCGACGCCCCGGCATCGAGCCGCGCCCGGGTCACATGCAGCCGGCGGAAATAGGTCTGGGTGACGCGCAGGATCGCGACCCCGCCCACGCCTTCGCCGGCCAATCGGTCGAGGCAGCGGTCCAAGGCGGCGAAATTCCCGTCCAGCGCCGCGCGCATCGTGTCGTCCATGCCGAGCGTCGCGGTGTCGACCACCGCCGCCTCGACATCGGTGATCTCGATGGTCCGGGCATCGCCCATATAGATCAGCAGCTTGTCCAGTTCGCCGCGCGCCAGCATGCGGTCGCCGACCAGGCTGGAGGCGAGCAGCCGCATCGCGTCGGGATCGATGGTCTTGCCGGTCTCGGCGATCTGGGCCTGGAGGGTACGGGCAAGACCCGCCTCGTCCTCGACATAGCAGGGCAAGGCGGCGGCGGCGGCGTGGCTTTCGGCCAGCTTGCGCAGCGACGAGCGGGCGGTCAGGTCGCCGGCCTCGATCACCGTCAGACTGTCCCCGGTCGGTCCTTCGAGCATCGCGGTCAGCGCCCGGGTGACCTTGTCCGATCCGTCCCGGATGCGGATCAGCCGCCGCCCGCCCATCAGCGACATCGCCGAGGCCTCGTCGGCCAGCAGGGCGGGGTCGCCGGTCAGGGCGTCGGCGGCCAACACCGCCACTTGGAACGGGTCGTTGAGATCGGGCACCACGGTCTTGCCCAGCCGCGCGGCGCGCTCCCGTACCAGTCCCTCGTCGCCGCCATAGACCACCACGGCGCGGACGGCCGGATCGGGCTTGCCGATGAACCGTTCGATCGCCGCGCCCTGCAGCTTCATTTCGTGAAGCCGGCCTTCTTCGGAGTCGGCGTCATATCGGGGGCAGGGGTGGGGAGTTGATCCTGGGTGGTGAAATACATCGCCAGGTGCAAGGTCATGTCGTCGGCGATCTGCTGCAGGCCCTGGGTCTCGGCATCGTCCTGGCTCAGCACGGAGCTGAACTGATTGGTCAGGATGTTATAGCCGGTGGAGGTGCGTAGCGTTTCCTTCAGCACCACATGGCCGTGGGAATTGTCGGTCAGCGCGTATTTGACCGTCAGGCGGACCTGGCCGCGGGTCGAGGTCGAGTTCTGCTGCAGGCCCAGATTGACCACCGCCTCGGTGATCCCGACCTGGAGCTTGTAGCGGTAATCCGTGTCTGCGCCGCTGGGATGCAGCGAATCGATCAGCATGTTGCGCATCTGCTGGCCCAGCCGGTTCTCCATCGGCGGGATTTCGATCGCGGCGAATTGCTGAGCTGCCGCCGGCGACTTGCCGGCGCTGTGCTCGCCATAGACCGGCTTGAAGCCACAGCCGGCCAAGGCCAGCAGGCCCAACATGAGCAGGTTGCGCGGGCTACACGACGACATTGACGATCCGATTGGGCACGACAATGACCTTTCTGGCGGGTTTGCCCGCCATTGCGGCGACAATCTTGGCATCGCCCAGCGCCGCCGCCTCGGCTGTTGCCTGGTCCGAATCGCGGGGCAAATCGATCGTCGCCTTCAGCTTACCATTGACCTGCACTGCCATCGTCACGGAATTGCTGACCAGCAGCGCGGGGTCGGCAACCGGCCAGGATTCCTCGGCCAGCAGCCGGTCACGGCCCAGCGCCTGCCACATCTCCTCGCCCAGATGCGGCATCATCGGCCCGGCCAGCCGGACCAGAATATCCACCGACTCGGCCAGCGCCGCGGCCAGCACCGGGTCGGCCGGCCGCTGTTCGCCGTCTGCCGGCAGCGCGGCGATCAGGTCGCCGATCGCGTTGGACAGGATGCGCACCTCGGCGACGGCGATATTGTGAGCGAAGGCATCGATGCTGGACGTCGTTTTGTCGATCGCGCGATGGGCGGTGCGGCGCAGTTCCTCCGCCTTGTCCGCGCCGGGGGCGCCGTCCTTGGGCGTGACGGTCTTGTAGTCCTCGACTAGGCGCCATAGGCGGTTGACATAGCGCCAGGCACCTTCGACCCCGGCCTCGGTCCATTCCATGTCGCGCTCGGGCGGCGTGTCGGACAGCATGAACAGCCGCACCGCGTCGGCGCCGTAGGTGCCGAGGATCGCCGAGGGGTCGACCGTGTTCTTCTTCGACTTCGACATCTTCTCGACGCGGCCGGCGGTCAGGACCGCCCCGTCGGCGACGCGGGTGATGACCCCGCCATCGCCGCGCTGGATCTCCGCCGGGGAAACCCATTCGCCGTCGGGCGCCCTATAGGTCTCGTGGGTCACCATGCCCTGGGTGAACATGCCGTCGAACGGCTCAGCAAGGTCGAGATAGCCACACTTGGACATGGCGCGGGTGAAGAAGCGGGAATAGAGCAGGTGCAGGACGGCATGCTCGACGCCGCCGATATACTGGTCGACCGGCAGCCAGTAATTCACAGCCTCGCGCGTGAACGGCAGCTCGGCGACATGCGGCGAGCAGAAGCGGGCGAAATACCAGCTGCTTTCGAAGAATGTGTCGAACGTGTCCGTCTCGCGCTCGGCCTTGCCGCCGCAGGTAGGGCAGTCGACGTGCTTCCAGGTCGGGTGGTGCGACAGCGGGTTGCCGGGGATGTCGAAATTGACGTCCATCGGCAAGGTCACCGGCAGGTCGGCCTTGGGTACCGGCACAAGGCCGCAGGCAGGGCAGTGGATGATCGGGATCGGGCATCCCCAATAGCGCTGGCGGCTGACGCCCCAATCGCGCAGGCGGTAGACGGTGGTGCCATAGCCGCGGTCGAGGCTCTCCAACTCCTGGATCGCGCGCTGCTTGCCGCCCTCGACATCCAGCCCATCCAGGAATTTGGAATGCGCCAGCGCGCCGGGGCCGGTATAGGCCTCATCGGCGACGCTGAATTCATCGGCGTTCGTGCCGGCCGGGATCACCACGGGCGTCACCGTCAGGCCGTATTTGCGGGCGAAGTCCAGGTCGCGCTGGTCGTGCGCCGGGCAGCCGAAGATCGCGCCGGTGCCGTATTCCATCAGCACGAAATTGGCGACATAGACCGGCAGCTGCCAGTCCGGGTCGAACGGATGGACGGCCTTGAGCCCGGTGTCGAAGCCGCGCTTCTCCGCCGCCTCGATCACCGCCTCGCTGGTGCCTGTCTGGCGGCATTCGGCGATGAACTCGGCCAGGTCCGGATTGTTCGCGGCCAGTTCCGCGGCCAGCGGGTGGTCGGCCGAGATCGCCAGGAACGAGGCGCCGAACAGCGTGTCCGGCCGGGTGGTATAGACCTCGACCAGGTCGTTGCGGCCCGCCAGCGGAAAAGTCAGCCGCGCGCCGGAGGATTTGCCGATCCAGTTTTCCTGCATCGTGCGGACCTTGTCGGGCCAGCGGTCCAGCGTCTTCAGCGTGGCCAGCAACTCGTCGGCATATTCGGTGATCTTCAGGAACCATTGCGACAGCTTGCGCCGCTCGACCGGTGCGCCGGAGCGCCAGCCGCAGCCGTCGATCACCTGCTCATTGGCCAGAACAGTGTTCTCGACCGGGTCCCAGTTGACCCAGCTTTCTCGGCGATAGGCCAAGCCATTGGCCAGGAAATCCAGGAACATCGCCTGTTCGTGCTTGTAGTAATCCGGCTCGCAGGTCGCGACCTCGCGGCTCCAGTCGATGGTCAGCCCGATCGACTTCAGCTGCTCGCGCATGCCGTCGATATTCTGGCGGGTCCAGGCCGCAGGATGGACCTTGTTCTGGAAGGCAGCGTTCTCGGCGGGCAGCCCGAACGCGTCCCAGCCCATCGGATGCAGCACGTTATAGCCCTGGGCGCGGCGCACGCGGGCGATCAGGTCGCCCATCGTGTAGTTCTTCACATGCCCCATATGGATGCGGCCGGAGGGGTAGGGAAACATCTCCAGCACATAGGCCTTGCGCTTCGACGTATCCTCGACGGCGCGGAAGCTGTCGCGCTCAGCCCAGATCTTCTGCCACTTGGCCTCGGTCTCGCGGAAATTGTAACGCGCCATAATAACTGAACCTGAATCCTAAGAAGCGCCGCTGCTGGACGGCGTCTGCTTAAAGCACATTATCTGGTTGTATCGCCAGTATCCGCCACGCTGCGCCAGGCTTTCCTGAGGTCGAACGAAGCCAGCCCCTTGTCGTCGCCCAGCCGCCCATCGCGATAGAGCCGGTCATGCGCAACGTCGGGATAGCCGGCGAGGTCGAGCGTCGGCGAGCCGCAGCCGGGCAGGGCCAGGGCGGCGAGGAACAGGCAAAGGCTCAACGGGCGGTGCATTCCGGAATCTGAGCTAACAGAACCGTGTTTTGACGGCAATCGGGCTTTCATCCTTGCGCCGGGTCGCTAAAGTCGGGCCGACACAATGAAGGCTCTCCGATGACACATCTTTCGATCCGCTTCGACATGCGCGCCTTTCCCGGTGGCGCCTCGCACGCCGCGCTGTATGAGACCGCCGTCGACATGGCGGAATATGTGGATCGCAACGGCTTCCAGGCAGTGCTGATCTCAGAGCATCATGGCGTGTCGGACGGCTATATGCCCTCGCCTCTGGTGCTGGCCGGGGCAATGGCGGCGCGAACGCAACAGGTGCGGTTCCAGTTCCTGGCGCTGATCGTGCCGCTGCACGATCCGCTGCGCCTGGCCGAGGATATCGCCGTGCTCGACAATCTGAGCCGTGGCCGAGTCGATGTCTGCTTTGCCGGCGGCTATGTGCCGTTCGAGTTCGAGATGTTCGGCAAGGAGATGAAGGATCGCGGCAGCCTGACCGAGGAGGCGATCCTGACGATGAAGGCCGCCTGGACTGGGCAGCCATTCGAATATCGCGGCCGCAAGGCGCGGATCACGCCGCGCCCCTATCAACAGCCGCATCCGCCGATCTGGATGGGTGGATCGGCGCCGCCGGCGGCGCGCCGTGCAGGCCGGCTGGCCGACCATTTCATCACTCACCGGCCTGAGCTCTATCAGATCTTCTTCGACACGGCGAAGGCGGCGGGCAAGAACCCGCTGCCCTGGCGCGAGGCCAGCCCTGGCTTTGTCTATGTCGCGGAGGATGTCGAGGAAGCCTGGAAGGTGATCGGCCAGCATGCGATGCACGAGACCAATTCCTACGGCGAATGGGTCGAGGCGGCGGGCACGGACGGGCGCTTCGCCACCGTCAAGTCGATCGACGAGATTCGGAACGGCCGCGGCTATTTCGTCGTCACGCCGGACGAATGCGTGGAGATGGTGAAATCGCTGCCGGCCTTCTCCCTCCACCCGCTGATGGGCGGCCTCGACCCCGAATGGGGCTGGAAGGGGCTGAAGCTGTTCGTCGAGAAGGTGCTGCCGAGGCTGTAGGGTCTACTGTCCAACCACCTGGAAATTGGGTGGCGGCCCGTCGACCACGGTGGGACCGTCGGGGCCGAGGGCCAGCACGGACAGGTTACGCTCCGAGAGGCCGTTCGGCAGGAAGCGAAAGCCACCGTCGATGCCGATGAAGCCGTTGGCCTGCAGCAGGACATCGCGATTGAACGGGCTGAGATTGGCCGCCGCCCCGCGCGATACCGAGGCGGCAAGCGCCACCGAGTCATAGGCCAGGGTGGCGATGCGCGGCGGCTTGTAGTTGTAGGTGGTCTGGAAGCGCGAGGCGAACTGGTTGAAATTGCCCGGCTCTGGCGCGGCATACCAGCCGCCGGCCAGCGCCGGCACTTGCCACAGATTGGGATCGTCGGCCCACAGGCCCGTGCCCAGCAGCTGGAGCGGGTGGGCCTGGGCGAACTCGCCGACGGCCGGAGCGATATTCAGCAGCTGCTCGCCGCCCAGCGCCACCAGCAGCATCTGCGGCGGATCGTCGGCCAGGGTCGCGAGCTCACCCTTCACATCGCGGGAGATTTTGAGGATGCGTGGCGGGGCCAGGCCCAGCCGGTTCTGTAGCGCCTGGATCTCGGCGGTCACCGCGACACCATAGGCATTGTCCGGCACCAGGGCCGCCAGCTTGGTCATGCCACGCGACTTGGCGAAGCCGACGACCCGGTCGACCTGCAGGGCCGGCATGAAGCCCATGACGAAGACATTGCCGCCTGCCACGTTGCTGTCGGTCGAATAGACGATAGCGCTGACTGGGCTGCCGTTCAGTCCTTCGCGGACACGCCCGGCCTCGCCGGAGAAGACCGGTCCCAGGATCAGCCCGGCCCCGTCCGACAGGGCGCGGCTGGTCGCGGCGCTGGCGCCATCGGGCGTGCCGCCGGTGTCGCGGGGCATCAGGGCGATGTCGGTCGAGACGTCGAACAGCGCCATGTTGGCGGCGTCCAGCATCGCCTGCCCGACCGTGCTGTTGGGCCCGGTCAGCGGCACCAGCAGGGCGACCTTGGCGCGGCCGTTGGTCACCGTCTGGACTGGCGTCGGCGCAGCCTCCTGCTGGGCGGGCGGGGCGGCCGGCAAGGGCATGGCGGTCGTCGGCGACGCGGTCACAATGTGTTGCGGAGGCGGCTCAGGCGCGGTACAGCCCGACAGTTGGGTTGCGAGCGCAACGCCCAAGACGGCGCTCAAGACGACTGTGCGAAAGGGATGCCGGGCCATGCGATCTCCGGAGGAGGCGAAGCGGGCCGAAGGTAGCGAGCCGCCCCGCACAAGTAAATCAACGCTGTTGCCCGGCACCCTGGTCATCGTCGCGACCCCGATCGGCAATCTGGGCGACATGACCCGGCGCGCCGTCGACAGCCTGGCCGACGCGGCGGTTATCGCCTGTGAGGACACGCGGGTGACGGCCAAGCTGCTGTCGGCCTACGGCATCAAGACGCCGATGTTGGCCTATCACGAGCACAATGCCGCGCGCATGCGGCCCCTGCTGATCGACCGGCTGAAGCAGGGGGAGATCGTGGCGTTGGTGTCCGACGCGGGCACGCCGCTGGTCTCCGACCCCGGCTACAAGCTGGTTGAGGCCGCGATCGCCGAGGATATTCCCGTCACCGCCGCCCCCGGCGCCTCGGCGCTGCTGACCGCTTTGGTACTCTCTGGCCTGCCCAGCGACCGGTTTCTGTTTGCCGGCTTCCTTCCGCCCAAATCGCCCGCTCGCCGCACCGAGATCCGCACCCTGGCGGCGGTGCCGGCCACGCTGATCTTCTATGAGGCGCCGCAGCGCCTGGCCAAGGCGCTGGAGGATCTGGCCGACATGCTGGGCCCCCGTCCCGCCGCGGTGGCGCGGGAGCTGACCAAGCGGTTCGAGGAGGTTCGGCGCGATACGCTGGAGAGCCTCGCCGCGCATTACCGTGAGGCGCCGCAGCCCAAGGGTGAGATCGTCATCCTGGTCGGGCCGCCCGGCGAAGCAGTAGCCGAGACATCCGAGGCCGATCTCGATTCCGCGCTGACGGCGGCACTGGCGGTTCACTCGGTCAAGGAAGCGGCCTCCCTGGTCGCGGCCGAGACCGGCCTGCCGCGCCGGGCAGTCTATGCCCGCGCGCTCAAGCTTCGCGCCGATGACTGACGCCGCCCGCCTCCGCCGTGCCGCCTATCTGCGGGGCCATGCCGGCGAGCGCTCGGCGGCGCTCCGGCTGGTGCTCGCCGGCTATCGCATCCTGGCCCGGCGTTATCGCACCGGGCTGGGGGAGATCGATCTGATCGCCCGGCGCGGCGATGTCGTCGCCTTCATCGAGGTCAAGCGGCGGGCCGATCTGGTCACGGGACTGGGGGCGGTGACGCCGCAGGCGCGGTTGCGTATCCGCCGCGCCGCCGAGCTCTATATCAAGCGCAATCCCGGCCTTGCCGAACGGGCGCTGCGTTTCGATGTCATGGTGATTACGCCCTGGGCTTGGCCCCGCCATATTGTCGATGCGTGGCGAGACAATTAGAATCACATCAGGTCGCTGATTTATCGGCCAGAACGGACGGCATCTGTGGAGCGCTCATGACGATGCGTCGGGCTGAGATATTGAATGCGCTTGAGGCGGTCGGCCGCCAGCCGGACGAGATGATCGACCTCGCCGAGGCGGCGTTGCTGCTGGCGGCGCTCGATTACCCCGAGACCGACCTTGCCCCTTATCGCCGGCACCTGGCGGCGCTGGCCTCGAACCTCGCCGACATCCCGGTGCCTGAGCGCGAGACGCTCGACGGGCGGGTTGCAGCGCTGACCCAGGTGCTGGCCGAGCAGCACGGCTATTCGGGCGACCGGCGTACCTATGAGGATCTGCAGAACGCCAACCTGATCCGAGTGATCGACCGGCGCAAAGGCCTGCCGGTGGCGCTGGGCATCCTCTATATCCATGCCGCCCGCGCCCAGGGCTGGCGCGCCTCCGGCATCAATTTCCCCGGCCATTTCCTGATCTCGGTCGAGGATGACGACGAGCGGATCATCCTCGACCCGTTCGAGGGCGGCATGCAGGTCGACATCCCGCGCCTGCAGCTGATGCTGAAGACGGCGCTGGGCGCCGATGCCGAACTGCAGCCGGAATACTATGCCTCGATGACCAATCGCGGCGTGCTGCTGCGCCTCCAGAACAACATCAAGAAGCGGGTGCTGGTCACCGGCGACAACCAGCGCGGCGCCGCCGTGGTCGAGGGCATGCTCGCCATCGCCCCCGAAATCCCCGACCTGTGGCGCGAGGCGGCGGAATTGCGCGCCGAGCTGGGCGAAATGCGCTCGGCCCTCAATGCCCTCGACCGCCTGCTGCTGCTGTCCGACGACAGCCAACGCAGCGAGGCGATGGCGCTGCGCCGCACGATCGCGACGCGGATCAACTGAAATCTGCTGAAAAACTGCACGAAAAGAACAACCGACCGGCATATTGACCGGCTAGGTCCTGAAGCCGCCATTTGAGCGGCGAAGGGGGGCGGATGAATAGCGACGGGGTGCGGCGCGGTGCCGTGCGAATCGTTCTGGGCCTGATCCAGGGGCTTGGCCTCTATTTCCTGCATCACGCGATGCAGCAGAAGATCTGGCCCGCGACCGATCAGCTGTTTTTCGCGCCGGCACAGCTGGTGGTGGCTGTTGTTCCCCTGATCGCGCTGTTCGGCCTGGGAAACCTGCGCACCCGAACTTTGCTTTCCTGGACGGGCGCGGCCGCGATGCTACTTTTCGTGCTGGCGCTCCATGACAGGTTGCGGGAGGTGCCGGGCCTCGACCATTCGATTTTCACACTTGCCGGTCCATCCTGGATGCTGATGGGCTTCACTCTGCTTGGCGTGTTCATCGCGCATGCGCTGATCGCCGCCGGCGATGCCGACCGCCGATACATCGCCGCCTATCCGCGCTATTTCGACACCGCATGGAAGCTTGAGCTTCAGATACTCCTGACAGCCTTGTTCGCCGGCCTGTTCTGGCTGCTGCTTTGGCTGGGCGCTGGGCTGCTCGACCTGATCGATGTCCGCTTTCTGCA